>Ga0272443_10000782_pt1 | contig 53105 bp, 44 predicted proteins | sample SSMAcet12_FD_193581 | JGI IMG/M metagenome (GOLD analysis project Ga0272443, IMG submission 193581) | Marine sediment archaeal communities from Little Sippewissett salt marsh, Falmouth, MA, United States - SSM-Acet-12 | ecosystem: Environmental > Aquatic > Marine > Wetlands > Sediment ... | reverse complement strand
GGGAATGCAGTTCCTTTTCCGAGAGGACCTCATACTTCTCGAAAAGTTTGAGCGCCTTCGGGGTCACAAAGGCCTTCAGGGCATCCACGGCGTTGCGTACGTTGGGAAGGCCGCGCTTCTCGGCCTCCTTCACCCAGGCGTCTGAATAGTTGTTGCCGGTGAAGAGGATCCGGCTGTGTTTCTTGTAGATGTCTTTGATGATCGCCGCCACCTCGACGTTTGTGTCTTTGGCCTTTTCAAGGCGGGTGGCGATCTCGTCGAGGGCCTCGGCGGTGATGGTGTTCAATGCGACATTCGCCCCGGCAATCGACTGGGCCGAACCGACCATCCGGAACTCGAACTTGTCCCCGGTAAAAGCGAAGGGGGAGGTCCGGTTGCGGTCGGTATTGTCCTTCGGAATCGTGGGCAGCGTGTCGACACCGACATGCAGGATCTGCGGGTCTTTTGTGGAGAGCTTTTCACCCCTTGAGATCTTCTCCAGGATATCCGTCAGTTCGTCCCCCATGAAGATGGAGACAATGGCCGGAGGCGCTTCGTTGGCGCCCAGACGGTGATCGTTCCCGGCGCTGGCGCAGGTGGCCCGCAGGATATCGGCATGGGTGTCGACGGCCTTGATCAGGGCGCTCAGAAAGATGAGAAACTGGACGTTATCGCTGGCCGTCCGCCCCGGGTTCAGCAGGTTGACGCCGTCGCTCGTGGAAAGAGACCAGTTGTTGTGCTTCCCCGAGCCGTTGATACCGGCATAGGGCTTCTCATGGAGCAGGCAGACCAGGTCATGCCGGAGCGCGACCTTCTGCATGGTCTCCATGACCAGCTGGTTGTGGTCGGTCGCGATGTTCGCGGTCGCGTACATGGGGGCCATCTCGTACTGCGCCGGCGCGACCTCGTTATGCTGGGTCTTGGAGGTGATCCCCATCTTCCAGAGTTCGTTGTTCAGGTCCCACATGTAATCGGCGACCCGGTCCTTGATAGCGCCGAAATACTGGTCGTCCAGTTCCTGACCCTTGGGCGCGGGGGCACCGAAGATCGTCCGGCCGGTCAGCATCAGGTCCGTTCTCTCCAGATAAAAATCCCTGTCCACCAGGAAGTATTCCTGCTCGGGACCCACCGTGGAGATGACCTTGGTGGCGGTGGTATTGCCCAGGGCCTTTAACACCCGCAGGGCCTGCCGGGAGACGGCCACCATGGACCGCAGGAGGGGGGTCTTCTTGTCGAGGGCCTCTCCATGATAGGAATAGAAGGCCGTCGGAATGGTCAGGGTAACATTGCCGCTTTCGTCGGTCTTCAAAAACGCGGGGGAGGTGCAGTCCCAGGCCGTGTACCCCCGGGCTTCGAAGGTGGCCCGCAGTCCGCCGCTCGGGAAGGACGAGGCATCCGGTTCGCCCTGGATCAGCTGCTTGCCGGAAAATTCCATGCTGCTGCCGCCGTCCGCAGCCGCGGAGATGAAAGAGTCGTGCTTCTCGGCGGTAAACCCGGTCAGGGGCTGAAACCAGTGCGTGTAATGAGTCGCCCCCTTCTCGATCGCCCAGTCCTTCATGGCGTTGGCGACCACGTCGGCAATGTCGGGCCGCAGCGGGGTGCCGTTTTCAATCGTTTCCATCAGGGCCTTGCAGACATCCTCGGGCAGGCGCTGTTTCATCACCTTGGCGTTAAAAACATTCGAACCAAAAATTTCTGTCACGTCCATAATGCTCTCCTTTTCATTGCACAGAAGACTCTCATTGTTCGAGAGATATGGCAACAATTTTTTCCTCTCTACCAGGGAGGCAGAGCAAGAGGCGTACCAATATTTGATTTTGAGTTTTTTCGTATAGTTATGTTCGAAACGCCCCGCGAAACCGCCCGCAGAACGAACAATTCTGTTGCCTGTTGTCCCCAAACCTACAATTTTGTGCCACTCAATCAGTCCCGTTACGGATACCGGAGATGAGGCGCGAAAAACGTCGGGACGGAGGAGATACAAGAAGGCGGCGGACCACCGTCGGTGGAAGCCGCCGCCTTATCGAGACACCCTGTTTCTGCTGAATGATTAGACGATTCCCTGGGCCAGCATCGCTTCCGCGACCTTCGTGAAGCCGGCTATGTTCGCGCCATTGACGTAGTTGCCGGGCGTGCCGTACTCATTCGCGGCCTCGACGGAGGCGGCGTGGATACTCTTCATGATCTTCTTCAGGTAGTCATCCACTTCCTCGCGGGTCCAGCTCAGACGCATGCTGTTCTGCGTCATCTCAAGACCGGAGACGGAGACGCCGCCGGCATTCGCGGCCTTTCCGGGCGCGTAGAGGATCCCGGCGTCGATGAAGGTCTCCACCCCTTCCGGGACGGTCGGCATGTTTGCGCCCTCACTTACAAACTGGATCCCATTGGCGACGAGATTCTGCGCGTCCTTCGCGTTGATCTCGTTCTGGGTCGCGGAGGGAAATGCGCCGGTGGCCTTATGATTCCAGAGGGGATTGTAATCGAGCGAAGGATCGATCGGGGTATAGACGGCATTGGGATACTTGTCGGCATATTCCTTGATGCGGCCGCGCTTGAAATTCTTGAGCTCCATGACGAAATCCAGCTTGCCGCGATCGATGCCTTCTTCATCATAGATGTATCCCGAAGAATCCGACAGGGTCACCGCCTTGCCACCCAGGTCGAGAATCTTCTCCACCGTATACTGGGCCACATTTCCGGAACCGGACACGAGGCAGCTCTTCCCTTCGAGGGTCTCGCCGCGGGTCGCAAGCATCTCCGCTGCAAAATAGACCGCACCGTATCCCGTGGCCTCGGGACGAATCAGGCTGCCGCCCCAGGTGAGCCCCTTCCCGGTCAGGACGCCGGTAAACTCATTACGCAGCTTCTTGTACATCCCGAAGAGGAACCCGATCTCCCTGCCTCCGACACCGATATCGCCGGCGGGGACGTCCGTGTGGGGGCCGATGTGCCTGAACACCTCGGACATGAAGCTGTGGCAGAAGCGCATCACCTCGGTATCCGACTTCCCCTTGGGATCAAAGTTGGAGCCTCCCTTCGCCCCTCCCATCGGCAGAGTCGTCAGGGCGTTCTTGAAGACCTGCTCAAACCCCAGAAACTTGAGGATGCTCAGGTTGACCGACGGATGGAACCGGAACCCTCCCTTGTACGGTCCTATCGCGCTATTCATCTGAATACGGTACCCCCTGTTGATCTGGACCTCGCCGCGGTCATCCACCCAGGGCACGCGGAATATGATCACCCGCTCAGGCTCGACCATGCGATCGAGAATCTTCGCCTTGCGGTACTCCGGGTGTTTATCCAGGACGGGAGTCACCGACTCCACCACCTCCGAAACAGCCTGAAGAAACTCCATCTCCCCAGGGTTACATTCTTCACAAACTTTCATAAAATCCAACATCTTTCAGCTCTCCCTTCTTTTGTTTTTGCATCTCCTGCATCACGATATGAGGGGGCACCGCACTTCTCTTCCCTTCCCATACCATTATATAGGGTACCGCTACCTGCCGCGAGGCAGCCTCATACTGACAATATTCCGGGCCTCTCCGCCATGTGGGACAGATCTTCGCGTCTCAACCGAGCGGCAGATGCCATCCCACACACGTGCAGGATTCACGCGCACTTCGGATGGTGTACAGTTTCAGCGAACAGCATATTTGATTAAATACTACCATTGTGTTGTTAATGCAAACAAAAATATCATAATTGGACAAATGTTCAAGCAGAACTTACGCACACGGAACTTCTCCCCGCCGGCGAGGGTCCGCTCCCGTCTGCCACGGGCAGTTCTATGCCATTGATATTACGTATCGAACCGCCATATAAAACCGCGCCCCCGGTGTGTCTCAAGAGAACGGCAGATGCCGGAACACACGCAGGCTGGATGCAGGGGAGGATTGGAGCAGGTGAAGTGTGAGCGAGCGTTACATTTCAGTATATACTACATCCCCGTCTTGCCCGCCATGCCGGAGGCGCTGTCGGCAGGGCCCCACACGTCGCATCGCTGACGGTTACAGAAAACCCGGAAAGACCCAGATAGAAAATCACCTGTAAATACGGTGAGCATCCCCATATTGTCCCCTTTTCCCTTTTCGCCGGGCTGAATTTGTTTGACAAAAGAAGAAATGTGATGTAAGGGAGCGCGGCTTAACAGGACGGTAGTCAATAATATCTGATCGCCTGCCCGGCCAGCCTCCCGGCTCCGGGCATTCTTATGACATCCCGATTGTCTGTGAGCCTACCACGTATTTGAGGTGTTCTCATGGAGTTTTTTATATTTCCGACTGTTCCCCCTGATGCTTCTCTCGTATGTCTATTCTTAGCCGTCTTTAGCATGTTAGGAAATTCATCGTTGCAGTAATGCGTTAGAACCCAAACATACTCTGCCAGAAAAACTGCCGTAAGCCTGGCCAAAAACACGCGCTCGATCGTATGATGTTTCCGTTATATGGAGCTCCCGGGATTCCCGTTCTCTCCGCCCTGCCCCCTTGCGACTGCCTGGTGCTTGGCCGGCAGAGGACGGGTTGTGCCTCAAAGGCTCATCCTGCAACCTTCCCGACCGGCGCAAGGTAGATCACAAACTCGTCGGTCCCGTCGATACCGATCAGCCGGTCCATCGCCTCCTGGTCGTACGCGGCGACGGCGCACGTCCCCGCCCCGATTGCCTCACAGGCGAGATAGAGATTCTGGCAGACATGGCCGGCGTCGAGCGCGATTACCTTGTGGGCCGCCTCCCCGTAGCGCCACTCCATCCGGTACGGCACGGCCGTCCAGATGAAGGTGACCGCCGCCTCCCCCGGATACCGCTGGCCGAATGACGCCCCTGTGATCCGCTCCGCCAGACGATCGTCCCCCGCTTCGGGGAGAAGCTGGTGCTCCACGGGAAGGTACCGGTACAGCCCCCGGTCGATTCCCGCAACGTTCAGGACACAGAGGTACGTCTCGATGGCGTGGCGGCACCCCGCCGACGGCACCGTCCGAAAGGCGTGGCCGGGATCGATCCGCTGCCGTATCCCCTGCGTCGCCCAGAGGAGAAACGAAAGCTCCTCAAGGCTCAAGGGGCCATCCCCGTAGGACCGGCGGCTTCTGCGGTTTCGCATCGCCCCGATCAGGTCGATCCTGCCGATGTCCCCCCACCCGCTGCCGGGCGGCACGAGATCTATCCGCTTTGCCCCCTCCTCGAACGGTTTTTCTACAGGGGGAGGATCAATCCCCCGGCTCTGATCGGTCGCGGAGAAATCGACGGTCTTTCGGATGGTGTCCTTCAAAAAGGTCCGGCCCTGTTCAAGGAGTGACTGCTTCATGCCGATACTCCCTTCATGCGTTCCCCCCCATGGAGGTGTCTTCGCTTACTGTCCCGGCGCCTCTTCCATCTCTTCATAGCTGTCGGGGGTGAAGCGCGGCGTGCAGACGGCCAGAAAGAGCAGGTCTTCCCCCCCGATGTTCGTGATCCGCTGTGGACAGTCCGGAGGAATCCGGACAACGTCGCCGGGACTGACATCAGCGGATGGCAGATCGCCCACCTCCACGCGTCCTTCCCCTTTAAGGATCAGATACCGCTCCGCCACGCCCCGGAGGCGGTGGCGTCTCGTGGTAATCCCCGGCTCCACCCGCGCCTGCGCTATCGAAACGGCCTCGTCTTCCGCGCAATTCGACAGCTCAAAGATGAAACATCCCTCGTTCGTGTAGAATTCAGTCCCCCGGTCGCCCTGTACAATCTTCTCCTTCATCCTTTTTGTTCCCTCCCCCCTGGGTGGATGTCAATCCCAGGGTAAATATACCGAGAAATGGTTGACCTGTCCAGCATTGACAGGTATATGATGTGCCGTCAGAGATGCATCGAGGAGAACGGGACACAGGAGAGTCACCATCAAAACGCAATTCGGCCCTATCAAGCTCATACACGGAGAGGACAACAGCCGCTATCCCTACTGCCGGTCCGTCTTTATCGACGATGACGTGAAGGCCCTGATCGATCCCGGGGCCGGGGTCCAACGGCTGACCGACTTGAAACAGCAGCACCACATCGATATGGTCTTCAACACGCACTTTCACTACGACCACATCGCTTACAACTATCTCTTCGATCAATCCAAAATCCTTATCAACGACAAGGAAGCCCCCTGTTTCCGCGATCGGAGGGAGATCCCCCGGATCATCGGCATCGAGGAGGTGTACGGGGAGGAGTGGATCGCTGGCTGGCTGCAGCGGATCGCCGATCCCGCGACGGAGAAAAGCCCCTATTCTCCTCAGAACAACCACGAGTGGTGGCTCTCCACCGCCCGACTGGACGGGGAGTACCAATGGGGGGAGGTGTTCGACTTCGGGAAGGTCCGGATGCAGATCATCGGCGCGCCGGGGCACTCCGGCGGATTCAGCTGCATGCACTTTCCCCTTCACGGCGTAATCTACGTCGCGGACCTGGACCTCACTCCCTTTGGACCCTGGTATGGAAACACCAGCGGTGATATCGATCAGTTTATCTCGTCGTGCCGGACGATAGAGAAGGTCGATGCTGAATACTTCGTAACCGGCCACGAGATGGGCATCCTGGGCAGGGAAGAGTTCCGGGCGGGGATGAACCGGTACCTGGCGGTGATCGACGAGCGGGACGCACGACTCCTCTCCGTCCTGTCCGAGCCCCTGTCGCTGGAGGAGGTGACCCGGATGGGACTGATATACGGCAGGAAATTCCACGTGGATGCCTGGGTGTACATGTGGGAGTTCGTCACGATCAAGAAGCACCTCCAGAGGATGGAACGACAGGGACGGGTGTCGCAGATCGGCGAGACGTTCGTCGCCGTGTAGGCCGGGCAGCACACCCGCATTGCCCCTCCCGCACAGATCTTCGCCGAGTCCGAACGGCCGAATCCCGGGCAAAGACCCGAGAACGCCTGCGGGCCCTCGTCATGCCATGAAAAAATACTATTGACACGGATATGCATATTTGGAATAATTTGTGCCATGTAGCAGTTGAGGCTCTTTCTAGCCTGGGGTAGAAAGAAAAGGCTTCTGTCGTTCAACCCACAAGGAGGTGCTGTATGGATAAGGACGATCTGAAGAAATTTTTGGCTGGACTGTGCATCGTCACCCTCTTATCGGGGGCCAGTCTCTCGGTGGTCGGCTGCGAAAAAGCCGGCGAAAGCAGTTGAGGCAAAAAAACGGGTGCAGGTAGCACCCAAGAGGAAAAACCAGCCAAGAGTAGTTGAGGCTAAACGAGCGGCGCAGTTGGCGCCATCCAGAGCAACTCAAACGTTACATGGGCGGTAATCCTTCTCATTCCCTGACGATATCATTCCCATACGGAAATTCTGAAACAGATTGTGCCGACACGGCAGGGCATTGAGTGATCTCCTTCAACCCCAGGATATTGCAAGGGGTCAGACATGCGATCATCCGGCACATCACAGTTGGAAACAATCTATCCCGCATGCCGCGCGTTTCTGGACGACGACACATGGAACGCACTCCTCGCGAAGTATGCAGATGAAAAGAACGCCCGTTCCTTTGAGGAATTCCTTGCGCACCATATCTGCGAGCCCGGGTTCGCTGAATTTTTGCCCGGGCTCGCCCGCCTTGAACATGCCATCGCCGAGACGGCGCAGCGGGGAAAAGAAATTTTCACCGACGTCGAGCGGCGTGAAATCAATCCCACTCTCGCCCTGATCGAGACTTCATGGACCGATCTCCCCACACTCATCGATCCCAAAGACGGTCTGCCCCGTGATCCGCCGAAGCGGGGTGAGGAGCAGGTCCTCGTCTGGTACCACCCGAAACGCAAAACCGTCCACTACCGCAGCGCGACCGATGAAGATCTCCTGGTGCTCAAAATGATCGCGGAGGATATCGATCCTCGCGTTGTGGCGGAAGAGGGCACGGTACCGGTCGAGGCCGTTGAGGGGGCCATCGACAGGGCCGTTGCAAACGGCCTGGTCCTCGAACCTCGCCCCCTCATTCGGCGCGAGGGGGGGGACCCGCAAACGTGGCAGGGCATAGACGAGCAATTTTTAGAATCATCCTTCTTTACCATTCAGTGGCATATTACCCAGGCCTGCGATCTGCACTGCAGGCATTGCTACGACCGGAGCAATCGATCACCGCTCACGCTGGAGGCGGGTATCGGCATTCTCGATGACCTGGCGGCTTTTTGCGCGGATCGACACGTCCGGGGGCAGGTCTCGTTCAGCGGGGGCAATCCCCTTCTCCACCCCCACTTTTTCGATCTGTACCGGGCCGCCGCCGAACGGGGGTTCGTAACGGCGATCCTCGGCAACCCCACACCGCGGGAAAACCTGGAGCACATCCTCGGGATTCAAAAACCGTCCTACTATCAGGTCAGCCTCGAGGGGCTTGAGGAATACAACGATTACATTCGGGGAGATGGAAACTACAAAAACGTGATGGCCTTCCTGCCGGCCCTTCGGGATCTCGGGATCGCGGCCCACGTCATGCTCACCCTGACCAGAGACAACCTCGACCAGGTGCTGCCCCTCGCCGAGATATTGCGTGACAAGGCCGACAGCTTTACCTTCAACCGGTTGTCGCAGGTCGGGGAGGGGGCCGAACTCGCCATCCCCGGTCGCGATGAATACCGTGCCTTTCTGATCGAGTATGTCGAGGTCGCGAAGACGAACCCGGTGATGACCCTGAAGGACAACCTCATCAACATCATCCTCCACCAGCAAGGAGAGAAGCTCTTCGGGGGGTGTGCCGGCTTCGGATGCAGCGCGGCATTTAACTTCATCGCCATCCTGCCCGACGGGGAGGCCCACGCCTGCCGCAAGTTCCCCTCATACATCGGCAACGTTTACCACCAGAGCATCGGAGAGGCATACAACTCCGACGCCGCCCGCCGTTACCGCGCCGGGACCGAGGCATGCAGATCCTGCCCGATCCGCCCCGTCTGCGGCGGATGCCTCGCCGTTATGTACGGTCAGGGTCTTGATATCTTCGAGGCCCGCGACCCCCACTGCTTTATCTGATCGAAATCCCTGTAGAGGGATGACATACACCAGCATGTGACGAACAGGGATCGCTGCCACTCTGTCCTCTCCGACGGAGAAACCGGTCCTGGTCGTCGGCTGCTATTCCGCACCCTCCCGGGCGATGAAGCCCTGTGTATTCAGACCGGTCGCCGATGGCGTCCCTGCCTTCCGAGCGAGGTATGCCGCGCCGAGCGTCTTGATGTGGCCGCTCACGTTATCGAAGTAGTTGAGGTGGATCTGTTCCTCGTCGATGATCCGCTCAAAGAGCTTCATGCTGACGCTGTCGCCGTTCTCCCGGCAGACCAGGAGAAACTGATTGTAGACATCGATCGTGTTGTCTTCGAGGGTCGAATCGAAGGGAAAGATGGCCTCGACCTTCTGCCCCTTCTTGGCCTTCACGGCGGCCTCCGCGGTCGGCTCCCCGCCCAGCTCCTTGATCCGCTCCGCGAACATCTCCGCGTGTCGCATCTCGTCAACGGCGATCAGCTTGATTTTCCCGGCCATCTCGCCGGAGAGCATGTCATCCAGGTTGTAGTGCTGATTCATGTACTGGGAGATTGCCTGCCGTTCCATCGCCCGCGCCTTGTTCAGCACCTCGATGACCTTTTCCCCCCTTTTTTTGTCGTATCCTGCGCCATGATACACCTCCCCTCTGTGACTCATGCGTCTCGTTGCTCGTACCACAAAAACCTGTTGTACATCATGCCACACATTCCCGGTTCGCACCAAGCCCGTTTTCAAGGGTTTTTATCCATTGACAGAGGAAACTCCGAACTGCTAGAACTATCAACCGGCGGTGCGTGAAAGAGATATGCAGACCATACAGACCGGTCTGTCTCCGGATATTTCAGAAACCGTGGTGGTTCCTTCAGGGGGAAAGCAATACCATGCCGTGGATCAGCGAAGAGTTGTGTACCGGGTGTGAAATCTGCGTCGACGAATGCTCTGTCAGCGCTATCTCGATGGATGCCGGTATCGCATTCATCGATAACAACGAATGTATACGCTGCGGGGTCTGCCACGATGTCTGCCCCTGTGAGGCGGTCCGCCACGACGGCGAACGGGTCCCCGAAGAGGTGGCAGCCAATATGGCGTGGGTACAGAGCTTACTGGCGCATGAGTATTACGCGGATGATACGGACAAGCAGAACGAACTTATCGATCGTCTGCGGCGCTATTTCACCAAAAACCGTAAGGTCATAGAGCAAACGCTGGAATCCCTTCAGAACCTTGAGGACAGCAGGCATAAGAGGTAATCGTGATGTGAAATCCTGGTTCCGTGCCTGACACGTCTGCCGGCACGGAGAGACGGAGAGATATTGCAACAGCGATGTCTCACATGCCTTCGAACACCGTGCGGGCATCGATTCATTCCAACAGAGAGGCCAACTTCCCGTACATCTCGGCAGTTTCATGTTCAAAGGCTGGGCGGTACAGGAGAAATGAGGGATGCGGCAGCGGGAATATCGCCTGCCCGTCCGCAACGATCAGGGAGGCGTACAACGGTCGGAAATCCTCTCGCGCCGGCGGGGGATCGGCGTGATAGCGTGTCAAGATGGTCCGCGTCGCGTAGTAACCCAGGGGAACGACAACCCGGGGGCAAATGGTCCGTATCTCCCGCTCCACGAAGGGGGAGCAAGCCTCGATTTCAGCCATCTTCGGTCTGCGGTTCTTCGGCAACAGGCATTTGATCAGGTTGGTCATGTAGATCTGGTCCCGCGTGATCCCGGCGGCCCCCAGCAGCCTGTCGAAGACAGGGCCGGAGGGGCCGATAAACATTCGATCAGATAGATCTTCTTTCGTCCCGGGGGAAAGGGCAACCAGCAGCAGCCGGGCGTCGAGATCCCCCTCACCGCACAGGGCATGGGTCCTGGTGGCTGCGAGACGGCAGCGCGTGCAGGTACTCACCTCTCTGTTGAGTCGATCAAGCGCCTGCTTTTTTGTTTCGGTAGAGGTCACATCTCCCACCCGGTTCATCATACACCCGGAATCGCCCGCATTAGGTTCTTGCGTTCCCGGGTTTTAACCGTTCCTCGAAATATTCGCGAATAATGGAGAATATGGCATCTATTTTCTCCGATTTCGGCAAGACATCGCGGATCATTTCCAGATACCGCCTTGACCGGACGGTATGCAGCGTCGGCTCGAAATTGATGTCGAAGACCCAGCCGATCTGAAGCAGCTTAAAATCATTGAGTGTCCTGACGTGATTCATATCGACGATCTTCCGGCTCAGCACATCATGATACACCGCGTCGGAAAAGCCGGGTGTATTTGGGAGATCAAGTTCGAGCGTGCCGTTGCGTTCGCCATCCCTCTGATAATAATCGGTGACCACCCGCCAGATGTCCAGCTTGTCCGCGTCGCGCAGCAGTTTCGCAAAAAACAGACACACGTCCGTCTCTTCCCGGGGGAGCGTGGCGCGGTTGTGATACCGGATCGTCCGGAGGATCAAATCCCGTATAGATTCTTCGCATCGATCGAGAACACCGAGCCGTTTCAGGACGTTGACCCCAAGCTCGGCGTGATCCTCGGACCGCTGGTCCGCAAAGGTCTGGTACCGGGCATACTGCTCGAAACGGCCGATATCGTGAAAGAGGGCGATCACCTCAGCCAGACGCAGTTCATGATCAGGCAACCCAAGCTGCCTTCCGATACTCACGATTTCTCTGCATACCCGCCTGGTATGCTCCTCCTTAAGAACGATATTCTGTATTTCAGCAGCTTTGTCCTTAAATGTCTGCACATAATCGGCAAACCAGTCTTTCAACTCTTCAACCAGTTCACCTTCTATCTCTGATACAGCGTTTGTTTCAGGAAACATGTCAATTATCACTTTCGATCCTCGACGAGGACAGGTTCTGAAGGGTACGTACCGATGTTGATGTCACGATAATTCTTTTTGTTCCCCAAGTCAATCACGCCACTCTAACGGCCGCCCTAGTCAGTTACCGGGGCTATTGCATTGATAATCTTGTCTACTCTGAGGTTTACCTTGACTTATGGGTTGTCAAATCCTACAATATGGTAGTTTTGTGCGGGAAAGAATACCGATTGCGGGAAAAGGGTTGAATAGATGAAGCAGGCCCAGAAATCAAAGGAACTTTCCAGGGGAAGGGAAATCGAAGAGCTGTCGCTCCTGTGGGAGATAAGCCAGGCCCTGGGACGCAGCATGGATATCCGGGAGGTGGTCGGCCCCGTGCTGAACACCCTGGCGGAGCGTGTCGGAATGTCGCACGGCACTTTGACGCTGCTGAACCGGAAGAGCGGAGAAATTTACATAGAGGCAGCTCACGGCCTTTCCGACGTGGAAAAGAGACGGGGGAAATACCAGGTGGGCGAAGGCGTCACCGGGAAGGTGGTCGAGACGGGGAAGGCCGTTATCGTGCCACACATCTCCGACGAACCGCTCTTCCTCGACCGTACCGGCTCCCGGAAGGATATCGACAAGCAGGACATCTCCTTTATCTGTGTTCCCATCAAGCTGGGACGGGAGGTCATCGGGACCTTGAGCGCCGACCGTCTCTTCGATGAATCCGCCCCGCTCAAGAAAGACATGCGGCTCTTGACCCTGATCGCATCGATGATCGCGCAGGCCGTCCGCCTCCGCCAGGAGGCACAGGAGGAACGCGAGCTTCTGATCCAGGAAAACCTGCGCCTGCAGAACGAACTCAAGGAAAAATTCCACCCCGCCAATATCATCGGGAAGTCAAAGGGGATGCAGGATGTGTACAAGCTGATAGCGCAGGTGTCGAAGAGCCAGGCCACTGTCCTGATCAGGGGCGAGAGCGGAACGGGAAAGGAACTGGTCGCCAACGCTATCCACTACAACAGCCTCAGGGCTCAAAAACCGTTTATAAAGGTCAACTGCGCAGCGCTGCCCGAGACGATCCTTGAGAGCGAGCTCTTCGGCCACGAGAAGGGGGCCTTTACGGGGGCGGTATCGCAGAGGAAGGGGCGGTTTGAACTGGCCTCCGGGGGCACCATATTCCTTGACGAGGTGGGGGATTTTTCTCCCACCGTACAGATACGGCTCCTGCGCGTCCTGCAGGAACGGGAATTCGAGAGAGTCGGCAGCAACACGCCGATCAAGACGGATGTCCGGATCATCGCGGCGACGAACCGCAATCTCGAAGCCCTTATGGAGAAGGGAAAGTTCAGAGAAGACCTGTATTACCGTCTGAACGTGTTCCCCATCTACATTCCCCCCCTGCGCGAGCGGAAGACCGACATCCCCCACCTGGCCGATTTTTTCGTGGAGCGATATTCCAAGATCAACAACAAACAGATCTCGCGCATCTGTACACACGCCCTGGACATGTTTATGAGTTACCACTGGCCGGGGAACGTGCGGGAACTTGAAAACTGCATAGAACGGGCATCGCTCCTGAGTACCGACGGCGTCGTGTACGGGTATCACCTCCCCCCGTCGCTTCAGACGTCGGGCTATTCGGGGACATCGTTCAGCGGCACCCTGCAGGAAGAGCTGGACCATCTGGAACATGATCTCATCATGGATGCCCTCAAGACATCCCGCGGGAACATGGCCAGGGCCGCCAAGAGCCTCGGCATCACCGAGAGGATCATGGGGCTTCGTATCAGCAAGTATGGGATCGATCCCCGGCGGTTTCGAACATAGCGGTAGCCTCAAAAGTTCTATTCTACAAATATGTAGTCCGCTCCCTGGAGAAGGGAACCCCTTCCTTCGGTCGCCTCCAGCATATCCCCAGTTATATCAGATAGGTGGATCGCCTTGTCCCGTAACGGCACGGACTGGCATCGATGTTGCTTTGTGGTATACGGAAATGCAATGTCAACAAGCGCAGCGTGCATGGGAGGGGCAAAAGATGGCTGGAAAAGACAAAGAACACGTATTGAAACAGGTGAAGGAGAGGAATGTAAAGTTTATCCGCCTGTGGTTCACGGATGTGCTCGGTGTCCTCAAGAGCTTTGCCATCTCGCCCCGGGAGCTGGAACTCGCCTTTGAAGAGGGCATGGGGTTCGACGGTTCGTCCATCGAAGGATTCGCGAGGATCGAAGAGAGTGACATGGTGGCGATGCCCGACCCCAACACCTTTGTGGTTCTGCCCTGGCGGGCGAGTGGGGAAGAAAATGTCGCCCGCATGTTCTGCGATATCCTGAAACCGGACGGCACCCCGTACGAGGGAGATCCCCGCTGGGCGCTCAAGAGGAATCTGAAAAAGGCCGAGGACATGGGGTACACCCTGAATGTGGGCCCGGAACTCGAGTTCTTCTATTTCAAGGATGCGAAGGGAACAGAAATTCTCGATAGAGGAGGATATTTTGACCTGACTCCCCTGGACATCGCCAGCGACCTCAGGCGCGATACGATCAAGGCCCTCGAATCCATGGGGATTGTTGTGGAGTACAGCCACCACGAGGTGGCCCCCAGCCAGCATGAGATCGATCTGCGCTATACGGATGCCCTCACAATGGCCGATGCGGCGATGACATACCGCCTCACGGTTAAAGAGGTGGCCATGCAGCACGGCGTGTACGCCACGTTCATGCCGAAGCCCATCTTCGGCAAAAACGGAAGCGGCATGCACGTCCATCAATCCCTCTTCGGAGAGGGGGGCAATGCCTTCTTCGATCCGGGCGACCGATACTATCTGTCTAAAACGGGGAAATGCTACATCGCGGGACTGCTCAAACATGCCAAAGAGGTATCGTCTATCGTAGCGCAGTGGGTCAACTCATACAAGCGGCTGGTGCCTGGGTATGAGGCCCCCGTGTATATCTCATGGGCGCGAAGAAACCGCTCCGCCCTCATCCGCGTTCCAATGTACAAGCCGGGCAAGGCAAACGCCACTCGCATGGAGTTCCGTTGTCCCGATCCCGCCTGCAACCCGTACCTCGCCTTTGCCGTCATGCTGGCGGCGGGGATGAAGGGCATGCAGGAAGGCTACTCGCTGGCCGATCCGATTGAAGAGGATATCTTCGAGATGACCGCTGCCGAACGTGAGGCCAACGGCATCGACTCCCTCCCCGGGAGCCTGGGAGAGGCAATCGCCGTCACCGAACAGAGCGATCTCGTGAGAGAGGCGCTGGGCAATCATATCTTCGAGAAGTTCATCGCAAACAAGAAAATGGAGTGGGATCAGTATCGGACACACGTCAGCAACTACGAGATCGATACGTATCTCCCGATACTGTGACGGTGACGCATGATGACACGGGTGTTGATTGTCGAACATACGGAAGCGGAAGGGCCGGGAACGCTTGGAGATTTTTTTCGCGACGCCGGGGTGGATGTTCGAACCGTCCGGCTTTTCAAGGGTGATCCGTTGCCGGATGATATCCACAGCTTTGATGCCCTGGTATCGATGGGCGGACCAATGAATGCCTATGAGGAAGGCAGCTACCCCTTTCTGCGGGAGGAGACGGAATTTCTCAGACGGGGTATCGAAGCCAACATCCCCACGCTCGGCATCTGCCTGGGGGGTCAGCTGGTCGCCAAGGCCTGTTACGCTCCCGTCATCAAGGCTCGCCACAAAGAAATCGGGTGGCGGAGTGTTTCCCTGACGAATGCGGGAAGCAGGGATATCCTCTTCGAGGGTATCCCCGGCACGATGGATGTCTTTCAGTGGCACGAGGACACCTTCGATGTCCCGTACGGAGGAAAGCTCCTTGTGACAGCCGGGGCATGCCCGAATCAGGCCTTCCGGTACCGCAACGCGTACGCCCTCCAGTTTCACGTCGAGGTGACACGGGGGATGCTCATGAACTGGTTGGATAAGATGCCCGAATGCGATGAATGCGTGCGTACCTTTGATGCCACCGGGGATACGCTCCGCGCGCAGGCGAACAAGATCTATGCGAATTTCCTGTGGCTCGTCGACCTTCATCAGCGGACGCTGGCTACGGCCGGGGAGGCGCACGGGCAGTTGAGCACTCATTACAAGGACTCGAGGATCTGACATGTGCGGGATAGTGGGAATTATCAATACCGACGGTAATCGGATCGATGGCAGCCATATACGGGAGGCCATTCGGATCCAGAGGGAACGGGGAAACGGCCTGGGGGGCGGCTTCGCCGTCTACGGCGCGTATCCCGAGAACCGGGACAGGTACGCCTTTCACATCATGTATGAGGGAGGCCCGCATAATCCCGCCGTCTCGGCGGTGGAGGACTACCTCGAGAGCAGGACACACGTGTACCAGTCGGAGCAGATCCCGGTCTACCCGAACGACCGCATCCCCCGGGGCCCGTATTTCAAACGGTATTTTCTCAAACCCATCGAGGAGTTCCTCTCCCCGCAGCAGACGGAAGAGGATTATATCGTCGAGACCGTCATGCACATCAACTCGCTGGCGGAGGCCTTCGTCGTCTCATCGGGGAAGGATATCGGCGTATTCAAGGGGATGGGGTACCCGGAGGATATCGCGGACTACTTCCGCATCGAGGACTACAGCGGCTATATGTGGGTGGCCCACAACCGGTTCCCCACCAACACGCCGGGGTGGTGGGGGGGCGCGCACCCCTTTACGATTCTCGACAAGACGGTGGTCCACAACGGCGAGATCACCAGCTACGGCGCCAACGTGCGGTGGCTCGAGATGAACGGATACCAGTGTCTCCTGCAGACGGATACGGAGGTCATCTCGTACATATACGACAAGCTCAGCCGGAGAGACGGTCTCTCAAAGAAAGATGCCTGTTTTGTCATGGCCCCCGCCCTCTGGGAGGAGATCGACCGGAGAGGAGACGAGAAGGACCGGTATCTCAGACAGATTTACGGCACCGCCATCGTCAACGGCCCCTTCGGCATCGTCCTGACACACAAGGGCGGCGCGATCATCCTCAATGACCGGAACAAGCTTCGTCCCGTCGTGTGCGCACAGGCGGGAAACACCTACTACGCATCATCCGAAGAGTGCAGCATACGTCTCCTGGCCCCCGAGGTAGACCGGATATGGTCACCGAGGGGCGGCGAACCGGTCATGATCGACATGCTCGAAGGATACAGGGGGACGGCCTGATGAACGGCATGGAGAACAACTGGACGGTGGTACCCCCCTTTCACCCCGTCTTCGATCTCGAACGGTGCGACTACCAAAACGGCTGCACCATCTGCGCGAAGGAGTGCTCCTTCGGAGAGATATCGCTGCACCCGGTCAAGGACGGCGAGGAGGTACGCTACCGGCCCTGGGCCAACCTCACCGCCTGCAACTCCTGCCAGCGATGCGTGAAGATGTGCCCGCAGGGCGCGATCCATATCGAACACCAGCCGATGCACACCTCTCACGGATACTGGACATCCGAGTATGCAAGCAACATCTGGCGGCAGGCGGGGGCCGAGGGGGGTGTCCTCCTCGTCGGGAACGGCGCGACCGGACCTCAGAGGCGCTATTTCGACCATATCATGTTCGATGCCTGCCAGGTGACCAATCCTTCCATCGATCCCCTGAGAGAGCCCATGGAGATTCGCCGGTATCTGGGAAGAAAACCCGCCCACTATGGGGAGGAGATTGGCCCCCAGCTTAAGCTGGACGTGCCGATCATGTTCGGGGCCATGAGTTTCGGCGCGGTGAATAAACGGGTCCAGGAAGCGGAGGCCCGCGCGACACAGGACATCGGAACGTACTGGAACACGGGGGAAGGCGGCTTTTTCAAGGACCTGCGGGACTACGGAGAAAACACGATCGTCCAGGTCGCCTCGGGGCGCTTCGGCGTCAGCGAGGATTACCTGAAATCCGCGGCGGCGGTGGAGATCAAGATCGGCCAGGGGGCGAAGCCGGGGATCGGGGGACACCTCCCCGGGGAAAAGGTCCTCAAGGCCATCTCGGAGACGAGGATGATCCCCGAGGGGAGCGACGCCCTGTCCCCCGCCCCCCACCATGACATCTACTCCATCGAGGACCTGCGGCAGCTCATCTACGCGATCAAGGAGGCGATGGAATACCGGGTCCCCGTCTCCGTCAAGATCGCCGCCGTCCACAACGTCGCCCCGATTGTGAGCGGGGTCGCGCGGGCCGGCGCGGATATCATCGCCATCGACGGATTCAGAGGAGGCACGGGGGCGACCCCTCTGCAGATACGGCAGAGCACGGGGATCCCTATTGAACTTGCCATATCCGCCGCCGATACGCGTCTTCGGGAGGAAGGGATCAGGGACACCGTCAGCCTTGTTGCCTCGGGGGGAATCATGTGCTCGTCCGACGTCCTGAAGGCGATCTGTCTCGGGGCCGATGCGGTCTATGTCGGAACACCGGTCCTGGTGGCGCTCGGATGCGGGCTCTGCCAGCGGTGCTTCAGCGGCAAGTGCCCGTACGGGATCACCACGAACAGGCCGGGCCTCGCGGAGCGGATCGATGTCGATCAGGCAACCGAGGCCCTCACCAACTTCCTCCATGCGTGGGGAGAAGAGATGAAGGAACTGATGGGATCGATGGGCATCAGCGCCATCGAGGCCCTCCGGAGCAACCGTGATCGGCTCCGAGGGGTGGGATTGAATGAGGAAGAGCTGCGAATCCTGGACATTAAACACGCCGGTGCATAACATGCTGACAATCGACACAAAGGGGTTGTACTATAAATCCCTCAACAGACATATACGCGGATATCTCGCCAGGGGCGAGAACCGGATACTCCTGAAGAATATCCTGGGGCAACGGTACATCGGCGGCGGGCTGAACAGCGACGCCGTCCTGGAGGTACACGGGACCCCGGGACAGGACCTCGGGGCCTTCATGAACGGCTCTTCCATCACGGTCTTCGGCAACGCGCAGGACGGTGTGGGAAACACGATGAACGCCGGCAAGATCGTCATCCACGGGAAGGCCGGCGAGATCCCCGGCCACTCCATGCGGGGGGGAAAGGTCTTCATACGGGGGGATGTCGAGTACCGCGCCGGGATCCATATGAAGGAGTACCGTGACCAGATCCCCTGGCTCATCATCGGCGGAACGACGAAGGACTACTGCGGCGAATACATGGCGGGGGGCAGGCTGGTGGTCCTCAACCTGGACAACATCCCCGGCTCCCCCGTGGGACAGGACATCGGCACCGGTATCCATGGAGGCGTCATCTATGTGCGAGGGCCCGTCGAGGCGCACCAGCTGGGGATCGGCGCGATCGTATCGGATCTCGACGACGCGGACAGGGCTTTTCTCCGTGAGGCGCTGGCCGAGTACGCCCGGGATATGGAGATCGATCTGACACGTATCTCCCCCGACGCTTTCACCAAGATCACCAAGAAAGGGGCGCGCCCCTTCGGGAATCTCTACACCCCGGGGATGAACATCAAGACCCGCACACCCCGCCATCTCGATCTCACCCCCCCGTGTGCCTTCAACTGCCCGACGGGGATCCCCACGCCGGTCTTCCTGAACCTGATCAAGGACGGCAAGATCACCGAGGCCCAGCTCCTGATGGACGAGTACACCCCCTTCAGGATGTCCGTCTGCGGCACGGTCTGCCCCGCCCCCTGCATGGACGGGTGCAGCAGAAACATGCTCGAGGGTCCCGTTGAGATCCAGCGGATGGCCCGGGAGTACTACCCCGCCTTCGCGCCGAAGGTGCCTGAAAAGAAGAGAGACGAGCTGATCTCGATCATCGGCGCCGGCCCCGCCGGCCTGTCCGCGGCATGGCAGCTGGCGAGACGCGGGTACCGTGTCAGGGTATACGACGCGGGAGGCGATCCCGGCGGAAAGGTCCGGAGGGCGATACCCAAAGAGCGGCTCCCCGACGAGGCCCTGCAGAAGGACATGGACCGGCTCTTCTCCCTGCCGATAGCACTGAAAACGAACCAGACGATCGACCGGGACACTTTTCAGCGGCTCCATGACGAGAGCGACGCCGTCCTGGTCGCGACGGGCGCCCACGTAACCAAGAGGATTCCGTATCCGGGGGGCACAAGGATCCGGTCGGGTCTGCAGTTTCTGATGGATATCAACGACGGGAACCCGATGGATCTCGGCGGCCAGGAGGTGGTTATCATCGGTGCGGGGAACGTCGGGATGGATATGGCCTGTGAGTCCTGGCGTCTGGGCGCAAAGAAGGTGACCGCCATCGATATCCAGAAACCCCTGGCGTTCGGGAAGGAACTGGAGATGGCGACCGGTCTCGGGACACAGATCCTGTGGCCGAAACAGATCGAGAAGGTAACCGGAAAGCAGATCTATTTCACCGATCAGACTGGTATCCGGGCCGACAGTATCTTCTTCAGCATCGGGGAGGCGCCGGACACCTCCTTCCTCCCTGAATCGGTCTTTCTGGACGAGCGCGGCTATCTGGTAACGGGCGGAAAATCCTTCCGGAGCAGCGATCCGAAGGTATACGGGGCGGGGGACATCATCGCGCCCGGACTTGTCAGCGACGCGATCGGGATGGGACGCCTGGCGGCCATGCAGATCCACGCCTCCCTCAACCATGAAGAGTTCCTCTGCCCGGAAAAGCAACCGGTCCCCAGGAACAGGATTCAAACGGTATATTTCGGCGGGGAGACAGGCGATATCGAACGGTGCATCAGTTGCGGCACCTGCATCCTCTGCGACACATGTATCGAGAATTGCCCGCAGGAGGCGATCACGCGCAACGGGGAGGTCTTCACCGTAGACGACACGAAGTGCCTGCTCTGCTATACCTGCGCCGCCGTCTGTCCCCGCGGCGCCATTCAGACCGATTATGCCGATTCTCCCGTGCAGGAGAGAAGCCGGATATCTCGGGAAAAGGATGTTGACATACATCGAGCCTCATGATTATTTACGATATCATGAACAAGGAAAGGCAAATATATGCGAACTAAATTCATCTTCATCACCGGCGGTGTGCTTTCCTCCCTTGGCAAGGGTCTCGCGGCGGCCTCCATAGGGGCCATCCTGGAATGCAGGGGGCTTAAGGTCTCTCATCAAAAACTGGATCCCTACATCAACGTCGACCCCGGCACGATGAACCCCTTTCAGCATGGAGAGGTCTTCGTCACCGACGACGGCACCGAAACCGATCTGGACCTGGGGCACTACGAGCGGTTCACCGACAGTCATCTCGGCAGGGAAAACAACCTGACGACGGGGCAGGTATACTTCTCGGTCATATCGAAGGAGCGGCGCGGAGAGTACTTGGGGGGCACCGTTCAGGTCATTCCCCACATCACCAACGAGATCAAGGACTATATCAGGGCGGCGGCAAACGAGAGCGACGTGGCCATCGTGGAGATCGGGGGAACCGTCGGGGATATCGAATCCCTTCCTTTCCTGGAGGCCATTCGGCAGTTCAAGAATGAGGCGGGAAAACAGAACGCGATCTTTATTCACCTCACCTGGGTCCCCTACCTCAAGGCCGCCGGAGAGGTAAAGTCGAAACCCACCCAGCACAGCGTGAAGGCCCTCCGGGAGATCGGCATCCAGCCCGACATCCTCCTGTGCCGGACGGAGGAATTCCTGTCGAAGGAGATCAGGGAGAAGATATCCCTCTTCTGCAACGTGGAGCCGGGGGCGGTCTTCACCGCCAAAGATGTGGATTATATCTATGAAGTCCCCATCATATACCACCAGGAGGGCGTGGATCAGAAGATCGTCGACCTTCTCAACATCTGGACCGGGCAGCCGCACCTCGGGGAGTGGGAAGAGATCATTCGCAAACTGAAAAATCCCTCCCATGAGGTTGTTATTGCCATTGTGGGAAAATATGTCGACTGGACCGATTCCTACAAGAGTCTGAACGAGGCGCTCGTCCACGGAGGACTCCCCAACGACTGCCGTGTCACGCTCCGTTTTATCGACTCCGAACAGATCGAAGAGACGGGGATCGACAGTCAGTTCGATGGCGTCGACGGGATACTGGTCCCGGGAGGATTCGGAAAGCGGGGAATCGAGGGAATGATCCAGACAATCACGCACGCGCGGACCCGGAAGATCCCCTTCTTCGGGATCTGCCTGGGGATGCAGATGGCGGTGATCGAATACGCGCGGAACGTCTGCAAACTGGAGACGGCCAACAGTTCCGAATTCGACGGGAATACGTCGTACCCGGTGATCGACTTTCTCCCCGACCAGCGGGACATCTCCGACAAGGGGGGGACGATGCGGCTGGGGGCGTATCCCTGCGTGCTTGAAAAAGCATCCTTCGCGTACGAGGCGTACGGGCGGAAAGAGATCAGTGAACGGCACCGGCACCGGTATGAATTTAATAACGACTATAAGGAGGTTCTCACAAAGGAAGGGCTTCGCGTCAGCGGGGCCGCTCCCGACGGGAACCTCGTTGAGATCGTCGAGATCGCCGATCATCCGTGGTTTCTGGGCTGTCAGTTCCACCCCGAATTCAAATCAAAGCCGAGAAGGCCCCATCCGCTCTTCACGAATTTCATACGAGCCTCTCTACAGTACAAATCCAGCAAGAGTTGAGGAAACCAGCCTCTCAGAGGCCAACGGGAGAAAGTGTACACGGGTTACCAGCCATGTTCAAACTTGGAGATGTACCGTCTGTGTTGCGGCGCCTGAAACGGTGGCGTGTCTTGGTCGGGCGTGACCCGCGCCGCGCCCCGGCGAGGTCCCTTATCATCTTCCCGTTGGCCCCCGCGACTCTGCCCTGCGGCCTGTCGGGGATCCTTACGATAAAACCGCAGCGGGAGGAGCGTATCGATGCCTCAATTGCCCCTCTCTTCGAGGAGATCCGGAAACACGACCTGAAGGACCTCCTGGCTGGCCCCGCAGACCCGGAGCACTATCTGGGGGGTCGGGACCTGCTGCATGCACTGGAGGGTCGGCTCCTCGGGCTCAAGGAGGCCCCCCTGGTCCTCTTCACTGCCGGCGGAATTTCAGACCTTGCCGCGCTGTCGAAGGCGATGAACGCGTTCCTCTCGGGAGAGAATGCCCTGATAGAGGAAAGCGCGGGCGGGCTCTCCTCGGGGGAGATGGAGCTGATCAACGAATCCCTCGAGATCCTGAAGGACGCCGCGTGGGCACTGGAGAAGGACATCCTGGCCAATGTGGAAAAGACCACGTACCTCGCGGGGCCTGCACACAAGAGCCTTTCCGGAGAAGGTCTCGGCATATACTGGAGGATCAACCTGCTCCTCAATTCACTGGACAGGATAGAGATCCGGGGGAGGGATTCCGCGGGGATAGAGGTATCACTCCGCCCGGAATCACTGGAAACCATCATACAGACCCTGAAGGCCGACGGGCGGTACGACGACCTCCTGAGGAGAACCGTCCCCGGAGACCTCGTGGACGGCGCGATCACCCTCTCCGGCCCGTCGCCGGGGGCCGACCCCCTGGTCACCTTTACCTACAAGCGGGCCTCCGTCACCGGGGCACTGGGCGAAAACACCCGGCACCTGCGCGACAGGATCCGGTCGGACGGCATACTCAGAACGTGCATCATGGGGGGAGCAGGGCGCGAGACGCTCATCGCCCATACACGCTGGGCGTCCGTAGGGGCCATCAATGTGGAAAACTGTCATCCGGTGAACAATTTCACCCTGGCAGACGGCCGTGACCCCTCCTCCGAAATCCCGCTCCCCGTCAAGGAATATCCCCGCTACGGTTCCGGCAACTGGGCGATCCATGTCGCGCTCAACGGTGACATCGACAACTACCGCTCCCTTCGGACATCGATCGAGGTGGACGGGACCGAGCTCATCGACCACCGGGTGACCACGGATACCAAGATCATTGCCCTCCAGATCGAGAAATACCTGTACGGGGGATGCGATCTCGAGGAGGCCTTCCGTCTGGCCCTGAACGATTTTGAGGGGTCCCACGCCATCGCCATGCGAAGCAACCTGGAGGCGGGAAAGGTCTTCCTCGCCCTCAAGGGGAGCGGCCAGTCGCTCTATATCGGTCTGTGCGACAACCAGCACATGTTCTCCTCAGAGGTGTACGGGCTGGTGGAGCTGACCTCCCGTTTCATCAAGATGGACGGGGAGGCCGAGCGAGTCCCCGGCAGGCCCGAGACGAAGGGGCAGGTCTATGTCCTGGAGGACGGCGGTGGAGTGCGCGCTGTGTGCTACGACGGGCACCCCCTCGCCGTCGGAGATAAAAAGATACAGAAGGCCCAGATCACGACACGGGATATCGACCGCAAGGGGTATCCCCACTTTCTCCTGAAGGAGATCACGGACGCGCCGCTGTCCGTCAAAAAGACCCTGCGGGGCAAATACCGTATCGAGTACCGACGAAACGGCAGCGCGAACGTCACCTTCAATCTGGGGAATGATATCATACCTCAGAAGCTGCGGGATGCTCTGGCGCACGGAGAGATACGCACTATCTTCGTGATAGGACAGGGGACAGCGGCCGTGGCGGGCGCGGCGATCAGCGGGGCGCTTTCAATGTATATGAAGGGCCGGGGCATCGCGATCGAGGCAAAAACGGCATCCGAGCTGAGCGGTTTCTGCCTCGAAGAAGACCTGGGAAACACGCTCGTTATCGCGGTCACGCAATCCGGTACAACGACCGACACCAACCGGGCCGTGGCCATGGCAAAGGAGCGGGGAGCACACCTGATCGCCATCGTCAACCGGCGGCAATCCGATATCACCCATGTGGCGGACGGCGTCTTCTATACAAGCGACGGGCGGGACATCGAGATGTCCGTGGCGTCGACAAAGGCATTCTATTCACAGATCGTCGCGGGATACATCCTGTCCCTTTTCCTGGCCCAGACACTCGGAACCCTGCCGGACGACCTGACGGCCGGGGTCCTGGAAACCCTCGAACAGGCACCGGAGGCGATGAACCGCGTGATTGCGGAGAGAGAACATATCAGGGAAACCGCAAGCTCCATCGCCGGGAAAAAGAGATACTGGGCGGTGGTGGGGAGCGGCCCCAACAAGGTTGCCGCGGACGAGATACGGATCAAACTGAGCGAACTGTGTTACAAGACGATCTCATCGGATATCGTCGAGGACAAAAAACATATCGATCTCTCCTCGGAACCGCTGATCCTCGCGTGCGTCGCCGGGACGGCGGACTATGTCCTCGAGGATATCGCCAAGGATGTGGCGATCTTCAAGGCCCACGCGGCATCGGTGGTCGTCATCGCAGACGAGGGAAAGCGGGCCTTTGACGGCATTGCCGATTCGGTTATCCCCGTGCCGAAGACATCCTTTCCCACATCCGTTATCCTGAACACCCTGGCCGGGCACCTGTGGGGTTACTATGCGGCCTGCAGCATCAATGACGATGCGGAGTTTATCCGCGACTTCAGAAAAAAACTGTTGCTGAAGACGGACGAGCTGGACGCGCGAGAGGGACTCCTCGTTGAAAAACTGACGGATCCCGGTCTCCACAAACTGATAGACGCCTTTTCCACATCCTTTCATTCCCGCAAAAACCGGGGCTTCTTTTCATCCATGGGGGTCGATGCGGCGTCGGACATCACGCTCCTGCTCAAATACGCCGCCGGAAAACTCCCCCTGGAAGAGTTTCGTATCGATTTCAAAGGGAAACGGGTTTCCCCCTCACCCCTCGATATGCTGGACATCTGCCTCGGCAGGGCCATCGATGAACTGGCGCGCCCCATCGACGCGATCCGTCACCAGGCAAAGACGGTAACGGTAGGAACCAGCAGAAAAGAAGAGGTCGTCCGCGGTGTCATCTTCGATTTCCTGAAGGGGCTTGGCTTCTCATCCGACAACCTCACAAGCAAAGGCGGCCTCACGATCGGAAGGCTGCAGAAGGTCACATCCGACGTCCGGGGCTACACGCTGTATACCATAGAGGGCCTTGACGAGGAAGGAAAGCCGACAGAGGCGACCACCATATCGATAGAGCAGCGAGGGGGGGTCTCTCTTCGCATGAAGTCGCGCGCGGAGGTTCCGATTCCTCTCAGCGGCGCGAAAAAGACGATCGTGAGTACCAGGGATGTGTATGCGGGGCTTGGAAAATCCGATCAGGCTCCCCTGATCATTATCCCGCTCATCGAAGGGGAAACGTTTATACAGAAGATCCTGCTCCTCCACGTGCTCTTTAAGGAGGCCCTGAGCCCGGCAGAGAAAAAGGCGGTCCTCGGCGACAAGTTCAACCAGATCAGAGATATCATCAACGAATACAATATTGTATGGAATGACACATATCTTGACACACTTCCCGTTGAATTCCTGCTGGGCGACGGCGCCAATGTCATCGCAGAGACGATCATGAAATCCTTGGAAGGCGGCACGTAGACGATGGTGTCCATTATCGATTACGAGGCGGGAAATCTGACGTCGGTGGCACGGGCCCTGCGACACATCGGTGTCGAATGCACAATCACCAGGAAGCACGACGAGATTTTCGCATCCGAACGGGTGATCTTTCCGGGCGTCGGCGCCGCGGGAGAGGCCATGGAGATTATACGGCGCGAGGGGCTTGACGGCGTGATCCGCGAGACGATCGCGCGGGGAAGGCCGTTCCTCGGGATCTGTCTGGGGGCACAGATCATTCTGGGGGAGAGCGAAGAGGACGGAGGGACGGTCTGCCTGGGGATTATCCCCGGCACGGCGAAGCGGTTCGCGGGCGCGGACATCACGATTCCCCATATGGGGTGGAACGATATATCCGCCACGCGCCCCCACCCCCTCCTCGCGGGGGTGGACCCGAGGGCACAGTTCTACTTTGTCCACTCGTACTATCCCGCCCCTGAAAAACAGGAGGATATCATAGCGACGACCGGCTACGGGGTTTCATTTGCATCCATAATCGGCCATCAAAACGTCATAGCTACCCAGTTTCACCTCGAAAAGAGCGGCCGACACGGCCTGCGGATATTGGAAAACTTCTGCAACTGGGACGGCAAGGTATAGATATGCTGAGCAAGAGAATCATCATCTGTCTGGACGTCAAAGAGGGGAAGACGACAAAGGGCATCAAATTCAAGGGGAATGTCGACATCGGGGACCCGGTGGCCATGGCGGCCCAGTATTACGAACAGGGGGTGGACGAGCTCGTCTTTTACGATATCACCGCCTCATCCGATAAGCGCAATATCATTATAGATGTGGTCGAGGGCGTGGCACGGGAGATCTTCATCCCCTTCTCCGTGGGGGGGGGGATCCGCTCGCTGGATGACATGCATCGCGTCCTGACCGCCGGGGCCGAAAAGATCAGCATCAACACCGCCGCCGTCAAGGACCCCAATCTTATCTACACGGGGGCCAGGGCGTTCGGAAGCCAGTGCATCGTCCTGGGAATGGACGCGAAAAAAGTGGAAAAGACACCGGAGCTCCCCTCCGGGTATGAGGTGTACATCAACGGGGGGAGGACACCGGTGGGGATCGACGCCGTTCAGTGGGCCCGACAGGCTCAAGACCTGGGGGCCGGAGAGATCTGTCTCAATTCGATCGACGCGGACGGCACGAACGCGGGGTATGAACTCACCCTGACCTCCCTCATCTCCGATGCCGTTTCCATCCCGGTTATCGCGTCGGGGGGCGCGGGAGAGCCGGAGCACCTGCGCGATGTCTTCAAGCAATCGGGCGCGGACGCGGCGCTCATCGCCTCCATGGTCCACTACGAGCGATATACGGTAGGTCAGATCAAGGAATATCTGGCGGGGGAAAATGTCCCTGTTCGCACGTTTATCTAACCGATATTCCTTATTTTTTTAAGAAAATATTCATTTTTTTCTTGACATATCACCCCTATTCCTCTACCCTCGCCGCCCAAAAGCACCTATGGGTTGATCGTAGGGAGGTTATCATGAGTGAGGATTTGCCATTACACCGGCACGCCGCTCTGATGTGTTGGATGGCATTTATCATCGGAACGGTCGTGCTTTTGATTATTCCAGGGATTGTTCAGGATTACACCCGCCTTCAGACACTACAGGGCGGCACCGTTTCTGCCGCCGCTTCTTCTCAGCTCTCAGATCCGCATCAATCTTCATCCACAACGTCCGAGGAAACCGACCCGCTGTTCCTCTCCATCATACAGGAAGCATCGGATCGCTACGAGGTGGAGCCGGAGCTGATACGGGCCATCATCATGGCGGAGTCGAGCTACAATCCCCGGGCCGTCTCCAAGAGGGGCGCACGCGGGCTCATGCAGCTCATGCCCGCAACGGCAAAGGCCCTCGGTGTGGAGGACAGCTTTAATCCCGAGCACAACATACATGGCGGGGTCAGGTACTTTAAACAGCTCCTCGACCGGTTCGGTGGAGATACCGAGATTGCCCTGGCGGCGTACAACGCCGGGAGCAGGAAGGTCAGACAATACCAGGGGATTCCACCATTCAAGACCACACGATACTATATCAAGAAGGTCTTCTCCTACTACAACCACTATAAAACAGACGCTGACTCTGACCGGGTGTAACGGGCTGTAACGGAATCAAAACGTATATGACAGGCCAACCGTTATACCGTATTGATCCTCATCTTTTACGGTTGGACTATCAGCGGCATCGCCAACGAGCCGATCGTATCCTGCGCCGGCCTGAAGCCCCCAGTGCTGATTCAATCTGTGAATTGCCATCAGATGAAGCCCCATTGATTTGAAGCCGGAATCCGCCTCATATGCCGATATGCCCGATCGGGTGGACTGGCTCGGGGAGATGCCGAAATACTCCTTCATATACTCGGAACTCGCATAGATTGTGCGAACCGACGATTTCAAGGTGGTCTTCTCCGCTATCCGCAGATCATACCCGAGGCCGAGATGCACCTGAAAACCGGTATCGTGACCGGTGATCTGTTCCTCATAGCGCGCATCAAGGGCGACATCGCCGATTCCCCACTCAAATACAAGGTTGGTGGTCGCGCCGTCGTCGATATCGCCAAGCCCTCTCAGATCATCGGAATCGTCCTCATCCCGTCCGAACGTATACCCCATGGATAGACCGAGTTTCAGGTTATTGCGATTCCACACATAGGCCCCCACGCCCTTGCGCGCATTGAAAAAAACCGTGTCGCGGAACGTGATGTCGATCAGAGGGAATCCTCTCAATTCGTACTCGTCGGACCCCTCATACGCGGGCTTATAGACACCCAGGACACCGATACGGACAGACCAGTCCTCGTCTCGACCAGAGGGCCGATCGTGCCCCTGCAAGGGGGCGGCATGCGCGGCTCCGTTGAAGACCGCCAATGCCGTCACTATGAGCAAAACAACAAAGGACGTACGATGATACATGATCCTCGAATCTCCGGTCGTAAGGAATCGTCGGCGTTTCTTGTGTGCCTCTCACTCCCCTCCGCCCAGCACCGCGTACAGTCTCACGTGGCCGGCAAGCTTCGCCAGGCGGAGGGAAATCAACCCCTGCTGCGCACCGTAGAGTGCCCGATGTGCATCAAGGACACTCAGGTAGCTGTCAATTCCATTTTCATAGCGCTTATTCGAGAGACGATATGTTTCCGCAACGGCATCAACCAGTGATTGCTGCGCGGATACCCGCTGGTCCACCGTGCCGCGTACGGCGAGGGCATCGGCCACCTCTCTGAAGGCGACCTGAATCGCCCTCTCATACTGGGTCAGGATGATTTTCCGCTGCGCTTTGCTGACGCGGAGCGCGGCCCAGGTGCGGGCATCAAAAATCGGTATCGTGATCTTCGGCACAAAACTCCAGGTAGCCGAACCGGAACTGAAGAGGCCGGACAGCTCGGCACTTGCGGTACCCACCGTGGTGGTCAGAGAAATACGGGGGAAAAAGGCCGCCCGGGCCGCGCCGATATAAGCATAGGCCCCCTTGAGCCGGTGCTCCGCCGCCATGATATCGGGCCGGTTCAAAAGCGCCTCGGAGGACAGTCCCGGAGAAATGTCTTTGGGAGGGGTAACACTGGTCAGGTCCTCTGGCAGGAGCTCTTCGGGCACCTGAGCACCGGCCAGGAGGTTCAGGGCATTGCGGTCCTGCGCCGCCAGCTGCGTGTAGCGGGCAACATCCCCCCGGGCCGCATCAACCTGCGTCTGCGCTCGACGCAGATCCAGTTCGGTGGCGAGGCCGACGTCATACCGCTTCTGAATCAACACGTAGGCGGCCTGTTGAGCCTCAAGGGTAGATTCGGCCAGCTGCAGGTTTTCCCGATCCGCCGCAAGGGTCAGGTATGCGCCGGCCACTTCGGATACCACCGAAATCTGTGCGCTCCGGCGGGCCTGCTCCGTGGCAAGGTATTCCTGCAGTGCCTGATCTTTCAAGCTGCGGATACGGCCGAAGAAATCGATTTCCCAGGAAGTGATCCCCAAAGAGACACTGTCTTTTTCAGATATCACGGATTTTCCGGTGGATGAAAGATCCGCCGGCACACGCTCCTTCGCCATGCTCCCCGTCGCATCGACCGAGGGGAACAGTGCGGCCCGTTGCACACCGTACAAGGCTCGCACCTTTTCGACATTCAGGGCGGCAAGCCGCAGATCACGGTTGCTGGCCACGGCCATCTCAACAACCTTTTGAAGCCGGCTGTCGGCAAGAAATTCCCGCCACGGCAACCCCGAGCCTTCCGGGGTGCCGGTCGCAGAGCGGGCATCCTGATAGGCCGCCCCGGTAGGCCAATCGCCGGGAACAGGGGCTTCAGGCCGCGTATAGTCAGGGGCCAGGGAACAGCCGCCCCACAAAAGGGTCATCCCTATCAGTATAAACAACCAGTGCCTACTCATATCATTGATCCCTCGGTGTATGTACCGCGTCTGTTTGTGCTGATTCTTCTTTCCTCTGTCTGCCGAAGAACTTTTCGATCAGGACATAGAAAAGGGGCGAAAAGATAATCACCAGGACGGTGGCGGTCACCATCCCCCCCAGTACGCTGGTGCCGATGGCGTTCATGGCCCCCGCTCCGGCGCCGGTGCTGATGGCAAGGGGCAGGACCCCGAAGCCGAAGGCGAGCGAGGTCATGATGATCGGACGAAATCTGAGCTTTGCCCCCTCCAGGGTGGCCTCCATCAGTCCCATCCCCCGCTCCAGCCCACCCTTGGCGAACTGGACGATCAGGATGGCGTTCTTTGTGGCCAGACCCAGGGTGGTCAGAAGACCGATCTGGAAATAGATGTCGTTGGCCAGCCCCCGCATGCTCGTGGCGATGATGCCCCCGATGACGCCGAGGGGGAGGATCAGCAGGATCGAGATCGGGATGGTCCAGCTTTCGTACAGTGCCGCCAGGCACAAAAAGATCACGAATATGGAGAACGCGTACAGGAGCGGCGCCTGGGCACTCGATATCCGCTCCTGGTAGGAGAGGCCGGCCCAGTCGAACCCGATCCCCTTGGGCAGTTTCCCAACCGCCTCCTCCATGGCCCGCATGGCCTCACCCGAGCTCCTGCCCGCCGCCGGTTCTCCCCAGATGTTGATGGAAGGAGAACCGTTGAACCGCGCCAACCGGGGGGCGCCGGAGGTCCACCGGCCGGAGGCGAAGGAGGAAAAGGGGACCATCTTTCCCTGGGTATTCCGGACATACAGTTTGTCCAAATCATTGGGGAGCATGCGGTAGGGGGCGTCCGCCTGGACATACACCTTCTTGACCCTGCCGCCCTGGACAAAGTCGTTGACATAGGACCCCCCGAAGGCCGCCGAAATCGTCCGGTGAATAGACGTGATAGGGACCCCCAAAGCGCCCGCCTTCTCCCAGTCAACGTCGACGCGGTATTCCGACACATCCGCCATGCTGTTGGGGCGGACGGAGGTCAGCCGCGGATCCTGTGCCGCGATGCCGAGAAGCTGGTACTGAGCCTCCATCAGCTTCTGGTGTCCGAGACCACCCCGGTCCAGGAGTTCAAAATCGAATCCCTTGGCCATCCCCAGTTCGGCAACGGCGGGGGGCGGGAAGGCAAAGACCATGGCGCCCCGGATATTCGAAAGAGCCGCCGTCGCCCGCCCGGCGATCGCCTTGATCCGCAGGTCTTCACACTCTCGGAACTCCCAGTCCTTCAGCCTGATGAACACCATCCCGTTGTTCTGCGCCCTCCCGGAAAAACCATAACCGGAAAGGATAAAGGTAGAGACCACGGTTTCTTTCTCGTGGGTATGAAAATAGGCCTCGATCTGCTTCGAGACCGCCTTGGTCTGCTCCAGCGTGGAGCCGCTCGGGAGGATCACCTGGGCGAAGAGCGTCCCCTGGTCTTCATCGGGGAGGTAGGCGGTAGGCATACGCACAAACAGGATGCCCATAGCCGCCACGATCACGATAAACACAACAAGGTATCGCAACGCCCTGGAAAGAGAATGCCCGACCAGTCGTACATAGAGGTTCCGTATTCCGAAGAACATGCGGTCGAACCACAGGAAAAAGGGGCGCAGGAAGAAGATCGCGTTTTCAGCCGGCTCGTGCCCGGCCTTGACCGGCTTGAGGAGCGCGGCGCAGAGGACCGGCGTCAGGATCAATGCCACGGCCACCGACAGGAGCATGGAAGCAATGATGGTCACGGAGAACTGACGGTAGATGACGCCGGTGGAACCGGGGAAGAAGGCCATGGGGCCGAAGACCGCCGAGAGGACCAGCCCGATTCCGATCAGGGCGCTGGTGATCTGTTCCATCGACTTGGCCGTGGCCTCGCGGGGGGGCAGTCCCTCCTCGGCCATGATCCGCTCGACATTTTCCACCACCACGATGGCATCGTCCACCAGGAGGCCGATGGCCAGCACCATGGCGAACATGGTCAGCATGTTGATCGAAAAACCGAAGACCCCCAGCATCGCAAAGGTCCCCAGGATCACCACCGGCACCGCGATGGTCGGGATCAGCGTGGCCCGCATGTTGCCCAAAAAGAGCCACATGACCAGGAAGACCAGAATGATCGCCTCGAAGAGGGTCTTCACCACCTCATCGATGGCCACCTTGATGAAGAGGGTGGAGTCCATGGGGTAGACCACCTTCATACTCGCCGGCAGGAACCGGAGCATCTCCGTCATTTTCGCCTTGACGGCGTCGGCCACATCCAGTGCGTTGGCGCCGGCCGCCTGCCGGACGGCGATCCCCGCGATGGGCATGCCGTTATACGCGGTCTCGACATCGTAGTACTCGGTCCCCAGCTCCGTCCGCCCCACATCGCTGACTCGCACGACGGAGCCGTCCGGATTGATGCGAATGGGGACGGCGGCGAACTCGTCGGGGGTCTTGAGCATGTTCTGGACAACAATGGAGGCATTCAGGCGCTGACCTTCCACCGCGGGTCCTCCCCCGAACTGCCCGGCGGAGACCTCTACGTTGTAAGCCCTGAGCGCCGCGATCACCTCTTCCACCGTCAGGCGGTACGCCGTCAGCTTATCGGGATCGAGCCAGACGCGCATGGCGTACCCGGCGCCGAAGACCTCCACCTCCCCCACTCCCGGCACCCGGGCCAGGACACTCTCCATATTGGATTTGGCGTAGTCCCTCAAATCCTTGCCGTCCATGCTGCCGTCTTCTGAGATCAGCCCCACGAACAGGAGGTAATTCCTGGTGGATTTGCGGACGTTGACCCCCTGTTTCTGCACCACCTCGGGGAGGCTGGACATGGCGAGCTGGAGCTTGTTCTGCACCTGTGTCCACGCGATGTCCGGATCGGTCCCGGCCTCAAAGGTCATATCGATTCGGCAGGTACCCGCCGAATCGCTGGTTGCGGACATATAGAGCAGGTTCTCGAAACCGGTCATCTTCTGCTCAATGATCTGGGTCACGCTGTTTTCGACGGTCTCCGCCGAGGCCCCCGGGTAGGTGGCATTCAGCGAGATGGTCGGCGGGGCGATGGGAGGATACTGGGAGATGGGCAGGTTGTAAATCGCGAGCCCTCCCGCCGCCATCGTAATGATCGCGATGACCCAGGCGAAGACAGGACGATCCAGGAAAAATTTCGACAGCATCAGGTTCCTCCGTCAATTGGTTGGTGCGGCAGACGGAGAAATGACATCCGTTTCAGTGTCATGTACGCCGGCTTCGCTCTCAGATACAACCGTTACCACCGATCCGGGACGTACTTTCTGGATCCCCTCTATGATGATCCGTTCACCGGGGGCGAGACCCGACGTCACCAGCCACCGGTTGCCGATCGCCCGGTCGAGATCGAGTTGGCGCTGTTCAACGGTGTCCTGAGAATTTACGACAAGAGCAAAAGGGTTCCCCTTGGGGTCGCGGGACACAGACTCTTGAGGAATCAGGATCGCTCGTTCAGCAACGCAATCCTGTAGAATGGCCCGGACAAACATGTGCGGCAGGAGAACGGAGTCCGGATTTTGAAACACAATGCGCAGGATTACCGACCCGGTTGTCGAATCCACAGTGACATCGCGGAATTGCAGTGTTCCTTTCAGAGGGTAGGGCGTTCCGTCTTCCAGAAGCAGACCGACCTCTCTCTGGTTTTTTACATTGCAGTAGAGACGGCCGTCCTCGAGGCGTTGTCTCAATCGCAGCATGTCGGCGGTGGACTGAGGTACATCCACGTACATGGGATCCATCTGTTGGATGGTGGCCAGCGCCACGGGCTGGTACGCCGTCACCAAGGCGCCTTCGGTCACAGTGGATCTGCCGATACGACCGGAGATGGGAGCAGTAATCCTGGTATATCTCAGATTGATGCGTGCCTCTTCGACCATCGCTTTCCAGTACGCGATGTCGGCCTCGGTCTGTTTCAGGACCGCTGTGGCATCGTCGTAATCCTGTCGGCTGACCGCTTTTACGTCAAGCAATTCCCGAAAACGGTCAGCTCTCGATCGGACGGCAGTCAGATTGGCCTCAGCTCTCCCCAGAGCGGCCTTTGCATTGTCGAGCGCTGCTTGAAAAGGGGCGGGGTCGATCTGATAGAGGACCTGGGTTGCTTTGACGTCGGCACCCTCCGCAAACAGCCGTTTCTGTATGATTCCGCTGACTTGGGGACGAACTTCCGCTACCCGGAAGGCAGACGTTCGCCCCGGCAATTCAGAGGTCAGGACAACCTCGTGCGCCCGGACCTTTACGACGCCGACTTCCGGAACAGGCGGGGGAGGGGTTTGCTGCTGGCGGTCGCAGCCTCCCAGCAGAAGGCCGCTCAACAGTATCGCGAAGACCACGCTCCTCTTACGGGTTGGATACATACTGCTCGTGGGTTGCATTAAACGCTCCTTTTCAATCCGTACATAAATAAGTCCGTAATCTGCCGCGCATCCCTTTCGATATCGCCGGAGATCCCGTCATGGATACGCTGCATGACCATTCCCATATTGGCCTCGATAAACATGGCGGCGACCTTCATCGAGTCCAGGGGGACAAACAGCCCCTGTCCGACCCCTTCATCCAGGACACCGGCCACCTGTTCTACAAAGGTCCGGTATCTCGTGTCGGCATAATGGTTTTTCTTGGAGTGCATCCGTTCCCGATCATAAAAGAGGACTCGTATCAGATCCCCGTGTTCGTCGAAGAACCGCAAATGGGAGAGAGAAAATTCAGCCAGTTTCCTGTCGGGGGCATACCCGCCATCCAGCAGGTCAGAAAGTTCCCCGACCAGAGGATCAAAGCTCGCCTCGACCGCTCCATCCAGGATCTCGTCCTTGTTTTTGAAATAGACATAGAGCGTTCCCTTCGCGACACCGGCCTCCGCCGCCACCCGTTCCATCGTCAGGCCCTGAATGCCGTCGCGCATCAGCAGGCCGATGGCAGCCTCGATAATCCCATGCCTCGTCAGGGCTTCCAGTGCCTTCTTGCGTTCCTGCTTCTTATCACCATGCATCCCGAAACCATCCGGTCATTTTTTAGACTAAGCGGTCAAACTATAGCCTTTACGAATTGCTGTCAAGAAAATTTTGCACGGTATCGACCCCTTCGCCGGTTTGCACGATACCCGGACCCTCTTTCAAAGACTTGACAGGACCGAGGGAAACAGGTAGGGCTTTTATAACACACAATAAGGATACTTCCATGCATGTGAAGTTATTCTCCATATGGCTCCTCTGCCTGACGGTTTTCCTCCCCCTGCAGGCCCACGCAGAACGTGGTGCCGCCCGGAGCATGGGCACCGTTACCTTCTATATGGAGAATGACCTGTTCTACAACACGGACCGGGAATACACGCATGGAACAAAGCTTTCATGGGTTTCGCCCGATCTGACCGATTACCGGGACCATCCGTTTATCCCCGCCTGGATCTGTCCTTTCATCGAACGGCTGCCCTTTGTCAATCGGCCGGGGTATTGGCGTTCCGTATCCCTCTCCCTGGGACAGAGCATCTACACACCCGACGACATCGAACGGAGTGATCTGATCAGGGACGACCGGCCCTATGCCGGAGTGACCACTCTCGCGGTCGGATTTCACGGTAAGGACAAATTCCGGATGGATACCCTTGAATTCGACGTGGGGATCGTCGGTCGCCACTCCTACGCGGAAGATATTCAGCAGGCCGTTCATGCGCGGGTCGATGCAACCGATCCTCAAGGGTGGGAGCATCAGCTTCGCGATGAGCCGATCCTCAACGTCTTCTTCGAAAGCAAATGGCGGCTGCTTCGGAGGGGATATCAGGGCGGTGTCGGTTCCGATTTTATTCCCCACATCGGGGGCGGTGTCGGAAACGTCTTCACCGGTGCCAACGTGGGGGGGGAGCTGCGTTTCGGCTGGAATCTCCCGAATGATTTCGGGACCTATATCATCAGGCCCGGTTCGGAAAGCAATGTCCCGGTTGACAGTGCCGACCCGCGACCCGCCCGCCGCGGCGGCGTCCACCTCTTTCTCGCCTTTGAGGGGAATGCCGTGGCATACAATGTCCTCCTCGACGGGAACACGTTCCAGAACAGCCACAGCGTCGAGAAGGAGCACTTTGTCGCCTGTTTTATCGGAGGAATCGGGATCACCGCCGGGCGGATCAAGATCACCTACGCCCACGTCTATCAGACGAAGGAATTCAAGACCCAGAACAAGGATCAGCAGTACGGCTCGATATCGGTCTCCTACACCTTCTGAACCCGGCTTGCCACCGCTTCACCAGAGAACCGCACCGTACCGGAGGCTATTATCTTGCAACAAATCCCAAGGTTTGATAGTGTCCGCCGTGCCGGCATACGGAAGTGTGTTCGCGGGCGCACGGAAAATATCTGAAGGGGAGCTGTTGTATGAAATCGAGTCTTTATATCCCAAAACAGTACACGCCACTGCTCGATCTGCGTGAAACGGAAAAGGCCATCGGTCAGATCAAGACTTTTTTCCAGACCAATCTTTCGTTCGAACTGGAGCTCATGCGCGTGACGGCCCCCCTGTTCGTCAGGGCGGGGACGGGGATCAATGACGACCTCAACGGGATCGAACGACCCGTCTCGTTCAATATACAAGGCGCCAACAATGTAGGCGTCGAGATGGTGCAGTCTCTCGCGAAGTGGAAGCGGATGATGCTGGCGGACTATGGCGTACAGCAGGGCCACGGTCTCTGTGCCGACATGAATGCCATACGGCCGGACGATATACTGGACAACACGCATTCGATATATGTAGACCAGTGGGACTGGGAGCGGGTGATATCTGAAGAGGAGCGAAACCTGGAATTTCTGAAGGGTATCGTCAGAAAGATATACGATGTCATCCGGCGGACGGAAAAGTATATCTGCTACCGGCGGAACGTTATCGAGCCGATCCTTCCCGAAGAGATCACCTTTGTGCACAGTGAAGAGCTGGAGGAAAAATATCCCGATCTGACCCCCAAGGAACGCGAAAACATCATCTGCCGGGAAGCGGGGGCCGTCTTCCTTATCGGCATCGGAGGAACGTTGAAGAGCGGGAAGCCCCACGACGGCCGCGCCCCCGACTACGATGACTGGTCAACCCCGACCGGCGGCGGACGTATGGGGCTCAACGGGGATATCCTGGTACACTACCCCCTCTTCGATTGCGCGTATGAGCTCTCCTCCATGGGGATTCGGGTGGATTCGGAGGCGCTTCTCAGACAACTGGAGATTACGGACAACAACGAACGAAAAGAGCTGCTTTTCCATCGGCGCCTCCTGAACGGGGAGCTGCCCCTCTCGATCGGCGGGGGAATCGGCCAGTCGCGGCTCTGTATGTTCTACCTGCGCAAGGCCCATATCGGGGAAATACAGGCAAGCATATGGCCCGATGACATGGTCGAGACGTGCCGGAAAAACAAGATTTTTCTCTTATAAGAGGACGGATTATGAAACGCACCAAGGTATTCGAACTGTTGAAATCAGACGCGCCTCTCGATGCAATCCTGATCAAAGGGTGGGTGAGAACCCGGCGCGATTCGAAGGGCTTCTCCTTTATCGAGATCAACGACGGATCATGCCGCGCGAACGTGCAGGTTATCGCGAATGAGGCCCTGAGCAACTACGCCGACATACTGAAACTGTCGACGGGGAGCGCGGTGGCCGTCACCGGACGGCTGGTGGCGTCACAGGGCGCAGGTCAGGCATGGGAGGTCCAGGCAACCGGGGTGGAGATCATCAGCATCGCCCCGGAGTCGTACCCCCTCCAGAAAAAGCGGCACAGCGATGAGTTCCTGCGGGGCATCGCCCATCTCCGGCCCCGGACGAGCAAGTACGGGGCGGCCTTCCGGATCCGATCAGAGCTGTCATACGCCATCCACCGCTTCTTCAGGGAACGGGGGTTTACCTATATCCACACCCCCATTGTCACCGCCTCCGACTGCGAGGGGGCCGGGGAGATGTTCAGGGTCAGCACGCTCGACCCGGACAACATCCCGAAGAGGGACGGATCGGTCGACTATTCCCTGGATTTCTTCGGGAAGCAGGCGAACCTGACCGTGTCGGGCCAGCTTGAGGCGGAGCTGTTTGCCCTGGCGCTGGGCGATGTCTACACCTTCGGCCCCACCTTCAGGGCCGAAAACTCCAACACCCGCCGGCATGCCGCCGAATTCTGGATGGTGGAGCCGGAGATGGCCTTCTGCGACCTGGACGGGGACATGGCCCTCGGCGAGGAGATGGTGAAATATCTGGTCGCCCACGTGATGGACGAATGTAGCGAAGACCTCGATCTCTTCGCGCGGTTCGTCGACAAGCATCTCATGACGACCCTGGAGAACATCGCCGCATCCGATTTCGTGCGGCTCCCCTACCGGGAGGCGGTGGACATCCTGAGCACAGCCAAAAAACAATTCGACTATGACGTGGACTTCGGAAAGGACCTCCAGTCCGAACACGAGCACTATCTGACCGAGCAGCACTTCAAGAGGCCGGTCATCGTCTATGATTATCCCTCCACGATCAAGCCGTTCTACATGCGGGTCAACCCCGACGGCCAGACCGTCGCCGCCATGGACGTCCTGGTCCCGAGCATCGGGGAGATCATCGGGGGGAGCCAGCGTGAGGAGCGCCTCGATATCCTGGAGGCGCGCATGGATGAGACGGGCCTGCCCAAGGAGGACTACTGGTGGTACCTCGACTCCCGGAGATTCGGGAGCGTTCCGCACAGCGGGTTCGGGCTGGGATTTGAGCGCCTGATCATGCTGATCACCGGTATATCGAACATCCGGGACGTCATCCCCTTCCCCCGGACACCCAACAGCATAGAATTCTGAAACAGGAAAGGAACGGAAAATGATCAAGATAACCTGCATGGGGGCCGCAGGGACGGTGACGGGATCGAACTACCTCATCGAAGATTCCCGCGGCAAACAGATACTGGTGGACTGCGGTCTCTTCCAGGGGGGGAAGCAGACCGAGTGGCGCAACTCGGCGGACTGGGGGTTTGATCCCACAGAGATCGACACCCTCCTTTTAACCCACGCGCACATCGACCACAGCGGCAGGATCCCCAAGCTGGTCAAGGACGGATTCCAGGGGAAAATCATCACCTCCCCGCCCACGGCACAGCTGTGCGAGGTGATGCTCCTCGATTCGGGCCACGTGCAGGAGATGGACGCGGAGTGGCAGACGCGCAGGAACAGGCGCAGGAGCAAAAAAGGGATCGAACCGCTCTATACCGTGGAGGACGCCCAGAAGAGCCTTCAGTACCTCTCCCCCGTCGAGCGGGATCAGGTCATCGACATCGAACCGGGAATGCGGGCGCGTTTCCTCAACGCCGGCCACATCCTCGGCTCCTCAATCATCGAGCTGTGGATAGCCGACGGAGGGGCGGAGACAAAGATTGTCTTCTCGGGGGACATCGGCAAGAACCGACAGCTGATCGTCAAGGACCCGGCCGAAATCACCCAGGCGGACTATCTCTTCATCGAATCGACGTACGGCAACCGCCTGCACCGTTCCTTCAAGGACAGCGAGGCGGAGCTCCTGGAAGCCATCGGGTATGCCGTGTCAAACAATGAAAAGGTGATCATCCCGGCATTCGCGGTGGAGAGGACACAGGAGATCCTCTACATCCTGGGCGAATTCCAGAGAGACGGCTCCCTCCCCGATATCCCGATCTACCTCGACAGCCCGCTCGCGATCAAGGCCACGGAGATATTCCGCGCAAACAAGAAGTACTACGATGAAGAGGCGATGGAGATCGTCAATCAGGGGTTTGATCCCTTCGACATGCCCAACCTGAAATTCACCCCCTCGACCGAGGAGTCTATGGCGATCAATAAAAAACCGGGCTCCGCGATCGTCATCGCGGGGAGCGGCATGTGCACCGCGGGGAGGATCAAGCACCACCTCAAGCACAACCTGTGGCGCGAGGGGGCCAGCGTTGTCATCGTGGGCTTCCAGGCCATGGGAACCACCGGGCGGAGAATCGTGGACGGGGAGAAGCGGGTGAGGGTATTCGGAGAAGACGTCGCCGTGGCGGCGAAGGTCTTCACCATCGGCGGATTTTCGGCGCACGCCGACCAGAAGGGCCTCCTTGAGTGGGCGGGGCACTTTGCCGAATCACACCCCCGCGTCTTCGTCACCCATGGTGAGGCGACGGCCAGCGAGACCCTCGCTGAAAAGCTCGGGGACAACCTCAGGCTGGAGGCCTATGTCCCCACACTGGGGGAATCGCTGATCCTCGAACCCCAGAAGGTGACCCATGCGCCCGCTCCCGGGGCGGCGCCGGAAGACCTGCAGCAGGTGCTACAGGGGACCGTCATCGACCTCGAGAAGGAACTGGAGGCGCTGAAGAACCGCCTCGCCGCGAAGGGCGGCCGGATTCAGGAAGCCGACATCGACCGGCTCAGAGATGTCGAGGAAGATCTGCGGATGATCCTCCCCGAGTAGGGGGGTCAGCGGCGTAGCCGCTCCTTGAGGGCCATGATCCTCCGGTAGGACGCTTCGATCCTGCCGGCCGGGATGGCCCCTTCGCGTACCAGCCGCTCCAGTATCGCGCCGGCACGCGAGGCGATATCCTCTTCAAAGACGGAGTTGTTGGCAAAGACCAGGATGTCGACACCCGCAAGAACGGCCCGTTCGACCGCGGTCTCAAGACCGCAGGACTGGCTGATCGCCTTCATCTGCATATCGTCGGAGACGACCACCCCTTCATACCCCATGTAATCACGCAGGATGTGCATCACCTCGGGCGAGAGCGTGGCGGGCCACCGGGGGTCGAGTTTTTCGTTGAATACATGGGCCGTCATGACCATGTCACACTTCCCCGCCTTGATGATCTGATCAAAGGGGATCAGCTCCTCGGGGGACCAGGTCTCTGTGATATCGACGAACCCCTCGTGCGAATCGGCGGCCGAGCTCCCGTGACCGGGGAAGTGTTTGATGGCGGAGAGGATGCCGCGTTCATGCAGGGAATCGATAACGGCAAGCGCCTGCCGGGTCACAACCGCCGGGTCGGCGGAAAAGGATCGTTCCAGTTTGCCGATCACGGGGTTATTCGGGTTGGTATTCAGATCCACGACGGGGGCGAAGTTCAGGTTGATTCCCAGGGAGGCCAGCGTCTCGGCCGTTGTATCCGCGGACTTTTTTGTCATATCGATACGGTCCAGCGATCCGAGATGCTGCGCCGACACAGACGGGGGAAATCCGAAGGACTCCTTCAGACGGGACACCCGCCCCCCCTCCTGATCGATCGCGACAAGGAGGGGAACGGAAGCGGCACCCTGGAGGGCGGCGATGAGCTCTTTCACCTGCCCGGGGGATTCGATATTCCTCACGGGAGAGGCCGCCGGGACATCATAATCGAAGAGGATGACCCCCCCGATCCTTCCCGCTCTGATATCCCGGATGACGGGGGACCCTTCGTCCGCCGCAAGACCCCTGAATCCGACCAGCAGCATCTGTCCGATCTTCGCCCCGATATCCGTCTCCTCCCCCCCCGCCGCAGAAGAGAAGGAAGGGGTCATCACCCCGAAGACAACGATGGCGGCACACAGCACCGTCAGACGAATCAGTTCTTCACATTTGCGCCGGAACGTGGTAGCTCTCATACGAATTTCCCCTCTTCCGTGTAGTACCGGAAGGACTACCACATCGAGCGGTGGAATGCCATAGATCTTAACGGTAGCGGATCTCCTCCGGAGTAGTATATACGACAGGAACAGGAAGATGCCACTGAACATCGTTGTCTGTATAAAACAGGTCCCCGACCCGGAGCACTTCGACCGGATCACCCTCGATCCCGCGACCGGCGCGATCCGCCGGGAGGGGGTCCCGTCCATCACCAACCCCCTCGACCGGCACGCTATCGAGGAGGCTCTCTTGATACGGGAGCGGTGCGGCGGGATAGTCTCGGTCATCACCATGGGCCCGCCCCAGGCAAAGAAGAGTCTGGAAGACGCCCTCGCCATGGGGGCCGATCGGGGAGTGCTCCTCTGCGACCCGGCCTTCGCCGGTGCGGACAGCCTCGCGACCGCGCGGGTCCTGTCAGCGGGGATCCGTGCCCACGGACCCTTCGATCTGATCCTCTGCGGGAACGAGTCGGTGGACGGGGCGACCGGACAGGTCACCCCGCAGCTGGCAGAATTTCTGGACATCCCGCACGTAACATACGCGAGAAAGCTCTCGCTGACCGGCGATCGGGCCGCTCTGGTGGAACGGGCGGTCGAGGGGGGCTATCTGCGGGTAGCGGTCACACTCCCCGCAGCGATCTCCGTCCTGAAGGGGATCAACCGCTACCGGCTCCCCACGGCGATGGGGATCATGGCGGCGGCGGAAAAGGAGATCGTCGAATGGGGCTGCTCCGTGTGCGAGCCCGCCCCGAAATCCCCGACACAGGTGACCGAGGTCTTTGAATCATCGATGAAACGGAAGGTGACGATGCTCACGGGAGAACCGGAGGTGGTCGCCGGGGATCTGCTGCACCGACTGCGCGAGATGGAGGCCCTCTGATGAAACAGATCGTGGTATGGGTCGAGCAGCGCAGAGACGGAGGGATCGCGGATGCGTCGCTGGAGACACTCCGGAAAGCGACCGACCTCGCCGGGAACATAAACGGCTCGGTCGGGGCCATCCTGATCGGCGGCCGGTGCCGAGCCGAGGCCGAAGAACTGATCCGCTACGGGGCCGACCGGGTGTGGCTGGTCGAGGATGCTCGGCTGGACCTGTACCAGAGCGATCCGTACGCGAAGATCGCGGCGGATATCATCGCCGAGGCAGGGCCGGAGATCGTCCTGATCGGGGGGACCTCCGTCGGGATGGATCTCGCGCCGCGGGTCGCCGCGAAGCTGGAGACGGGGCTTACCGCTCACTGCATCGACCTGTATATCGAGACAATCGACGGGAAGGACCAGCTCATCCAGGTGGTCCCCGGCTGGGGGGGGCAGATGATGGTCAAGATCACCTGCCCGGATCACCGGCCTCAGATGGCCACCATCCGCCCCGGCGTCATGGAAAAAGGGACAGCGGACAGATCGCGGACAGGAAAGATCGTCCCGGTCAAACCGGCAATACAGGAAAGTGACTTCAGGGCGAAGACCCTGGAAATGGTGAAAGAGGAGGAGCAGGAAACGCCCCTCGAGGATGCCGAGATAATTGTGTCCGGGGGGTTCGGTCTCTACGGATCGGAGGGATTCGAGCCGGTCGAACGACTTGCCGCCGCCCTCCACGGCGAGGTGGCGGGGACTCGGCCCGCCTTCGATCAGGGGTGGATCCCCGAATCCCGGATGATCGGGCAGAGCGGAAAGACGGTGCGGCCGGGGCTCTTTGTCAGCGTGGGGGCCTCCGGGGCGATGCACTACACGACCGGTTTTCTCAAGGCGAAGGTGATCGTGGCGATCGACAGGAACCCGAATGCCCCCATTTTCGATATTGCCGACTTGGGCATCGCAGACGATCTGAACAGGATCATCCCGTGCCTGATCGAACAACTGGAGAACCAGTAATATTACAGACAGGAGAGGAATGACATGTTTGAACTGACCAAGCAGCAGGAGATGTTGAGAGCAATGGTCCGTGAATTCGCGGATACCGAACTGGCCCCGAAGGCCCTGGAACTGGACCGGAAGGGAGATTTCCCGAGGGATCTCGTCAAGAAACTGGGGGATCAGGGTCTCATCGGCATGGCCGCATCGAAGGATCTGGGAGCGGCCGGGATGGGCTACCTGGCCGGGACACTGGCCATCGAAGAACTGGGGCGGGTCTATCCCTCCCTGGCCTTTCTCCTGGAGGTAAGCCAGGCCCCCATCTACGCCATCGAGCACTTCGGGACGGAGGAGCAGAAAAAGAAATACCTCCCCGACGTTATCAAGGGGGACAAGATCATGTCGATCGCCGCGACGGAGGCGACCGGGGGCTCCGTCCTGGCAAAGCCGGCGACCGAGGCCGTGGCCGACGGTGATGACTATGTCATCAACGGGAGGAAGGTCTATATCACCAACGGCGGCGTGGCCGACCACTGCGTCCTCCTCGCCAAGACCGGTGAAAAGACCAGCACCTTCATCGTGGACAAGGATAATCCCGGCTTCGTCGTCAGCCGAAGGCAGGAGATGACGGGATTCAAATCGGTCGATGTCAGCGAGATCTCCTTCAACGACTGCCGTGTCCCGAAGGAGGCCCTGATCGGGAAGGAAGGGTCGGGCCTGGGGGTCGCGATGACCGCCTTTATCGTCAACCGGCCCGCGATCGGCGCGATCGGTCTGGGCATCGCCCGGGGCGCTTTCGAAATCGCGGTGAAATACGCGAAGGAGAGGGTCCTCAACGGACGGCCGATCAGCACCCTCCAGGCCATCCAGTTCATGCTGGTGGACATGGAGACCCAGATCGACGCGGCAAAGTGGCTCATCTATTATCCCTGCGCCGCCATGGATCAAGGGGCGGATCCGCGGACCCTCGGCAAGCACTCCGCCCGCGCCAAGGTGGTCGGGGCGCAGGTAGCCCTCGATGTCACACAGCAGGCGATGCAGATACTGGGAGGATACGGCGTCAGCCCGGAATACCATCTGTCCCGGCTGCTGAACGACGCCCTGGAGCTGTTCCCCGCCGAGGGGACCTCTCAGGTGATGAAGGTGATCCAGGCAGGGGAGATCGTGAGGTAACCAGATGGCGGTACAATATCTCGAAGGGAAACCGGTGGCGGAGGCCGTCCTCAGGCAGGTCGGGCAGCGGGTCGAAACGCTGAAAAAGCGGGGGGTCGTCCCCGGTCTGGGGACGATCCTGGTAGGGGACGATCCGGCAAGCGCCGGCTACGTCCGGAAGAAACACGAGGCGTGCGGGGAGCACGGCTTCACCTCATTCGACAAACAGATCCCCGCCGACGCCTCCCAGAAGGATCTGCTCGACGCGGTCCGCGCATTCAACGAGGACGACCGGGTCCACGCCTTCATTATCCAGTACCCCGTCCCGCGGGGATTCGACTATTCGGAGGCGATCGAGACGATGGCCCCCGAGAAGGACGCGGACGGCCTCCATCCCGCAAACCTCGGGAGGCTGGTCCTGCAGGAACCCGGACCGGTGCCGGCGACACCCGCCGGCATTCAGGCGATGCTCCTTCACTATGAGATTCCCGTCGAAGGACGGGAGGTGGTGATCGTGGGGCGTGGCTCCACCCTCGGCCGCCCTCTGGCCCTCCTGATGACACTGAAGAAAGCGGGCGCGAACGCCGCGGTGACGGTCGTGCACACCGGGGTCAAGGACATCGCCTCCTATACGAAGCGGGCGGATATCGTGATCGCCGCGGCGGGTGTCCCGAGTATCGTGACGAAAGAAATGGTCAGGGACGGGGCCGTGGTGATCAGCGGCGGGATCACCTGGGAAGGGAAACGTCTCGTCCCGGATGTCGATGAATCGGTCGCGGAGGTGGCCGGATGGATCACCCCCCGGCTTGGCGGGGTCGGCCCCACCACCATCGCGATGCTTCTTAAAAATACTTTGGAGTGCGCCGAGCGACAAACAACATAACCGCTATTCGAGTAAAAGGATCAAGGTATCATGGCCAAATCAGTCGAAGCACACGCGACCCTTACGAATGAGATGCTCCAATTCACCGGATCCTCAGGTGATAACCCGGAAATCATCTTCAACTACCCCCCGCCCATGGGGGACGGACCGGGGTATAATCCCCTGGAGCTGCTCTTGATGAGTCTTGCCGTGTGCAGCTCGACGGCGAGCGCGATCCTGCTGCGGGGAATGGAAAAGACCGTATCCGGGGTCTCCGTACATGCACGGGGAACGCTGAGGAAAAAACCTCCGACGTCATTTGAAACGGTTGTTCTGGAGTTCACCTTTACGTCACCTGATGCGACGGATCAAGATGTTCAGCAGGCCATCCGTCTTGCGGAAGAGACCTACTGTCCCGTCTGGGCAATGCTCAAAAGCAGCATCGAGATCGCCTCCACCTGCACCGTTATTACACCGGAGGAGTGTTTGAAATCCGCATAAAGAGTTGCGCCGGAATCGGTATCGAGGTGGGGCCGGTCAGTGATCGGCCCCGTTTTTCGCGGTCTCGAGGTCATCGGGGGAGTTGACGTTGAAGAATATCCTCCCCTCGGGATCGAACGGCGCGATGGCCTCGGCGGGGAGCTCCAGGACCCGCGCCTTTTTGTAAAAGCCGGTTATCTTCAGACGGTCCTTATCGATACACTTCTTGATTGCAGGCAGGCACCGCCGTGAATAGATGGCGTGGAGGGGCTGGAACCCCTCGGGCTGCACGGGGACCACGACATCGTAGTTCCTTGCCCGCTCCCGCATGTACCGGATGAACTCGGCGTTCAGGAAGGGCATATCGCAGGGGCAGACAAAGGCGTGCTCGCAGGATGCGTGGAAAAGGCCGGTATAGATCCCCCCCAGGGCGGCTTTTCCCTTGATGATATCCGTGACGATTTTCAGATCGAACTCGAGGTAGGCGAGGGGATCGTTGGTGACCAGGACGATCTCATCAAACAGTCCCCGAAAGATCCGTATCGTTCGGTCGATGAGCCGTTCTCCGTTTATCCGTATAAACGCCTTGTTCTCACCCATGCGGGCGTTTTTGCCCCCCGATAGTATGATTCCCGTCATATACCCTTACAACTTTCCCCTACTGACACCGCATCAGGATATCGGTGATAACCTCCTCGGTATACTCATCAGCAAGCCCCCACAGCTGGGAAAGGGCGTACGCGTTTTCCGCGATCTTTCCGATATCCCCTGCGGGTATCTGCGCTTCTCCGAGCGACACGGGACTCCCGATGGACGCAAACCACCCCTTCAGCCGGGTGATCCCTTCCTGCCCCGCTTTCAGGTCGTCTTTCTCCTCGGTACCGAAGAGTTCGCGCGCCAGCCGCGCGAACTTCGCGGGTCCCGTTTCGACCACGTACGACATCCAGGCCGGAAGGGTAATCGACAGCCCGGCTCCGTGCGCGATATCGTACAGCGCGCTCAGCGAATGCTCCATCATGTGCGCCGGGAGACCGATCCGTCCCATCCCCGCCGTCGTCGTGCCGTTAAAACCGAGGATGGCCGCCCACATCATATTCGCCCGCGCGTCGTAATCCGCCGGATCCTTGAGGATGGCCTCCGTGCTCTCCATGACCGTCTTCACCAGGCCCTCCACGAGCCGATCCTGGAGGAGACTGTTCGGCTCCGTATTCTTGAAATACGGTTCCAGCATGTGGGCGATCGCGTCGACCGCGCTGTACGCACTGTACGCAGGGCTCAGCGTAAAGAGCGCCGTCGGATCGAGAATGGACGTCTTCGGCTGGGCGAAGGGGGACCTGAAACTGTACTTCTTGGCATCATCCTCTTTTGTAATAACCGCCGCCGGATTCATCTCCGACGCGCTGGCCGAGATGGTGACAATGGTCAGGAGAGGCAGGCCGTCCTGTACCGCCTTTTTGAAGACGAAATAATCCCACACGTCGTCATCCGTTTTCGCTCCTACCGCGATCGTCTTCGCCGTATCCATGACAGACCCGCCCCCGACTGCGAGCACCACATCGACTTTCTCCTTTTTCGCGACATCGATCCCTTTCAGGGCATAGGACAGGACCGGGTTCGATTTGACACCGGGGAACTCCACGATTTCAAGACCCGCCTCTTTCAGCGACGCGATCACCTGATCGTAGATACCGCTCTTCTTGATGCTCCCCTCGCCATATACCATCAGGACCTTTCGGCCGAACTTCTTGACTTCGCCGCCGGCTTTCTTGATCTGGCCCTTTCCGAAGACTATCTTCGTCGGATTTTCGAATACAAAATTCTGCATCTCCCCGTCCCCCTGAAAAGTATTTTGTTCCCTTCTGGAAGTACTGTATACATGCGCGCCGGGAATCTGTCAATGAGCCAAACGGCGGTAAAAGCCTCTTTGACTTACCGCCGGGATTGTAGTAAATCTCCGGCCTGTCGCTCTCGGGTCTGAGGGCTCGATTTGACAGGGATTTCCGGCGTACCGGACGGACGGAAGGAATGGATTCTGAAGCGCACAGCACCCACTGGATGAGAATACTGAGAGACGGCGTTATCGGTGCGTGGCCGATCTGCCTCGGCTATCTCGCCATCGGCCTGGCCTTCGGCGTGATCGCGCAGAAGGCGGGTCTCACCCCCGTGGAGATCGGCCTCATGTCCCTCCTCGTCTACGCGGGGAGCGCCCAGTTTATCGCCGTCTCGATGCTGAGCGCCGGTGCCGGCCTGGTCCCCATCGTCCTCACCACCTTCATGGTCAACCTGCGTCATCTGCTGATGAGCTCGTCGCTCGCGACCTTCATGCGCAATCTCGGCACGGGTCGGCTCTCACTCTTCGCCTACGGGGTGACGGACGAGAGTTTCGCCCTTAACAGTGCGAGGTTCAGGGGCGGGCAGTGGGACTGGCGGCGCGCCCTCGTCCTCAATCATACGACGAATCTCACCTGGATCGCCAGCACGGTGGCGGGCGGATTCGGCGGGCAGTTCATTCCCGCCGGGGCCTTCGGGATCGACTACGCCCTGATCGCCATGTTCCTCTGCCTCCTCATCTTCCAGCTCCGGGGGAGACTGTACGTGGTCGTCGCCATCCTCGCCGGGCTCCTGGCCGTTGCGCTCTCGCTGTTGATCCCCGGCAACAGCTACATCGTGATCGCCTCGGTGATCGCGGCCGCGCTGGGGGTTGTGATCAAGCGGGGGCGGCTCTCTTCGGGCGCGGAGGGGCAGCCATGATACCCGCCGATTACCTGTACATCCTGATCGGGATGGGGATCGTCACCTACGTTCCCCGGTGGCTTCCGCTCGTCTTCCTGTCGCGCCTGCAACTGCCGGGGTGGTTCGAGGAGTGGCTCGACCTGATCCCGGCGGCGATCCTGAGCGCCCTGATCCTCCCGATACTGATCACGACGGGGGAACCCCGGCACCTGGACCTCATGCGTCCCGAGCTGCTCGTGGCGCTGCCGACCTTTCTCTTCGCCGTCAAGACACGGTCGCTGGCGGGGACTGTCGTCGTCGGCATGTTCCTCTTCTGGCTCGCCGGAAAGATCCTGTAAGGAAGGGTACCACACACACCATGATCGTTTATGTCAAGCTCCTGCTGACAGCCGTCTTCTGGGGCGGAACCTTTATCGCCGCGCGGGTCGCCGCGCAGAACGTCGGCCCTTTCAGCGGCTCGTTCCTGCGGTTCGTCATCGCGTCGCTGTTTCTCATCTTCATCACCAAAAGGCTCGAAGGCGGGCTCCCCCCCCTCAAGCGGGAGCAGATTATCCCCGTCATCCTCCTCGGGATGACCGGCGTCTTCGCCTACAACGTCTTCTTCTTTTTCGGCCTGCAGACCGTCACGGCGGGACGCGCCTCGGTGATCATCGCGATGAACCCGATCTTCATCGCTCTCTTCGCCTCCCTCCTCTTCAGGGAGCGGCTGAGCCGGATAAACGTGGCCGGGATTCTGCTGTGTGTCGCGGGCGCCGTCATCGTCATATCGGAGGGCACTCCCCTGGCACTGTTGCGGGGCGACCTCGGGAGGGGAGAGCTGTACATCCTCGGGTGCGTGACGAGCTGGGTCCTCTACTCCCTGATCGGCAAGCACACGATGCAGGAGATCTCTCCCATAGCAGCCGTCACGTACTCCTGCCTGATCGGCGGGGCGCTGCTCTTTGTCCCCGCCTGGCTGGAGGGGCTGTTTACGGATGTCGCGGGATTCCGAACGGTGGACTGGCTGGGGATCGCCTATCTCGGTTTCTTCGGCTCTGTTCTCGGTTTTACCTGGTACTATCAGGGAATACAGGCAATCGGCGCCTCACGGGCGGCGGTATTCATCAACTTCGTCCCTGTCAGTGCCGTCATCATCGCCTTCTTCCTCCTGGGGGAGACACTCGACATCTCCCTTATCACCGGCGGGGGCATGGTCATCGGCGGGGCATGGATGACGAACAGGAAACGATAGGCAGTAACGGAGAGAGGGACAACCCTGTCCGGCAGACCCCTGCGTATAAGGGAATGATCGTTCAGAACCCTACCCAGCGGGTATTGGTGTCGAGGGATGCACGATCGGTCGATATATCATTGGCCGGAAAGTCCCAATCGGGGTAGCCGATGGCAATGGCAATGATGATCCGCTTGTTTTCCGGTATCCCGGCAATGTCCCGCAAAACTTCAGGGTACAGCGCACTCTGATCCTCGATGCAGGTCCCGAGGCCGAAGTGGCGCGCGGCCAGGCAGATATTCTGCATTGCCGCCCCCATATCGAGGAGGGGGCCGGATTCGCTCAGGGATGTATCCGTCAGGAGAAGAATGCCGACCGGGGCATCGAAGAAACGGAACCCCCGCTCCATCCACGCCGCCCTCTTCTGTTTATCCTCCCTGGGGATATCCATGAGCGCAAAGAGACCTTTGGCCAGTTCTATCTGTCGTTTTCTGTATATGCTGTCATTGGACCAGCTGACAACCTGGTGGTCCGGCCGCATCGGCTCCCCTTTGTATAATTTCTCAACGATGGCCGATCTCAATCTGTCAAGAACATCGCCCGTGATGACGGCGAATTCCCAGGGCTGCGTATTCATCGCCGAGGGGGCCCTGGAGGCCGCTTCAAGGATCTTGGCTAAGATATCTTTTGAAACAGGGTCGGGTTTGAATCCTCGGATGCTTTTTCTCTGAATAATCGCTTCAATAATATCCATATGGTTGCTCCTTTGTATGAACAGCATCACCTCAAAAACGAATTGGGTGTCCTCAGATTCTGTTCCTTAGGCATTACACGCTTCATCCATCCGCCGCCCGCGCGACCGCGGCGCCCCTCTCCATCAAGAGCTCCCTCAACACCGACCGGTGACAGCGGTCCTCTTGTTCGCAGTAACACCCCACCGAGAAGTCGGCGTGATGCGACAGGGCGGCCAGCAGTTCCAGGACATGGGTGTTCTCGGGGGTAGCCATCTCCGACCGGTACTTCTTCGCGAACGCGCGCCACTCTTTATCGGTGGTTACGCTTTGTCCCCTCTTCATCGTCTCGGCGCTGGGCGCCAGGTTCGGGAGCCAGACATCGTACCAGTTCTGCGAGGCGAACTGGGCCTTCGGCACCCCCCGCGGCGGACGACGGACCGTCCCGATGCGAAGGCCCTCACCCTCGATACGAGCACTGCCCAGTCTCACAACACGGATGGTCATAAACGATTCCTTTCAATGAAAACCCCACGATTAAGTTATATTTCTTCGCTCGAGGGGTTTAAAGCATCCCTCTCAAAGTGGTGGTCAGCTGCGCTCATGATTACATACCACGGTTACATGCCCATTTCCATAAAAGCTAAGCCTCATCACCACGATGCCTTGTTTTATGTCTTTATGCACGCGATAGCAGAACCGATATGGGGTCAGGTCTTGCTTTTTGCCATTCGGGAAACGATTTTACTGACCCGTGAACAATGGGAAAGTCCAACAAAAAATAAATTTGTCTCCCTTTTTTCTTTTCAAGGTTTCTCAGTCGTAAAAACTCCTTCGAAATGACAGGGGATTGTTCGCTCCTTGATCAGTCCGACCTCTTCTCCCCGGCATCCAGGCAGGCCATCAGGGATGCGATCACATCCTCCGTGGTCGTGAACAGGAGGGCGCGGATGCCCACATCCCACGCGCCGTCCAGGTAGTCTTCCCGGTCATCTATCATCAGGGCCTCGGCGGGGGCAACGTCGAGTCTGCGGAGGGTCAGCTCGTAGATCTCCGGTTCGGGCTTCGCGGTCTTCTCCCGGCAGGAGAAGGTGAGGACGTCGAACATGGGATAGTTACACTCATGGAAATACCGTGCCGCGGGCTCTTCCGCGTTCGACAGCAGCGCCGTCCGATAGCCGCGCCCCTGAAGGAGGGCGACCAGATCGAACATCTCCTTGCGGGGGGTATACACCTCCCGGAACGCATCCCCCCAGAGTGACGGGGCGTTCGGAGGCGGCACCTGCAGATCGCCGCACACCCTCCGCCAGAATTCCTTCTCTGAAATCAGCCCCTTCAGGAACGCGGGGTAATGCGCCTCACGCACCTCGGCGAACCGGTCCGACGGGACTCCCAGCGCTTCGCTGCAGTAGGCAACCAGATCGGAGAAGGGATTATCGATCAGGACCCCTCCCCAGTCAAAGATAACCGCTTTTATCGCACTCATGGCATCGTTATACCCAAGCTTCCGTTTCTGCGCAGGATACCGGTCATCGACCGTCCATACGATTGCCCGGTCTTCCGCACATGGTTCTCGCCGGAGGGCCAGCCCCTCTATTTTTTCTTGGCCGCTTCCTGTGCCTCGGCGATCTTCTGCTTCTGGGCCGCTTCTTTCAGCTCCCTGGCACGCTTCAGGAACTTATAAATGCCGGTGCTGCCCCCTGCGATGAAGAGGGCCGTGATGACCAGCGAGATACTACGGGGATCGGGCTGTTTGAAGATCATGGCGATCATGTCGATCTTGAAGGTAAAGACGATCAGCAGGCTCACGATGACGGAAATCCAGGGCTTCAGATCCATAAAGTCCCCGCCGGTCTGTTTGTCCAGTTCCTCCTCAACCTTCTTCCACAGCTTGGAGTCGAAGACCTGATACAGCCCCCGCTCGATGATGAGCGCGAGGATGCCGATTCCGACGATAATGG
>Ga0272443_10000780_pt1 | contig 53283 bp, 32 predicted proteins | sample SSMAcet12_FD_193581 | JGI IMG/M metagenome (GOLD analysis project Ga0272443, IMG submission 193581) | Marine sediment archaeal communities from Little Sippewissett salt marsh, Falmouth, MA, United States - SSM-Acet-12 | ecosystem: Environmental > Aquatic > Marine > Wetlands > Sediment ... | reverse complement strand
ATTTCGTACCGAGTTTCCAGTACCGCGACTGGACCTGTACGCAGATCATCGCCGACGCGCTGCCCGTCTCGCTTGTTTTGGGGATCAGCGCGATGCTGCTGGCCGTCCTCGTGGGCGTGCCGGCCGGCGTCGTCAGCGCGGTGCGGCGAAATTCGTGGCTCGACGTGGGAACGCTTGCGCTGGTGCTCATCGGTGTGTCGCTGCCGACGTTCGTGACCGGGACGGTGTTGCTGCTTTTCTTCGCGATGGCGCTGGCCTGGCTGCCCGTCGGCGGGTGGGGCCGACTCGACCAGATCATCCTGCCGGCCCTGACGCTTTCGCTGCCGTTCATGGCCTACATCACGCGCCTGACGCGCCTCGGCATGCTCGACGTGCTGGGCAGCGACTACATCCGTACTGCGCTGGCCAAGGGCGTCGCCCGGCGGTCCGTCATCTGGAAGCACGCGCTGAAAAACGCGTTCCTGCCCGTGCTCAGTTTCCTCGGCCCCGCGCTCGCCCAGGCGATGACCGGCTCGTTCGTGGTGGAAAAGCTCTTCAACGTTCCCGGTATCGGCCAGCACTTTGTCAACAGCGTGCTCAACCTGGACCGCGGGCTCATCATGGGCACGGTGCTGGTCTACTCGGCCCTGCTGGTGGGGATGAACCTGCTGGTCGACGTGCTCTACTCGGCCGTCGATCCGCGCGTGAGGCTCGGCGATGACTGATGCGCCTGTCGACATCACGGTGCCGCAGCCGGCCGCCCCCTCACCCGGCTCGCGCGCGTGGCGGCAGTTCCGGCGCCACCGGCTGGCCATGGGCAGTGCGGTCTTTCTCGGTTTGCTCCTCGTCGTGCTGCTTGCGACGCTGCCGTGGACGTCGCAGCGCTACGACGTGCAGAGGCTCGCCCTGAACCGCCACCCGCCGACATTGGCGAACCCGGCCGGCTTCGACACGCTGGGGCGCGACCTGCTCGCGCGGTGCCTGTTCGGCGGTGTCATCAGCTTCAGCGTCGGCCTCGGGGCGGCTGCACTGAGCGTAACCGTCGGCGTGCTCTGGGGCGCGATCGCCGCACTGGCCGGCGGACGCACGGATAACGCGATGATGCGACTCGTCGATATCCTTTACGGCCTGCCCTACATCCTGCTGGTCATCCTGATGAAAGTCGCCTTCGAGCAGCCGCTGACGCACCTCATCGGCGACCGGCAGGTTGCCAACATCGTTATCCTTTTCGTGGCGATCGGATCGGTAAGCTGGTTGACCATGGCGCGTGTCGTCCGCGGGCAGGTCCTTTCCTTGCGCGAGACCGCCTTCGTCGAGGCAGCCCGGGCGGCGGGCGCCGGGCCCGGCACCATCCTCGTGCGGCACCTTTTGCCGAACCTCGTGGGCCCGATCGTCGTTTACGCGACGCTGACCGTGCCGCAGGCGATACTCCAGGAGTCGTTCCTGAGCTTCCTGGGCATCGGGGTCGCGCCGCCCGTGCCGACCTGGGGTTCGCTGGCGGCCGAGGGCGTGGCAGCCATCAACACGGTGACGAGCTTCTGGTGGATCCTGTTCTATCCGTGCCTTTTCCTGGGCATCACACTTTTAGCGCTGAACTTCGTGGGAGACGGTCTGCGGGACGCCTTCGACCCGCGGACTGCTGAATGAATGAGGCGGGTATGATACGGAAACATCCGAAAAGTTTCGAAAAAACCAACGCAGGCATCCGAACCGCGACCGTAAGGGAGCGGTTCCGACTTCCATCCATCCACGTGCGGCTGGCTGCCTCCCTGCTGGCCATCGCTGCGGCCGGCTGCGAACGCACAGGACACCCAGGCAAGGAGGGTGCGCCCGTCCACCGCTACGGGCCCGTCGAGGCCGACGCCTATCAGCCGGAGATCGGCCGCCACGGCGGGCAGTTCGTCATGGCCTCCTTCGGCGAGGGGCTGAAAACGTTCAACCCCGTCACGGCCGGCGAAACCTCGACGACCGACTACACGGCCCGCATCTTCGACGGGCTGCTGTTCATGGACCCCTGGACGGGGGAAATGAAATCCTGGTTGGCCGAGTCGTGGGAGCACAGCGACGACTACCGCGTCTGGACCTTCCACCTTCGCAGGGACGTCAAGTTCAACAACGGCCTGCCCATGACGGCTGACGACGTCGTCTTCTCGTTCAATATCTACTATCGGCCCGATATCGTCTCGAGCACGCGCGACCTGCTCACCGTTCAGGGCAAAAAATGGCAGGTGGACAAGATTGACGAGCATACCGTGCGGATCACGCTGCCGACGGTGTACGCGATCTTCGAGGAGGTCGCCGGCGGCCTCCCGATCCTCTCGCGCGATGTCTGCGAGCCGTCCGTCGATGCCGGCACCTTCAACTCCTTCATGGGGGCCGAGGCATCGCCCGCCGAGATCGTCGGTACCGGCCCGTTCATGCTCGACAATTACGTGCCCGGCCAGCGTCTCACGCTCAAACGCAACCCGCACTACTGGCGGTTCGATGCGGCCGGCCAGCGGCTGCCCTATCTCGACCGCTTCATCGTCGTCTGGGTGCAGACGATCGACGGAATGATGCTGCGGTTCAAAACGGGTGAGATCGATCAGTACGTCCTGCGCGGCGCGGACTACCCCATCCTCAAACCGCTCGAGGAGCGCAGGGGGTTCAAAATCTACGAGTTGGGCCCGCACATGGGCTCCTCGTTCCTGACGTTCAACCAGAACCGAGGGGCGAATCCCGAAACGGGACAGCCCTACGTCGCGCCGCACAAGCTGCGGTGGTTCCGCGACACGAAGTTCCGCCAGGCGATCGCGATGGTTGTCGACCGACGCGAGCTCATCCGGGCGGTCCATAACGGCCTGGCCTTGCCCCAGTACGGGCCGATGAACGAGGGGAGCGGTTTTTTTTACAACCCGGACATCATCGAGTGGCCCTACGACCTCGAAAAAGCCGCCCGGTATCTGGCCGACATCGGCCTGGAAGACCGTAACGGCGACGGCTGGCTGACGGACGAGGACGGTCGGCCCGTCGGGTTCACCATCCTGACCAACGCCGGCAACGATCAGCGCGAAAGAACGGCGGAAATCCTGCGCAAGGATATGGCGCGGCTCGGCATCCAGGTGGACCTGAAATACATCGAGTTCAACACCCTGATTACCAAGCTCGATGAGACCTTCGACTGGGAGGCGATCGTGCTTGGCCTGACGGGCTCGCAGGAGCCCTACTTCGGCGCCAATGTCTGGAAATCGAGCGGGCGGATGCACATGTGGTACCCACGGCAGGAGCAGCCGAGCTCGGACTGGGAGGCGCGGATCGACGCGATCTTCGACGAGGCGATCCAGGAGCCGAACCGTCCGAAGCGCAAGGTGCTCTTCGACGAGTGGCAGGTGATCGTCAACGAGCAGCAGCCGTTCATCTACACGGTCTCGCCGCTGGTGCTGGCGGCGTTCTCCGACAAGTTCGGCAATGTTTTCCCCACGACGCTGGCCGCTGCGTGGAGACAGGCCTGCACCTGGAACATCGAGGAACTCTACATCAAGGAGGGATATCCGCTGCGATGATGGGCTGAACGACCGCCGAGTCGCCGGTCTCCGAGAAGTTGAGAAGTCCGTTGCCGAGACGTTGAGCCATCCGTCGCCGCGCCGAGCCCGTGTTTCGTCGGCTTGCCTTTGCGCTGTTGACGTTTAGTATGAGTGCGTTCCGCCCTCGCGGTCGTTCTTTGCAAACGTTGTGCTCACAGGACAGTGGCGCGAGGTTCCTGCACCGAGCCGCGACCGTGAGGGAGCGGGCAGGGTGGTGCGGGTCCAGGGTGGTACGGGCGTCTCGCCCGTTTGTCGCGGCTGTTCCCGGTGGCGGCCGAAAGCAAGGCGGAAAGGCTCACGCCAAGACGCCGAGGCGCAGAGAAAAGCAGAAATGCCGCCACTTTGCGATCTTGGCGACTTTGCGTGAGGCAAGTACCGGCCGCGACGGAAGACGTGGACCACGCTGTCGCATGAGGCTGTCAGCTCCATGATTCACTATGTCATTCGCCGACTGCTTTTGAGCGTGCTGCTTCTGCTGGCAGCTTCGCTGATGGCCTTTCTGATCCTCAAGGCCGCTCCGGGCGATTACTTCGCGCTGCTGGAGGCTGACCCGCGCATTTCGCAGGAGCACGTCGAGGCGCTCCGTGCCGCGTACGGCCTCGATCGGCCGATCCACGTGCAGTACGGCATGTGGCTGAGCAACGCCGTCCGGGGTAACTTCGGGCACAGCTTCGCCTACAAGCAGCCGGTCTCCAGCGTCATCGGTACGCGTTTGTTCAACACGCTCATCCTCAACATCTGCGCGATCTGCCTGACCTGGTTCATCGCGATCCCCATCGGCGTCTACGCAGCCGTCCGGCAGTATTCGCTGCGCGACAAGGTGCTGTCGGGCTTCAGTTTCGTGGGGATGAGCCTCCCCAGCTTCTTCAGCGCGCTGCTTTTGCTCTACCTCTTCGCCTCGGTGCTCGACGTGCTGCCGCCCGGCGGGCTCTACTCGGTCCAGTACCCGCAGATGTCGGTCGGTGAGAAGCTCGCCGACGTGGCACGCCACCTGGTCATCCCCGTCGTCGTGCTCGCCCTGACGGCGATGGCCAGCCTCCAGCGGATCACGCGCGGCAACATGCTCGAAGTCCTCGGCCAGCAGTACGTCTGCACCGCGCGGGCCAAGGGCCTCAGCGAGCGGCAGGTCGTCTACAAGCACGCGCTGCGCAACGCACTCAACCCGCTGATAACGATTTTCGGCTACGAGTTCGGGGCGCTGCTGTCGGGCTCGGCCCTGCTCGAGATCATCCTGGACTATCCCGGCCTCGGCTCGCTGATGTATACGGCCGTCCGCAGCCAGGACCAGTTCCTGGTCATGGGCGGGTTCATGATGGGGGCGTGCATGCTGCTGGTCGGCAACCTGCTGGCCGAGCTGCTGCTGGCCTGGGTCGATCCGAGGATTTCGTACCGATGAGCGCGGACGAGACACAAGCTGCCGCGACCGAACCGCCCCGCACGCCGATGCGGATGGCCCTGCGACGGCTCCGCCGACACCGCATGGCCATTTTCGCCTCGCGCATCCTCGTGATTCTCTACGTGCTGACATTATTCGCGGGTTTCTTTTCGCCGTACGACTACGACAACGAACGGCGGGAGCATTCCTACCACCCCCCGCAGGGCATCCGTTTCTTCGACGCCGACGGCAACTTCCACGGGCGCCCCTTCGTCTACGCGACCTCCTATGAATTCGATGAGTACTTCAACCGCGTCTGGACGGTCGACACGAGCGTGCGCTACCCGCTGCGGTTTTTCGCCAGGGGCGACCCCTACACGATCGTCGGCCTGTTCACCTGGCAGCGTCGCCTGTTCACCGTGGAGGAACCCGGCCGGCTCTACCTGCTCGGCGCCGACTACCGCGGCCGGGACCTGCTCAGCCGCATTCTCTATGGGGGGCGCATCTCGTTGACGATCGGATTGGTCGGGGTGAGCATCTCGTTCGCCATCGGCATGATCGTCGGCGGCATCAGCGGCTACGTCGGCGGGCGCACCGATTTTCTCATCCAGCGGGTCTGCGAGATGATCATGCTGATCCCCGGGTTTTACCTGCTGCTCGTGCTGCGCAACACGTTCCCGCCCGGCCTGTCTTCCGTGCAGGTCTATTTCGGGATCGTCTTCATCCTCGCCTTCATCTACTGGGCCTCGTTCAGCCGGGTCATTCGGGGCATGGTCCTGTCGATCCGGGAGCAGGAGTTCGTCCTCGCCGCTCGTGCGGCCGGCGTGCCGGCCCTGCGCATCATCATCCGCCACGTCCTGCCCAACACGCTCAGCTACGCGATCGTCTACGTCTCGCTGACGATCCCCTATTACATTCTCGGCGAGTCGGCTTTGAGCCTCATCGGCCTGGGCATCCAGGATCCCGTGCCGAGTTGGGGCAACCTGCTCCAGGAAGCCATGAGCGTGCCGGAGCTCAAGTTCCACCCCTGGATTCTGATACCGGGATTTTTTATCTTCGTGGCTGTGATGGCCTTCAATTTCCTGGGCGACGGCCTCCGGGACGCGCTCGATCCCAAGACTCTGGCGGGGACGGATTCATGACCCACGCGCCGAACGGAGAGCCTCTCATCGAAGTCCGCGACTTGCGGACCCACTTTTTCACCGAGCAGGGCGTGGCCCGCGCGGTGGACGGGGTTTCCTGGTCCGTGGCCAGGGGTAAAACACTCGCGCTGGTCGGCGAGAGCGGGTGCGGCAAGAGCGTGACGGCCCTGTCGATCATGCGCCTCGTGCCCGACCCGCCGGGGCGGATCGTCAGCGGCCAGATCCTTTTCGACGGGATCGACCTGGCCGCGGCCGGCGAAAAGAAGATGCGACGCATCCGCGGCAACCGCATCGCCATGATCTTCCAGGAGCCGATGACCTCGCTCAACCCCGTCTACACGGTCGGCAACCAGATCGTCGAGGCGATCGAGCTGCACCAGGGGCTTCGCGGGCGACGGGCGTGGGGACGCGCCGTGGAGATGCTCCGGCAGGTCGGGATCTCGGCCCCCGCGCAGCGCGCCCACGAATACCCGCACCAGATGTCCGGCGGGATGCGCCAGCGCGTCATGATCGCGATGGCCCTGTCCTGCGACCCGGCCCTGCTGATCGCCGACGAGCCGACGACGGCCCTGGACGTGACGATCCAGGCGCAGATCCTCGACCTGCTCGGCAACCTTCAGGCCGAACGCCACATGACCATCCTGCTCATCACGCACGACCTGGGCGTCGTTGCCGAGATGGCCGACGAGGTTTGCGTCATGTATGCCGGCCGGATCGTCGAGCGGGCGTCGGCCGGCGAACTGTTCGCGCATCCCCTCCATCCTTATACACAGGGCCTGTTCCGCAGCATCCCCCGGATCGGGCAGAACAAGGATCGGCTCGACGTGATCCCCGGCAACGTGCCGAGCCCGTTGTGCATCCCGCAGGGCTGCGGTTTTCATCCGCGTTGCGAGCTGGGCTGCCGCGACCGCCTCTGCCGGTCCATCACCCCGGCGCTCGAAGAGCTCCGACCGGACCATTGGGTGGCGTGTTTCAAGGCGGAAGGGTATCCCCAAGTCCCTCAGGTCGCGCAGGCAGGCGTTCATGAGTAAGCGCATTCGCATGGCGACGGGTTTTCACGGCCTGCGGGTCGTGACCTTCGAAAGCCGGCTCAGCCAGGAGATGAACGAACTCGTTCGCCGGCTGGGCGGCGTCGTGCTGGCCGCACCGGCGATGCGCGAGCTTCCCATCCCGCAGAGTCCGGCCGCTCTGGAGTTCGCCGAGAACCTGCTGGCCGGCCGGGTGGATGTCGTCATCTTCCTGACCGGTGTCGGCGCCCGGGCATTGATGTCGATCATGGAGCGGGTTCACCCGCGAACGGCGCTGGTCGAGGGGCTGAAACGCGTCATGACGGTCGCCCGCGGATCCAAGCCGGCCGCCGTCCTGCACGAGTGGGGCGTTACGCCGACCCTGACGGCCGCCGAGCCGAATACGTGGCGCGAGGTGCTCGTCGCGCTCGACGAGGCTGGCCCGATCGGCGGGAAGCGGGTCGTCGTCCAGGAGTACGGCCTGTCCAATCCGCCGCTTATCGACGCGCTGCGTCAGCGCGGTGCGGAGGTCGCTTCTGCCCCCGTCTTCACGTGGGCTCTGCCGGAGGATCTCGAACCGCTCAAGACGGGCATCCACGCGATCGTCGACGGACGGATCGACGTGGCCGTCTTCACGACCGGCCAGCAGGTGCACCATCTGCTCCAGGTGGCCCGCTCGATGGAAGTCGAGGATGGTTTGCGCGACGCCTTGCGACGGGTCGTTACGGGTTCGATCGGCCCGATGACCAGCGAGGCGCTCCGTGCCGAGGGTCTTGGCGTCGATTACGAGCCGGACGACGCGAAAATGACCTGCCTCGTTCGTGGGCTCGCGCGGTCGGCCGTGCTCTGCCAACGGCGCAAGATCGCATCCGAGGCAGCCGGCGTGGACACGACGCGAGCACGGCGGGTCGATCTGGTCTGGTCGGCCGAGGAGGCCGGCGAAGCTATCGATCCACTGCACGCCAGCGCGTTTCTCTGCGCCTGCCGGCGCGAAAAAACGTCTTACACGCCGATCTGGATCATGCGCCAGGCAGGGCGGTACCAGCGCGCCTACCGCGCGTTTCGTGCCCGCTACTCGTTCCTCGAAATGTGCAGGACGCCCGAACTGGCCGCCGAGGTAACCCTGCTGGCCGTCGATCAGCTTGGCGTCGATGCAGCTATCCTCTTCTCGGACATTCTGCTGGTGGCAGAGCCGCTTGGCCGCCAGCTGACCTACGAGCAGGGGCACGGCCCGGCGATCCGGCCGCCGGTTCGCACCGGCCGCGACGTCGACAGCCTGCGCGCGGTGGACGTGCCCGGGGCACTGGGCTACGTGTTCGAGACCGTCCGTCTGGCACGGCGGGCGCTGCATCCAGCCGTGCCGCTCCTCGGTTTTGCCGGCGCGCCGTTCACGGTGGCCAGCTATCTTATCGAGGGCGGTCCGAGCAAGGACCTCCAGGAGACACGGATGCTCATCTACCGGGACCCCGGCGTCTGGAACGCGCTGATGGAGCGCCTTGTCGTCGTCCTGGCCGACTACCTGAACGGTCAGATCGACAGCGGCGTGCAGGCGGTGCAGCTCTTCGACAGTTGGGTCGGCTGGCTCAACGTGGACGATTACCGGGCATACGTACAGCCCCATGTCCGCGAGCTGATCCAGCGGCTCAAGCCGGGCGTGCCGATCATTCACTTCGGCACGCATACGGCCGCCCTGTTGACGGCCATGAAGCAGGCGGGCGGTGACGTCATCGGCCTGGACTGGCGCGTGGATCTGGCCCAAGCCTGGGAGCAGCTCGGCTACGATGTGGGTGTGCAGGGCAACCTCGATCCGGTCGTGCTGCTTGCCAGCCCCTCCGAGATCCGCCGGCGGGCCCAGGCCATCCTCGACAAAGCGGCCGGCAGGCCGGGGCACATTTTCAACCTGGGCCACGGCGTGCTGCCATCCACGCCCGTCGAACATGTCATCGCCCTGGTCGATGCGGTACACGAACTTTCAGCGAACCGGTCGTGAAAGCTGAGAAAAGGTCTCGAACCTTCCCCGCGGGGCGGAAGGCGTTCCCGACGCGACGGGCACGGGGGGCTACGCCGTGAGAGGGGCCCAGCAGGCTGACAGAGAAAAACAAATCGTCGTGGTCGGCGGCGGAGTGGCCGGCTTGGCCGCAGCGCACCGCGTCGTGGAGCGATCCCTCGAGTCGAACCGGGCCGTCAACGTGACCGTTCTGGAAGCGCGGGATCGGCTCGGCGGTAGTCTCCTTTCCTATCGGCGGGGCGGCTACCTTGTCGAAGGCGGACCGGATTCGTTCATCACCCAGAAGCCCGCGGCCCTTTCCTTGTGTCGTCGAGTCGGCCTCGAAAACGAGGTGATCGGAACAAACCCGGACCGGCGGCGCGTTTATGTCGTTCGCCGGGGAAAACTCCACCCGATTCCGGAGGGTTTCCTGCTGTTGGCGCCGACGCGGATCTGGCCTTTCCTGGTCAGCCGACTGTTCTCCTGGCCTGGCAAGCTGCGGATGGGCCTGGACGTCGTGTTGCCGGCCCGCCGCCGCACGCCGGACGAAGACGAAAGCCTCGCCGACTTTGTCCGTCGCCGGTTCGGACGCGAGGCCCTCGCGCGGATCGCTCAGCCGCTCGTCGGCGGAATCTACACAGCCGACCCCGAACACCTCAGTCTTCGTGCGACGATGCCCCGGTTTTTGGAACTCGAGGACCGGTACCGCAGCGTGATTCTCGGGATGCGCAAGGCAGCCAAGCGGCAGGGCGCGGACCGCCGTGGAAGCGGTGCGCGTTACGGCATGTTCGTGTCGCTGGCCGATGGCATGGTCACGCTCGTGGACGTCCTGGCCGGCCGGTATCTGGCCGGTGCGACACGTACCCAGGCCCAGGTCACGCGGATCACACGCGAGGGGTCCCGCTGGCGCGTCACCGTCGCCAACGGGTCGGACGTAACGGCTGACGCCGTGATCCTGGCGTGCCCCGCTTATGCGTCGGCCAAAATCGTCCGCGCGCTCGACCCCGCGCTCGCACGGTCGCTGGCGTCGATCGAGTACGCTTCGTCGGCCACGATGACCATGGGTTTCCGCCGTGCGCAAATCCGCCATCCGCTTGACGGGTTCGGCTTCGTCGTGCCGGCCGCCGAAGGGCGATCTCTGATCGCCGGGACGTTCGGCAGTATCAAGTTCGCCGGCCGCGCGCCGGCTGACCACGTGCTGATGCGGTGTTTTCTGGGCGGTGCGGTCCAGCCGCACGTCTACGCCATGGACGACGCCGATCTTCGTCAGGCCGTATTGGCCGACTTGGGCGAGTTGGTCGGCCTTCAGGGCGAACCCGAATTCGTGGATATCCATCGCTGGCCGAACTCGATGCCGCAATACCCCGTCGGCCATGTTCAGCACGTAGCCCGGATTTAGTCCGCCGTACGCCGCCATCCCGCTCTGGCCGTAGCCGGCAACGCCTACGGTGGCGTGGGAATCCCCGATTGCGTGGCATCGGGCGAACGGGCGGCCGACCGTTTGCTCGAAGAGTGGCTGGGTCCGGCCGACGGCACGCGAACGGTATGAGCCGTGCCCGACGAGTGGTATAAGCGGTTCGCCCCTCTGTCGTGCGATAGAAGCTCCACCCCCGCCCATCGGGCGGCGCAGCGCCAAGAGGAGCTTGAACGGGATGCGGGTGGCAGATCAATCCTCGGGTCGAATGCCCGTCGATTCGGCCATGCGAACGAAACTGCGGTCGCCGATGGCCATCTGCGGGGCGCCCTCCGGCCAGACTGTCAGGCCGACGCTGATATCCTCGTTGATATTGTCCAGGCCGAACGTCAGACCGCCGTACCAGCGGGGGAACTTGCGGATGAGCATGATATCGAACTGCTCGGTCTCACCGCGTTCGAGGTCGTAATACGTCCGCATGGCCACGCGGTGTTTCTCGTTGAGCTCGTAGGTCGAGCCGAGACCGAGAAGGTTCGAGTCGGTATCACCGATGCGACGGTACCCTACGAAGTAGGCGAGCCTCGGGGTACGTTCCACGGCATAAGAGAGATCGAACAGGTCCATGCTTCCGTCGTTCATGTCGAAATTGCTGTCGGCCAGCAGTGCCGTCGTGTCGCTGATCCGGTAGATCGCCTCGCCGCGTAAATGGTTGCGGGAGACGCTGTTTTCCGGCCGGTAGGGATAGAAGCGGCCGATGGGCGTGTTGTTTTCCGGCTGGTTGCCGAAGAAGTTGGCTTCGAGGTTCAGCGTGATCCAGTCGACGATCTCCCACTCGCCGGGGGCACCCCTCCGGGTTTGCCATCGCTGCCGGAGAGCGACGGACGTGCCGTAGAAGTCGTCGATGTCCTCGATGCCGGCGTCGAAGGGGTGAAGCTCGATGCTGTCCACGCTGGAGGCCGACATCCAGGCGACGACCTCCGGCCGGATGATGTGCCGGACGCCGTTGACGCCCAGCAGTTCGGAGGCGACGTCCTCGAAGAGCCTCCAGAACTGCGTTCCCGAACGGACACCCACGCTGCCGAACGTGCGCGTCTTGTCTCCGCCTTCCGGCGAGCCGTCCCAGTAGCCGGCGCGACCGGTCGCGTAGGGCACGATATTGACGCTGCCCAGGCGGAAGGGCACGTCCATCTCCGTGCGGTGGTCCGTGCGGAAGGTCACGTCGCTACGGTTCCTGTTATCGCGCACGCGCCCGGCATCGAAGATCCGCCGGTCGTCCGGCCGATAGCGCACCAGGCCGAGGTGGGACTCGTGGTAGAGCGCGGCAACGCCGCCCAGAGGCTCGCCGAGCCAGTGGAAACCCAGGTCGGGCAGGTGCTCCGTCTGGGTCCGGAAGTCCAGGACGCGCCATTGCGCCAGGCCTGTGACGGCCCAGTTGTCCTGCTGTTTCTTGAGATAGATGAGCGTTTCCTGTTCCTTGGTCTCCTCGAACTCGCTCCTGAAAAATTCCTGAAGAAAGTCCGGGTCACTGATGTAGGAGCCTTCGAGGGTCAGCTCCCAGCCGCGGCCGAGCAGTTCGCGGTGGCGCCAGGTGAGCCGGCCGCGTGTTTCCGTGTCCGGCGGGCCGCCGCGGAACGGGCCGAGGCCGTCCTCGCCCTGGTCGTAGATGAAGTAACCGCGGAACAGGCCGAACGAGTCGGGCAGAACGTAGTCGATGTCCGTGCCGACGCCCGGCCCGCGCTGGCCGTAATAGTCCAACGAGAGGACGCCTTCGACCCCCTCGGGCTCCTCGAGGCCGAGCAGGTTGAACAAATACCACTTCGTCTCGACGCTGGGGCCGTAGCGATCACTGTAGAACGTCCGGAATCGATAGATCGACGTTTCGCTGGCGCGGAAGTCGCCGGCCGTGTAGGGCCAGTAGGCGACCGGTACCCCCTCGACGTTGAGCGTCACATCGTGCATTCGGTACCGCCCGGCCAATACGCCCGTGACCTGGCCTGCCTCGTCGCGCGGCGTGAGGTCCGTGAGATGGACGCGTTCGGCCCCCAGGTAGACGTGGGGCGTGTAGAACTCGCTGCTGCTGATCATGGCGTCGGAGGCGGCGTACTCGGTGCTGGACAGCTGCCGGACCTGGTCGGCGCGGACATAGATAGGCACGTCGCGTTCGGGCACCATCGCGTGCATGACGGCGTCCAGGATGAGCGCGCGATCGTTCTCGAAGTCGTAATAGATTTCCGAGGCGCGGATCATACGCTCACCGCGCGTCAGGATGACGTCCCCCTGGAGATAGACGCCGGCTATGGTTGCGCCGAGGTCGTCATCCAGGCCGACGATGCCCGCTCTTTGCGCCTCCGGTTCCGCGACGGCGGCCGGTTCCTCGGTCGGGAATGGTGCGAGGCCGGGAGCGGTCGATGGCGACGCCGGTTCCTTTTCGCCCTCCGTCGCGCCGCGCGCCAGGAACAGGACAGCGCCGTCCGCGCGGATCTCGAGGAAATCGCCGCTGTCCACCAGACCCTGGGAAACGTAGACATTGCCCATCGCCAGGATGACGTTCCGTTGTTCGTCGATGACCTCTTCCTCGGCCCGATAGCGCACGACGGGCCGGGCTTTCTGGGGCAACACCGCGCGCGGGGCGGCCGGTTCGACGACCTCCCACCCTTCCGGCCGGGTGGCGGCAGAGGCCTCCCGGAGAATCGACGTACGGACCGCGGCCGCCTCCTGATAAAGCTTCGTGTCCTCCGACGAAACCGTTTCGCTGGCGTCGACAGCCACCATCGGCGGCTCGGTCGTATTGAACGTCACGAACAACGAGGGGCCGGCCGTTAGACTTCCCGCCGACTCGCGAACACGCGCATTGTCCGAGAGATAGACCTCGAAGTGAAAGTAGGATTGGTTTTCCCAACGCCGTTGCGTCATCCAGATGACGGCGTCCCGACTTTCAAGCCGCCGTTCGCCGAGATGGAGCGAAAAATCACCGTGATACTGTATGACACGGGTGGCTTTGTCGATCCGCCAGAGGTAGGCATAGGCCCCATACAGTTCGGGGCGGGACCGGGCGATGCCGGCCGGCAGATACGACGTGGTGACGGCGGTGTCGTCCAGGGGAGGCAGCGGTGCCTCGGCCAACGCGGCCGCCGAGACGGCGGCCAGGATTGCCCACGCGAGTGGCCTGGAAACGAAACAGTGGCCTATACGAGTCAAGGGGTTTTGACCTTTCCCTTGGACACAACCGTGTTTCACCGGGCCGACCGCCGTGCACCGGTGCAGGAGTCAAGGGTGCGTTCCGACAGGCTTCGGGCCGGATTATAAAAGGCTTGAAAAGCAAGTCAACGGGCAGAACTGCTGGACAGTGGAGGAAAGAGGCCCGATAATGATCGACCAGCCAAGACGCGCGGCGGTCGCAACCCGGAAGGATGGCATGGTATTTTTACGGCTACTCAGCCCGGAATGATCCATCCGGCAGCAATGCATGAGGTTGTTTATTCAAGGCGGTCGCGTGGACCGCATGTATTCGATTGGTGGTGCGAGAGAAGCCATTTTCCGTCGGACAAGGTGGCACATTGAAGGAGAGCAGGACCCATGGAGAAGCCGAAACGATCCTACTACCTGCCCAACAAGCTGGTCGCAGCGTTCGACCGTGAGTGCTCGAAATCAGGCTACGTCAAGGAAAAGGTCGTGGCGGCCGCTATGCTCTCGTTTCTGGGCAGTGATCCCCAGACGCGGAGCGACATGTTCGAGCAGCTGGATCAGTTTCTGCACGGCAAAGGGAAAGCAAGGTAGCGCTTGCCATTACCAAGTCATCGGCCGGAACGAAGCACGCCTACCTACACGGGCGCACGTGGGGGGCAAAGGCGGATGCGAATAGCTGTCTGTCTCGGTGGGGACTCAGAGGCGGCGGCTTGGCCCACGCGGTGGATTCATCCTAGTAAGGTTTTCGAAAAACCGAAGCAGCACCTTGTAATCGACTTGTAATCGACTGGAAGCATCCCGTGCAGAGACGAGCTTGCACCCCGGCAGTCGCGGTCGGCAACCGTGAGCGTTGCGTTCCAGGCTCACAGGGGAAACGCGACGCGCGCATGCGGATGCGCCACACAGGTCATAAAAAAGACCCGCTTCCTTGGATCGATCGGCCAAGGGAAGCGGGTCTGTGTTTTTCATGGCGCGCTGAGATGCTGCCGGCCTTTTCGTAGCGGCGACTGCGTTGAAACGTCGCCGCTCGAATTTCCGATCTCAATCCGAAACGCGCGTGTACAGCGTTCGCGACTGGCCGGTTCGCGCGTCGCGGATCCGCATGCGGACTCCTTCAGCCAGCGCCTCTTCGTTCAAGGCCTTCCGCAGCGCCGCAGGCGTATCGATCGCCTCGCCCCCCGCCTGCAGAATGAGATCGCCAGGGCGGATCCCCAAGACCGCAGCCGCATCGCCGAGCGGCTCGACGTCGATGACCACGACCCGGCCGTCGGTCTCGCCGCGCCGGTCCCAGCCGAATTGCTTGGCCAGTTCGGGCGTCAACTGCGCCACCGTCATCCCGAGCGCTTCGATCTTGACCTCCACCGGCTCTTCGCTCTCGAAGGGGTTCTGCTGGCCCGGTCGACCTTCCCATCCCCCTGAAGCGAAGAAGTCCTCGGGTTGCTTATCGATCTCGACGGGTACGACGATCTCCTTGCCATCGCGCCAGACCGTAACGTCGACCTTCGTGCCGACGGCGGTGTACGCTACCCAGCGCTGAAGCTGAGTAATCGAGGTCACTTTTTTCCCGTCGTAGGCCAGGATGACGTCGTCGACCTGAAGCCCCGCGCGGTCGGCCGGACTGCCCGGCTTCATGCCCTCGATAAGGATCCCCTCATCTTTCTCCAGCCCGAACGTCTTGCCGATACCCGGTTCGAAATCCTCCAGGCTCCGGATGCGGACACCGAGATAGCCGCGCACGACCTCTTCGCCCCGCTCAAAGGCCGGCAGCAGCTCGCGCACCGTTTCGCTGGGGACCGCGAAGCCGATGCCCATGTAGCCGGCCACGAGGCCGGTCGTGGCGATGGCGGTGTTGATCCCGATGATTTCGCCCTTGAGATTCAGCAGCGGGCCGCCGCTGTTGCCGGGATTGATGGCTGCATCCGTCTGAATGAGGTCTTCGTATCCCAGCACGATTCCCGGATTGCGCCCGGTGGCGGAGATGATTCCCTGCGTCACTGTCTGCGGCAGATTGAACGGCGCGCCGATGGCAAGCACCCAGTCGCCGACTTGCATCTCTTCACTGGTTCCCAGCGGCAGGTCCTGAAGATCTTCGACCTTGGTGGAGATCTGTATCATGGCCAGGTCCGTTTTCGGATCGCGCCCCATGATTTTGGCCGGTACGACACGCCCGTCATACAACTGAACGTCGATCCGGCTGTTTTCGGTGTCAGCCATCTCCACGACGTGGTTGTTGGTGATGATGTAGCCCTTGGCGGCGTCGATGATGACGCCGCTGCCGATTCCGGCGCGCAGCCGGGGTCTCGGCGTGCCGAAACGGGGAGCCCCGCGCTCCCGGTCAGGACCCGGCCCAGGCCGCTTGAAAAACTCGCGCAGCTCATCCGGCAGTTCCCGGTCGGGTCCCGGCCAACGCCGCTCGAAAAATTCGCGCAGCGCGTCCGGCAGCTCCTGCGTGTCGAGCGATTCGTCCTTGGTTTCGGCCGCTTTGGGGATCGCGCGGGCGATCACCTGAACCACGGCCGGCTGCGCCTTTTTGGCCACTTCGCGGAAAGTCCTCGAAAAGGCCTCCAGGCTCGGGGGAACCTCCGCAGCCTCTTCGGCATGAGCCGCGCGCGGCGGAACAAGCAACGCTCCGATGGATCCAGCCGCGACGATCACGAAAACCAGCCCCACGCCCAGCGCCCGTCCACGCCACGTTCCATCACACCCGCGCATTGCATGCATCATTGGTTGCTCCTGGTTGTTTGGTAAGGGGTCCGCGAACCGAACAAAACATTAACTCCACCTGCCTTTTCCATCGCGATGGGCACGGCCCGCACACATCGATCGTGGTCTGACGGTATCTTTCAGCCCGCGTCCCGCCGGGGACCGCCGGTCACGACCCACTTCGATTATACGTCAGAACAGCCCGGCGGGTTGCCGCCCCGAGGACAAGAAGTGCCAGCCCCGTCAGGGTTATCCCGAGCCCCGACCGCAGGCCAGCCGGCCGATAGACCCACTCCACCCGGAAAGTGCCGGGCGGAACGGCTACACCCTGCATGACAAGATGGGTCCGCAGCGGCGTTTGAGCACCCCCATCAAGGGAGACGCACCAGCCCGGATCGTATGTCTGGTTGAACACGAGAAACCCGCCCTCCGGCGAGGCGACCCGGAAAACATACCGGCCGTTCGAGGCCGATTCGATGACGATGGTCCCGTCGCCGGCCGCCGTCAGTGGCTGCCCCGTCCACTGCTCGACAACCACGGTTCGATCCCCGGCGCCGTCGCACGCGAGCGCCTCGATTGCATCGAGCGCCTCGGCCGCCCCCGGTACCTCGATGACGCGGTCGGCCCAGTAGCACAAGGGCGCGACGCCCCGCAGGGTATACAGGCTCACACCGCTGGGCAGCTTATCAATGTGGTAAAAGAGGTGTTGGCCGACGGTTGCCGCGTAGACGCGTTCCAGATCGTAGACCGCCTCGCGCTCCAGGCCGGCCGGCACATCGGCTGTCCGGGCGATCCGCGCGGACCGGATACGGACAGGATCGCCGCGTTCGGCCTTGATCCTGACGAAGGCCCCCCGCTGGACCCCTTCGATCGGGAAGGTGAACCGCATCCGCCGGCGACCCCGCGCCATGTCCACCGGCTCGACCGAGCGGGTTTCGGTCAAACTCTCTCCGTTGGCTCTCTCCAGACGAACGAACCAGCGGTCGGCCGCACCGACGCGAGGCTCGGCGTCGATTTCCAGCACGTAGATTCCCGGCTGAGCGAGACGGACGGGCCAGCGCAGATCCTCGCCTTCACGCAGATGATGCCTGTCATGGCCGGCCGGCCCCACTTGTTCCCATTGGATGGTCTTGGTGGCCGGCCACATCGCCGCGGTCAGCAACCGCCGTTCCTGCTCGGACCGGACCGCCACGAAACGCACGCCTACTGATCGGCACAGGGCCGGGTTCCGCAGCAGGCCCAAGATATCTTCGCTGGCGCCCCAGGGCATGAAGCCGAACAGCCAACGTTGGGCGGCCGGCTCGAGGGGGCCGTAGGCCGGCAGCGTCGCGATTCCGTGCATCACGTTCGTTAGCGGCCAAAGGACCTCGAGGGGGCGTTCGTAACAGGCGGACGTGCGCGGTACGAGCAGCCGCTGGCCCGGTGCTGGGTCGAACTGCCGGATCGCCTCGGCCAGCGGGGGCGCGTCGCGCAGCTCCGCCCGGCTGTAGGTGCGCGTGTCCACGTCGACGAAACACACCACGGAGGCCAGATCAACCAGCAGAATCGCCACCAGAGCAGCCCACCTCGATCCCGTTGGCCGATGGGCAAAGCGCACCACAAGCGCTGCCGTGCCGGCCATCAGGATCAGCGGCCAGAGGATGGCTGGGTTGTTCCAGCGCAGCGCTTCAGCCGCCCCCGACCAGATCGCTTCCGACCGGTAGCCCGTGACGCGGTCAGCCAGCCAATCCAGACGCAGCCGGACCGCGATCATTGCCAGCAGGCAGACCGCCGCACAGGCCGGCAACAGCCGCAGGGCCGACCAGCGGACCGCACGCTTGGCCTGCTCACTGGCCGGCCTCGACAGGACGGCTGACAGCATCATCGACGCCAGCACCGCCATCGCCACCGACACGACGAGGATCCAGCGGGCCGGGACGCGCAGGCTTTGGTAGAAGGGGATCTCGAACAGCCACGGCGTTACAGGCGAAAAGCGTCCCAGTGCGACGAGCAGGGCCGCGCCCATCGCCGCCCACCAGAAACAAACCTCGCCGTTCCATCCGCGCGGACCGTTCGGCCGCCCGGCACGGAGCATCCGCAACGAAGCGCCGACCAGGATGAACACGAGGATCGACCCGTAAACGAACTGCTCGCAGAAATGCGACGGCCCCCACCACGGTTGATCCCACAGGTTGGGAGTGCGGACGCCCAGGAGCATCGGGAACAGCCACATGACGGCCGAGGTCGGCCACCAGGAGTTTTCGACGAACAGGTGGTAGGCAGGCGTGCCGCGCAAACTCCGACCCAGGTGCAGCCAGGTCGGCCACCACTGGAGCGCCCCGAGCATCACGCCCACGACCAGACCGGCCGGGTACCACGCCAGCAGGCCCCGCCTTTTGGGAACCAACAGGCAGATCACGTACGCCGTCAGAAGCGCCAGCCCGATGAGCGTGATCTGCACGTGCTGGACGAGCAGTTGGAGCCCCAAAACGACGCTGGCCAGTGCGAAGTGCCGGTAGCGGCCGGTGTCGGCGAACCGTTGCCAGGCAAACAGCAACCAGGGCAGCGATGCGGCCGCCTGGAGCATCGTCAGATGCACCCGATGCGCGACGAGAAACCCGCAAAACTGGAAGGCGACGGCTCCGACGAACGCAGCCCGCCAGTCGTGGCGCAGGGCACGCAGGAACCGGTACATCCCGCCGCCGGCGATCGCGAAATGCGCAGCCACGGTGACGGGATAAGCCACGAGCGGTGCGAGTACGGCGAACAGGTATGTGAACGGATACCAGAGTCCCGCCTGCGGGTCGGCCGCCAGCGATCGGCCCATCCCTGCGAGTGGGTTCCAAAGAGGCCATTGGCCGGTGTGTACCGTCTGGCCGACGAACGCGCGGATCGGCAGGTAGTAGATCAGATCGTCTTCGAGGGCGGACACGCCTCCCAGTCGCCATGCGCCGGCCAGCAGGACCACCGGAAGCGCCACGAGCATCCCCACAACGAGCAGGCGACGTCGCACGGCCGGCGATCGTGCGTTTTTCCCGCACTTCGATGAGCGCATCGTGTCTTCCGGTAAATCGACGACCCGGTGGCGCCGATTGGGCAATGTCGGGCATGACGATCCGGAAACTCAGGAAGCAGGGCACTGCCATTGGTAGCAAGGCAGCATGTCGAAGAAAAAATGACCGAGTATGCCCAGCGGCGATTCCGGCGCGAAAAAGTCGAATGAGCCCGCTATTGGCCCTTCATCGACCAGCACATCGCCATCGTAGCAGCATTGATAGGACGACGGCCCGAGTTCCGGCGACGTGCCCCGGAAGCAGTCGAGCGGCCAGTGGTAAGGATTGACCAGCAGGCCGCAGAAAAAACGGTCCACCGTCCAGGTAACACCGTTCTCGTCCGCGCCCACTTCCGGCCGCGTGGGTGGACAGATGTTGAATTCGTTGCGCGTGCAATGCAGGTCAGCCGTCAGCGTGCCTTCCTCCTGGAGCGATGCCAGTGCCGGGGGCAGGGCGTCGCCCTGGCCGGCCGACGGAGCGACCGGGCATCCCGCACAACAGACCAGTGCCCAGCCTGTCACAGGCCATGCCCACCGCCCAAGGCGAACCGTCAGGCCGTTCGCTTCGAAACCCTGCCTTCCCATGCGTTATTCTCCGTTGTGCCGTGCCCTGCCGGAAAACCGACACGTGTCCGGAGGTGCGCCTCGCTGTCCGTGGTTTCAACCTTGGCCGCCAATTAACCGGCATCATATGGCCATCTGTAGGCCTTGGCCATATGATCGGGGGCCGCGGTGGGGCGAAGTGTGCAACGGACCGATCCAGCCGAGCGAGGGTTTCTACGTATGGATCTTTTTCCGATCCGGCCAGGGGCCACGGTCGCGCTCGCGCTTGCTCTGATGGCGGGCGGTGCCGGTTGTGAATCGCCCCAGCCGCAGCGGCAGCACCCCCCCGGTACGCTGCGGATCCCTTACGAGAGGGCCGACAGCCATACGGGTTGTTTGACGGCCAGCGTGGCGATGGTCGCCAACTACGTCCTCGGCGAATATCGGTTCTCTGAAAAGCGCCTCCGCCATGCGCTTGAACGGGCCGACCTCGATGAAACCGACCCGGCCGACGTGAAGAACTACCTCGAAAGCGTCGGCCTGCACCTCGCCATATTCCGAGGCGAATTAGACGGAAAACCGCCACTTGGGCTGGAGTACTGGGTTCTTCAGCGGGGGTACCCAGCCATCTGCGTGATCAACACGCATGGGGGGGATCCGAATTTGAATCACGCCGTTGTCGTGATCGGATTTTCCAGAACGGACGCCCCTGAATCGGCCGATACGATCTATTACCTCGACCCCGCGACGGCCGACCCGCTCCAGAAGATGCCGGCCGACGAGTTCGAGCGGGCGTGGGCGCGAGCTGGACATACGATGATGGTGGTGGTACGGCCGCCGGCCGGGGAGGGTCAGCCGGCTGAATCGCAAGGAGAAGGGCATGCGCGGTGTTTCACTGCTGATTGGGATAGCCTGTGTCGCACTGACGGTGACGGGACCCGTACTGGCTGCGGATGACGCCCCTGGGACGGGCCCTGTGTCCGTGGCACCGCCGAGTCGGCCTCACGCGCTGACCGACGCGCAGTTCGAGGCCCTCGTCCGTCTGGAAAACCAGCCACAGCACGCCGACGCCCGCGATGTCCGCGCGAGCTACACGACCGAACACGAGGCCCGGATGGACGCCACCCGATGGGCCAACAACATCGCCACGGCCGGCTATCACGCCGGCTTCGCAGGGGCGATCCTGACCATCCTGATCATGGCGGCCCCCCTCTGACCTGAACCGTACGGAATGCGCCCGATCATCCCTCGTGGGCCGCTGCCTGTGGGCAGAACAATCCAACCAACAACATGCAAATCGCAGGCGCGGCAAAGATCGCAAATCACGATAGGGCGGACAGTCCCTGCCTTTTTGCTTCCGGCCGAACGAACGCAAGCGGCCCCGGCCGTTAGGGAGTGACGTTCGCCTCGGCCGCGGGGCGGTCCAGACTGAGAACGACGATCGTGTCGAGCGGATCCCGGTCAGCCGGCGGCACGCTCATCGAGATACCGTCGGGATTCTGCGTCACCTCGACGGAGCCGCCTGTCAGCAGTCGGCTGCGCACGATCCGTGCGTCCATGGCCGGCAGCCGGACCGTCGGCTCGTCCCATTTGAGAATGTGCACGTAGATGCGTCGGCCGCGATGCGTGGTCGCCCCCCAGGGGCCGGGCGCGAACGGCCCGCCGCGCGTTTTGTAGATCGACTCGCCGATCGGCTTGAGCCACTGGCCGACCTCCCGCAGCCGCTGCGCATTGGCCGGGTCGATCTGCCCGGTCGGCATCGGCCCCACGTTGAGCAGCAGGTTGCCGCCGCCGCCCACCGTCTGCACCAGCATGTTGACGCATTGGGCGAGCGATTTCGTCTCGTCGTCGGGTTTGTACGCCCACTGCGTGCCGATCGTGATGCAGCTTTCCCAGGGGCGCTCGAGTTCGAAACTGCCGACGCGCTGCTCGGGCGTGCTGAAGTCGGCCGGTAGGCCGCACCGGTTGTTGACGAGCACGCCGGGTTGCAAGGTGCGTACCATGCGAATGAGTCGCTCGGCGTCCCAGTCCTCGGCCTTCCCGCCCAGACCGTCGAACCAGATGATGTTTACCTTGCCGTAATTCGTGCACAGCTCGCGTACCTGCCCGTGCAGGTATTCGATGTACCGTTCGTGCCTTCCCGGCTGGCGGTAGTCGGGGTGATGCCAGTCCGGCTGCGAATAGTACCAGCCGAGCTTCAGGCCGGCCCGATGGCAGGCAGCCGCCAGCTCGGCACAGATGTCCCGGCCGAACGGCGAGTGCATGATGTCGTAGTCCGACAGTTTCGTATCGAACATGCTGAAACCGTCGTGGTGCTTGCTGGTAAAGACGAGGTATTTCATGCCGGCCGCCTTGGCCAGGGCGACCCACTCGTCGGCGTCGAACTCGACGGGGTTGAACTGCTTGTAGAGTGCGTCGTACTCCTCGGCCGGGATGCCCCCGCGGGCCCGGTCCCGGCCCGGCCGATCCCCATACCGCGACCAGCCGATCTCGGTGCCCTTGAGGCTTACCGGACCCCAATGGATGAACAGTCCGAACTTGGCGTCCTGCCACCAGACCAGGTCGGCCGGCTCCGCCTGAAGCGGAACGGGGTCGCGGGCGAGCTCGTCCTGAGGGCCACTGGCAGAATGGCAGCCGACGGGCATGACCGCAAAAGCGGTCACCACCACGGTCCAGGGGATGATCTGAGCAATACCGTTCATCTTTTTCTCCTGTCTGGAAAAGCCGTGGTCGCCCCGCCACGGGCCGCCTCCGATGGGTCTTGAAGGTCGCGTCTCCCGAAAGCATGAGACCCCCTCGCGGTGGTGTCAACCCAATGCACGACGGCCCCTTTCGCCGCCCTTCACGTGTTTTGGCTGAGCACCTTAAATTTTTGCGGAAAGGGGCCTTGACGGCCCTCTCCGGGCGCGTATGATATTCCTTGCCGGTGACGATACCCCCGGGGCCACACCCGTTCCCTTTCCGAACACGGCCGTTAAGCCCGGGGGGCCGATGGTAGTCCTACGGGGCGAGAGTAGGTCATCGCCGGCACTTTTTTTATGCGCCGATTTTTTGACGCATTCAAGATCGTGTACGAAGGGGGACAGTCGGCAGGAGGCGGGGGGGGGGCGTTTGCACGGAATGCCGCTTAACCCTCATTCACCAGCGGGCATACGGCTCGATTGACGACGACCCCTCCAAGGGCTACCCTGCGACGATTCGTGCGGCCGGCAGTGGGAGCCGGCCCGAGATCGCCCCGCCGGCGCTGCCGGACCCTCTTTGTGCCGGCCGGGCCGCCGTCGTATGAGTTTCGAGGTCATGGCCCATCCGCAGAATCCAGCCGCACGGCCCTCGAAAACCCCCTTCGACAGCGCCAAGGATACGCTCGAATCCATCGTCGTAGCGTTCATTCTCGCTTTCGTTTTTCGGGCGTTCCTGCTCGAAGCGTTCGTTATTCCGACCGGCAGCATGGCCACCACGCTCTACGGCCAGCAGATTACGCACACCTGTACGACGTGCGGTTTCGAATATGCCCGGGGTGTCACGACCGAGGACGTCATCGCCGCCCACAGGAATCCCGGCATGGCGATCACGCTCCGTTGCCCGAACTGCGACACGATGTACGACCAGCTCGACGCCGAGATGGTTCGTCAGCCGCACAGCGGCGACCGCATCCTCATCTGGAAGTGGGCGTTCGATCTGGGGATCGAGGCCCTCGGGCCGCAACGATGGGACGTGGCCGTCTTTAAAAATCCATCGAACGCGACGGACAACTACATCAAGCGTCTCGTCGGCGTGCCCGGCGAAGTTCTCCAGATCCTCGACGGCGACATCTATACCGCCGCCCTCGAAACACTCGAGCGGGACGATCCCGCGCTGGCGGAAGCATTGCTGCACGTTACCAGGGAGCTTTGCGAGCAGCGGGAGGCGTCCGGGGCGCGCTACGTCAGCCGTGATTTCGTCGGGCGCTACGCGGAGCTCAACCAGCGCCTGCTGCCGCACCTTCGGATTCAGCGCAAAACCGACCGGGCGCAGAAGGCGCTCTGGTTCAACGTCTACGACCATGATTTCCAGCCCGCCCCCTCGGTCACTGGCCGGATCCGCTCGCCGGTGGGCTGGGAACCCGTCGACCCGGTCTCCGCCGAGTCCTGGGATACGCGTGGCCGCCAGATCAACTTCGCCTCCGCGTCGGACACGCCGCTGGCCATCCGATTCGCCGGCAAGCCGATCACCGACTACGTGGCCTACAACTTCGGCCCGCGGTTGGAACGAGAGGAATACGCTGAACACCTCGTCGGCGACATTCGGCTCCGCTTCATCTGGATACCCCAGGCCGGCGACGGGAGTCTGCTGCTTCAGGCAAACCGCGACCTCGACACTTTCGTGGCCGAGATCCACATGGACGGGACCGTCACGCTTGACCGTCACCATCCCGACCTGCCCGGAGGTCGACTTACCATCGATGAACGCAGACTCCCCCGCCCGTTTCGGGTCGGTGCCGCCTATGACATCGAATGGGTCAACCTCGACTACCAGGTACGTCTGTTGATCGACGGCCAGCAGGCCCTGTCCACGAACGATGAAAACTACGCGCCCGATCTTCAGCGCGTTCTGGCCATCAGCCTCGGTCAGGTCGAGGACATTCGTCCTACGGAGGTCCGGATCGCCGCCCGCCGGCTCCAGTGCAGTCTCCGGCACCTGCAACTCGATCGCGACGTGTACTATCGTCGTTGTTCCCAGACCGAGAAACAGGCCCCCCATCCCATAACCGGCGAGGTCCAGTACAATGCATTCTTTGGCTGGCCGGGATGGGGGACGGCCGACATGCCCATTCTCCTGCGACCCGCACGGGAGGTGGACGGCCAAAGGTTCAGCGGCGAATGTTTCGCACTGGGCGATAACAGCCCCAACAGCAAGGATTCGCGCCGGTGGTGGCAGATCGGCCCGCAGCTGCGCCACATGGGGGCCGCTTACCAGCTCGGGACGGTCCCACGCGACCAGTTGGTCGGCAAGGCGTTCTTCGTCTACTGGCCGGCGGGTTATCGGTCGGCTTTGACGGGTTCCGTCGGGCTGATTCCGAACGTGGGCCGGATGCGGTGGATTCGCTGAAAAGGAACCGGTGGAACGGAGTTATCCACAAAGAATTGAGGTTATATAAATTTTTAATGAAAAAATTTATATAACGTGCAGAGGGGAACGGCACAAAGGGTTTTCCATAACCCGGTGTTGAGCCCTAACCAGTTTTTTTTGAAGGGTTTAGGTCGCTTTTTCAACCTGGCGTTCGGGTTATCCGTTGCGGCTTCGGCCGAGGTGTATGCAGCGCAATACGGCGAAAAACCGTCTGTCCGGCGTCACTTTTTCAACAGCCTGTCCACGGCTGCGCAAACGCGTATGTTTCGATCTTGAGGCATGTTATGATAGCCCAACCGAATCTGCTGCAAACGATCGATCTGATCAAACGGTACGGCAACCGGACCGTCGTGGACCACGTCAGCTACGTGGTGCATCCCGGCGAGATTGTCGGGTTGCTCGGGCGTAACGGCGCGGGCAAGACGACGAGTTTCCGCATCACGATCGGGATGATCCAGCCCAACGGCGGGCAGGTGCTGTTCAACGGGGAAGACATCGCCGGCCTGCCGATGTACAAACGCGCCCAGCGCGGCATCGGCTACCTCTCGCAGGAGCCGAGCGTCTTCCGCCGGCTTTCCGTGCGGTCGAACCTGCTGGCCATCCTCGAAACGATGCCCCTGCGGCGGCGCGAGCGCAAGCTGCGCGCTGCCAAGCTGCTCGAGCAGTTCGGCCTGGACCACCTCTCCCGCCAGCTCGCCCAGGACCTGTCCGGCGGCGAGAGGCGGAGACTCGAGATCGCCCGCGCGCTGATCACCGAGCCGCAGCTTATCCTGCTGGACGAGCCGTTCAGCGGCGTGGACCCGATCGCCGTCGAAGGGCTCCAGGCGGAGATCAAACGGCTCCGCGAGGAACACGGGATCGCTATCCTGCTGACCGACCACAACGTGCGCGAGACCCTTTCGGTGACCGACCGCAGCTACATCATCCACGAGGGCAAGGTCATCGCCGAGGGCGCGCCGCGCGACCTCATCAACGACCCCAACGTCCGGCAGATCTACCTCGGCAGCACCTTCCGAGGCGACGAGTTCGATTGAGATGCGGGAAGCCTTCCCTGCTGGGCGGGGTGTTTTTTTGCGCGCGTCATTGTCAGCAAAGTAGCGGCTGCTCTTCGATCCTCTTTGAAGACATTTCTTTCCGCGGATTGCTCTCCAAGCAGCGGTACACGACACCGCGTGGTGATCTCAGTGCGCAATGGCAATCGCTGCCTGCTCAACATGGGAGGGTCCGGCTCCATTAATTGATCATTGTCTGGTTTGTTACAGCTAAAGCGATATAATTCCGTTGGAAGTGGCGTTTCGCCTCGCGCCGGCGTGCGCTCTGAATCCTCTACAACCAATTCGGCGAGACGCCCTCTTCGTTCGGGTTCTGGACGTGCGACCGGCTGCAGGGAGACGTCCGATGGGAATGCTCAAGGAGTTCAAGGAGTTCGCGTTCAAGGGCAACATGATCGACATGGCTGTCGGGATCATCATCGGGGTTGCGTTCGCCGGCGTGGTGAAAACGCTGGTGGATAAGGTCCTGATGCCGCCGCTGGGATTGTGGCTCGGCGGTTTGGACTTCACAGAATTCAAGATCGTGCTTAAACAGGAGGTCATGGAGGGCGGAGAGGTCGTCAAGCCCGCCGTCGAACTGGCCTATGGCGAATTTGTCAGCGTTCTCATCAACTTTCTGATCGTCGCGTTGGATGTCTTCGTTCTTGTGAAGGGAATCAACACAGCCAAGAAGCGTTTTGAGGCCAAGCAGGCCGTTTCTGCGCCGGCCGGCCCGACCCAGGAACAACTTCTTGCCGAAATTCGCGATCTCCTCAAAAGCTCGCGGTGATGTGAGGATCGTGCGGTTGCCCGACAGGGCGGATCGCGCGGAAGTTGCAACCTGATGCCCGCTCATGCGTTCAAGAGAGAGGGCGGTTATCATGGACATGCGGGCCGGCCGGCCCCGTCACGACGCGTAATCCGGTCGGGAGACGGTGTACCCATGCTTTTTTCGACGTCTGGTCCATCGAATCCGTCAGCCTGGTCGAGGATCGGGGGTCTGGCGGTGCTCGCGTGCAGCCTGGTCGGCGTCGCCTGCGACTGCCGTCCGACGTCGCCGCCACCCGCCACCGCCCCGGCCACGCGGCCCGGCACCCAGGCCGTCGAGACGCAACCTGCGGCCACCGCTCCCGCGACCGCACCGGCCACACAGCCCGCGACCGCGCCGGCCACGCAGTCGGTGGTGCCCCCCTCGACCTACGATTCCCGGCCGCCCTACACGGTCCACCTGTTCGTCCTGGGCCCCGAACCAGAGCAGGAACAGCCCGGCTGGTTGCGGATCGTCGAGCCGAGCAGGGACGAAGAGCTGGCCACCTGCCTCGGCCGATTCCCGCGACACAACCGTATCGAGATCGAAACCGCCAACGTCGATCACCTCCGGCTGGACATCGGCTTTCTGCCGCTGGCCCCCAAACGTCGGATCATCCTGTCCATCGACGGTCAGACGATGGAACTCGCCCGCCGCGACCGACGCTACATCTGGCTGATGCGCAGCGACACGACCGGCGGCTGGTACGTGGCCGACTCGGACTGATCGGCCGAAGCGGTCGGCCCGCCGTTGAGGTCAACTCACCATAGTGTCAAATTGTTGGCTCTTTATGCGTCACGGTCGCTTGCGCGATTGTCGTAGTCATCGTGGATCGGGCGCGCCTCCGTATCGATGAGGTCGTTGGGAAACGAGACGTGCATCGTGTCGAAGTGCGTCACGTGGAGGCCGGCGCGGAACTGCTTTTTGAGAAAGCTCCGGACGGGCCGGCGGAGGGGGGCGATCAGCAGAATGAACCCGACGATGTCGGTGAGGATTCCCGGCGTCACAAGCAGAATGCCGGCCACAAGGACCAGCAGCGCGTCGATCATCCTGTCAGCCGGCAGGCGGCCCGCATTGAGCTCGGCCTGAATCCGCCCGAGCACGCGAAGCCCTTCGCGGCGTGCCAGGGCCGCACCGACCACGCCGGTGCCGACCACGAGCAGGACCGTCGGCCCCGCGCCGATGTGCTGGCCGACGCGGATCAGAAGCCACAGTTCGACAAGCGGGAGAACCGTAAACAGGATGACAAGGCGTAGAAGCAATGGATCAACCTCGGAAGGGATTGTTCGTTGTCACACGTTCGTGCAGCCGTACGACCTCGCTCCCCCGACGAGGGAGCGGTCCGCCGTGGTGGCCGGTTACTGACCCGTTGGGGAGACACCCCGGTTTCCTTGCACAAGCCCTGTCACACCTGCGCGGGGACCACGAAGGGGGCGCGGTAGTCGCGCGTCAGCATCGCGTCAGCCTGTGCGTCGCTGACGAACTGTTCGGCGTTTGGATCGAACTGGACCGTGCGGCCGAGACGGTACGCGATGTTCGCCAAGTGGCACAGGGCTGCGGAGTTGTGACCGTTGCAGACCGGTGCCCGAAGATCCTCGACCTTGCGGCTTCGCACGACGTCGTGGAAATTGGTGAAAATCGTGTTGTCGCGGTCGTCTTTGCCGCTGGGGCCGGGCTGGCCGTCGACGACGGTCTCGAACGATCGGCCGCGGATGGCCATGTAGCCCTTCGATCCGTAGAAGAGGTTGCCGACACCAACGCCCCATTCGTCGTTGGTTGCCCGCCCGCGGACCTCGAAGACGAGCATTGTGCCGTCGGCGTATTGTAAGGTCGCCACCTGCGTGTTGGGCGTGACGCCCTGGTCCGCGTAGGTGTATCGCCCGCCCATCGAGCCGGCCTTGACCGGCAGCGTGTCGTCCTTGTCGAGCCCCCACTGGGCGATGTCCATCTGGTGGACGCCCTGGTTGCCGATGTCGCCGTTGCCGTAGTCCCACTGCCAGTGCCAGTTGTAGTGAAAGCGGTTCGGGTTGAACGGCCGTTGCGGTGCCGGCCCGAGCCAGAGATCGTAGTGGACGCCTTCGGGAACGGGCCCGTCCGGCTCCATACCGATCGAGTCGCGCCGCTTGTAGCACAGCGCGCGGGCCATGTAGACATCACCGATCACGCCTTCGCGGAGCAGATTCATCGCCTCGATGACTGTCGGCTGAGCGCGGTTCTGCGTGCCGTGCTGAACGACCCGCTTGTATTTGGCGGCCGCCTCGACGAGCTTGCGGCCCTCGAAGATGTTGTGCGAGCACGGTTTTTCGACATAGACATCCTTGCCAGCCTGGCAGGCCCAGATCGACGCCAGCGAATGCCAGTGGTTCGGGACGGCGATTGACAGACAGTCGATGTCCTTGGCGTCGATCACCCGCCGTACGTCGAACTCCGTCCGCGGCGCGGGCGCGTTCGGATCGTGTTCCGCCGCGGTTTTGAGTCCTTTGTCGTAGATCCGCTCGTCCGTATCGCAGAGCGCGACGACGCGCACGTTGGCGGCCCTGGCGTGAGCCCGGATGTGCGCCCGGCCCTGCCCGTTGAACCCGACGACGGCGACGCGGATCTCCTCATTGGCGTTGTGGCGGGGGGGCGACTGGGCCGAGGCCGGCCGCGTCAGAAACCGGCCCGTCAGGGCCATCGAGCCCAGCGTGGCGGTGCGCTTCAGAAACGTGCGACGATTGACGGAGGAAGCCATGTATTTCTCCTTGGCGGGTGCCGGCGACGCCGGTCAGTTTGCAGCCATGCTCCGGAATGGATGATATCGTTCTGAAGGGTCGCGTACAAGCCGCGTGTGGTTCGTCGCGGGTGGGAAACCCTTGCGAAAAACAAAGGCCTTGAGGCGGGGCAGTGCCCTGTCTCGAGAAACTGCGGATATGCGTTTCTCTGTCCCGATCGGATAACGGTCACGTGAGAGCACGGGCAGGATGACCGCGTCGTCAGACGCGCATGCGCCGGCTGTAGACGAACCATTCGAGCAGCAACAAACCCGCCATGGCCATGAGCACGAACGGCCACAACGGCCGGGGGCGCACCTCCGCGACCGTCCCGACGCGCACCTCGCCGGCCGCGACGTGAAGCCGCGGGTAGGGCGCCACGAAGCTTTCCCGCTCGTCGAGCAGGTTGATGGCCACGCTTTGCGGGTCCATCCCCCCCGCCGAGACGCGGTAGATGCCCGCGCGGTCCGTTTGCGCGTAGCTGGCCAGCCCTTCACTCTGGACGGTTGCCTCGTCACGCCGGCCATCGGGACGCTGCACGGTCACGCGCGCCACGCGGGGAGGGACGGGGACGGTGATTGGTTCGCCGACCGTCAGCGACTGTTGCGTACCCTGGCCCGTCGTGCCGGTCAGGTAGCGCAGGCTGTTGAGCATGAACACGACGAGCGATTCGTCGAATACCCAGTTCGTATTGAGCATCTCGCGCGTCGCGTCGAAAAACCCGAATGCGCAGATGAGATGCTGGTGGCGGGGCCGGCGCACGAGCGTCAGCACCGGCCCGTTACTCGCTTCGATGATAGTCACGGCAGGGGGGCTTGCCTCGATGTCGAGCCATGCCAGCACGTTCACCGCGTCGAGTGCCACGTGCCGCAGGATGGGGTGCGTCTCGTCCCAGTCGAGGATGACTCCGTCGTTGACGAGACCGCGGCTCGTGAGGCCGTCGATGAGCGGCACCGCGCCGAAGAACATGTAATTTCCCGGCGCCAGCCGTCCGGTCGAATGGCCGTCGAGGATGATTACGTCGTATCGGCTGCGCCCGCCCTCGACGAGCTTCGACTCGTCCGCCTGTTCGTACTCGGCCGGCGTCCACACCACGAACGTGCCGAGCGGAATGGCTGCCACGAGGTCGCGCAGGTAGCGGTTGCCCGGTGTCACGAGCAGCACCTGGAGCGCGCGGGGCGGCGGTACGATCGCGAATGCCCGGTTGTCGGCCGCCAGCGCGTCCTCGCGTGCGAGGCGCAGCTCGATATCGGCCTCGGCCGGCGCATCGAACTCGAACGCCACGCCCGCCTCGTTGTCCTCCGGGGGCGCCCCGGCCGTCTCCATTCCCGGAAGCTGATCGCGGTCGGCCAGCGGTGCCAGCGTCAGCGACTGCACGCTTTCGAGTGCACCGTTTACCCAGAGCGAGACATCCGTTTCCACATCCGCACTGCTGAAATTGCGAACCCGCCCCAGGACCATCACGTGCTCCGGCCGTTCGTAATGCCGGCGCGCGTCGATCGCGACGATTCCCACGTTATCGTCCGTCGCGCCGACCGCTACCACGTGCAACCGACCGTGGCGCACGGTAACATCGCCCACGTCGGCAAGGCGCCCGTCCGTGAAAAGCAGGAAGTCGGCCCGCGGCGCGTCGGTCGAGGCGCCTTGCTCCTCTTCGATTACCGCCACGTGCGCTTCGGCCAGCCTCACCGCCTCGGCCAGCGTACCCGGACTGTCCGTGGGTGCGATCGCGCGGACCGCCTCGCGCAGCGCGTCCTTGTCGCTCGTAAAAGGCGCCCGCACGACCGACCGGTCGGCCAGTGCGATCACCATCGCCCGGTTGTCAGCCGTCATCGCGTCGATCAATTGAATCGCCTGCTCGCGCGCGATGTCGAGGCGCGAGCGGCCGTCCGGTTCTACGGACGACATCGAGGCTGAGCAGTCGATCAACAAAACCATCGTCTTATCGACGTTCGCATCGACGGCCGTCCCCGCCGGCTCGGCCAGCGCCAGGGCCGCCAGTGCGACGATGGCCATCTGAAGCCACAACAGCAGGCTGTTGCGGAGCCGCTGGAAAGGCGAATTGACGCGCAGATCCTCGACGGCCTGCCGCCAGAGTAGCGTCGAGGAAATCGCGACCTCCCGCCGCTTGAGTTTCAAAAAGTACAACAGCAGCAGCGGCGGGGCCGCAGCCAGTGCCGCCAGAACGGGAACGTACCAGGGTGACAGGAACGTCATCGCAGCAACCCCCTCCGGCGAAGGAACGTCAACACGAGCTCGTCGAACGGGACGTCCGTGCCGGCGAAAAGGTAGTTTGCATCGCGCCGCGTGCAGAAGGTTTTCAGCTGGCCGCAGTAGGCGTTGAGGTTCTGCTTGTAGCGGTTCAGAAGGGCGCGGTTGACGGTGATCTCGGCGACGTCGCCGTCTTCGACGTCGCGCAGCCGCAGGTCGCCGGCCAGCTCCGGCCGGATCTCCTGGGGCGAAAGCAACTGGATCGCGTACAGGTCGTACCGGCGGCCGATGAGGTAGCGCAAAGCGTCCTCGAAACCGTCTTTGTCGAGAAAATCGCTCAACAGCACGACCACGCCGCGTTGCGGATGGCGCATCGCGAACTGCCGGCAGGCGTCGGTCAGCGACCCTTCCCCCTCGCACGGCAGGTTGGCCAGGTAATCGAGCACGCGGGCGACGCGGTGGCGGCCGCGCACGCCGGCCAGCTCCGGGCCGAACCGCTCACCGAACGCGCAGAGCGTCACGCGGTTGTACTTGACCAGGCCGACGTAGGCGATCGCCGCCGCGACGCGCCGCGCGTAGAGCGCCTTGGCCGGCTCGCCGAAGTTCATCGACCGGCTCATGTCCAGCAGCACGCTGACGTGCAGGTCCTCCTCCTCGAAGAACAGCTTGATGAACAGCCTTTCGAGCCGCCCGTAGACGTTCCAGTCGAGGAAGCGGAGGTCATCGCCGACGACGTAGTTGCGGTAGTCGGCGAACTCGACGGATCGGCCCTTGCGCTTCGACCGCCGTTCGCCTTTCATCCGGCCCAGGAAGACCTTGCGCGACACGATGTCGAGACGTTCGAGCCGGCTGATGAAATCAGGGTCGAGCAGTTCCGTGGTTTTCGTTGCGATCGCCATGATTCCACCGGACCTTTGTCTGTTCTCATCTAACGGACGCCAGTTATCTCACGCAAAGCCGCAAAGATCGCAAAGGGCTTCTGTTGTTATCTCATTTTTCATCTTTGTGCCTTGGCGCCTCTGCGTGAGCCATTTCGCCTTCCTTCCGGCCGCCACGGCACGCCACGGCGTGGCGCAGCGAAGACGGGGGGGCGGCCGCTACATTCGAGCGATTCAGGCTCCTCCTTGCCGTCTTACGCCACCTTGTCCGTCGCCGTCGGCGTATGCTTCAACAGGTCCTCGATGATCGCGTCGGTCGTCAGGTTCTCCGCCTCGCCCTCGAAGTTGAGCAGGATGCGATGCCGCAAAACCGGAAGGGCCGCCTTCCGGACGTCCTGGAAACCGACGTTGAACCGCGCGTCGAGCAGCGCATGCACCTTGGCGGCCAGCGTCAGTGCCTGCGCACCGCGTGGGCTCGACCCCCACCGCACGTACCGGCGGGCCATCTCCGTGGCGAACGGTCCTTCCGGGTGCGTCGCCATCGTCAGCCGGACGACGTAGTCCTTCACGTGCGGCGCGATGATGACCCGCTGCACGAGGCGCTGCGCCCCGATGATCTCCTCGCGGTTCATTACCGGCTCGATGGTCGGCCTGTATTCCGAGGTCGTTCGGTCGATGATCGTGGCCAGCTCCTCGCGCGACGAGTAGGCCACGACCAGCTTGTAGAAGAACCGGTCGAGCTGCGCCTCGGGCAGCGGGTACGTCCCTTCCTGTTCGATCGGGTTCTGTGTGGCCATCACGAAGAACGGCTCCTCGAGCGCGTAGCGCGTGCCTGAGACGGTAACGGCATGCTCCTGCATCGCTTCCAGCAGGGCCGACTGGGTCTTCGGCGTGGCGCGGTTGATCTCGTCGGCCAGCACCAGCTGCGCGAAGATCGGGCCGTGCTGGAACCGGAACATGCGCTGACCGGTGGCCGGATCGTCCATGACGATGTTCGTCCCGATGATGTCGGCCGGCATGAGGTCGGGCGTGAACTGCACGCGGTTGAACCGCAGACTGAGCGCCTCGGAGAGCGTGCGGACAAGGTACGTCTTGCCCAGCCCCGGTACCCCTTCGAGCAGCGCATGCCCGCCCACGAACAGGCAGACGAGCACGCCCTCGACGATCTCGTCGTGCCCGACGATCGCCTTGCCGATCTGCGCGCGTAACGCGTGGTACTTGTCGCAGAACTGCCGGGTCGCCTTTTCGACTTTCGGATCGATCTCGCTCATTGTCCTTGGCTCCTGTGTTCAGCCATCACCAGCGTCCTGGGCCGTGCGGATCGTACGCCGTCGAACCCTCACGAATCCTCCCGCTGCTCGTCAAGCCGCTCTTTCGCGCGCTTCTTGGCTTTCAACAGCCGCGAGGTCATCCCGTCCTCGGGCGGGCGGTCGGCCTTGTCGCGTGCGGCCGCCGCGGCCCGGGCAGCCAGCTCGTCCTTCGAGGCGGCCGCCCCGCCCAGCGTTTCGGCCAGATCGCTGGCCGACGCGTCCTCAGCCTGGTCGTCCGCCTCGAACCGCCGGGATCGTTCCCTGCGCGGTTTCGACGGGATTCTCGCGGCTGGTTCGCCCGCCTCACGATCGATCTCCGCCTCGAACCGCCCGCGGACTTGTTCGCGCACATCCTTCAACTGCGACAGGGCGCCCGTACTTCGCTGCCCCACCTGCGCCACCGCGCGGACGCCGTGCGTGAAAAACTGCAATGTCGGCAGGATCGAACGGTACCGGATGGACCACCCGACGGCCTCGGCCAGCACGATCTCGCCGAGATACCCCCACCAGGCCGCCCCGACCGCTCGCATCGCCGCGACCCCAACGACCAGCACGGCCAACTCCGCGTACACGGACATCGCTACGACCGACGCCAGCCGCCGGCACGCCACGTCGAGGACGAACAGAGGCAGCAGCAGCCACGCGATGACCTCCCACCACACCGGCCGACGCGCGACGACCGGGGGCAGGTCGCGGCTGAATAGTTCGTCGGCCTGCGGGTCCATCGGTTCGAACCAGCGCCCGCCCGTGCGCTGCGCGACCTGCCGGAGCAGCCCGACGTTGGCTTCCATGTCGCGGTACTCCGGCGAGTAGGGCACGCTCACACCCGTGCGGACCAGCCCGCCGGGCCTGTTCGGCGCGCTGTATTGCAACCCGACGAGGTAGTTTCCGTGGTCCTTGACCTCGAACTTCCCCTCGTAGCGGCCCGGTCCTGTCTGGAACAGCTCCAGTGCGGTGCTCTCGAGCGACGGGGTGAGAAGCCGGCCCGTGAAGCGCAGGAAATTCACATAGCCGGCCTGTTTGTCGAGCGCTTCGACGAGAACGTGGCCGGTCGAGCCCTCGACGCGCGTTACGACGTCGAAGTCGGCCGACGCCTCCTGCCGGGCCGCCCAGCGCACCGTCTGCGCCCAGAACTTGCCGAACTGCTCCCAGGACGCCCATGCGTGGCCCCACCGCGGCCACCAGCCGCTCGTAAAGGCGACGACTTTGCCCAACTCGACATTCCAATGAGCCAAGAGCGGGTTGCTCGTCCCGTCCTCCGCCCTGCGTACGAGCGGAACGAGGCTGTCCGGTTTGCGGTACGTGATGACCAAACCGTCCAGCGGTGGCATCGCTGTGCTTTGAAGGCCCGTCAAAAGCGGAGAGTAGCCGTCCTCCAACTGCGGCGTGAACGTCTCATTCGACAGCAGCCGCTGTCGCAGGACCCCGCTTTCCCGGAAGATGACCTGAGGAAGCAACTGGGCGCTGCGGACGGTGTAGTAGTGCCCGCCGGCCCCGGCGGCCAACAAGTTGAGCAGTTCATCGTTGACACCGTCCCCCACGCCGATGGTCGAAAGCGTGATCCCGGCATTCACCATATTTTGCACGAGCGAGGCGTAGGGGCCTTCGGCGCTCTGCCCGTCGGTGAGAAGAATGACGTGCTTGATGGCAGGCCCGTCACCGGCGGCAGCCAGGGCGTGGTATGCGTATTCGAGAGCCGGGTAGATCTGCGTTCCGCCCCCCGGCGGGATCGAGCGGATCTGGCGGGCCACACGGTGCGGATTGCTGTTCTGTTGCAGTGGCACGATCCATTCCGGCGCGCCGTCGAATGCCACCACGCCGATCTGGTCCTGCAGCAGAAGCGTCTGCAATGCCAGGACGGCCGACTCGTTGGCGATCACCTGTTGGGTGCGGTGGGTACCGGCCACGGGCGAGCCCATCGAGCCGGACCGGTCGAGCACGAGCACGAGTGCGGCCGATGGCAGTTGTTGCCTGTCCGGCGTGGAAAACGCAACCGGGCTGATCTCTTCGATCGGCGTATTCGTCCACCCCCCGGCGCCGAAACTCTCGTCGCCGCCGACGAGGACCAGCCCGCCGCCGAAGTCGCGCACGTAGCTGGCCAGCGCCTGCTGCTGCGTCTCCGTGAACACGTTGGCCGCCATGTTTGCCAGGATGACCGCGCTGTATTCCTGAAGCACGAGCAGGTCGATTGCGAGCTGGTCGACACTCTGCATCTTGATATCGATGTTCTCGCGCCGCAGCGCGTCGTAGAGTGCCTCGTCGTCCTGCGCGCCCGGCTTGGTGAGCAGCAGCACCTGCCCGCGCGCCCCGACGAACGTGAAGGCCGTCGCCCGGTTGTTGGCTGCGATTCCGTCCTCTTCCGGTGACAGCGGCGTGATGTGCGCTTCGAACCGGTGCGCCCCGGCCGAAGGCAGCTCGACGGGGACCGTGAAGCGGTTCGGCCGCATTTCCCCCTCGAGGACGACGACCGGGTCATCGAGCGCGATGGGCTGATCGTTGTGGTACAGCGCGAGCCGGGCGCGGGTCGGTCGGCGGCTCCGGATGATCAGTCGCAGATTGAGACGCGTGTCCCGACTCGCGTGGGCGGGCACGACGATCCGGTCGAACAGGATCTCCGCCTCGTGCGCGTAGGTGAGCGGCACGACGTCGATGGCGACCCCGCTGGCGGCTGCGGCATCTGCCTCGCGCAGTACGCTGCCGACGTTTTCGTTGCCGTCGCTGATCAGCACGATCCGGCGGGCGTAGCCGTCCGGGAACGAGGCCATCGCCATCCGCAGACCGGCCGCGATATCCGTGCGGTCGGGCGCGACGGATTGCCCGAACGAAACCACGTCCACTCCACCGGAGCTGCTGATCAGATCGACGTCGGCCGACCCGTCGAAGCCGATGATCCCGAACCGGTCGTCGCTTCCGCCTTTCCGGGCGAGCCGGCGCACGTAGTCTTGCGACGCCTCGCGCAGTGCTTCGGGGATCGAACGCGAGCGGTCCAGGACGCACATGACGGCAACGTCGTCGCTGCGCTTGACGATTTCGACCCGTGCCAGCGCCGCCGCCAGCGCCGCGATCACCGCGCCGCGCAGCACGGTCGCCGCGATTCGCCGCGGCCGTTCGAGTGCGGCCAACCAGCGCATCGAACCGACCGCGACCGCCGGGATCGCAAGCATCAGCCAGAGCCACATCGGCTCTTCAAACGACAGCGGCCAACCCGTCAACGTCCGTCTCCGTCGTTATGCCATTTCATGCTTTTTTGTAACGTCCGCCCCCCGTGGCGGCCGTTCATACATTGCGTTATTCCTCTCGCAGACGCTCTCCCGCACAAAAACGATCCAACAGGATTACACGAGACAGTACATTTGTTCCAAGGCCGTTTTGATGCGTGACGGCCGTCCTTGCTTGCGTTTTGTCAGCGTGTACTGTGGCTGTAGGAAATCGTCAAGTGCAATATACTGTCATGTTTTGTCATCGGCGTTGTCCCGTTGCCGTCATCCTCTTTGAAAGCAAACCCCCGGCGGTTCTGCCGGGGGCTTTCGCCTTGCCTGTCATGATCGCATCGCTCACGGTCCCTGCTCCTCGGGCGCAGGCTGTTCGGTCGCATCGGCCGGCAGCGATTCCCGGAAGCGCGTAAAATAATTGCGGACCGGCCCGTGGTAGACCCGCGGAATCCGCTCGCGCGCGATCGCGTCCGTCACGTCGCGTTCAGCCGACAGGGCGGTCTCGACGAACTCGGCAGTCACCTCGCCCTTGTACTGCTCGCCGTCGATGAACCGCTGCATGATAATGCCGCTGCGGTTGATCGGCGTTATGGCACGGTGCTGGACCGTGTTGAAAGTTTCCTGCTGGGCCGGCGGTGTGCCCTCGCGTTTCGGGCCGGCGCCCAGCCCGATACCCCTTCCGACCCCCAGTCCGGTGCCCCCGCACGCACTGCACACCCCGCCTCCCTTGCATTTACCCGTTCCGTTGCACGCGGTACAGGACGAGCCCAATCGGGCGCGGGTCGCTTCCAAGTCCGCCAGCGCGCTGTTCATCCTGGCCAACCGGCTTTCCAGCGACTCCATCTCCGAAAGCAGCGCGTCGGCCGCAGACAAACCCTCCGAATTCAACATTCCAAGCCCCTGGGCCAGACCACAGGCACCCTCGCACGCGCCGAGCCGGCAGTTCACCTGCTGAACCAATTGGCGGACCTGCTCATCGGAAAGACCCCTCTCGGCCAACTGCCGTTCGAGCGCTTCGAGATCCTGCCGTTCGATCGACTCCAGGGCCTTCTGGATTTCTTCTTCGGACAGCCCCTCCGCCCGGAGGCGTTCGGCGATCTTCCCGTCGTTAGCAGCCAACTCGGCCAGTTTGTCAGCCAGCTCCCGAAGCTGGGCCTGCAACTCTTCGAGCTTTTCTTGCTCTTGGTCGCTTTGGGGAGTGGCAGCTAACTTCTTAGCGATTTCGTTCAGTGTGCTGCGGGCCGAACCGAGGTCCCCCCGCGCCAATGCGTCGGCCAGGCGTCCCGCTTCCGTCGGTTTAGTTGCCTGGCCGGCCAGCCGGCGCATCATACGCTTGAACTCCTCGACGCGGGCCATCGCGTCCTCGTCGCGCCGCCGCTGAAGCTGCTCAGCCAACCGGTCGACCTGCTTCATCGCTGTCCGGCGTACCTCCAACGGCGAATCGAGCCGCGCGTTTTTCAACGGGTCCGCCTCGGCCAGTTCCGTCCCCATCTCCGGCAGGGTGCGAGCGAGACTCTCGTAGGTCGAGGCCAGCAGCGGCCGCACCTCGGCTTCGGTGCGCTGGACCGCCTCGGCCTGCTGCTGCTGGGCATGCCGTTCGCCTGACAGGCCACCCAGGTCGATCTCCGGAAACAGGCCGAGCACCAAAACCGCCGCCAGCACCATGCCGCCGGCCCATCGCGCGGAGCTCGGCCAACGGATCGGCAGGGACGCGCGAGGGTCTACTTGGCCTGAGGCTCGCTTCGCATCGGTCACCACCGCTTGCGCGAACGGGTCGGCCTGGGGGGCTGTCTTTCCAGCCGCACAATACAGTGCTGTGCTGACCCGTTCCTTGAGGCCGGCCGCCACGTCGAGATGCGCCGCTGCCGTCAAAAAACTCTCGCGCGTTACCCACGTCCAAACGCAGGCAGCCGCACACGCACCGGCCAGCGCGGCAGCTGCGAAGAGTGTATAGAAGCCACCCGGTGCCTCGCTGAGCATCCACACCCGCTGGACGACGACGGCCACGAGAAACACGCCCGCCGCCCCCGTCACCGTCCAGCCGGCCAGTGCGAGCCACCGGTTCAGCCACAAACGCCGGCGCGCCCGCCGTACGAGATGTTCGAGCTCCTTCACAGCTTTGTCCTTGCAGCAAGCGTTCCTGTCCACGCGGAAGCGTCTAACCTGCATTCCTGCCCGGGCGTTTTTTCCGCGGGGTGCCGCCTTACTCCTTCATGATATTGTCCGACGGCTGTCCGATCCGACAAAAAAACTTCCGAAAATCGCCGGCCGGCGGTCCCCCCCGGGTGTCTACACCGCTTCCCGGCGGGCGTACCTGCTCGCGTGGTTGAGCCAGTCGATCCGTGCCAGCGGCATGAGGCCGTAATTGGAAATGTTGACTGAACGGATGCCCAGCTCCACCGCCCGTTTCATGCTGGCCACGAGCGTTTCGGACGACGCGCAGGGGGGCGTACAGGCGCTCAGGGCCAGCTCGACGCGTCCGATATCGCCCGTTTCGCCCCGGGCCGCCGCGACCGGTTCGTCCATGCGCGCGGGGTCCGCTTCGTAGAACAGGACCATCAAGGCATCGCCGTGCTTGGCCAGTGCTTCGAAATCCACGCCGCCCCAGAACCGCTCGCCTTCACGGTGCACCACGATCCGTGTCGGGCAGTCCTCACGGATGGAGGCGACCAGCGCGCTGACCTGACGTTGTCGACATGCGACGAAGTCGGCCAGGGCCGGCTGCTGGGCCGCAAAGCTCGCCACATCCCCCGGCGTCGCCCGACCGGTCGCGAAGACCCGTGCCAGGTGGGCGCGCACTTCCTCGGCGATCCGGTCGGCATCGATGTCTTCCCGCATGGCTGCCTGTCGGCAGGACGCGCAGAAACACAGGCCGGTCAGCCATTGGTCCACCGGTCCCAGTTCCACGCCGCTTTTGAAGGCCGTTCCAGCCCGCCAGCGCGTGGGAAAACATGCGGCCTCGAGTTCCACGGCGTCGAACGTATTCTGACGCGTCAGGTCGCGCAGGCTGCATCGCAGCCACTCGCGCACATCCGGGTCGGCCGGGCAAAGCCACTCGGTGCTCCGCTGGCCGAAGACGTCCTGGATCGCATGGTCGGGGTAGCGCGCGACCGTAGCCGGGTTGTGGCAGCAAACGTGCCACGCGCGCAGGTGCATCCCGCGCTTCCGGCACGCTTCGCCCATGCGGCGGAGCGGGTTGGACCTGCCAAGCCAGTCGGCCGCCACGGGCCGCATCCGCGTCGAGGCGTAGCCGGCCGGGTCGTATTGGAACTGCGCGCCGCCCTCCGAGCGGAATCGGGTCGGCCCTTTCCCGGCGTGAGGTCGGAGCTGGTCGATGCGGTGGTACTGCGTGGCCAGGCTGATCCCGGTCATACCCGCCTCGCCGTACAACCGATCGAGCACTTCGTCGAGCCCTTCGTCGCGAAGGTCCCACGGGTAACAGTACATGTGAATCTGCATGGTGCGCATCCGGCGAGAAATCGGTTCATCCCATCACGGCTTGGGATGGTCCAGAGTAATCGGTTCCAGGAAAAGCCGCACCGCACGGATCCGTATCGGCCGATGCGGGTCCGCTTCGGATGCCTGGGGGATCGACGACAGGCTCACTGCCCAGGTACCCAATTGTACATGGGCCAGCTCGCCGCGCAACGGGCGTATCAGGAAGCCGCGGTCGACGTGCGGAGCCAGCAGGTGCCGCTCCTTCTCGGCGCGGTCCAGTGCGCTGCGCAGCACCACCGGGACATCGATGGGCAATTGGCCCAACCGGGTTATCTCGACCACGCCGGCCGGTGCATCGTGCGGGGCAATCGAACGTCCCGCGCACGTGATCTGAAAGCCCGTCTCGCCCGCCGGCGCGATGCGCACCTCGTCGGCTTCCCACAGGACGTTCTCGAAGGGACCTTCCCATTCGAACGCAGTTGCAGCCGGCGCTGGCCGTAAACGCGCCGTCCAGCCGTGACTATCCCGGGAATCGGCCGCCTGCGGTGTCTCCGCCGGCCGTTCCAGGTCCGCATAGAGCCTGCACATGTAAAGACCGGCCGGTTGGGACGCACGGGCGTGGTTCAAGGTCGCCACCGCTTCCCGGCGGGCGTGCGGTTCGGTCTTGCCCTGAACCATGTTCCATTCGTCGGCCGTCAGATGGCCCAGTACGCGTAACAGGCTGCCCGCCTCGCGCGCCAACTGCTCATCGGCTTCCAGTGACAGCTCACCCAGTCGCTCGGCCCGCAGATGCAACTTGACGAGCAGGTTCAACCCACGGCGTGCGTCGTCGTCCACTTTCTGATAGAGCTGTCCCAAGCCGGCCAGCGCGGCCGCCGCGACCTCGGTATTCTCAGCCTCCACGAAGCCGGCCAGAAACACCGCCAGCGTTTCGTTATCGTCGATGCTTGCATCGCGCGTCACCGCTTTGATGAAACGGGCCAGATCGTCGCTGGCCAGTGCGCCCTCGAGCCTGTGACGCAACAGTTCGGTGTGACCGCCCGTCAGCAGCAGGCGCGCTGCGTCCAGGGCTGTTTCGGGGGCTGCCTGGAAACCCGTCGCCAGCACAGCCAGCACATCCGTGAACGTATCCGCCGTATCCGGTGATGCGTGGCCGCCCCGGGCCGGCGAGCGAATCTCGCGTGGGATCGGCGCTATGGCACGGTCGTCGTAATGGCGTTGAGCCAGTTCGAGGACTGCCTTCGCCAGGGTCGTATTCTGGCACGCGTGGTTTGCCAGGGGCATCCAAACCTGCCTGGCCATTTTGGCGTCCAGAACTTTGGACAGATCCGAGCGGGCCAGCAGACGGACGACGCGTGCCTGGACGGCCGGCGGCAGCGGCCGCCGCAACAGCATCAGCACCGCGTTGTCGGGCCCGTGGATTTCAAGTTTCAGGTCGCGGCAGGCGTCGAGCAGCCGGGCCAGCATGTCCGGGTCCGCTTCGGCAGCGATGACGCCGAAAAGGGCGGACTTGAATGTGCCTTCTTCCAGGTCGGCCAGGCGGTCGATCAGCATTGACCGGACGCTGGCCGGGGCTTCCATCAGCACCAGCGCGCTCTGGCGCGAACCGTCGGCCAGCAGGATGTTCAGTGCCCGCGCGACGACCTCGTCGTGTTGGCTTCTCAGGCAAGCTGACAGAAGGAGGAACACGTTCCCGGCGACCGGGGCAGCCTCCAGTTCGGCGAAGTCCGTAATGTGATCCGGTATCCAGTCGGCGCCAGCCGACGCCCCGGACGTCTCGTCAGCCGATGCGAGTATCTGCTCCGTCTGATCGAGGAGCGTCAGGAGCCGTTGTGGCTCCTCGGCCGAGGCCAGCGCGGAAAGCAATGGCTGGCTCAGCAGTGTGGGCGTGTCGATCAAGGCGCGAAACGCCGTCTGACGAACCTGCTTGTTGGGATGGACGGCGGCCGTGCTCAGGGCCTGTTCGATTCGTGCGGAATCGCCGACGGCCTGCGCGCTGGCGGACGGTTCCCGGTCGGTCGGCGCTTGCGGTTGCTGCGAAAGATCCCAGCGGATCATTCCCAACTTGGCCGCGGCGGCCGAGGCCACCCCACTGTTCGAATCGCGGCTCAATTCGCACAGGGTTTCGACATGCTGGCTTCGTGCGGCCGGTGGAATCCCGTTCGTCTCGGTTGACAGGAGTCGTAGCTGAGGCACGTCCAGCGACAGGCCGATCTCGTCTCTGAAAACCACGTCGAGCTGCCGGGCCGTCTCGGGGATTTCCATAACGAAGGCGGCGTACCCGCTCACCTCCCCCGAGGCCGGCTCGATTTCCACGCCGGTCCGCGCGGAACGTGCGCCGGCTGAAGAACCCTGCCGCCTGGATCGCGGCGAGGTGATATTGTACGCGACGATGCGCACTTCACCCGATGCATCGCGATCGATCCTGAGGCGCTCCCAGACCGGCTCGGAGGGCGGTTGAAGCGCCACGCGCGGCAGGGGGGGCGACTCGGCCGCACTCCTAGAGGTGCGGTCTTGGGCAGTGACCAGAAGCACCATGCCGAGAACACGGCAACGGTATCGATCATCGGCGATGACCTGCAACATCGTGTGCTGGATGTCGATGCTTTCCTCGTCGGGTCGGTACGCAAAGGGCAGGAACATCCACTGCCGGCTTCTCGGCGGGGTCAGCGCTTCGCCCTCGTCATCCAGCGAGTCGGGAAACAGCCCGTCGATGGCGGCGAAGGTCAGGTCGAACTGGAACGGACCACCGCCGAACAGGTACCACGCGTCGGCCAGCGCGCGCGCTTCGGGCAGGGTGGGGTCGATTTTCAAGGCCGACCGGAGCATCGTTCGCGCTTCGCGTCCCAGCCCGGCGTCGCTGAGCCAGGTCGCCAGCGCCACCCGGCCGGCCGCATCATCGGGCGCGAGGCGATCGGCCCGCAGCTCGGCCCGGTAGCCGAACCACAGGTTCCGCCAGCTCCGTGGCGAGGCCCGCTTGTCGTCGCCCAACAGGGAGGGGTCCAGGTCGCAGGCCTTGGCGATCGCCATTTGAGCAGCGGCTTTGCGACGGCGGATCGTCAGCCGTCGGGCGAGTTGGACCAGCTCAGCAGGATCGTTCGTAGCCTCGATGGTCGACCGGTCGGCCGGATCGACGGCGGGCGGCGGAGCGTCGGCCTGCATCGGTGCCGTTATCGTATCGGTCGGATCGGCCCAGGCGACCGTGCCGCTCGGTTCCGTCAATACGACCGACCCTGTTATCGCCAGGAGATTGACCAACACAGCGAAGAACCGTCGCCCCCGCACATCCTCACCTGCCTCTCGGCGCGTGGCGAGGGTGTCCGGCCGCGGCCCCTGACCACGGGTGCCCTCGGACGGTCGCATGCCGGTTCCCTGGGGATGCATGGCTATCTCCAGTGCAGGGGGTGCCCGACTCCGTGCGGGGGGGTGACGGTAGCCGCACCCTTCCGATCATACCGCGCAACGGAGGTAAACCAAACCGCCTCTTCGCACAGGTTGCCGTTCGCCCGCTGCGTCGTTATCTTGGCCGGCGCAGCTCACGGTGGGTTGTGCCCTGCGACGATGGATGCCGTATCTCATGAGCGATCAACCCCGCATTGCCATCCTGTATAACCCCGACAAGCCCGAGGCGCAGAACGTCCTGGGCGCGCTGCTTGACTTGACCCGGCCCAAGGCGGAGGTCCTCGCGGCGGTGCCCATTGCCGAGGCCCCGCGTTGCGCCGCGCTTGGACCGTGCCGCGCGATCGTGCTGGGCGGCGACGGGAGCATTCTGGCCGTCGCACGCGGCCTGGACCGGCGACAGGTGCCCATTATCGGCGTTAACGTTGGAAAATTGGGGTTTCTGGCCGAATTCAACATAGAAGATGTCGCTGACAACCTTGATGCGATCCTCAACGACGACGCCGTTGTCAGCCACCGGATGATGCTCGATATCGCGGTAAGCCGTGACGGGGGTGAGCTCTTCCGCAGTTTGGCTGTCAATGATTCCGTCGTCCATGCCGGCCCCCCTTATCGCGTGGTCAAGCTCTCGGTCGAGGTGGACCGCAGCCATCTGACGATGTTCGACGGAGACGGGCTCGTCCTGGCCACCCCTTCGGGTTCAACCGCGCACAACATGTCCGTCGGGGGTCCCATCGTTCAGGCGGAGGTTCGGGCAATGGTCCTGTCGCCGATCGCGCCGCATTCCTTCACCCACCGCCCCTTCGTTTTTGCCGGTGCCGAGGTGATCGAGGTGCATATCCGTCAGGCCAACGAAGGAACGAGTCTCGTGGTGGATGGGCAGGTTTCTCTGCCGCTGGAAGTCGGGGACAGCCTGACCGTCAGCCAGGCACCGGTCGATTTTCTGCTCGTGCGCAACCCCTCTCAGCCCAAGTGGCATACCCTGATCGAAAAGCTCGGATGGGGACGGTGATCGGCTGTTTCGTCCCGCGTTGGCGGCCCGCAACGCATGAAAAACACAGCCGGTGCTCCGGAAAACCACCGTTTTATCCGGTTTTGTGCCGGCCCGTTGACCATGCCGTTTTGGTTTTCAGCGGTTGCCCCCGTCGCCCGGCAGGGGATGGAACAAGGGCGTCCTTACCGCGTCGTGCGGCCGGTGCTTCGCCCGCCTTTGCGGCAGGGTTCCCGCAGCCCGGCCGGTGCTTTCGAACCGAGGTTAAAAAAAGCTAACGTTTTTAGGCTTTTTGTGCTGGACGGCTGCCGGGCCTTTGTTTATGATTCGCCACCGCACGGGCTTACATGGAAGCCTGAGGTTCATTGCAAGGAGGTAAGTCATGGCTAAGGCAATGTCGAAGTCGGCGGTCGCTTCGGCGCTCGCGGAGTCGGTGGATGTGTCCAAGAAGACGGCGGCACAGATGCTCGAAGAACTGGCGGAGTTGGCCTACAAGGAGGCCAAGAACGGTTTCACACTGCCCGGTCTGGGCAAGCTCGTCCTTGTTCATCGCAAGGCGCGGATGGGACGTAACCCGGCCACGGGCGAGACCATTCGGATCCCGGCCAAGAAGGTCGTGAAGTTCCGTGTCGCCAAGGCATGCAAGGACGCGGTACTGGGTGGAGGTGGCGGCAAGAAGAAGACCAAGAAGAAAGCCGCCAAGAAGAAAAAATAAATCCTGAGGGCCGAACGTTGCCGGTCCATCGGGTGCTACTGACTTTGGACTGGCACCCGAGCTCGCTACGCCACACGAGCGACCGGCGCCTCGGGATCGAGTGAGCAAAAGCCTCCGGCTGAACTGCCGGAGGCTTTTTTAATGAAACAGATCCTTTCGGCCTTTCCGGAGCGCCCGTCTTTGTTTGGGCTCTTATTTTGGGGCGGGTCTGGCGTATTTGTCATGCACGTATTTAAGTTCCATCGTGTGCGCCATCTTTTTTGCCGGTCTGTTGGAGATTGGCCAGTGCGATCGTGGCATTTCTTCGCCACATGGCCAGCGTCGCGCGCATCTGAGCCGTGCCGCCCATGTGGCGTTCGCGGTCCTGCTCGTTCCAGTTGACGATCGATTCCAGCGGCGGACAGGCGCGATCACCGTCCTCCCCTCGCAGCGCGTAGGCAGGCTCCGTGGCCGGGGGCGCGCTGCGGTTGTAAGGACAGACTTCCTGGCAGATGTCGCAGCCGAAGACCCAGTTGCCCATTTTCGCTTCCAGGTCTTCGTCGATCGCAGCGCGGTGCTCGATCGTCAGGTAGGCGATGCACCGGCGCGCGTTCATCCGGTAGGGGGCCACCAGCGCGCCGGTCGGGCAGGCGTCGAGACAGCGCGTGCACGTGCCGCAGTGGTCGGTCACGGGCGTCGAAGGTGCGATGGCCAGCGTGGTGACGATTTCGCCCAGGAACGTATACGAGCCGCGTTGCCGGTCGAGGAGCATCGTGTTTTTACCGATCCAGCCCAGGCCCGCCGCCGCGGCTGCTTCGCGCTCGATAAGCGGGGCGGTGTCGACGCAGACGCGCGTCGCGAACGGCTCGTCGATCGTTTGGTGGAGCCGGTCGGCGAGCCGCTGGAGTTTCCGCCGCAGCACGCGGTGGTAGTCGCGCCCCCAGGCGTAACGGGCGACCCTGCCGCGACGCGTGTCGGCGGTCGGGTGGGCCGTCGGATCGAAGGCCGGCGTGTACGGGTCGGCCACGACGATGAGGGACCGGGCGCCCGGCAGCAGGCTGCCGGCGTTAAGCCGTAATTCCCGTGTCCGGCTCAGATAGTCCATCTGGCCGTGGTAGCCGGCCTCGAGCCACCGACGGAAATAATGGGTGTGCGGGGAAGGGCCTGCCGGGGCGACGCCGACAGCCGGCAGGCCCGCTTCTTGGGCCAATGCGATGACGATGCGGCGTGTTTCCCGTGGGTCCATGCCTTTCCAGTGTAGAACAACGAAGCAGCCAAAGCACGCGGTACGGGGCTCGTTTTTACGCCTTTGCCCGTTGCGGTTTTGTCCGTCAACCGCGTCGAGGTACAATACCGGATTGCTTTCTACTTTTAGGGGCCATCGGGGAGGCCCGCGTCTTGGACCCAACCGCCATCATCATCCGGGGTGCCCGCGAGCATAATCTGCGGGACGTTTCGCTTGAGCTGCCGCACGGCCGACTCATCTGTTTTACGGGTGTTTCGGGCAGCGGCAAGAGCAGCCTTGCCTTCGACACGCTTTATGCCGAGGGCCAGCGCCGCTACATCGAGTCCCTGTCGGCCTACGCGCGGCAGTTCCTGGGTACGCTTTCCAAGCCGGACGTCGATCAGATCCTCGGGCTGGCTCCGTCCGTCGCGATCCACCAGAAATCGACCGGCTGGAATCCGCGCTCGACGGTCGGAACGGTGACGGGCATCTACGATTTTCTGCGCGTCCTCTACGCGCGGGCCGGCCAGCAGCACTGCCCCCGGTGCGATCGGCCGATCACGGCCCAGACCTCCGAGGCGATCGTTGGCCGTATCCTGACGCTGCCGGCAGAGGCGCCCGTCGTCATCCTCGCGCCGATCGTGCGCGGCCAGAAGGGCGAACACGTCGACCTTCTGGCCGACTTGCGACGGCGCGGTTATGTGCGTGCCCGGATCGACGGCACCATCGTCCGGCTCGACGAGGCGCCCCGGCTCGGCCGGCACAACCGCCACGACATCGAGGTCGTTGTCGATCGGTTGACCGTCGGGCCGGAGGTGCGTACGCGGTTGGCTGAGGCGGTCGAGAACGCACTGGCACTGGGGGGCGATACGCTCATCGTCGCCCCCGCCGACATGCCGCGGGCGAGGGGGCGCACCGCGCGCCGCGCCCGGCGGGCGGGCCAGGCCGGCGTTGCAAGCGACCTCGTGCTTTCCTCGCGGTACGCCTGCTCGCATTGCGGGATCGGGCTGGACGCGCCGAGCCCGCAAATGTTCAGCTTCAACTCGCCGGCCGGCATGTGCCTGGCCTGCGACGGCATGGGCACGACCTACACGTTCGACCCGGAACTGCTCGTGCCGGACCCGTCGTTGACTTTCTTCGCGCCGTGCATCGCGCCGATGCGCCACACGCCGGGCAGGTGGCGGCGGCACCTCTACGAGGGGGTCGCGCGGCACGTCGGGTTCGATATCCATCAGCCGTGGAACAAGCTTCCCGCCCGCGCCCGGGATGCACTGCTTTACGGAATGGGCGACGCGCACATTACCTACGAATGGCGGTACCGCGGCACGTCCTACAAGCACGGCGGTACGTTCGCGGGGGTCATTGCAGAGCTCGACGCCAAGTACCGCCAGGCCAAGGCGGGTTTCGTGCGGCGGTACTATGAGAAATTCATGCGATTGCGCCCCTGCCAGGCGTGCCAGGGTAGTCGGCTCAATGACCAGGCCCGTGCGGTGCGCGTCGGCGGCGTGCCGATCCATACGCTCTGCGCGATGTGCGTCGGCGATATCCGCTCGTTCCTGGATCGGCTGAAGCTGGGGCCGACCGAAACGATCATCGCGGCCGAGGTGCTCAAGGAGTTGCGCGGCCGGCTGCGGTTCCTGTCGGACGTGGGGCTCGATTACCTGACGCTCGACCGCGGGGCGCCGACGCTGTCAGGCGGCGAGTCGCAGCGCATCCGCCTGGCCGGCCAGATCGGCAGCGGGCTGGTGGGGGTGCTCTACGTGCTCGATGAGCCGTCCATCGGCCTGCACCCGCGCGACAACGAGCGGCTGTTGGACAGTCTCCGCCGGCTGCGGGATATGGGCAACACGGTGATTGTCGTCGAGCACGACGAGGCGACGATGCGGGCGGCCGACTGGATCGTGGATTTCGGACCGGGTCCCGGCGTACGGGGCGGGCACGTGATTGCGACGGGCACGATCGGTCAGATCGCGCGGGCCGAGTCGTCCGTGACCGGCGACTACCTGGCCGGTCGACGTCAGATCGAGGTCCCCGCGCAGCGCCGGCCAATCGACACGCGGACGATGCCGGGCGCCGGCGGTCGCAAGAAGAACAAAGGACGCAAGCGGGGCAAGCAGTGATGGTAGCAGGGGTTACTGGCTGTCTTTTGTGTTTTGCCTGGGAACGCCCGGAGGTCGAGGAGCTTCGAGTAACGTGAGATCGGCAGCGCGGAAAAAGAGACGCAGAAGCACGCCCCGGCGTGGCCATGGGGCACGTTCCCGCCGTGCGCGCGAGGCTTCTTCTTCCGACGGGATGCTGCGCTGGCTCACGGTGCGCGGTGCATGCCACCATAACTTGAAGAATATCGACGTGCCGATCCCGCTCGGGCGCTTCGTCTGCGTGACGGGCGTCTCGGGCAGCGGTAAGAGTTCGCTCGTGATCGACATTCTGCGCGAGGCGCTGGCGCGCGACCTGAACGGGGCGATGAACGTCGCGCCGGGCGCGCACGAGTGGATCGAGGGGCTCGAACATCTCGACAAGGTCATCGACATCGACCAGAAGCCCATCGGCCGCACGCCGCGGAGTAACCCGGCCACGTACGTCAAGGTCTTCGACGAAATCCGGCGTCTGTTCGCCAAGCTGCCCGACGCGGTCGTGCGCGGCTATCGGCCGGGCCGATTCAGCTTCAACGTGCCGGCCGGCCGCAGCGGCGGCGGGCGGTGCGAGGCGTGCGAGGGCAACGGCGCCAACAAGCTCGACATGGAGTTTTTGTCCGATTTGTGGGTGACCTGCCCCGTCTGCGGCGGGCATCGGTTCAACCGCGAGACGCTCCAGATCCGCTATCGCGGCAAAAACATCGCCGACGTGCTCGAGATGGACGTTCAGGAAGCGCTCGAACATTTCGCGAACATCCCGAAGATCGCGGCGATGCTTCGTACGCTTCACGAGGTCGGCCTGGACTACATCAAGCTCGGCCAGGCAGCGCCGACGCTGTCGGGCGGCGAGGCGCAGCGGGTCAAGCTCGCGCGCGAGCTGGTCAAACGGAGCACGGGCCGAACGCTCTACATCCTCGACGAGCCGACGACGGGATTGCATTTCGAGGACATCCGCCGGCTGCTGACCGTCCTCCACGGCTTCGTGGATGCGGGTAATACGGTCGTGGTCATCGAGCACAACCTCGACGTCGTCAAGACGGCGGACTGGGTGATCGACCTGGGGCCGGAAGGCGGCGAGGCGGGCGGCTACATCGTGGCGGTCGGCGCACCGGAGGAACTGGCCGCGTGTCGGGCCTCGCACACGGCCGACCCGCTCGCCGAGGTGCTGGCGAACCACCAGCCTGTTCCGGCCGCACGCACCGCGCAGCGGAGGCGGTCGCGGCGCAAGCGGTCGGTCGACGGACAGCTTACCGAGGTCACGGTCACCGGGGCCGGCCAGCACAACCTGAAAGAGATCACTGTGCGCTTCCCGCGCTCGAAGATGACGGTCTGCAGCGGCGTGTCCGGCAGCGGCAAGAGCAGTTTCGCCATGGATACGGTCTATGCCGAGGGACAGCGACGCTACGTCGAGTCGCTCAGCGCGTACGCGCGGCAGTTCCTCGGCCAGGCGGCCAAGCCGAAGGTCGAGCAGATCACCGGCCTGTCCCCGGCCGTCAGCATCGAGCAGAAGAGCGCGAGCCGTTCACCGCGTTCGACCGTCGGTACCGTTACCGAGATCTACGATTACCTGCGCGTGCTCTGGTCGCGGGTCGGCGAGCCCTATTGCCCGCGGTGCCATGTGCCGATCGGTACGCAGACCACCGACGAGATCGTCGATCGGATCATGGCGCTGCCGGCCGAGTCGCGACTTCTGCTTCTGGCCGCCATCGAACGCAGTCCAGGCGAAAGCTACGACGCATTGTTCGCCCGCCAGCGCGCCAACGGCTTCGCGCGCGTGCGCGTCGACGGGCAGGTGCACGAACTGTCGGATCCGCCGCGCCTCGACCCGCGTGCCCGGTACGCGATCGAACTGGTGGTGGATCGCGTCATCATCCGCCCGCGTCAGCGCGCGCGGATCGCCGAGTCCGTCGAGCTGTCGCTGTCGGTCGGCAACGGATGGATGACCGTCGCGCCGATCGAGGGCGGCCCCGAGCAGCGCTTTTCGCAACTCCGCTCCTGCACACGGTGCGGCCGCAGTTACGAGGAGCTGACGCCGCACCATTTCTCTTTCAACAACCGGCTCGGCTGGTGCCCGGCCTGCGAGGGTCTCGGTACCCAGCAGGGAGCGAGCGTTCATCTCATCGTGGCCGACCCGCGCCGGTCCCTGCGGGGCGGCGCGATCGCCGGCTGGGAGCGGCTCAACGATGAGCCGATGTTGCGAGCGATGGTCGAGCGCATGGCTGACCAGGTCGGCGTCTCGCTCGATACCCCGTGGAACGAACTGCCCGAGCCCGCCCGGCACGCGTTTCTCCATGGGACGGGCGCCCACTGGTATGAAGGGCCGGCGGGCACGCGGTTCCAGTGGAAAGGTTTTTACCCAGCCATCGACGAGGCGACGCGCGGCAGCTGGCTGTACCGCCAGAAGCTCAGCCACCTGACCACCGAGGTACCCTGCCAGCGGTGCGGGGGCGGGCGGTTGCGGGAAGATGCAGCCGCCGTCCGCGTGGGCGGTATGACACTGACGGAAATCGTGGCCTGCCCGCTTGAAGAGGCCTTGGCGTTTTTCAAAGATCTGCAACTCGACGCGCGCCAGCGGAAGATCGCCGGCGAACTGCTTGTCGAGATTCGCGGCCGGCTGCAATTCCTCGTCGATGTCGGGCTCACCTACCTGACGCTCAAACGGTCGGGGCCGACGCTGTCCGGAGGCGAGTCGCAGCGGATCCGTCTCGCCTCGCAGCTTGGCAGCGGGTTGACGGGTGTGCTCTACGTGCTGGACGAGCCGACGGTCGGCCTGCATCCGCGCGACACGCGGAAGCTTTTGGACGCGCTGGGTCGGCTGCGCGACCTGGGCAACACGCTGCTTATGGTCGAACACGACCGCGAGGTCATCGGCGATGCGGATTGCGTGCTCGACTTCGGCCCCGGTGCCGGCGGCGAAGGCGGGAGGATCGTGGCTTCGGGCAGGCCGGCCCAGGTGAAACGCGCCGCTCGATCATTGACGGGCCGTTACCTGGCCGGCCGCGAGGTCATCCCGATTCCCGCTCAGCGTCGCGAACCGACGGACCGTCGGCTGTGCATCTACGGCACACGGCAGAACAACCTGCGCGACCTCGACGTCGAACTGCCGCTGGGCTGTTTCGTAGCCGTCACGGGCGTGTCCGGCAGCGGCAAAAGCTCGCTCGTCAACGACGTGCTTTACCGGGCGCTGGCGCGACGGATCCACCGGGCCAACGTCGAACCCGGCGGCCACGACGGGTTGGCCGGCGTCGAGCTGATCGACAAGGTGATCAACGTGGACCAGTCGCCGATCGGTCAGACGCCGACCAGCAACGCGGCAACCTACACGGGTGTCTTCGACGAGATCCGGACGCTGTTTGCCCGGCTGCCGGAAGCGAAAGTGCGCGGTTACGGCCCCAACCGGTTCAGTTTCAATCGGGCGGGCGGCCGATGCGAGGCCTGCGAGGGCAACGGCCAGCGCTGCATCGAGATGCACTTTTTGCCCGACGTCTGGATCACCTGCGAGAGCTGCGGCGGCACGCGCTACAAGGCCGAGACGCTCGACATCCGGTTCAAGGGCAAGAGCATTGCCGACGTGCTGGCCATGCGTGTCGACGAGGCGCGCGCTCTCTTCGCGCACATCCCCCGGATCCGCCGGATGCTCACGACGCTGGCCGACGTTGGGCTCGGATACCTTCCGCTCGGCCAGGCGGCGCCGACGCTGTCGGGCGGCGAGGCGCAGCGCGTCAAGCTTGCGGCTGAACTGGGCCGGCCCAGTACGGGCAAGACGCTCTACATCCTTGACGAACCGACGACGGGCCTCCATTTCGACGACCTGCGAAAACTGCTCGAAGTTCTCAACCACCTCTGCGATCTGGGCAACACGGTCGTGGTCATCGAGCACAACCTCGACATCATCAAGACGGCCGACTGGATCATCGACCTTGGCCCGGAAGGCGGTAGCGGGGGCGGATGGATCGTCGCCGAGGGCACGCCGGAGAAGGTGGCCGGGGTGGAGGCGTCGCACACGGGCCGCGCGTTGAAGGCGGTGCTCGAACGCGACCCCCGCGCTGAGCGAGCCGTCTATGAGCCGGGTCGCGAGGAGGTCACGGAGGATACCGCGCTGGAAACGGCCGAGATCGGCGAGGCGCGGATGCCGTGGGAGGCCGACGGTCGCGCGTGGCAC
>Ga0272443_10000779_pt1 | contig 53381 bp, 53 predicted proteins | sample SSMAcet12_FD_193581 | JGI IMG/M metagenome (GOLD analysis project Ga0272443, IMG submission 193581) | Marine sediment archaeal communities from Little Sippewissett salt marsh, Falmouth, MA, United States - SSM-Acet-12 | ecosystem: Environmental > Aquatic > Marine > Wetlands > Sediment ... | reverse complement strand
TGGGCGTATCCGACGTCATCCGAAAAGACGCTGAGGAGGGCGAATTCTTTCTTGATCCCCTGGGCCAGGGTCAGGTTCGTCCCTTCGGGGCTGTGGGGGATGTTGGCGTTCTCCTTGTTGCGGTACAGCATCATCTGCCCCACGTCATAGAGGGGAAACCCCACGCGGGCGTGCAACTTCATTGCCTTCTTCATCCCCCGCTCGATCAGCCGTGCGTCAACCAGCTCCCGTATCAGCGACGAGGTCAGGATATCGATCCCCGACGAGGCGATCCGGTCCGCTACCTCCCGGCTGATTTCCTCCGCCGTCGCAAGGTCCACGCCGGCCTCCCGGATCAGGGCATCGACGATCTTCCGCCGGTCCCAGCCGGTGATATCTTCCCCCGACGTCCTGACGAAGAGGGTCATATCTGTCGTTTCATTGTCCGCCATTACCGACAGCTCCGTTTGGTCAATCTTCCACCTGCCCCTGGTAGGTAGTCCGTTTGAACGAATTTTGCAAGCTTTCTGTTCGGCCCGGCTCCGTCCGGGCATAATCGCCATTGATAATTCAGGAAAAGTTTCGTATTGTTGCCGTACGTGTACCACCCGTTACGCCAGGGGGTCAAGGGAGAGTCCTCTGGACATACAACAACCACAGCCACACAACACTGAGGAAAGACAATGGAGCAGCAGCCGAACAAGATCACCTGTCCCAACTGCGGGCACCAGATCGACGTGCAGGATATCCTGTATCACCAGGTCGAAGGGGAGCTGAAGAAAAAATACCAGGAAGATCTGGCTGCCGAAAAGAGCAGGTATCAGGGCAAGCTCGATGCGCTCAGCGAAGAGCGGGAGAGACTCGAAGACGAGAAACGGCGGCAGAAGGAGGCGGTCGCCGAGACGGTCAGAGCGCGTCTGAGAGAGGAAGAGAAACGTCTCCAGAGCGAGATACGGGCCACGGTGGAGGAAGAGCAGTCGGGGCGGGTCGAATCACTCCGGGAGGAGCTCAAACAGAAGTCCGAGCAGGTAAGAGAATTCAACAAGGCGAAATCGGAGATCGAGCGGCTCAAACGGGAGAAGGACGAGCTGAGAGAGGCGATCGAAGCGGAATCGGAGAAAAAGCTCAGCGAGACCCTCAGTGCGGAGCGAGAAAAGATCCGGAAGACCGAAGAGGAGCGGTCACAGATGAGACTCCTCGAGAAGGAGAAGGTCATTGAACAGCTGAGCAAAAACCTCAAGGAGGCGCAGCGCAAGGCCGAACAGGGCTCGATGCAGCTCCAGGGCGAGGTGCAGGAACTGGCGATCGAGGAATACCTGGGCGCCGCCTTCCCCCTCGATACCATCGAGGAGGTGAAGAAGGGGGCGCGGGGGGCCGACTGCGTGCAGGTGGTCAACACCCGGACACGGCAGAACTGCGGGACGATTTACTACGAGAGCAAGCGGACCAAGGGGTTTCAGGAGGGCTGGATCGAAAAGTTCAAGGCCGACATCCGCGAACGGGGGGCCGACATCGGCGTCCTGGTCACCGAGTCGATGCCGGCCGACATGGAGCGAATGGGCCTCAGGGACGGGATATATGTCTGCTCCTTCGAGGAATTCAGGGGGCTGTGCGTCCTCCTCCGGGAGTTTGTGGTCAGGCTCAGCACCGCCGTGGCGACTCAGGAAAATAAAGGCGACAAGATGGGGATGATCTACGACTACCTGACGGGGAACGAATTCAGACTCCAGGTGGAGGCCATCGTCGAAGGCTTCACGCAGATGCAGGCGGACCTGGAGTCGGAGAAGCGGGCCATGCAGGGGATCTGGAAGAAACGGGAAAAACAGATCGAGAAGGTCCTCCTGAACACCAACCACATGTACAGCTCGGTCAAGGGGATCGCGGGGAGCGCCGTTCAGCCTGTCGCCCTCCTGGAGCTTTCTCCCGACGGAGAGGACGATCTGTAGCAGACCGGAGAAGAGAGGGAACCACGGATATGCAACCCGACGCAACCTACCTGCTTGAGAAGATGGGACTCGAGAGACCCCTGATCGGATTTTACGACGCCCCCGAGACCGGCCCGTTCGAACCGCTGGTGGAACCGAAACCCGGCACGCAGGTCTGCACCTTCGCCTACTCCCGGCAGTGGCTCCGCGGTAAGACCCTCCACCTGACGAAGGAGACCTTCGGCTGTCATGGCGCCGGCTACTGGCTGTGCGGCGTGGAGGGACGGTCGCGCGAGGAGTTGGTCAGCTTTCTCGTGGATGAGGAGGGGCTCAAGGCCTCGCACGCCCTGATGAACCGATGGCTGGATCACTGCCAGGGGTATAAGCAGGAATATCCTCACCTCCTCATCGGCCCGCTGCGCGCGGATCAATACCGGTATCTGAGGAGCGTGACCTTCCTGGTCACCCCCGATCAGCTAGGTCTGCTTATGATCGGAGCCCAGTACTACAGAGTCCCGGAAGATCCTCCCCCGGTGATCGCCCCCTTCGGTTCGGGGTGCTCGCAGCTGATCGCACTCTTCGACGACCTGAACGTCCCCCAGGCGGCCATCGGCGCCACGGATATCGCGATGCGCCGGTATCTGGAACCGGATCTGCTCGCCTTCACGGTCACCCGGCCGATGTACGAACAGCTCTGCGGTCTGGGGGAGGAAAGCTTCCTCTCCAAGCCCTTCTGGAAGGACCTCAGAACGGCGCGGGGGTTCAAAGACGGATAGAAAACCGGAATTCCCTTGCGGGAACTCCGACAGAGGAGGTGTCACCATGAAACTTGATGTCAAGGCGTTCGCGCTGACGTGCGGACTGGTCTGGGGATTCGCCATCTTTCTTCTGACCTGGTGGATCATCGCCTTCGACGGGGCGACGGGCGATCCAACCTTTATCGGGAAATTGTACCGGGGGTACACCCTCTCTCCGGCCGGCAGTCTCATCGGCCTTGCCTGGGCGCTCGTCGACGGCGCGATCGGGGGGGCGGTCTTCGCCTGGCTCTACAATTTCCTTGTCGGACGCTCCAAGGGATAGAGACGGCGGGAAGGGTACGATAATGGGGGACAGACCAACGGTAAAGACCGGCACGATACTTCTGATCAATCCCCCCGTCGTACGGCCCTGCGAACCACCCGCGGGGATCGCGCGGCTCCTGGGGGCGATGGAGAAACACGGCGTTCCCTGCCGCGTACTGGACGCCAATCTCGAAGGGTTGACGTACCTTCTCGAACACCCCGCCCCGCCAGAGGACACGTGGTCGAAGCGTGCGGCGCGGCACCTGGACTCCAACCTGTCGGCCCTCCGGGATGAAACCCTCTACAGAGAAACGGCCCGGTACGGGCGGGCGGTGAGGGATATCAACCGTCTGCTCAACCGGGCGGGGCATCCCTGCGGCGTGCAGATCGGCCTGGCAAACTACCAGGATTCCACCTGTTCCCCCCTTCGCAGTTCGGACCTCATCGGGGCAGCCGAGGAGCCGGAGAAAAGCCCCTTTTACCCCTACTTCGAGGAACGCCTGACGTCCCTCTGCGAGAATGATCAGCCCTCCATCGTCGGTCTTTCATTGAACTACCTGAGCCAGGCCCTCCCGACCTTCTCACTGCTCGGCCTGATACGAAAGCTCTGTCCGGGGGCGAGAATCGTCCTGGGGGGAGGCCTGGTGACCTCGTGGCTCAGCAATCCGGTGTGGAAAGACCCCTTCGCCGGTCTTGCCGACGACATGATCGCGGGGCCGGGCGAAATCCCTCTCCTCGACATGTTTGGAATATCTCCCTCAAACGGGAATACCGCACCGGACTATACCCCATTCCGTGGGCTTCCCTACCTGTCACCGGGGTTTGTCCTCCCCTACAGCGCGTCGAGCGGCTGCTGGTGGAGCCGGTGCACCTTCTGCCCGGAGAAGGCCGAAGGGAACCGCTACATGCACCCTCCGGCATCTGAGACACTCTCCACTCTCAAGAATCTCATCGACAGCGAAGGGCCCTCCCTGATCCATTTTCTCGACAACGCGATGAGCCCGGCCCTCCTCACGGCGATGGAGGACACTCCCCCGGGCGTTCCCTGGTACGGATTCGCCCGGATCACCCGGCACCTCACCGACCCCGCCTTCTGCAGGGGATTGAGGCGTTCGGGGTGCGTCATGCTCAAGATCGGCCTGGAGTCGGGGGACCAGGGGGTCCTCGACGCCCTCGACAAGGGGGTCGACCTGGCGGAGGCATCGAAGGCCCTGAAGAACCTCAAGGAGGCCGGAATCGGGACCTACCTCTACCTCCTCTTCGGAACCCCGGCCGAGGGTCCCCGGGCGGCTCACAACACCCTCCGGTACGTCATACGGCACCACGCGTATATCGACTACCTGAATCTGGCTCTGTTCAACATGCCCGCCTACGGCCCGGACGCGGCAGGGCTGGAGACCGAAGACTTCTACGCGGGCGACCTGACCCTCTACCGGCAGTTCCGCCACCCCTGGGGATGGCACCGGGGACAGGTCAGGCGGTTTCTGGATGGCGAGTTCAGGAAGCATCCGGTGGTCCGGGCGATTGTCCTCAGGGACCCGCCTGTCTTCACCTCGAATCACGCCCCCTTCTTCCTGATGGCCGGGGGAGATGGGATATGACGGAGGAACAGCCATGGTAAGCGTCCGCTGGACCGGCGCCGCCGGTCTTGAGATTACGAAAGACAAAAAAACCGTCCTGATAGACCCTTACCTCTCGAGGTCGGGAAAGCTTGCGTCCCTCTTCGGCCGGCCGATCCCCGAGGAGGACGCAATAAACGGGTACCTCGGAGGACTGCCGGGGACGGTGGAGGCGATCGTCGCGGGGCACACCCATATCGATCATGTCTTGGACATCCCCTTCCTCGCGCAGCGCCTCGGATGCAGGGTGATCGGAAGCCGCAGTCTCGAGACCCTGATATCCCTGCACGGGAGACCGGGGAGCGTCACCGTATGCGACGGTGGTGAGCGAATCGAACTGCCCGGGGGAACGGCGGTAACGATGATCCGGTCGCGGCACGGGGCGGTCCTGTTCGGGAAGGCCCCCTATCCGGGAGATATCAGCCCCGCATCCCGTCTCCCGATGAGGGTCTCAGACTACCGGTTCGGAGACGTCTACGCCCCGAAGGTGGAGGTGGGGAGTATTACCTTCATGCACATCGGAAGCGCGAACTTCATCGAATCGGAGGTCGCGGGGCACCGCTGCGATGTCCTCTTCATGGCGGTACCGGGGTGGAAAAGGCTCCCGGAATATTGCACCCGTCTCCCGCAGATCCTGCGGCCGGAGGTGATCGTCCCCTTTCATTACGACGATTTCTCCTCTCCCTTTCGGAAAGACGGCACGGTTCGCCTCCTCCCCTTTCAAGGGATCGAGGGGTTCTTCAAAAAGATAGCCGGGAGTGTTCCCGGCTGCGAGATACGGAGAGTCCGGCCCTTCGAGCCGATGACCTTTTGACAAAGCCCCTCCATGGCGATATACAACGAGGGAAATAGGTAGACTCTCTGACGGGAAACGATCATGCAGAAGATCCTCATCATCGCCGGTCTCATCCTCCTTATCACGGGGATCCTCTGGCCGTGGCTGGGGGGCCTCCCCCTGGGGCGCCTCCCCGGCGACATCATGATCGACAGGCCGAGCATGAAGGTATACGTTCCGATAACGACCATGGTCGTTATCAGCCTCGCCGTTTCCCTGATCCTGTGGTTCTTTCGCAGGTAGGCGGGATGAACATCTTTTCCTTGACATTCCGCACCATGAATGTAACGTAATATAGCTAAGATAGCGGATCGAGGCGAGACGCCTTTCGTGAATGACTCGTACAAAGGAGACGAATAATGAAGATAGCGATCATGGGGATAGGCGGTGTGGGCGGGTACTACGGCGGCCTGCTGGCACGGCGGTATGCCGGAGATACAGATGTTGAGATCGTTTTCATTGCACGGGGGGACCACATGAAGGCGATACAGGCGCACGGCCTGCGGGTACAGAGCGCCGCCCAGGGAGAGTTCACGGCCCGCCCCGCCCTGGCGACCGACGATCCTTCGGGGTGCGGCACATTCGACATCGTCCTGATGTGCGTCAAGGGCTACGGGCTGACGGAAAGCGCGAAGCTGCTCGCCCCCGCTATCGGGGATAACACCATCGTCATCTCCCTCCTCAACGGCGTGGACAACGTCGAGAAGCTCAGCTCCGTCCTCACGAAAGGAAGGATATGGAACGGGTGCGTCTACATCTCCTCACTCCTGACGGGGCCGGGGGCCTGTCAGCAGGTAGGCGGCTCATGCAAGATGTTCTTCGGCGATGAGGGGAAAGAGAACCCCGACGGGAAGCGGGTGGAGGCTCTGCTTCGGGCGGCGGATATAGATGCCGAATACCGCACCGACATCAAGAACATCGCATGGGAGAAATACATCTTCGTCTCCGCTGTCGGCAACGCGACAACCTTTCAAAACAGGTCCTTTGGAAAAATCCTGGAAGACGCAGAGGGAATGGCACTGATGGGGACCCTCCTCGATGAACTGCTGACCCTTGCCGACGCGCACGGGGTAGAGTTCCCCGCCGGCATCAAGGAGGCGACCATCGACAAGGTCCGGGGGTTTCCCCCCGAGACCAAGACCTCGTATCAGCGGGATTTCGAACAGGGCAATAAAACGGAAATAGGAGTCTTCGCCGGGTTCATCGTCGACGAAGCCCGGAGACTCGGGATTCCCGCCCCCGCCCATGAAAAGGTGTGCGCGGCCCTCAAGGCCCGCGAAGGAAAAGGAAACTGACCGTCATTCTACAGCATGCGGCAGAGGGCCCGCCGGAGGTTGCAGGGGGACTTGTTCATGAGAAAACAGATGCGAAAGGGGGAGGCGTTATGACACTGACACCACTCATATATGTTGTGTTAGGCATTCTTCTGCTGGTGGGAGGCCGGAAATTTTTCTGGTTCTTCGTGGGCGCCATCGGATTCATCACCGGCTTTACACTGGCCGACCACATCCTGGGGATCGATTCGCTCATCATGTCCCTTTCCGTCGGGATCATCGTGGGGGCCGTCGGGGTGGCCATCGCCCTCTTCCTGCAGGGCTTTGCCATATTCGTGGCCGGCTTCCTTGCGGGGGCTTACATCGCCTACATGATCGTGACCTCGTTCGGGCTGGTCTCCCAGGAGATATTCTGGATCGCCTACATCGGGGGCGGGATCGTCGGCGCGATCCTCCTCTTCCTCCTCTTCGACTGGGCCCTGATCATCCTCTCATCCGTAGCCGGGGGTTCGATCATCACCGAGTCCTTCACTCTCGAACCAAGGCTGGAAACGGCCATCGCCATCGTCTTGGCCCTTCTCGGAATCTTCTTCCAGGCAAAGATCCTCCTGAGGGAGAAAAAATCCTGAGATGCTGAGGTGATAATCCCGATGGATCGGTCCGCGGGCCGGAGAACGGCCCGCGGGAGGCAGGAAAAACCTTACTTCTTCAGCCAGTCCTTGATCTCTTCCTTCTGGTACTCGATCTGCTGGACCGCCAGGTCCACCTTCATAACAATCCCGGAGTGCTTCCGAAATTCTTCATCTTTCTGCAACGTCCGATAGCGGCCACCGGCCGCCTGGAGATCATCGACGGCCTTCTGGAACGCATCGCCGATCGCGCGGCTCATGTTGATCGGACCCGCTTTGAAGGGCAGACTCGCCCCGTCCTCGGCAAGGGCCTCGGCGAAGATGGCAAGGTGCTTCATCTTCTCCATCGCCTGGTCCATGATCCGCCACCCCGTTTTCTCCTCGTCCTGGAAGACCCATGAAGTCCGGATATGCTGTAACATCTCGGTATACTTCTTCAAGAGCTCACCCTGCAGCTTCTCCGCGAAGGATGGCGGCAGTTCATGCTCCCCCTCGGGCAGGGTCTCCCTCTCCTCGGGAGAAAGCTTCTCGATCAACCGCTGAAACCGGAGAGCGTGGATCGCCGATTCCCACGCCTCGCGTTTCAGGACACGTCTGATATGGGGGTCATCGACCTTCTCCGCCTCGGCGTTGTAGTGCGGTATCAGTTTCCCCTCGTACTGTATGTAGGATTGGAGCATGGTCTCCCTGCTGGCGGGATCGAAGGGATAGGGACCGATCGAAAAGTCCGGCTCCCCCCCCAGTTCGCCGATAATCATCCCCAGCCAGTGCATATGCCACATCTCCTCACGACAACGCGAGAGCAGACTGGCGCCGACGACCGTATCCTCCCCCTCCTGGTAACTGTGGACGAGATATCGCACCACCGCGGCATGTTCATCGGTAAGATCCCGGTTCAACATATTGATCAACGCTTTTCTGTCCATGACTCCCCTCCTTTGAAAATCGGGATATGATCGTGCTTTCCTGTAATGACCGGATAATTGTATCGTAAACGGGTGGCTCCCGCAAGTGTGCAGACGAAATACTGCACCCTTCGCCCGCGTAATCGCGAGTCGAAGCCCTTGGACATGCTCTTCGGGGGTGCATATATTACGGGGTTCGGCGGTGGCATCCCGCCGGGGAAAAGGAGTGCTTCGAGAGGGATAGCATGTGGATAGTGATGGCGGCGCCGGCGGCGGCGCCACAATCTCTTGCTACTCGCCCTCTCCGACGCGGTGTTTCTTCAGCTCTTCCGGGAGCAACTCCACCTCGGGATCATGGTAGAGCACTTCATCCGTATAAAGACCCGCGATCTGATCCGGCGTACAATCCAGGACCGATGAGAGAACCTCCTCGTTGTGCTCTCCCACGAAGGGGGCATACCCTCTGATCTCGGAAGGAGTCTCTGAAAACTTGAGCGGGCTTCCGTACATCTTCGTCGGCCCGAGGAAGGGTTGATACACGGTCGGCCTCATGTTCCGCTCACCGATCTGCGGGTCCACCGTTGCCAGTTCAACGAGGTTTTTCACCCGGGCGCAGGGGATCCCCGCAGCCTCCAGTTTTTGCTCGGTCTCTTCCACCGAGTCCTGGGACATCACCCACTCTTCAAGAGCCTCATGAACGAGAGGGGCACTGGTCGGGCTGCAGCGTTCCTTCAGCTCCTGGGTACGGGGGTCCGTCTTCAGCCACTGGTATTCAGGCCCCATGAGATCGACGAGCTGAGGCCAGCGGCTCTGTGTCAGGGAGGCGATGGCAATATGCCCGTTCTTTCCGTTATAAATACCGTAGGGCGCATACCCGGGGCTCTTCTGGCCGGTCCTGGTCATCGTCACCGGGCTTCCCGTCGCCTCGCCGATCCAGTACCAGGGAAAGGCGTTCTCGTGGAGGGTAAACAGACAATCCACCATGGCGATGTCGATGTTCTGTCCCTGACCGGTCTTGGTCCGGTGATGCAAGGCCGCCAGTATGGCGGTGCAGGCGTGCATGGAGGCCGTTGTATCGCCGATGGAGAGAGGCGCCATGATGGGCGGTTCACTCTGCCCCACCCATCCGCTGGCCGCCTGGGCGATCACGTCATACCCCGGCTTGTGACTGTTCGGCCCCCAGTGACCGAAAGCCGAGATCGAACAGTAGATAATGGCGGGGTTGATCTCCCGCACCGCATCATAGTCCAGCTTCAGGCGCTTCATCACGCCGGGGGCGAAATTCTCGATCATGATGTCACTGGTCTTGATCAGTTCGTGGATAATCTCGATCCCCTTGGGGTGTTTGAGGTTGACGCAGATGCTCTTCTTCCCCCGGTTGACGTGGAGGTGGTACGAACTCTGGGTGACTCCGTTCCTTTCCACCCTCAGGGCCTGCCACCGCTCGTTGGCGCCATCCTTGAAACGATCCACCTTGATCACGTTGGCACCCATGTCTGCCAGTGTCTTCGTCGCATGAGGCCCCGCCAGAACCCAGGTAAAATCCAGTACCGTTACGTCCGAAAGAGGACCCTCTTTCATCTTTTTCATAATGCCTGTCTTCTCCATGGCAATACGCCGCTCTCTTTCTTTTCTACCCACGCCCGGCTTAATACCACGAACGCTTCTCCCTGAATATACCCTTTGTTGAGCCTTCATGCTCGATGCCGGCGAGCTTTTTGGCGATATTTTTCGAGTGCTCGATATTGTGGTCACGGTAGATGGCCACTTTCTCGATTACCGGAGACCCGCCCCCGTGGAGGGCGTCGATCAGTTTATGCCCCCCCCATGCGGAGGACATCATGTCCTGGAACAGCCGGAAGGCCCGGTGCTGGTTTTCCGCGGAAATATTCGGCGTACGCATGATGTACTTTTCCAGATAGGGTCTCGTTTTTTCATTATAGAAATCTTCCTCATGGGGGAGCGTCGCTGCCAGACCTCCCGCGATGGCCGCCAAGGCTTCGTACTCCCCGTAGATCGCCTCTCCCGCCAGCATCCGACCGCCGTTGCAGTAGTTCGTGTCGGGAATGCAGGTGCCGCAATCGGCCTTTATCGAGTGCACGGCCGCCGCGATGCCCGAGGCGTAGATCAGGTCGACGACCTGGATCATATCCGCCAGTTTGTGGCGCACATGCTGGGCCTTTTCGATACCGTTATATTCGGCCGCCAGGGCGGTTGCCCCGGTGAAGATCTCAGAAACGGCCGCCTTGCAGCCGGTGTAGCTGTGCCGGTGGTACAGGGCAAAGAGTAGCGCTGCTTTCCCCGCCTGCTCCGTTTCGCCACACAGAAAGACCCGTTCCCAGGGAACAAAGACGTGGTCGAAAATCGTCATGGAGTGCGATTCACCCTGTCTGCAGTACGGTGAATCAAGGCGTTTGTGCTGCGGCGGGTTATAGGCACCGTTAATAAGGGTAACGCCCTCCCAGTCGGCAGGGACAGAGAAGGCCACGGCCCAGTCTCCCTCATCCTCAACCATGTTCCGGGTGGGGACAACGACGATCTCGTCCGCGTAAGCGGAGCAGGAGTTATGGGCCTTGGCGCCGTTGACGATGATTCCGTCGGCCCGTTTCTCCACGACCCGCAGATAGAGGTCGGGGTCCTGTTGCTTTCCGGGACGCCAGACACGGTTGCCCTTCACGTCGGTCTGGGCACAGACCAGTGAAAGGTCCTCCGCCTGGACCTTTTTCATGAATTCCATGAAATTTTTGTAGTAACTCGTGCCGTGCTTTTCGTCGGCGTCATAGCTCGCGATAGACAGGGCGTTCAGGGCGTCAATCCCCATGCAACGCTGGATACAGCCGCCGACTTCCTGACAGTACAGCCGCGTCATCCTCTGCTTGTTCAGCAAATCCTCCATATTCTGGTGGATGTGGTCGAATCGATTGATCTTTTCCCCCGTGATATGGGATGTGGCAACACCAACACCCTCGAACTCCGGGTCGGAAGCGAAATCATAGGTAGCGGCAATGACATTCATGCCTCCTATAATGCTCGGGTCGAAACGATCCACGACCTTTCCCTGCTGATACACATTCGGTTTGAGCTTCGCCATTCTTTCTTTATACTGGTCACCGGAAATCATTTCTTACTCCTTTTACTCATCAAATAAATTCTCCTCATACCCGCTGGCCCGCACCCGACCAGATATTGAGACAGGCACCGTCGGATGAGGAGGACCCCATCCCCTTCATAATAGGGGGAAAGGGGATGGGGCGGGGGTGAGTACTACATCTTTTATGTATAGAAGGCCGAGGCGGCTTGGCACACGCCGTGAAGCGGTGGCATAACCGCCTCAGCCCTCACATCACCTTATTTTCTGTCCTTCCACTTCGGCAGCGGGATGGATATGGCTTTCCGTTCCGCATACCGATCCGGCCACACGCAGTAATTCAGCCCGCCCTGCCACTGCATCATGACGGCGAAGGCTCGCGTATTCTGACCGGGTTCCGGGTCGTTTTCACCCTGATATTTGACGCCCCACCCCATGTGGGTTCCGCCGGAAGGGATGTCCACCTGATAGGCCGCCGCTCGGATCGCCTCGGGGTCGGATGATCCCGCCTTGCTGAGGACGTGCTGATAAAACACCCAGGCACCGGTGAAAGCGGACATCGCGTGGAGATCGGGATAGTCGCCGTATTTCGCCTTATATCGCTCGAAAACGGTTTTCAAGGGGGGATCCAGATTCGGATCCAGGGACTTGGGGTCCTTCACCAGGGGAAAATCGGCACTGAATACGCCGTCCGAATCGGTCCCGGTCGCCTTGGCAAAATCGAGGACGCCGTGCCCGCCACCCGACCCGACCATGGCCTTGAGGTTCAGATTGAGCTGCCTCATCTGACGCTGCCACAGGATGGCATCATTGGCGTAGCAGGTCGCCAGGACAACATCGGGCTTCAGGGATTTGAATTTCATCACCAGGGGCGAAAGGTCGGTGACCGACTTGCTGTAGCTCTCCATCGCCAATATCTTGACACCCTTCTTTTTCAGGCGCTTTTCTGCCGCACCCATCACCGAGGTCCCGTAGAGAGAATCTTCGTGCATGATGCATACCCTGAGGTCTTTCAGGGGGATTCCCAGTTCCTTTGCGATCTTCTCGGTTGCGAAGTCCGCGGCCGCCTCGCCGAAGTTGCTGGCCTGCGTGCAGTTTCTGAAGACATACTTGAACCCTCTCTGGGTGATCTTGTCGGCGATGGCCCCGGTTTCCCAGTAGATCTTCTTGTACTTTTCGGCAACCGACGATGCCACGTATGAGAGGGAGCTGGAATACGTTCCGAAGATGACATCAAGTTTTTCGACATTGATCAAGCGTTCGGCCTCACTCCGGGCTGCTTCCGCAGTCGGGGCATCGGCCTTGATGAGCTGGATCTTCTTCCCGCTGACACCGCCTCGTTCATTAAAGATCTCCGTTGCCAGTTCGACACCGTTCATATCGTGATTGCCGAGCAGAGCCATCGGACCGCTCAACGGATACATCGCCCCGATCTTTATGGCATCCTGAGCACTCGCGCTGAATGTCACACCGAGTGCCAGGGCCAGAACGAGGCTGGCTACTGCTAAAAACTTACCGAAATAACTTTTCATCTTAACCCTCCATTCTTGCCATATGTTGTATATTTCCGGATTTTCAAACCGACCAGGCCTCCCATCCGGGGGGGAAGGCCCTGATCCGATCCCGATACCCGGGATATATGCGTTAACGAAATTATTTTTGGTCAAAAGAACACAGAAAATAATTTCCGATTTACTAGATACCCAAATACGCTTCCTTTACGCGGGGATCGGTCAGAAGATCCGTGCCGGCACCTTCTAAAACGACTGAACCGTTTTCCAGGACATAACCCCTGTCGGAAATCATCAGGGACTGGAGAACATTCTGCTCGATCAGGAGTATCGTAATGCCCTCCTCCCGTATCTTTTTGATAGTCTCGAAAACCTCCTTGACGATCAGCGGACTCAGTCCCAGGGAGGGCTCATCCAGCATGAGGAGCTGGGGCTTGGCCATGAGTCCCCGGCCGATCGCGAGCATCTGCTGCTCGCCCCCGCTGAGTGTCCCCGCCAGCTGTTTCCGCCGATCCTCTAGCTTTGGAAAATATCCGAAGACCGCCTCCAGGGATCGAGACAGCTCATTTCGAGCCCGCTCGCCGTATGCACCGAGCTCCAGATTTTCCAGGACGGTCATGTAGGGAAAGAGCAGTCGCCCCTCGGGAACCTGGACGAGACCATCGTTGACGATCCGGTGGGGGGGCTCCTTCTCCACCCGTTTCCCCTGAAAGGTTATCGTTCCACCCGAGGAGGGAAGGACACCGGAAATAGTATTGATCAGCGTCGTCTTTCCCGCGCCGTTTGAACCAACGATGCTGACGATCTGGTTGCTGTCCACCTCGAGGGTAACGTCTCGAAGGGCCTGCAGATCACCATAATGTGAACTGACGTTACTTAAGCTCAGCATTATATTCCTCCCCCAGATAGGCATCGATAACCCGCTTGTCCTTTGCCACTTCTTCCGGCAGCCCCTCAACGATCTTCATACCGTTATTGATGACCGTGATACGATCCGAAAGGGCCATGACGGCCTTCATAACGTGTTCAATCATAAGTATTGTCATCCCTTCCCGAGAGATGGATTTGATCACCTGAATGATGTCTTCCGTCTCTTTCGGGTTCAAGCCGGCCATAACCTCGTCCAGGAGGAGGAGTTTCGGCCGCGTCGCCAGCGCCCTGCCAAGTTCAAGCCTCTTACGGTTCGCAAGGGTGAGATGGGACGCCTCCATTGATACCTGACGTGACAGGTGGATACGCTCGATGATGCGCAGGGCTTCCTTTCGCGCCTCCTTCACGTCGCCCACCCGGTTAAATACCCCCACCATGATATTTTCCAGGACCGTCATACTCTGGAACGGCTTCACGATCTGGAACGTCCTCCCGATCCCCTCTTTGCAGAAAGTGTGGGGGAGTTTCAGGGAAGTAATATCCTTTCCGTCGAATCGTATGCTCCCCGTATCGGTGGCGATAAAACCGCTGATCAGATTGAAGACCGTAGTCTTTCCCGCCCCGTTGGGGCCGATCAGGCCCAGTATCTCACCGTCGTAAACGGAAAAGCTCAGATCCTTGACCGCCTCCAGCCCCCCGAACCGCTTGCCGATCGAATCGACCCGGATCAGGGGAACGGTGTCCTCATCCGGCGGGCGGTAGGACCGTTCGCCGATCGGTCCGGTTTCCCCGCCTCCGGCAGTGGAGAGGGCGTAGGTGGGTTTTTTGATGTACTTGCCTGTGATCTTCTTCAGCCAGCCGAAGATTCCGATCGGGAAGTATCTGACCGCGATGATGAGGACGAGGCCATAGACCACAAAGTTGAGTCCCGACAGAACACCCCCGAGCCACCCCCGGAGAAAGACATCGAGGGGGGTCAGGAAACAGGCGCCGAGAATGGGGCCGAAGATGGTCCCGACACCGCCGATAATGGACAGGAGCGCAAGCTGGATCGAAAGGTGCGACGCAAAGACGATATCGGGGTCGATAAAGGCGTAATACTGCGCGTAGAACGTCCCGGCGATCGATGTAAAGAACACGCTGATAATGAGCGTGATCATCTTGTAGAGGGTGATGTTTACCCCCAGGCTTTCCGCCGCGTCCTGATCCTCCCTGAGTGCGACCATATAGTATCCGAACCGTGACTTCTTCAGAAGGTAGGTTACAAAAATGATCGCGAGGAGCATGATGAGGATGATGTAGGTATAGGCCAGTTTCCCCTCAAAGATGAAATTCTTGAAGCCGGGCTCGTGAGGGATCAGGAGACCAACACCGCCGTTGGTAAGGTCGCGCCAGAACGAGGCGAGAAGGCGCAGGACCTCCGCAAAGGCAATCGTCGCCAGGGCGAAAAAGTGACTCGTCAACCTGAAACAGGGAAGCCCGACGATCAGCGCGACCACGATTGATACGCCCGCCCCGGCAAACATGCCGATCCAGGGGGACAGACCGAAGTTGAGATACAGGATCGTAGAGGTATAGGCCCCGATGCCGAAGAAGGCCGCGTGTCCCAACGAGATCTGGCCGGCGAATCCCCCCAGCAGATTCCATGCCGCCGCCAGTGTCCCCCAGAAGAAGATCATGATGATCAGATCCTGGTAAAAGGAATTCCGGGGGATGAGGGGGATGATAAGGATTCCGATGAGGGCCGCCAGCGTTACGACCCGTTTATTCTGGTCCACAAAATCAAATATGCTGCTGAGAAAAGAGGTCATTTTCTATCCTACCGCCTTCCAAAAAGTCCTGTCGGCCTGAAGATTAATATGAATATAAACATGATAAAGTAGACGACTTCCTTCAGGTGGGGGGAGATAAAGAATCCGCTGAATCCCTCGATCACCCCGATCATCAGGCCAGCCACCAGAGAACCGCCGAGACTGTTATATCCGCCAAGGATCACCACAACGAAGGCGATCAGAACAAACATGGATCCTACGGTGGGAAACACAAAGAACAGGGGCATCAGGATTGCTCCGGCAGCCCCCACGCACGCGATGCCGATACCGAAGGCGATCGAATAGGTCTTGTTGACGTTGATTCCCATCAACATGGACGCCTGTCTCTGCTGGGCCAGCGCCCGGATAGCCTTGCCGGTAAAGGTCTTCTTCAGGAACAGCAGCAGCGCGACGATCAGGGCAATCGCAATGACAAATGCTATGAGCCGCGGCACGTTCACAATGAGTTCGCCCAGGAACAGGTTCGCATTGCTGTACGATGTCTTGATCGCCCTGAAGTCCGCCTTGAATAAGAGGAGGGCCAGATTCTGAAATACCAGGCCGAGGCCGATCGTTGTGAAGATCTGGTTGAGTGGTGGATCGTTGAGGAGTGGTTTGATGATGGCCCGTTCCACCAGCATGCCGAAACCGAAAAAGACGGGAATGATGATAACGAGGCTCACGTAGGGATCGAGTCCAAATAGATGGAAGAGCCAAAACGTCATGTACATGCTGATCATCAAAAATTCGCCATGGGCAAAGTTGACGACCTCCAGGACCCCGAAGATCATGGTCAGCCCGATACTGAGCAGGGCATAGATACCACCGAGGAGCAACCCGTTGATGATTAATTGAAGTATTATTTCGAACATCTGGACAACCTTTCAGCAAAAATACATGGACCGGGCAACGTCACTACTGAACAGTACGGGTACCATGACAGATCCAATCTACACACCGGGAACATACTCCAAACTCCGCATGACCACGTCGGCCGCCTTCTGGACATGATCCTCCATCAGCCTTCTTGCCTCCGTATACGCCTTGTTCTGTACGGCGTCGATCAACAGGGTATGCTGATTAGAGAAAAAATCAAAATACTCCTCAAAGAAATAGACATACCGGGAATCGAATGTCCGCCAGCGAACACTCTCGAGCATCTCCTGCAGTTCCCTGTTCCCCGCTTTATCCGCAAAGATCCGGTGAAACCTGAAGTTTCCCTCCTGCCATGTATTCCTGGCCAAGGCCCGATCTTCGGCGGATATACAGGTTTTCAAGGCAGTGTTGATTCCTATCAGTTTATCGATATCAGATTCCTCAAGGCGTGGTGCCGCCAGTTCGACGCTTTTGGCCTCCAGGACGGCCAGTACCTCGTACAGATCCTTTACCTCCTGGGGGGATATCTTGATAACCGTCGCCCCCCTACCGGGGCTCAACTTTACAAAACCATCCGCCCCGAGGAGCTTCAGCGCTTCACGGACATACCCCCGGGTTGTCCCCAGTCTCTCACACAGATCCTTTTCCACAAGGCGTTCCCCGGGATTGAGTTTTCCCCGGACAATGTCATCCCGAAGCAGATTGTAGATCTCAGCGGCGTACATCATGGCTGTCCTCCTCGAATTGTCAATATAATTGTCAATACGATTGTTAACAGAATTGTTGGCTATCACCCCTCCACCCCTTTGTCAAGCACTTTGTGCCCAACCTTTGAAAAAAAGAGAGGGGTGAATTCGATAGTGCAGTGAAGCTCACTATTTATCATCAAATAATTGATATTAAAGGATTAAACATGGAGGCAAAGCCCGCTGGCTCCTCGGTATTGCGCCGCACGGGGAGGCGGAAGGAGGTAAGGGAGCAAGCTCCGTCGGAGGAACCCGGAAGCGGTGAGCCGGGATCCGGGACAGAACCGATATGGAACACTTGAATTGCACCCTCTTCGTGGTATCAGAAGAGCAGGATACTGATAATCGACAGGATGATCCAACGGAAGAAATCGATGAGGGGATTCAGGACACCGAAGAAGAGGAGGGCGATGATGATAAAGAATCCGTAGGGTTCAAGGCGCGAAAGGTGATACTGGAGGTTCTCGGGGAGAAACCCCATCAGGATCTTCGAGCCGTCGAGAGGCGGGATCGGGATCAGATTGAAAGCGGCCAGGATGATATTGATATGGGCCATGTAGTAGAGGGCCGTCCCGGCCATGCCCTGCTCGGTGGGCGCGATCAGCCGGAGCAGCAGGATCGAGAGGAAGGCGAGAATCGTGTTGACGATAATCCCCGCGGAGGAGACCAGGATCAGTTCCCTCCGGCTCCCACTGAGATTCGCGAAATTGACGGGCACGGGGCGAGCCCAGCCGAAGCCGACAAAAAAGAGCATCAGGGTTCCCACCGGATCGAGATGCCTCAGCGGGTTGAGGCTCAGCCGGCCCATCATCCTGGCCGTTGGATCCCCCATCCGGTAGGCGACCCACCCGTGCGCAAGCTCGTGCAGGATAACCGAGTACAGGAGCGGTACCGCTATCAGGACGAAGGTCAGCGGATCCTTTATCAAGAGGTTGATCAGTCCCATCTGTTCACACCATCGAGGCGGGACGCGACACGTCTCGCGCCTTCACCTTCCTTCCGGAGATATCGATTCTCACCTGTTCCCTGAGACGATATAAGAAGCTCGGGACAAACGCAAATTATATCTGAAACGGAGGTTACGGGAGAGCTGTTGCCCCTTTATCCCCGGTGTGTGTTCCCAGGCAGGAGACCGACATCGATACCCATATAATTACTACTAAAGAATCCCCCTAAAAAGCCGATAGTACAGCCGAGAGGCTTCTCGTCTCTCCCTCGGTAGCAACATACGCAAGTTCTTAATCAAGATTGAAGGGGGGTAACCGATCCGAATGCTGAAAAATCTAAACCTGAGTGTCAAGCTGATCGGCGGATTTATGATGATAGGGCTGCTGCTTCTGATCGGCGGTCTTGTCGGATCGCTCGGGATCTCTCATGTGAGCGGTGATCTGAAATCGTTTTCTGAGGGCCACCTTCCGGGAATCTACCATCTCGCAGCCATGGCAGAGGCCCAGCAGAACATAGCCGCGATGGAGCAGTCGCTTCTGGCCCTGCAACCATCGGACAGAGACGGCAAGAAACGGTTGCTCACAAAGCTTGAAGCGGCCTGGGGCCGTGCCGAAGAGACCAGAAAGCGGTACAATGCCCTGCCTCAAACGGGTGACGTAAAGAACCGTCTGAAGACCCTGAACCCGGCATGGGAAGCCTGGCAGCGGGATCATACCAAGCTTATCCGATTCGTAAAAGAGGGAAAACAGGAGGAGGCCACGGCCCTTTCTTCCGGTCCACTGGCGGATTCGTTCTCCGCGGCAGAGAGACGTCTGCGGGACCTTTCGGATCTCATCGTTGGACTGGCTGAAAAAGCCGGAAAGGCCGGCCATACCCAGGCATCGTGGCTGAAAATAACAGCCCTGGCCGGTACGGCGGTCGGAATCCTCCTGGCCCTCTATCTTGGAATCTTCTTCGCCCGATCTATCACGATACCAATCAACCGTATCATCGCGAAGCTCACCGAGGCCTCCGATCAGTTTGCCGAAGCCGCCGGGCAGATCGCCCTGTCCAGCAACCATCTTGCCGAGGGGACATCCGTCCAGGCCGAGGCGGTGGAGGAGACCTCTTCCGTAGTGAAAGAACTGACATCCGCCAACCAGGAACACGACGGACAGATTCACACACTCCAAAAGACAACCCATGAAATAGAAATCCCACGCAAGGACGCCTTTGAGAATATCAAGAGTGCGGCAGGGGCGATGGGAGGCATCAAGGAATCGAGTGAGAAGACCTCGGATGTCCTGAAAATGATCGAAAAGATCGCCTTTCAGACAAACCTCCTCGCGCTGAACGCCTCCGTTGAGGCTGCCCGCGCGGGTGAAGTAGGTGCCGGATTCGCGGTCGTTGCCGACGAGGTTCGAGCCCTCGCGATACAGTCTGCCGAAGCAACAAAAAATACAGCCACGCTCATTGAGGGAATTGCCGGCGCCATTTCCAAGGGGGGCGAACTGATAGAGATCAGCGCGACCAAATTTTCCGAATACACCGAGAGCGCCAATACCTTCGTTTCCATTATCGACCGGGCGGCGGACACCTCCAGTGAACAGGCCCGAAGATTTGAACAGATCAGCATGGCCATTGAAAAGATCAACAGGGTGGTACAGGAGAACGCCGCCCGTGCCGAAGAAGGAGCCTCCGCCACCGAAGAGATAACCGCTCAATCCGCGGCGATGAAAGAGTATGTCCTAAAACTGGCGGCCGTCATCGGGGAAAACGGGAAAGGTGCGCCGCCGGTGTCCCGTGCCCGGTCAGGCATCCCCTTTCGGCTCCTTCCGTCGCCGAAGGAGAAAGAACGGTTATTGCCGATACCCGACCAGGGTGAGGAGGTGCAGTCATGTTGAAGTTGAAGCTGAAAATGAGCACCAAGTTGATCGGCGGGTTCATGATAATGGGGTCGTTGCTTCTGGTCGGCGGCCTCGTAGGATTCCTTGGAATTTCCCAGGTCGACGGGAGACTCAGAGATGTCTCCGAGGTGCATTTCCCGGGAATCCACAGCGTCGGCGTCATGACCGAGGCCCAGATAACCATCCAGAGGGTGGCCGGGTCGCTTCTGACCTTGGAATCATCGGATAGAGCCGATACGAGAAAACGGCTCCTCACACAGCTTGAAACGGCGTGGGGCCGTGCCGAAGAGGCCCGGAAGCGCTATGAAACCCTGCCTCAGACAGGCGACGCGAAGGAAATCTGGGACGCCCTGAACCCGGCATGGGAGGCCTGGCGGCAGGGACATAACAGGCTTATCACCCTTGTAAAAAACGGCAAAAGGGAGGAGGCCGCGGCCCTCTTCGCCGGTTCACTGGCAGGTTCGTTCACCACGACGGAGAGACGTCTGCGGGGCCTGTCCGATCTCACCGTGCGGCTGGCCGAAGAAGCCGGAAAGACCGGCCAGGCCCAGGCATCGTGGCTGAAGGTGACCGCCCTGGGAGGGACGGGGGTAGGGATCATTCTCGCCCTCGCCTTCGGGATCTTTTTTGCCCATTCTATTACGAAGCCGATCAACCGCATTATCGCGAAACTCACCGAGACCTCCGACCAGTTCGCCGAAGCCGCCGAACAGATTGCCATTTCCAGCAACCGCCTCGCCGAAGGGACATCGATACAGGCTGAGGCGGTGGATAAAACATCTTCCGTAACAAAGGATCTCCAATCCGGCATCCAGCAGTGCACCGATGATATCCAGAAACTGAAGGAGATGACGGAATCTACGTACCTCCTCGGCATGGAGACTTTCGAGATGCTCAAGCAGGCAAAGAAGGCGACGAAGGAGATCAAGGCATCGAGTGAAGAGACCGCGGAAATCGTGAAAGCGATAGAAAAAATAGCTTTTCAGACGAACCTCCTGGCACTGAATGCCTCGGTTGAGGCCGCCTGTTCGGGTGAAGCCGGCACCGGATTTGCCGTCGTCTCCGACGACATTCGGAACCTGGGCATGCGCTCCACCGACGCGGTAAGAAAAGCAATCGCACTCACTGCTGAGACGATCGGGGTTGTCAACGGCGGCAACCAATTTGTGGGCACAAGCATACGGAGATTTGTCGACTACGGCACCGCGAGCGGTCAGCTCGTCTCCTTTACCGAAACGGCGGCTGAGGTTGCCCAGCAGCAGACCGAGGGTGTTGAACAGATAAACATATCCATCGGAGAGATCGGCAGGTCGGCCCAGTCAAACGCCGCCAATGCCCAGGAGGCGGCCTCCATCGCCGAAGAGACGACCGCCCAAGCCGCGTCCGTGAAGGAAATTGTACAGGAACTGGCGGCGGTAGTCGGCTACCGGGGGTAAGACGGGTTACCTCCCGGAATCACCCGGCTCGCAGAGCCCCCGTTGGACCAGCCAAGGCTTCGAGCACTCGAAGTTCCTGCGGGCCACATCGGTGCGGGCAAAGCCGCCCTTGTCGGGGCTCGCCGCCGAGTGAGCACCCAGCCCGTACATCAGGCAGAAGCTGGTGTAGGCGGCCTCGATCTCGGAGGTGAATCCCATCGTATCCTCCATATGATTGATGGCGGCCTTGATCGTCCCCGTCCAGGCGGGGGAAGTCAGGCAGTTATCGGCCACCCGGTCCGCGTAGGCCAGCGTCTCTTCCTCCAGGCGGTCTGCCGGGAAGGTCCGGTTGACAAAGCCGCAACCGAGGGCCTCGGCCGCCGTGATGAACCGGTGCTCCAGGAGAATCTCCTTCGCCTTCCGCGGCCCGAGATCCCAAGGCGCGGAGAAATACTCCACCATCCCCGGGAGGAAGCGGGCGTCCTCGGCGGCGAAGACGACATCCATCGCCGCGGCGAGCATCCACCCCGCGTATATGCAGTACCCGTGAACCATCGCCACGGTGGGCTTGGGACAGTTCCGCCAGGCCAGGGTCTTTTTTACGTAGAATTCGTACATGTCGGCCACCTTGCGCCGCAGGTCCGGGTCGTGCGGCAGCGCCATCCCGTGCTCCTCGCAATACCGTATCTCCTCCTCCGTCCCCAGGTCATGCCCGGCACAGAAAGAACGCCCGGCCCCCGACAGGACGATGGCCCCGCAGGCCTCATCCGCAACGGCCAGTGTGAATGCCCGGTCCACCTCATCCAGCAACTGGTAGCCCTGGGCGTTCAGATTCTCCGGCCGGTTGAAGATGACCCGCGCCACCTTCCCCGGCTGATAGATGATGTGTCCAAATTCCATTGGTCCCCTCCTCCTTTTCATCCCCTGTCTATCATTCCGTTGATACCATCGTAACGGTTACTGTGTCCCTGTCTGTCCGGCGGATTCCTTCTCACGCGCCACCGGCGTCCCGGCAAGCCGGAACAGGATAACGGCAAGAACCAGAGCTATCAGCGAGATAATAAACGAGGCGTTATAATTCGCCGTAATATCGTAGATCTTTCCGCTCAGCCAAACGCCGAGCGCCCCGCCGATACCGCCCCCGACCGCCAGCATCCCCAGTATCTTCCCAAAGTGAGGCCCCAGAAAGAGATCGGCGGTGCGGGCTGGCATAATGGGGGCGAACGATCCATATCCGAGGCCAAAGAGGATGGCGTATCCGTAGAGCAGATACGGCCAGTCCGGCCGCAGCATCATCAGGCTGAGAACCCCCAGAAAGGCGCAGCCCAGTCCGATCCCGAACGCGATCTCGCGGCCGATCCGATCCGAAAGCCACCCGAAAGATATCTTCCCCAGCGATCCCATAATCCCCGCGAGTCCGAAGAAAAACGCCCCCTGGACGGCGGAAAATCCCTTGTCGACAACACCGGCGACCTGATGGATGAGGATCCCCTGGACCGCCAGGGGGGTAAAAAAGAAGGCGGAAAAAAGAAACCAGAACTGTTTCGAGCGCAGGCACGCGTGGACCGTCCATATGACGGGCGGACAGGTGAAAGGGGTCTCCGGCTGCCCGGCTTCGCCCGGCCGATCATCCGCCGCTTCTTCGGCGCGCGCGCCGTCGGGCTGCTGGCCCATCTCCCGGGGACTGTTCCGCTGCAGCAAAATGTTCAAGGGAAGGATCGTGACCAGGACAAAACCAGCCAGGATGCAGTACGCAACTCTCCAGCCGAAGTCGGTAATGACGATCTGCGTCGCCGGGACGAGTATCTGCATCCCGAGACCGATCCCCGCCATGGCGATACCGATTGCCAGTCCTCGCTTCCGGGCAAACCACTTCGGCAGGATAATGCTGTGGGCGAGGAAGCCGACGGCGCAGACACCCACCGGGGTAAGCACTCCATACCATAGATAGAGCTGCCACAGGGCGTCGATCCGGCTCGACGCGAAGAGGCCGAGCGCGACGATGCACGCCCCCGCGGGGAACACCACCCGGGCCCCGAAACGATCGAGGAACGAGCCGATGACAATCGCCGAGGCGGAATGAACAATCATGAAGCAGGAAAAGACGCCGGCCGTCGCCGCCCGGCTCCAGCCGAACTCCTGGAGTATGGCGACAAAGAAGACGGAAAACGAATACCAGATCCCGAAGATGATCCCGAGGTTGACGAAGGACAGGCCGACGATGACCCATCCATAGAAAAACCGATGCTGTTTCACCAAAATTATCTCTTATCCTCTCAATAATGTGAGTTGTACGGCGCTGAAACAAAGATAATGTCGCCCACCATCCTCCAATCAATGGGCCATGTCAAGGAAGAAAAAAGATGGATGCGTAACCGGCCCCACCATAAAAGAGGGACGGGTCGGTCAGACTCGGGGAACCATTATATTGCCTTCACCTGCTAATGCTCAAGCAAGAGGTAAACCGAGCATCGAATATTATTGCTTGAATGCAGAGGCGCTTGCAGAAAAAAGCAAGGAGGGATTCATTATAGATTCTGACGAATGTCTCAAAATAGTCCGCGACACATCGGTGACAATAGAAATAACCGGGGATCTGAGGGCGATAGACGGCACCACGCAGAGGTACGATTGTTGGCGCCGAAGAGCGGACAAATCACGGTGCCCTCGGATGTTTCTTCTAAAGGGTCTGCAAAGCGACTTGGCCAGTCGGAGTCATTCAGTCGATGGGCACGAGACGATTGCCTCCGGCAGAATTTACGTGCAGGCGCCAGCCGGCCTCGACTATCACCGCCGTGCCACCACCAACGGGACTAGCTTCCACAACACCGTTATAAACCTCAATGACCGTTTCTTCTGACGACTGCAGTACCGCAAACTCAGTGCCCCGCACAGCCACAGCAACGTTCGGAGTGCTCACTACAAAGCGGCGCATGGCCAGCCTTTTAACCATAGCCTTCAATGTACCGAAAGCCAAAGAAAAGGAAAACTCCCCCGTCAGTTTTTCGGCCTTAAAAGAGCTATCCGACCCGAGGCGTATACGCGAACCGCCGGACAGTTCAAGTTCGACATGCGCATGCCTGCCCGTTCTGATTTGATCACCCCGTTGCAGGACGAATGTCGAGCCTATCCTGATATCGCCTGCGCCTGTGCTGACAAACACATCACCCTTGATGCTGCCGATAACCGCCACATCGGGCCCTCCTCCCGACTGGCGCCTGCCGATAGCATCCGCCGCTGCCAGCTTACGGTTAAAGGCAACGGCATCGGCGTTATATTTCCGCAACTCGGCCTGCAGCCTGCCCTGACGCTCCCGGCAACTGTTTGCGGCAGCCGAACCTTTGTCAACGCTGGCACAGCTAGTGTTGAACGCGGCAATACTCTTTTTGAGTGCCGATAATCGGTCTTTCAACATCGCCCGATGTTGCAGCAGCTGCGAGCGAGACGGCTCGGAGACAGCCGCGGGGACCTCTCGGAGCGCCGGAATTTCAACTGCCTGGACAGATACCGCCGCTGTGGCAATCAAGATGACTGCTATGGTCGACAACATTGTCCGCATCATAGGATTATTTCCCCGTGCCCTGTTGCTCTCCGCTGCTTTCAGCCGACGCAGCGGGCTTCTCCTCAATGGTGATCAAAAAGGATTCCTTCTCTACCTTGACCATGTTGACCTGTGATTCAAGTTTCGACATTTCATCGCGCGCATGCACCAGATCAACCTGCAGCTGTCCCTTGTTGCCCTCGCCTGCCTGCAACTTCTGTTTGATGGAATCGATTTTCTGCTGAACTTTCTTCTGCTCGGTACGACAGATCATTTCCTTTTGGTCCAGCGCTTGCCAGCGGGGATCCCGGCGTATCGCTTCAGGCACTTTCCGCGGCTGCACGCCCCGGGCATCGACCGCACCGGCGCTCCCCGAGACATTCACATCGCCACGGTCAAAAACCCGACCGGCCTGAAATGAGGCCTCCGAGGCGGAGCCAGCGGCGACGCCCTGCTTTCCGGTCTTGGCCGCCGCGCGTGCCTGTCCCTTAGCACCACCCTCACCGCCCATGCGGGAAGCGGCAGGCAGCTTGCCGGAGCCGGGGCTGCGGCCAGAACTGCCTTTGTCCAGTGGTCCTGAAAGCTTCCCTATCTCTCCGCCCTTCAATCTGGCAGGCATCTTCTGCCGTGCCTTCCGCGCCTGCATAAAAAGTTGATTCGTCTCACCCCAGACCTGCCTCAGTTCGCCTTTCCACCTTCCAAAATCGGCGTTGTAACGGTCCACCTTCTCCTTGTAGGTACGGTAGCGCTCCCGACCCTTTTTCAGCCGCTCAGCATACGGGACTGATACTTCCCTCTTCTGCATCATGAACTGACGCTGTCTTTCATGATATACCTTGGCATCATTATTCAGTGCCCGTTTGCGACCGAGATAGGCATCTTCAGGACCGATACACCGATCATACACTTCCTTTTTCACCTTGCTGCCATCAAAGGGACACCCCATCGCATGAATACTGGCAAGTTCAGCAGCCAGCGCCTGCTTGCGCGGACCGATGACGCGTTCATATTCCGCCTTGTTCGCCTCGATCTTTGCCTGGATGGCGGCCAGTTTCTTGTCCCGCTCCTCCTTCAGCGCCTTCAGCGCTTTGTTCTCTTTGACAAACCCCTCGCACTCCTTTTCCAGTGGTGCCGCCCTGTCGGGAAAAGCACCACCGCGCGCCTTCAAACTGGCAACCTTCGATCGCATATCTTCAATGATTTTCGTCTTCTCCGGTCCGGTCAGCATCTTTTCCAGTGTGGCGATATTGCGTTCAACCAGTTTCAATTCCGCGGTGTTCTTGTTCAGCGCGCAACCGGCGGCACGCGCATCCGCGGAGGGCAGAAAAATACCGACAAGTATGAGGAGTGATATCGGAAACCGAAGACTGGCCGTCATGAAATGGACCTCCGGCCGGTTGTACGAATAGACTTGCTGCTGCTAGTCATTGATAGGACAGCACTTTTTTATAATTTGAAGTATATGAAGAGAGAATTTTCGTGTCAAGGAAATTATGAGAGCGAAATATGGGGTGTTTTACCGGCTATTGATTGGCACAACGGTTTTTATTGATGAATTGGACAACCTTTTTGTTTATTTGCCCTTCCTGAAGGGTATTGTGAGGAGGAAGTACGAATTCACGATTTCCAATCGAAACGGCGTACTAGCGGGTAATTGAGGAAATCAACAGTACAGACGCTATAAAGCGTCACCTCTGCAACACCGTTATTGAAAGGGACCACTCTCAGACCGCTGATCGTTTCGATAATCACTGGTTTCTCATGATCGGGATGACGGCCTCGCCCCCGGCCTTCGAGATGATCTGCTGCGTTTTGAGAATCGGTTCCCTCCGGCGGCCGGAGAGAACAACACGTACCCTCCCCTTCGCGAGAGCGACCGCCCCCGCCTGTCCGATCCCGGTCCCCGCGCCGGTGACCCATGCAACTGTACCAGCTACTGATCCCAGCATCGATTTCTCACTGGGTTATGCTACGGACTTTGAAGCGTGTTGAAGAATTCAACCGCCATCCGGTTGAACGCCTCTGCCTCTTCGATAAAGAAACAGTGCCGGCGACCGGGGAAGAGGTGCAGTCCGGCGCCCGGGATAAGTCCCGCCAGGATCGTCGAGTTGACCGACGGCACCAGCGGGTCGTCATCCCCCGCCACGATGAGGACCGGCTTCTCTATACCGTTTAGCCGGTCCGCCGTATCGTGCCGGAGGCAGGCCGCGAACTGTCGCATGAAGGCATCCTCGGGCTGGTAGTGGCGGAGAGACAGCTCGACGAATTCGCGTATCTGCTCCGGATGACCCTCGATGAAATCGTCCGAAAAATAGATGTCCATGTCCTTGCGTAGGATCTGTTCGGGGGAGAGACCTTCAACGGCCGTAAATTTCTGCATGCGCTCGTCGCTCATCAGGACGGCGCGGCTTCCCCCGCAGCTCGTACAGCCGAGGAGCAGACTCTTTACCCTGTCCGGATGACGAAGCGCCAGTTCCTGGGTGATATACCCCCCCATGGAGATGCCTAGGACGTGGGCGGCCCGGATCCCCAAGGCATCCATCAGTGCTGCCGTGTCATCGGCGAAGAGGGGGATGGAATACTCGATGACCGGCTTGTCCGAACGCCCCGCTCCCCGGTTGTCGAAGGCAACCACTCGAAAATGTCGGGAGAGCTCGGGGATCTGGCGGTACCACCAGAGGAGATTCCGCCGGAGCCCCATGATCAGGACGAGGGGAGCCCCTTCCCCGTATGTTTCATAGTAGAGATCGATACCATTGACCCTGGCAGTGGGCATCTTTCAGGTCCTTTCGTAACGCGGTTCGCCGCGGCGGCAGTATCGCTTTCCGGACTTTCTAATCTGTCACGTGGGTTTCTACCCCCGCTTCGCCTTCCGCTCTTCGTAGCGGGCCTTCCCCTCAGCGAAGAGGCGCTGTTCCTCCTCGGTGTAGAGGATCAGGGGGGGGACCGGCTGTGGCTGCCCCAGGTTGTTCACGGAGACCATCGTATAGTAGGCGGTAAGGGCCTTGATCCGTCTCTCCGATTCCAGGAGGTTCTCCGTCCTCAGCTCCACCTGGACCTCCATCGAGGAGCGGCTCACGAAGGTGATCCGGGTGTGGACGGTCACCAGGGACCCGACAAGGACGGGGTGCAGGAAATTGATCTCGCTTACCAGGGCGGTGACGACGTTGGTGTCGCTGTGGCGGGCGGCGGTGACCCCCGCCGCGTTGTCCATCAGCTTCATCAGCTCGCCACCGTGAACGAACCCCGCCGGGTTAGCCTGGGCGGGGAGCATCAGCTGCGCCATGGTGTGGGCTGAGTGGCGGACCGTCCGCCCCTCCGGCGGCTGCTCGCTCTCGAACCCCTGGAGGACCTCCTCATATTTTGTCTTGTGCGTCTCCTCGACCTTCCCGATCCGATCGAAGAAGGCGGCGATCTCCTCGAATCCCTCCTCCCGAGCTGTCTCGGCGGTCTTCCGGTAAAAGGCCGTCGCCTCCTCTTCGTGTCGGATGGCGGCCTGCAGGTTGGCCTTGATGTTGCCCCCCCATCCCAGGAAGTTGAATTCGTGCTGTGCGTGCTCGGCTTCGTTCTGGGCCGTCTGGTGAAAGACGTCGGCGACCAGTTCGAACCCCTCGTCACTGGCCCCCTTCGCGGCGTAGAGATACTCGAAATAGGCCCGCAGTTCCTGGTCAAACGCCTTACGGAGATTCTCTTCGGTCTTGCTCCCCTTCAGATTCATGCCGGACTCCTTTCGAAACAAGGTATATGATACGGATAGTAATGGATTCCCGCGGCCGGGTCAAGGAACATACGACCGCTCACGGGGTCTTGCGGGGTGTTCGCTTTTTCGTCTGACGGGGCACCTCGTTAAAGCCCTCCCAGAGCCCCAGGAAGAACTGTGAGGCGTTGGCGCCCAGCGACCGGGTACGGTACCCTCCTTCCTGAACAATGATCGTGGGGAGGCGCAGGGAGCCGATGCTCCGGCCGTTCTCATAAAAATCCCTGCCCGAGAGATTCCAGGTCCCCGTGGGATCCCCCCGGGCGGTGTCCAGGCCGAAGGCGACGATCAGGAAGCGCGGCCGGAAGCGGGTGATCCGCCTGACGGCCCTGCCCAGCGTCTGTTCGTAGACCGCCGCGCTCACCGTTTCAGGGAGGGGGTAGTTGACGTTGTAGCCCCTCCCGCTCCCCTCACCCCGCTCGTCGGCGAAGCCGTTGAAATAGGGGTAGGCGAAACGGGGATGGCCGTGGATCGATATCGTCAGGACATCCGGCCGTTCGTAGAAGATCTCCTGCGTCCCGTTCCCATGGTGGTAGTCGATGTCGAGGATCGCCGGCCTCCCGTAGGAGCTGAGAAAGTGCGCCACCACGGCGGCGGAGTTGAAGTAACAGAAGCCCCCGAAGGCGCCCCGTTCCGCGTGGTGTCCCGGCGGGCGGACCAGGGCGTAGGCGAGGCGGTACCCCTCCAGGATGGCCTCGGCCGCCGTCAGGGCGCAATCGACGGCGCGCTTGGCCGCCAGGTAGGCATTCTTGTTCAGGGGGGTAAAGGTGTCGATGCAGTAGTACCCGGCCCGCACGGGCATCTCCCTGGGGGGACGCGCGTTGTTGCGGATCGGAAAGACGTAAGGGTAGACGGACTTCCCCGGTTTGAGGAGGGAGCACATCCTCTTGAAATATTCCACATAGCGGGTGTCGTGAACGGCCTTGATGTGCCGCTCGGGAAAGTGCCGGGGCCGCAGCCGTTCGAAGAGGTTGAGGTCCTTGAGCCCCTCGAGGATACGCTCGATCCTCACCGGGGCCTCGACGTACCCCCGCTCGTGGACATGGTGGATCTCGTGTTTGTCGTTGACCACCAAGGCGATCCGCTTTTCGACCGAGCGCGTGGTCTGGACAGGGGCCACGGGGCGAGTCCGGATGTATCTCGGCGGACGAACCCGGACCGGGTCGTCGGTAACCGAGGAAACCACCAGATCGATATAGCCGGGGGGACAAGAGGTTCCGTATTTCCTCGTCAGGATGGCATGCACAATCTTCCTGAGGAGGGCCGCGGAGAGGGGGATCTCCTTCCCCAGAGGATCGAAGACCAGGTAAGGGGGACAGTCGTCCCCCGCCTTGAAGGGGGTCTCGTAGGCGGTGTTGATGATCGGATAGGCCCCGTAGCGCTCATAGAAACGCAGCCGTTTGCGGCTCTGGGCACGTTCCGCCTCGTCCCTGCAGAGGCGGGGATCATCGGGGAGACACTCGAAAAAAAGCCCCACCTCGCTGAGGGCCGCCGCCTCTTCCCGGACCCGGTCGTAGAGAGCGCCGCCGACCCCGCGCCCCGGCCGCTTTGCCTCGATAGAGATGTAATCGAGGTAGCAGAACCCCACATCGGGGGCGTGCTGGAGGAGGGCGAACCCCTTCACGTCCCCCCGCTGACCGTCCGCTACGAAGAGGATCGACTTGAAACGGTACTTCATCGGATTGGCAAGCTGGAAGGGGAGTCTCGTGATGTCGCGCTCGTCCAGTCCGGCGAACTGACTTTTCAGGATGGCCTGGACCTGGACGACGGCCTCGCGGTCTCGCGGAAGGGTATCGTCATATATGCGCCTGATGCGGAACACCTGGGGTGCCTCCTGTCTTCAATGACGATCGTCTGTCGAATGATATCACAAACCCGCGGGGGAGGAACACCGTTTGTTGAGAGAAACGCGCGTCGCCGGGAAAGGGCTATTCCTTCCTCCGCATCCTGAGGAGATCGCTGAACCTTCGCGACGGCGGGAAGATCCCCTCCTTCACGAGGCGGACGTCCTCGATGGAATAGAAGGCCCGGGGGTTGTAGGTCTTTACGCTGCGAACGACCGCCTCGATCTTCTCACGATCGATCACGGTAAAGATCAGTTCGACCGGGCCGGTGGACCCTTCGGCCTCCACCGTGGTCACCCCGTATCCCGAGGACCTGAGGTAGTTGACAAGTTCGGTGGCGTCCCGCTGGGTGATGATACGCAAGATGACCCTCCCGACGGCCAGGCGCTCCTCCACGAAAATCCCCACCAGGTTCCCCGCGGCAAAACCGAGGGCATAGGCGAGATAGTAGACGGGATTGCTGAGGTTCTGCATGATCTGGCCGATCGCGATCAGCCAGATAAGGATCTCGAAAAAGCCGAAGATGGGGGCGAGGAACTTCATCCCCCGCGAGATATAGATGATGCGAATCGTCCCCAGCGTCACGTCGACGACCCGCGCCAGGGCGATCAGGGAGGGGATAATGACCCACGTAAAGACAGGGGGATCAAAAAGGGAAACGTCCATAAGTATTCCTCTTTCTCTTGGATATTGTGAACGCCTCTATCGTCCTTTTTTAAGACAAAATCAAGCACTTTGTCAACACCATCTGCAGGAAGACGAACGGCGGCCGCTCTGTACGGAACAATTTCATTTGACTTTCCGCCCAGGGACCTGTATAAGCCGCCCCTCGATGACGAGCCTTCCGGCAGCTGCGCGCTTCTCCATCCCTCTTCACCCTCCTCACAAGGCGACTTCAACGAAAAATCATACCCGTCCGGTTGAAAAGGATCTGAGATATGCTTGAGAATGTGGGTATTCCCACGTACGGGGCGCGCGAAGAGATCGCACAGTCGGTCATCCACGGCATCGGGATCCTCCTTGCCATCGCCGCGCTGGCGATTCTGACCTCCTACGCGAGCGTCTTCGGAACCGCCCGCCACATCGTGAGTTGCAGTATCTACGGCGCGACACTGATCCTCCTCTACGCCTCCTCGACACTGTATCACAGCGCCCGGTACCGGCCGGCAAAGAAACTGCTGCGGGTCCTCGACCACGCGGCAATCTTTTTCCTGATCGCGGGGACGTATACCCCCTTTCTCCTGATCAGCATGAACGGGCCGCTGGGATGGTCCTTCTTCGGGGTGATCTGGGGGCTGACCGCCGTCGGGATTGTCCTCCAGCTCTTTCTGCTGCCCCGAAACCATGGCACCCTGACGGTCGTCCTCTACGTCGCCATGGGGTGGCTGATCGTCCCCATCATCAGACCGCTGATCGCCGCCATACCGCCGATCGGGCTTGTCTATCTGATCGCGGGCGGTCTCGCCTATACCCTCGGTATCGTCTTCTACGCGTGGAAAAGGCTTCCGTATCACCACGCGATCTGGCACGGATTCGTTCTTGCCGGGAGTATTCTTCACTTCTTTTCGGTTTTCTATTCAGTGATCCCTTCCGCCGTCTGAAATACTAAAGACGACCCGACCACCGTCGTGCAGTACCGTGCGCGGAACAATCCACGAAGCACTGTACTTTCCAAACATCCTCTGATAAACAGCGAATTACTATCTTGGAATCAGGAGAATACGATGAGCAAACGAATGGAAGGGAAGACAGCGGTTATAACGGGCGGAACCAGCGGCATCGGTGAAGCCACCGCCGAGGTATTCGTGGCAGAAGGCGCCCGGGTGATCATCGCCGGGCGATCGGAGGAAAAGGGGCAGAAACTCGCCGACCGGCTGGGGGCAAACGCGATCTACCAGCGTGCCGACGTCACGCGCGAAGAAGATATCCAGGGTCTGATCCAGGCGGCGGTGGACCGCTTCGGCCGACTGGACTGTCTCTTCAACAACGCGGGGGGGCCGAGCCGGGGAACGGTTGAAACCGTGACGCAGGAGGACTTCGATCACAGCATGCACCTGCTGCTGGGAAGCGTCATCTTCGGCATCAAGCACGTCGCGCCGGTGATGAAGACGCAGGGGGGCGGCAGCATCATCAACACCTCCAGTGTCGCGGCGATCCGCAGCGGTCAGGGGGGATACCTCTACTCGGTGGCGAAGGCGGCGGTAACGCACCTCACCCGCTTGTGCGGCCTGGAACTGGGACCTTTCGGCATACGTGTCAACGCCATATCACCGGGGGCGATCGCCACGCCGATATTCTGGGGAGGATCGGAGCGCGCCAACACCCTCTCACAGGAGGACAACCAGCGGAAGATGGAGAAACTGAAAAAGAGCCTGTCGAAGGCGACGCCCCTGCCGAGGGCGGGACTCTCGGAGGATATCGCCTACGCGGCGCTGTACCTGGCGAGCGACGAGGGGGGCTTCGTCAACTGTCAGGATATCGTGGTCGACGGGGGGAGGACCGCCCTGTTCAACGAACCGTCATAACGATGGGGGCGTTTCCAAGGCTCCGCTAAAATCATCATTGACAAAAGCAGGGAGTTGTTGATACGTATATCGGCTATTAAAATACACTACAAGCATGTAAGGAGATGGAACATGATTAAATCAAGACTGTGTGATCTGCTTGGGATCAAGTATCCCATTATGCAAGCGGGAATGGGTCCCTTCAGTAACAACAATCTCTGCGTCGCCGCGGCCAATGCGGGTTGCCTCGGGCTGCTTTCCACCAGCGGTCTCTTCAACAAAGAGACGCAGCCCATGGTCTATAACGCCTTTTGCGACACCGGCGAGGCGAACCGTGACGACGATATGGCCACGGTCCTAGATACGGTCCTGAAGCGAACCCACCGCTTGGTCAAAGACAAGGGCGGTGTCTTCGGTCCGAACGTGATGGTATCCGCTGAGCTCAGAGAGCACTCGAAGATCATGATCGAGACGGCCATCAAGGCGCGGGAGGAAAATCCCGAGATGAAAGACACCCTCAAGGTGATGTACACCTCCGCCGGCGATCCGATGGGCTGGGGAGACATGATCAAGGGGGCCGGATTCACCTGGGTCCATATTATCCCTTCCGTCAGGGCCGCCCAGCGTTGCAAGAAGGCGGGCGTTGACGTCATCGTCGCCTCGGGTCATGAAGGCGGCTTCCATACGCACTGGGAACCCCTCCACTCCATGGTGCTGTTCCCCGCCGTGGTCGATGCCGTATCCGATGAAAACACGCTCGTGGTCGGCGGAGGAGGAGTTGGTGACGGGAGGAGTCTGGCAGCTTCGCTGGCCCTGGGCTGTGATGGAGTCCTGATGGGAACCCGTTTCCTCGCAACACAGGAAAGCGACTTTCCCCCGCTCTGGAAGCAAGCCGTCGTGGACGCCGGAGACCGTGGCACCCTGGTCGCACGTGGGTATGTGGGCCCGGCCCGGTGGTTGAGAAACGCCCGAAGTGAAGAGCACGCGCTCAACACCCTGAAAAAGTCACCCGGCGTGTTCCTCGGAACACCCGACAGCTATATGGACATGGAAGACAGGTCGCTGATCGACTACGAGGACGAGTCAATTGATGCGGTATACGAGGGAAACAAGGAAAAGGCCATGATGGCCGGCGGCGAGGTTGCCCAGCGCATTACCGATATGCCCAAGGTCGAGGACCTGGTCCAGAACATCGTGAAAGAAGCTGAAGAAACACTGGCAAATATGTCCAAGAAATTTCTGGGATAGAAATTGCCATCCTTAGCGCAAGAGCCGGGGGCGAGATAACCGTCCCCGGCTTTTTTACTGGTGCCCTCTAAAGAAACAGACCTTATTCCCTCCCCCTTCGCCGTCCGGCAATACTTTTCTCATTGGACCCTGTGGATCGTAGGGTCAAATCGCTGTCTTCACCATGGTCGGGGCGCTCTGTAGCACTATTGCCAGAGGTTCCGGTTTTTGCAAATTATTACGCCTGAGATCGGACAATCCATTTTTTATCTTGACACCACGAACACGTTTCACTGAAAATGAGAACGGAGGGCGTAAAAACCCCACACATTCCCGAAGCTCACGGGCGGATAAGGGGTTCATTATGAGTAGGCTTATCGCTTACCTCATGATGTGGAAGCGTTCATTTGAACCCAAGCCATGGGAGCGATCCGGTTGGGGAAACCGTAATCCGGTCGATCGCAACCCCTCAATTAACCCCCTGGACAAAAGGTCCGGAGGCACTGTTCGAGGTGTTACACGGGAGCCGGAATGACCACCCGACACATTTGTGTGATCCCTCCTTTCTCTAACACTTGTATAAATAACTACCTTAACATGTTACAATTCCACAATGTATTCACTCTCTATCTTCTCTGTTCATGAGTGCCATGCCTATTGTAATGGGAACAACAATCAAGGGGGAGGCTATGAAATCAAAGGAAAGGGGATTGCAGGAGCGGCTTGATGCATGCGTTCGGGAGAAAGAAGAACTGAAGCAGACAACAAAGAGGGCCATTGTAGAGATGGAAGAGAAGATGCGACTCATAGAATCACGCAACCTGAGTCTGAAAAAATATTCCAGCGGGCTCCAGGAGGAACGGGACAGCCTGCAGGAGGAGCGAGACGAGCTGCGGAAGGAACGGGACGAACTCATGCAAAGGGTAGAAGCCTTGAAAGATAAAAGGGTCGAGCGCTAACCCTCTCCGGGCGGAGTGTTTGGTTGACCCCTCACATCTCGAGGACCGAACGCACCAGGTTCTCCGCCGTGTACTGACCGTTCGTAAACAGGGCAAAGTCGTGTTCCCCCCCAAAGAGAATCTCGATGATCTCCTCCACGACATGCCCCTTCCCCTTCAGATCCTTCGCCCGCGCCGAAAGATCCTCCAGATACCCGATACAACCTCGAAGGGCGTCCCTCCCGTCCTCGATGATCTTCCCCACGGAGGTAAAGAGAACAAGCCTCTCTGTTTCAAGATCGACAAGCCGTTTCATCGATCGCACGGTCTGACCCATATCCTCCTCCGGTCGGATGAACTTCAGTGTCTCGCGTGCAAAGATGTCACCGGAGAAACACCACCCCCTTTCCTTTTCCACCAGGCATACGTGTCCGGCGCTGTGGCCGGGGGTCTCCAGCACGTCATACCTGAAGCGCCCCGCTTCGATTACCTTCGGCAGCGGTTTCGCCTCGGTCGGCACCGGATAGCCCCAGACCGTCTCCTGATAGGGGTGGAGGACAGCCTCCTTCCCGATCAGGGGAATGGACTCGGGGTGGGCGTATATCGTTCCCCTGCACATATCTTGTACGAGGCGATTTCCCCCGATATGATCTTCATGGAAGTGGGTGTTGACGATTAGATCTATTTTTTCCCCTTTGAGGTACGCGGCCAGTTCCTCCGCCGTATAGCTGCATCCCGTATCGATCATGAGACCGTCCACGAGGTAGGCTGAGACCCAGTATGCCGGCGCGCCGTCTATCTCCCGGCTCATCCTGACCTGAAGAACATCCTCGAACCGACTGGTTTCGATCATTCTCCCCTCCCCCGGCAACCGACACTGCCGCAGACTTTTTTGAGATGAGACGCTATCGCTGGCCGATCAGGGGGCTATATAGCATACTATGCCCCCATCGGGGTGATAATTAGTTTCTCCGGGGGTCTGAAAATGTGTACGAAGGATAACAAACCACAGGGTGCATGCCCGCATGTGCCGCAGGGGCGCCATCCGAATGACACGCCGGGAAACCGTTTTTCACCAGCTTAATTGGGCACCTGGAGGAGGCTGGCATCAAGACTTAAAGAAAGCCCGTATGGCGTCCGAAGTACGGATCGAAATAAACATTAGAGAAGGAGAGTTTTTATGAAGAAGAAAAGCTTAATTGTAGCCGCTGTAACCCTGGCCGTTCTGTTCTTAATAGCGTTCGGGTCCCCCGCCACGGCCAAGGAGTTTGTCCTGGGGACCCTTGCCAACAATCTGGATCACCCCCTGGTGAAGGTACGAGTGGCCTTCATGCAGGAGTGCTTCAAGGCCCACGGGTATGATCTCAAGGTCATCTCTCTGCCCGCGCTGCGGTCACTCGAGGCCGCCAGCAGGGGACAGACGGACGGCGATCTGTTCCGGGAGTACAATCTGAACGAAAAGAATGAATACCCTGAACTGGTCAGGGTGGAGTGCCCGACATCCTACTATCCGCTGTACGCCTTTGTCTCCAACCCGGACCTGAAGGTCCAGGGAATCAAGGGGCTGGCATCGTACCGGGTCATCACCATGCGCGGCGACCGGATCATGGAGGCGAAGGTCAACCCCCTGATACCCAAAGACAAGCTCACCATCGTCGGCTCCTATGAGCAGGCATTCAAGATGCTGGCCGCGGGACGCGCCGATGTGGTCGTATCGGACAAAGCGAAGGCCAATTACTTTGTTGAGAAATTAGGTGTCAAGGACAAGATCAGCATGGTCAAGAGACCACTGCTCCTGGTTAATATCTGGACCTTTCTCAACAAAAAGCATGCCGCGCTGGCAAGTGAGCTCGCCGCGACGATGCAGGCAAAGATGGATGACGGGACCTATCAGAGGATGGTCGGTGTTCCGGCTCCCGATCCCAAAAACCGTTAATGACAGAAAAGGTTGTTAAAAACAGGCCGCGCCCGAAGGGCGATGTTCGGGCGCGGTCACACACAATATCCGGGGGAAAGCTAAAGAAACGAATGAAACAACCGAAATAGGGTTCAAATGCATATCAAAAAGGAGGATTGTTTTGTGATGAAGAAGAAATGTTTGGTTGTAGCTGTTTTTTTCATTGTTGCGTGCCTGACGGCCTTTTGTTCACCCGCGGTCGCCAAGGAGTTCGTTCTGGGGACCCTAGCTGATGTCGAGGCGCCCCTGATAAAGACACGGGTGGCCTTCATGCAGGAAGTTTTCAAGGCCAACGGGTATGACCTCACCGTCAAGACGCTCCCCGCACTGCGCTCGCTCGAAGCTGCTAACAAGGGGGAGACGGACGGTGACATGCTCCGGGCATACAAGATGGACACAACGAATTATCCCAACCTGGTGATGGTTGACTGCCCCACATCCTACTATCCGCTGTACGCCTTTGTCACCAACCCGGACCTGAAGATCCAGGGGATCAAGAGCCTGGCATCGTACCGGGTCATCACCATGCGCGGCGACCGGATCATGGAGGGAAAGATCAACCCGGCCGTACCGAAGGACAAGCTGACTGTCGTGGCCTCCTATGAGCAGGCGTTCAAGATGCTGGCCGCGGGACGCGCCGACGTCGTGGTGTCCGATCGGGGAAAGGCCTTCTACTTTACGAAGAAACTGGGGATCGAGGACAAGATCACCATGGTGAAGCGACCGCTGATCCTGGTCAATCTCTATACCTATCTCAACAAGAAGCACGCGGCGCTGGTGGGAGATATAGCCGCGACGATGCAGGCGAAGATGGACGACGGGACCTACCAGAAGATGATCGGTGTTCCGCCCCCCAAACCGGACAAATAGAAAAGAGGCGAGAGCGAAACACATAAAAGGGGCCGCGCCCAAAGGGCGATCTCCGGGCGCGGCCACAAGAAATATCCGGGTGAAAACTAAAGAAACGAATGAAACAACCGAAAGAGGGTTAGAACCAGGAAAGGAGGGCGTTCATCCATGAAGCGCAAGAATGTAGCGAAAACGATAAACGGCCCTTCTCCGAAATCCCTGAAACAGTGAACAGGAAAGATGATCAAAATCATTAAAAACCAGACCGCGACCGCAAAGAATGTTCGAAGAAAAGAAGAAAGAAGTACAGATGAAAGAATAGATTGTGGAGGCACGACATGCATGGAAATCTGACAAAACGCGTCAGTACGGGTGTCATTGCAGTGACTACACTTGTTGTAGTCCTGTTCGGCCTGTACGCTTACCTACAAACGAAATCAGCACTGCTCGGAGACCTTGAAAAATCGGCGGAGATGGCAACCGGGCGGTTATCCATCAATCTGATTGAGCCACTCTGGAACATGAATGACACACTGATCTACGAAATGATCGCATCTGAGATGGGTGACAAACGCATCTTTGCCGTCGTGGTGAAGGATGCGGAGAATGCAAAGATCACTCACGGCAGGCAGCGCGATTATGCCGGGAAGATCATAGAGATCGAGGGGGCCATGCCGAGCGGTCTCCTTGGAAAAAATGTCGACCTTACCCGGGAAAATTCAAGGCTGGGATCGGTCGAAGTCTTTATGACAAAGAAGTATATGAATGAGACACTGAACGGGCTGATCCTGAAGATCTTCCTGGTAGCGATAACCCTCAACCTGATCATAGTGATCGCGCTGATCCTCCTGATCAAGCAGATGGCAATCAAGCCCATCAACCTTCTCAGCACTCGGCTCAACGCGTCGGCCGACCAGGTAGCTTCGGCATCTGGTCAGGTGTCTTCGACGGGACAGACCCTCGCCGAGGCATCATCGGAACAGGCGGCCAATCTCGAGGAAACCGCTTCCTCGCTGGAAGAGATGTCTTCAATGATCAAGGCCACCGCGGATAACGCGCAGCAGGCCGATGCCCTAATGAAGGAAGGGAACCGATCCGTGGAGAGTGCCGGAAACGATATGAACAAGATGGAACAGGCCATGTCCAAAATCGCCGATTCCGGTCAGGAGATCAGCAAGATCGTCAAGTCCATCGATGAGATCGCCTTCCAGACGAACCTCCTGGCCCTGAACGCCGCCGTCGAAGCGGCCCGTGCCGGAGAGGCCGGGGCCGGATTCGCCGTGGTGGCCGATGAGGTGCGCAACCTCGCCATGAGGGCCGCGGACGCCGCTAAAGACACCCAGAATCTGGTGGAAGATACGATAAAGCGTATCACCGAAGGGGCGGAACTGGTGGACCGGAGCAAGTCGGGATTCAAGGTCGTGGCCGATTCAGCGGAGAAGGTCGGCTGCCTGATCAGCGAGATCTCCCAGGCATCCAATGAACAGTCCCAGGGGATTGAAGAGATCAACAAGGGGATGGCCGAAATGGACAAGGTGGTTCAGCAAAACGCCGCCAATGCCGAAGAATCGGCAAGCGCCGCCAACGAGATGAGCTCGCAGGCAGCGAACATGAAGAAGATGGTTGTCGAACTGGTTGCCCTGGTAAGCGGCAAAAAAGAGGCGACGGCTGGCGTTCAGGCGTATGATCAGGAACAGATCGATACCATGGCGCAGAGAGAACGGTTCCGCATCCACCTCAACACGAAGGCCAACAGAAGGAAGATAACGGCAGAACCCGATGAATGGGACATGATCCCCGAACAGGTGTCTTCGATGTCTCAGAAGTCCCTCCCACAGGGCTTTTAAGATATCCGAGAACCTGCCGCGCTTTGTCAGAGGAATCAATAGGCGACGCGGCGGACCCCCTCCATTCTCAGTCCCGTCGCCCTCTCCGTCGTTGCGGTCTCCGAGATCCTTGAGATCTTGGAGACCGCAACCCCGGTACGCACATCACCCGACATACCACGACGCCCCCCCTTTTTTTTCAAGTTTACGGCCCGAAGTGCCGATAGAGAGTACAAAGACAGAAGAGTACTGAAGGGCAAACCTTCCGAAAGGTTGGGGCGCAAAGCCACCGGTTTAAGTCTGCACAGCGCAGATAGGGCAGCGGGGCCGCCATGTAGAACAGAACACAGCAAACCGCTGCCCTCCGGGAAGCGGTTTTTTTATGGAGTGCTCGTTGTTTCAGCGGCACCAAAGACGAGAGGTATACCACACACAGAAAGACATGCTGCAAAGGGGCGGCACCGAAGCCCATGACGAGTCAAAAGGCCCCCGGGTGCGCAAGGCTTTATGACAGGAGGAACGTAATCATGGTAGATAGTATCAACACTTCGTCAGCATCGATTCTCCTTTCTCCCCCTGCTCCACACAGAAGCGATGCCGTTGATTCCACCAAGACGGACGACCTCAAGGGAGACACATTGAGCAACAAGGCGACGCTATCTGCCCCGAAACCGGATTCTCCGCAGAGTCACGAACCCTGCGAGCAAGACACCGCCGTCGAGAATAAACCGGTTCATCAGATATCGGAATCCACCCGGAATGAACATCCGGGAAGCACAATCGATGTCCTGACATAATAACCACGGGAGGATCGCATTCCAGCCTCGTTGATAACCGCCACCGGCAAACAGATGTCCGCACTTTCAAGAATGGAGAAAGGCTTCTCATATTTTCCTTGATTTTTAGCCTTTTTTTACTTATAAATGGCGCCGAGTTACAAACAGTTGAACGTTGATTCGAGTATACTTTCGTTGCAGCCGAACCCCTCGCCTTGAAGACGAGGGGTTTTCATGCGTGCCCATATCCGGGTATCCCCAATCGGGCATGTACTCATGTCCCGTATCGCCTCGACGTCGACTGGAAGAACATCTCCATTAAAAACCGGGCTCACGGTCACGAACGGGGCCATGGTGCCTCATGTTACTTCTCCTGAAGGCAAGGGATTTCGACTATACCCGGGAGGTGTAATATTTCCTCTCGTCCTTTTCTGTTGCAAGATATTAGATTAAGCTGGAGCTTCGTTCCGGAACGAAGCTCGACGACCGACTTTCTGAGGACAAGAAAATTCCGCGCGACGGAGATATATGCCCGTATGCTGTTTTGCGAGGAGAACCAGAGATGATGTATCACCTTCTTTTCCAAAAACCGGAGAGGTTCTTTTAACATGACCCCAAAACCGACCTATGAGGAGCTGGAACGAATAATCAAGAAACTGGAGGAAGAGTCCGGCAAGCGAAAACAGGCGGAGGAGGCACTGCGCGAAAACGAGAAAAAATACAGGCTTCTTTTTGAAAACAGCGGTGCTTCCGTATTCTATTACAATACCGAAGGAAAAATTATTCTGTTAAACAGACGGGGGGCAAGGGATTTCGGCGGGACAAAGAAAGACCTCATGGGGAAATCCCTGGACGAGATATTCCCCAGAACGGCCGATCTTCACAAGGGAAGATTCGGTCAGATCATGGAGAGGGGACGGGGGGCTACCTTCGAAGATCTGCTTGATCTTCCCATAGGAAAGATCTGGGTCTCATCAACCGTTTCCCCGGTGAAGGATGAAGAGGGGAGCGTGACGGGGGTTCAGATCACCTCCTATGACATTACCGAGCGCAAACAGGCCGAAGAGGAACTGCGCCAGAGCGAAAAACGGTTCAGGGAGATGGCGGATCTCCTGCCGACCATCGTGTGCGAGATGGATACGGCTAATCGTTTCACCTACACCAACAGGATGGGATTTGAAACATTCGGCTATTCCCGGGCTGACCTTGATGCCGGGCTGTTTATAACGGACCTGATCCATCCCGACGATCTCCCGGCGGCCCTCAGGCGCATCGAACAGATTGCAAGAGAGGCGAAACACGGGCCTGAGGAATACAGATTCATGAGGAAGGATGGTTCCGAGGTTATCGGCCTCACGGATTGTGCCCCCATCCACAAGGATGACGGGCTCATCGGGATACGGTTCAGCATTACCGACACAACCGAGAGAAAGAAGCTCGAGTCCCAGCTTCAGCACGCGCAGAAGATGGAGGCCATCGGCACCCTGGCAGGCGGTATTGCCCACAATTTCAATAATCTGCTGATGACCATCACGGGGAACATCTCCCTGATGTCCCTGGAGACCCACCCCGATCACACGAACTACAAGTATCTCAAGAATATCAAGCAGGCGGCCCAAAGCGGGGCAAAGCTGACGGGACAACTCCTCGGATACGCGCGGGGAGGGAAATACGAGGTCAAACCCCTCAACCTGAACGAACTGGCGCAGGAGACCTGCGAGGTCTTCAGCGTGACCCATAAGGATATCATCGTCCATCAGGATCTGGCCGAAGACCTCGCGGAGACAAAGGCGGATCGGAGCCAGATAGAGCAGGTATTGCTCAACCTCCACATCAACGCCGCCGAGGCCATGCCTGAAGGGGGGGAGTTTTTCATAAAGACGGCCAATGTCAGCCACCAGGATATAGAAAGCAGGTCCTTCACGGCGCGGCCCGGAAAGTATGTCCTCCTGATGGTCAGAGATACGGGGGCGGGGATGGACAAAAAGACCATGGCCTGCATCTTTGATCCGTTTTTCTCCACAAAGGGTCTCGCCAAAAGCGCCGGTCTCGGGCTGGCCTCCGCGTACGGCATTATTAAGAATCATGACGGATACATCAACGTGGATTCCAGGCAGGGACAGGGGACTACCTTTTCTGTGTACCTCCCCGCGTCGGAAGAGACAGCCGGGGAGGCCGCCAAGGGGCCGGAGGCTGTCGCTGAAAGAGGGACAGGGACCATCCTCATGGTCGATGATGAAGATATGGTCCTGGATGTCGGCACCCAGCTGCTTAAATCTCTGGGGTACTCGGTCCTTGAGGCCCGGGATGGGATGGAGGCGATCGATATCTACCAGAAAAACAACGGTACAATCGACATGGTGTTTCTCGATATCGTCATGCCGGGGATGAGCGGGAGGGATACCTACGACAGACTCAGGGAGATCAATCCGGATATCAAGGTGCTCCTTTCGAGCGGGTATGACATCGATACCCAGGCAACTGAGATACTGGATCGGGGCGCCAACAGCTTTATTCAGAAACCGTTTGCCCTGAAGGACCTGTCACAAAAGATAAAGAAGATTATGGAAACGGGAGAGAGCTCCCCCGCCCCTGATGCCTAGAGGCGATCGTCCCGGGAGACGGTTGCCGCCCGTTGCGTGACAATTTTTCCCCCCGACGATATATTTTTCCCACCATTTGGGAGGCAGACCGTCTCCACACACGCCGGGGTCCCCGTTTCTCCTCCCATCGCGCTACACGGGTGTCCCCCATGACCTCTCTCCCCTCCAGCTTGTTCAATCCTTCTGCACCGCCCGTTTCTCCTGTTATACAAGTAATCCTTTGTATTCCGGGCGCAAAAAACGATCCTCGTCCTCCTCGTCGGTGCAGCCATATCACGGACCAAGGCCATCGACCCCTCTTTTCCCGGGACCACGCCCCCACCTTGCATGGTTTTTGCATTACACGATCAACTGTAGAGACACGTTGCGGTGCGTGGATTATGTGACGGGACCCCTGCCGCTCTCCCGCCGTCACGCCCAGCAATCGATGCCGTCCCGTGAAAACACCAGTTGGAGGAGGATACCACAGAATGACTGCTGCCAAGAAGGAAACGACCGATACGCCAACACCGTCCGAGAGCAGGGATGAGTCCAAGAATCCAAAGACATTTAACGAGTCATTGGGAATCGATATCGGAACCGCCAATATTGTCGTGGCCCACAACAAAGGCCGAGAGGTCAGTACGACCATACAGTCGAACGCCTTTTTCACGATCCCCCGTTCACAGACAACCAAGGAAATCCTCTCCGGAAGGTCCGTACTGTTTTTCGAAAAGAACGACAAGTTATATATACTGGGTAATTCCGCAGAATACTTCGCCAACATATTCCGCGGCAACACGCGCAGACCCATGAAGGACGGGATACTGAACCCGAAGGAACATGAGAGCGCGGATGTCATCAAGACCATCATCGGCCACCTCGTCAGGAAACCGAATGAGGAGGGAGAGAAGATATGGTTCAGCGCACCCGGCGAGCCTATCGGCAAACCGAATACCGTAACGTACCACAAATCCATCATCAAGATGCACCTCGAAAGCCTGGGGTACTCCCCGGTGCCCATCAATGAGGCAATGGCGGTGGTCATCTCCGAACTGTCGGGCAACGGCAGTGAATCCACGGGCATAGGGATCAGTGTCGGGGCCGGGATGTGCAATGTCTGTCTTTCCTACCTCTCTATCCCGGTCATCACCTACGGGATCCAGAAGGGGGGCGACTATATCGATGCGCTGGTCGGCAGTTCCGTTGATGAACCGTTTACAACGATCAAGGGGGTGAAAGAGAAGGAGCTCAACCTTTCCATCAAACCGAGGAACCGGGTGGAGACGGCCCTCCACATATACTATGACGATCTCTTTGAAAGTCTGGCACAGAGTCTCCAGCAGGTACTGGGCTCTTCCGATAATGTGCCCAGCCTTCCCAAACCCATACCGATCGTCCTGGGCGGCGGGACGGTACTCCCGAAGGGGTGCCGGGACAAATTTGCGAAGGCCTTCGAGGGTGTTCGGCTTCCGATCAACATCTCCGACATCCGCATTGCCGAACGGCCCCTCTATGCAACCGCGAAGGGGGCACTGATGATGGCCATGCGAGAAAAGGGATAGCTCGTGATGCATCCCGTTGTGTTTATCTACTCCCCGAATGAGATACGGGGGAAGATCATATCGGAGACCCTCAAGGTCAGAGGATTCGAGGCGCACCTGCTCTCCAGCCACTTCGAGGTCGAAGAGGCCGTTCGTGAGTATGCTCCGCCCATCATTATCCTGGATATCAAGAAGGATCCCGCAAGCGAACGAGGGTTCCTGGGCGCCCTCTCTCAGCAAAACCCGGGAACAGAGATTATTATCTTAGCAGACCGGCCGGACCCGTCCGTTCTGGATGCACCGAACATTCGCAATACGCGATGTCTCTCCGGTCCCCTCGCGCCCGAATCGATCCTGTCCGAAGTGAAGGGTATCCTCTTCCCGGAGAGAAACTTCTCCATCACAAAATTCTGCCGCACCTTCCTGTCCGCGGTCCTTCTCCGGTTGAAACGCCTTTTCCTCTGGACCCTCCCGTTAACGGCAACACTCATTGTCGGCCTCATAGGGGGGTACGTCTACTGGTGCATCGCCACCCTTCCCAAGATCGAGACTCTCCACAGCTATGCCCCCTACGAGGCCTCCGAGATCTATTCGCATGACAATGTTCTCCTCTCGGAGTTCTATATCGAGCGAAGGAATATCATCTCCCCTGACAGACTTCCGCAGCACGTCAAGAACGCATTCATAGCCGTTGAAGACGCACGATTTTACAAGCACGCGGGGATCGATCCCGTCAGAATACTCAGCGCATTCGTCGTCAATCTGAAGGAGGGGGGCTATGTGCAGGGGGGAAGCACGATCACCCAGCAGCTGGCAAAGATGCTCTTCTTCAAGCCCGAGAAGACGATCACGCGAAAGGTCAAGGAGATGGTCATCTCCCTGCAGATGGAGCGACGCTACACCAAGGATGAGATACTGGGGCTGTATCTTAACAACGTCTATTTCGGAACGAGGGCGTACGGGATAGACGCCGCCTCACATATCTACTTCGGCAAGGCCGTGGAAGATATCACGACACCCGAAGCGGCGCTCCTTGCGGCCCTCCCCAAGGCCCCCTCGAAATACTCACCGTTCACCGACGCGACCAAGTCCTTGAACCGGAGAAATTACGTCCTCAAGAGGATGTTCCAGACGGGATTCATCAACGAGGAGGAATACCGGCGGTCACTCGGCGAGTCGATCCCGGAAAAGATGCACGCGCGCCGGTACAAGGCCCCCTACTACGTGGATCACTGCAGGGCCATCCTCGAAAAGATGGTGGGGGACCGGCTCTACACCTCCGGGCTGAAGATCTATACGACACTTGACTACCGGATGCAGGAGATAGCGGAGCGGGCGGTCGCCCAGGGCGTCAAGAGGCTGGAGAAGAGAGGGATAAAGGGAACGCAGGCGGCCCTCCTTGCGATCGACATCAAGACGGGACAGATCAAGGCGATGGTAGGCGGCACGGATTTCTGGGATTCCCAGTTCAACCGCGTCACCCAGGCAAAGAGGCAGCCGGGCTCAACCTTCAAGCCGATCGTCTATCTGACGGCCCTGAACCAGGGGTTGAAGCCCAGCGATACGATAGAGGACAAGAAGATCGATTACTATGTCAAGGGCCAGCCGGGCGCGTGGACACCCCTGAACTACAGCAGGAAATACCACGGCACGGTTACGCTGAAGACGGCCCTCGCCCTCTCATTCAATGCCGCCACCGTCAATCTCGCGAGAAAGGTCGGCATACAGAACATGATCTCGACGGCACACCGCCTCGGCATCAAGAGCGAGATTCACCCGTTCTACCCCTCGGCCATCGGGGCCTCCGAGCTTACCCTCCTCGAGCTGGTCCGCGCCTACACCGCCCTCGCCGGCGGGAAGAAGATCGAACCGACCTGCATCACCAGAATCATCGACAGAGAGCAGGCGACCCTCGTGGAACCGTCCGCCGCATCGGAGACCGTCGTCGGCAAAAACTCCCTAGCGGCAATACGGGACATGCTCAAGTCCGTCGTCCTTGAAGGCACGGGCAGAGGAGCCCTGGTTCTGAAGAGGACCGTCTACGGCAAGACGGGAACGACAAACGACTGCGTGGATGCGTGGTTCGTCGGCTTCGACGACAATATTGCGCTGGGGGTATGGGTCGGAAGGGACGATCACACCCCCATCGGGGGTGACGAGAACGGAGCCACGGCGGCACTGCCGATATGGGTCGACTTCATGAAGGAATCGGGCACAGCATACAAACCGTCAGGAATCACCGTATATCCATCCGTAACGATGAGAACGCGGGAGGTGCGTGTCAACTGATCCGCGCACGGCATATACCCGATACCCTCCTCCAGACAGACGACCACACAGACCCACTGAAAAGACCGGGAACGGAGCAGACGCAGATGCCTTCTAAAACGAACTGTGGTATAATTCTGAAAAAGTTCATTCATGCGCGCTGATCGAAAGGTCGTTACATGGAAAGAAAGATTCTGATTGTCGATGATGAGGCGTCCATCCGGGACCTGTTTCACGATTTCTTTTCCGACGCCGGCTACACAATATCGCTGGCGACCAACGCGGAGGAGGCACTGGGAATCCTGGACAGAGAAAAGATCATGGTGATGTTCCTTGACCTGAAGCTGTTCGGCATGGACGGGATACAGCTGTGCCGTCAGATACGGAGAACAAAGCACATTCCGATCATCTACGCAATGACCGGCTGGGCGGGTCTCTTCGAGATCGAGGAATGCCGGGAGGCGGGATTCGACGATTTCTTCATAAAACCGGTCAAATTCGATCTGATGCTGGAGGCCGTCGAGGATGCCTTCAGGAAACTGGACCGGTGGCTGAATCAGCAGGGGTAACGCCCGGCCCCGTCACCAATTTTCACGGAAAAACCAATAAAAATGGCGGAAGTGCATGGGAATCGAACCCACCTGCTACAAATAATTATGATGTAATATCATGGTGTTATGAAGGAGCAACAGGTTAAGGTTAAAGAAAAGTTAAAGCCATATTGTGGCCTTCTGTTTGTGCTTCTTTCTATAAATCAGCACTGCTTTGTTCTTCCTGACGCCGATAAAATCAAGGGTGAAGCAATTCTATAAGATTGCTTTCAATAATCATTACCGTGTCAATGACAAAGGTCCAACCTATAAGGATCTTAATCTACCTTTTGGGCGGCTAAAAACATTGCTTTTGATAGAGAATCAAAGAATTGCTGGTAAGGCTCAGGATCTTCGACAGCTTTCAATTGATATTGTGCATTTGCCCTTATAAGCGTTTGCGTTTGCCCGCGTGGGCGTACGCTTACAGTCATACGTAATGCATACCGATCTAGCTTTGTTCCACTTATCGTTCCCAGAGATGTGTCCGCCTTGTCAATGACAAAACCCAGGTCTTGAAGTGTTGCGATTATTGTTCTAAGCGTTTTTTCTTTATCTGAGGTGTCAAAAATTCGAGATTGTATGTTGCGGAGGCTTACTTGAGACTCCGATGTAGCCAGCACCTGTTTTGTTGAAGGTACGCATGCTACGAGACAAAAAAAGAAAAAACAAAGAGAAATTGCCGCCACTGTCTTTTTCATATCTGATGACCCTCCAAGAAAAGTGATTGAGAAAGTTTGTCAAAAAATTCTTGGTATATTTCTGGATCGATAATGCATTCTTGTTTGGATACTAGACCCTGTGTGTTTGTAACCACTCTCTGAAATGTAATCCTAACAGCGGTCCGACACTCGATTTTATCGTTCGTATCAATATTGATGGGGTGTGTAACAAGGGATGCTCTAATAACTTGATCTTTGTCTACTGGCGATGCTACCCCCGTGAGAAGGGCAAGAAAAATTGAACCAATTATTTGTCCGGCGTTCCTTGCATCTCTTTTTTTTGAACACACTATCACGCCTAGGCGTGTTTCACTTTCATCAAGATTGAATCCTAGATCCTGCAAAACAGCTGCAGATGCAGATAACAGGTTTTTTTCTTCTGTGTCAAAGTATCGGGTTTGCAGCTGTCTATTTTGTAAGCTCTCAGGAGACAGTTGGAGAGCTTCTTTGGGGATCTGAGGGACACAAGCTATTAGGAAGAAAAACATAACAAAAAAGGAGTAGTGAAGACGCATTTTCGATTCCTCCGAAAGTCATTAAAAGCTGGATTGGCGATATGCAAAATCTCTAACTTTGTTCTCTTCATCAAATTTAATAACTATAGTTAGTGTCCGTTGCGATTTGGCTGCAGCTCCAGCACCTTTTGAAAAGCTGGAGCCAATGCCGCCGCCTCCCACTCCAGTCCCACCCACAAATCCTCCGAGAATCAAAGCAGAAATACCTCCAGATGTTGTGGAATAAGCTGTTTCTGTTGCTATCTTGTCATAAACCCAAACTTCGCGCCTTTTCTCATCGGTCGTTACCATGTTAGGTGAACCAAGAGTTTCAACAACTGCCGCACTGCTCATGCCAACTTTAATTTCTTTTTGAACCTTTCCAACCGTGAGACGATCAGCATCATCATTACGCACCGCTGCCCTATGTTCACCTGCGGACATACAGCCTGTTATGATAAATATAAAAGCTAAAAGCCAAACTACGGAAATTTTGTCCTTCATCGCGACCTCCCTCGATACCTTGTCTGATTTTCATTTTTAAATCTGGCGATTATCAATTCATATTAATTGTTCAATAAAAAAGCCCCGCTTCTTTTATAGAAAAACGGGGCCTTTGCATTCGATCCATCCCAACTCCTTGTTTACAAGCGGTTAAAGTATGGAAATGTATAAAAATATATGAAAACTGTTGATTGACTAACTCCATTCAGCAGTTTTGTCAAGAAATTTTAAGGAAATTGTATAGTTCAACCTGTAATAATCAATATTCTCCTGAAAAGATTTTGACGAGGTGCTATACGCAATAAAAAAAACAATATTACCTTACCAGTTTCATTTATAAACCAAACCCAAGCAAATTCATTACACCAAGTTCTTCCCTGCATTGAGGACAGAGGTCATTTACATCCTCCGCCCCAATATCCTGCAGAAAGATATCAGCAAGTTCCTCTGGAGGACTCTCATTAATGTGGTCTTCTTCAAATTCTCTGAAGCATCTTTTGCATGTCTTCATATTCACATCCTTTTCCTATCATATTATCCCACTTCATTCATTAGTAAGTCCTGAACCTCTTTATCCTCTATACCAAGATAGCGCATTGTAATAGATGGACTGGAGTGGTTGAATCTCTTGCAGATAAGCTCAAATCCTACACCGTAAACAGTTCTCTGAAAATATCCCCATGTCTTTCTAAGAGAATGTGCTCCATAGTTCCCCTTGAGATTAATATCTGATGTCCATTTCTTGACTTTGTTATTCACAGCTTGAATCGTTATTGCCCCCTTCCCTTTCCTACTCTCAAATAGATAGTCCTCATCTTCTGGTTTCTTGAAATCAAGATAAACCTTTAATGCTTCAAATACAGGCTTATTGATGACCAGAACATTTTCTTTTCCTGTTTTTCCCTCTTTGATTGTCAGTGAATTCCCAACTTTCATTCCTCTAACATCTGAGACTTTTAGTTTGAGAAGATCGCCACATCTCAATCCATTGTTGATTCCCATCAGGAATAGAAGTCTATCTCTAGGATTGTCAGACAGGAGTTTTAAAACAGCTTTAATATCTTTCTTCGCACGAATTGGACTTACCTTCATCGTGGATCCCTTTTTTGGATGATTAGGATTTCGTATTTCTCTCATCTTTTTTTACCTCCTTGAATTTTAATAAGCTCACTGAGGTGCTCCAATAATTAAAATTAGAAATCAAGAGAAGAAATAACAATGATATATTTCTTTGATAAGCACTTGTAATGATGAATTATATGGTGGATTATTGAACTTTAAATCTTACTAAAGAATTAAGATTCAGATGGAGAGAATCATGATAAATAGAAACGACTATTGACTGTACCTACAAGTTCTCAAGGTCGTTTCAGGAGAAAATCGTTTATTACCACTTGAAAGGCTCACCGTAATATCTCTTGACAGGATATAATAATGGAGTTAGTGGATTAGCATATTTTGGATCTTTAACGTATCATATTTGCTTTTGAACAGCTTTAATCTGGGGGGATTATGGTCTGATCATCTAAAGCCCTGTTTCTCAAAATGAGAGATAGGGCTTTTTTTGTTAGTCGCTGAGATTAATTTTAAGGAGGAAATCATGGCTAAGAAAAAAGTATTCATAAGTTTTGATTTCGACAATGATAAGAGACTTAAGGATTTTATTGTAGGTCAATCTCGGCTTTTTGATTCTCCGTTTGAAATCATCGATACTTCTCTAAAAGAAGCTGCACCGATGAAAACATGGCTGGACAAAGCTAGAGCAGCAATAAAACGGTCGGATATTGTCTTGGTAATGGTTGGTCCCCATAGTTATAGAGCCTCAGGCGTCCTAAAGGAAGTGGGAATGGCACGTCAAGAAATGAAGCCTATTTTTCAGGTTATTGGATACAAGGATGGTAATTATAAGCCTGTTCCTAATGCTGGTAGACTGTATAGCTGGAACTGGGATAACCTTAAAAAACTGATTGGAGAATAGCTACATATGGATAAAATAAATTTTGAATCCGGGGCTGTTCAAAGTTATCTTGGCATCCTGCAGGATGTCATAAACCGAATGGCGTCAAACAGTGCTGGTTGTAAGACGTGGTGTATCATGATTGTATCAGCAATTATTGTAGTTACTGCTGATAAATCCAATTCTGCCTATGGGTTGGTGGCCTTGGTGCCAATAGCTTTGTTCCTATTTCTTGATGCATACTATTTGGGGTTAGAGCAAAGATTCAGATATTCTTACAATAATTTTGTCAAGAAACTACACTCCGGTGAAGCACAGATTGAGGATGTTTTCATCGTTAATCCAGGTGGCGGTTTCTGTCTTACTCTTGTTTCTACGTTGAAGGCTATTTTATCTTTATCTGTTTGGCCTTTTTACGGTCTGATGATAGCAATTTTATTTATTGTCTATAGGTTTGTTATTTGAAGACTTAACGTATAACAGAATGACCGACTTCAGGAAGAATATATTAAATTGATGAAATTCGAGGAGCCTTATACGACAAAATCACTGTGTTTGGTTTTTATACAGAAACTATATAAACACTTTTAGATAATTATATTTGGAGGAGATATGACTGCAACTGAAGATTCAGGGATAAAAGAGCGTGTTGAGCGTATTCGCCATCTAGCAAGGAAAGAGCAGGGCACAATCGACTACTTCGAAGCAGCTTCGCTTGCTGAGTCAGTAATCCATGACACAGTTGGTGGTAGTCATCCATTGATGTCAGCTATCAAAAGAGCAGTCGACGCTCAAAACTGGACGAGAATAGTTGGTGTTTGCAAAAGTGTTCTTGTCCTTTACGATCAAGGAGCACTTAAAAGTCCACGATTAACTATTGCAAGAGAGATTGAGGCCGATTTCCTAGATATTGCCCAAGCTCAAGCGCAAATTGCAGAACAGGGCAAGAACGATACTCAAAAGCAATTACACCTCGGAATTGCAGCCTTTCTTGCTGGTGCTTCACTCGAAGATGCACTTCGGCGGCTATGTGATGAAAACACTTTACCCTATGACCCACAGCGGTCATCTATTTCGAAGTATCAATCATGTTTATATCAACCATCCAAGCAGGTTGAACTTATTTCGCAATCAGAGAATAAACAGATAACGGTATGGGGAGATACGCGAAATAAAGCGGATCATAGTAAGTTTGATGAAATTACCCAAACTGAAGTAGTAACTATGATTATGGGTATAAGAAGTTTTATTGACAAGCATCTCCCCTAATACCATGATGCAATATCTAATCCGCAAATCCAGTGGGCAGCTTTCAGCCGCCGGGGATAATTTGGGGGACGCAATACTAAATTATTTACAAGAAAATAACGAGGTCAAGATTGCCATTGACTCTTGTTGCTGATTGCCAATCGTACTCTACAATAAACAGATCTATTTAAGTTTTATTTGTTACAGGAAGAAACAAAGACCATAAGAATTCTCAACAACAATCCTCTCTCCTTTCAAACGCAATAACCGCTTGTCGTAATATTGTTGTGATAGGCTGACCTGTCTTGTCCCTTAGCTCCACCAATATCCGCATCTCATTGGAGGTCAACGCACTCGCTGGCCATGGGTATCCTTTTCTTACTCCCTCTGGTTCCACTTTCTCTTTTGACATAATGGGCACTCCCTTCTTTTATAAAAAATGCCCACCACCTCAATCATCATCAAAATGAGATCAACTTTTTCTTAATAGAATTTTCCAAGATGGAATTTCAAAAAAGGAAAGCCTGAGAAGGGTTTTTAATATAGTATCAATATAGATATATTTATGGTTACTTATTGATATATTAAGGGTCTATTTCGATATAAAAAAAGACTATGATCATACAGAAATCTAAAATCACATGGCAGCCTTAAGAATCTGCAATTACGAATAAAATAGCTTTAAAGAAATAGCGGATATGTAATCAACCCTATAACAAGTTTTCAAAAATATTATAGGCATCTCTATTTGATACAGGACAGGGGGTAGCTTGCCTTATAATTTATTACCTCCATGCCTAATTTCAAATCGCTCGTACGACCGCATCTACAACCGCTATTCAACGTCAGAGGTTTCTTACACGTAGGACCGCGAT
>Ga0272443_10000778_pt1 | contig 53450 bp, 57 predicted proteins | sample SSMAcet12_FD_193581 | JGI IMG/M metagenome (GOLD analysis project Ga0272443, IMG submission 193581) | Marine sediment archaeal communities from Little Sippewissett salt marsh, Falmouth, MA, United States - SSM-Acet-12 | ecosystem: Environmental > Aquatic > Marine > Wetlands > Sediment ... | reverse complement strand
CAGGCGAGAATCTGTCGAATGACAACGCATTTCGGGGCGACGGCGCCCGTCACTCGCCCGTGTGGTGCTCCAGATCCGCCAGCAGATCGGAGATGGACCGATCTGTCAGCTCATCGGGGAGCGGGCCACATCGGCCGGCGAGCCGGAGGGCGTCGAGGTATGGAATCGACGCGACGAGAGGCACCCCGCTTGGAAGGCCGTTCCGGATCGCGGCCGCGTCCTCGTCATCGCGGACGCGGTTGCCCACCGCGAGGACCCGGGCGATGCCGAGATCACGGGCCAGCGAGACCGTTCGGCCCGCCGTCTCGAGCGTCTTGCGGTCGGAGTCGACCACGACGATCAACGCGCCTACGTTTCGGACCGTCCCGCGGCCAAGATGTTCGATCCCCGCCTCCATGTCGATCAGGACGAAGTCCGTCTCCCGAACGAGCAGATGCGCTAGGAGCGCCTTGAGGAGAGCGTTTGCAGGGCAGGCACAGCCGGCTCCGGCGCCGCGGATGCCGCCGAGGACGAGGAGCCGGATCTTATCGTGCTCGACGATATAGCGTGCCGGGATGTCGTCGACGGTCGGATTCAGTCGGATGAACCCGCCGGTCCCGGTCCGCTCGGAGATCAGCTCCTCTTCGTTGGCGAGCGGGACGATCGGCTCGGGGAGGCCGAGCGTGGTCGCCAGATTCGGATCGGTGTCGGCGTCGATGACCAGGACCCGATACCCGTGCCCGACCGCTGCCCTCGCGAGAAGCGCGACGAGGGTCGTCTTTCCGACGCCTCCTTTTCCCGCGACGGCGATCTTCATCTCGGATCACCCGCCCTGGCCAGCGCGCGGCAGAGCATGCGCCCGAGGATCGCGAGGCCGTCGGTGGGGAGGTACGCGCCGGCGTCGCGGTCGAACAGGACGGTCGCGTTGGCGGGAAACTCGTCGTCGCCGTCCCACCAGACCACGGCGAGCGGGACGTGGGGCAGCACGCGGAACGCGTAGCCCGCATCGCCGATCGACAGTGGCTCCCCGCCGAGCGCGTCGGCCGCCCGGCGGAAACGATCGATGTCCGCGGCGAGATCGGCGGCGAGCCGGTCGCCGGAGTAGCCCTGGAACGCCTGCCGGTAGAATGATCCGTCGGGAAGCTCCTGGAACCCGATCCACTCGCCGCTTGGGAGCGACCCGTCGGCCCGTCGGAGGTAGTCGAGGACGAGGATGGTAAGTTCCTCGGGGCACGGGCTCCCATCCGGGAGCGCGATCGCAAGGCCCGGCCAGTCGATCGTGTACGTCGTGCCGAGGAGCGGAAGATCGAGTGCTTCGTCTCGATGGATTAGCCCGCCGCGCCGGGCCAGCTCGTGCGGATCCTGCTCGAACAGCTCGCGCCGGGCGGCCTCGATCCGCGGCCGCAGCGACTTCCGCCACTCTTCCTTGGGCATGGGAGGGTTATAGTCGGTGTCGATGCGACCATCAAGCGGGCGATGTCCCCCGGGCTTCCAGATCGGCGAAAAAGTGAGACAAGTCGACGTTCCCGCCGCTCAGGATCACCCCAACGCGTTTCCCTTCCCAGGCTGAGTCACGTCGCAGCAGCGGAGCAACCGCGACGGCGCTCGACGGCTCGATAACGATCTTCATCCGCTCCCACACCACCCGCATCGCGTTGACGATCTCCTCCTCCGGCACGAGGACGATCCGCTCGATGGTGTCACGCAGGATGGAGAATGTGGTCTCACCGAGCGGAGTGCGCAGCCCGTCGGCGATCGTGTGTGGGGTGAAGTCGGTGATCCGCCTCCCCGCCCGGATTGACCGGTAGGCGTCATCGGCGCCGGCCGGCTCGCAGCCGATCACGCGCGCGTTTGGCGCCAGCCGGTCCGCGGCGATCGCCGTTCCCGACAGGAGGCCGCCGCCGCCGACCGGAGCGAGGATGACGTCGAGGTCGCCGATCTCCTCGATCAGCTCGCAGAGAGCCGTTCCCTGACCGGCGATCACCCGTGGGTCGTCGTGGGGGTGCACGAACGCCGCGCCGGTCTCCACGCCGACGCGCTCCGCCACCTCCTTGCGGCTGCGGTGGGTCGGCAGGCAGGAGACGACGCGGGCGCCGTACCCTTCGGTCGCGGCTACCTTGATTGGGCTCGAACCCTCGGGCATGACGACGTAGGCCGGGATCCCGTGGATCGACGCGGCGAGGGCGAGCGCCTGGGCGTGATTCCCGCTCGAGTGGGTGTAGACGCCTCGGGCGCGCTCAGCCGGAGAGAGGCTCGCGACGGCGTTACAGGCGCCACGGAATTTGAACGAGCCGGTTCTTTGGAAGCTCTCGCATTTGAAGACGACGCGTGAGCCGCTGAGCCGATCGATCGACGACGAGGTGAGAACCGGCGTGCGGCGGGCAGACGGGGCGATCCGCTCCCGCGCGACATCGACGTCATCCCACGTGACGGCGCTCATCAAAGCTCCTTGAACACGCCGCGTCGGTACCGCCTCAGCTCCTCGATCGACTCCCGGATGTCGTCCAGCGCGCGGTGTTTCGACTCCTTGTCCGTTGCTGCGAATGCCCTCGGGTACCATCGCGCGACGAGCTCCGTGAGGGTGCTGACGTCGACGTTCCGGTAGTTGAGATACTCGTTGAGGTGCGGCATGTGGTGGATGAGGAACCGGCGGTCAAACCCGATGGAGTTCCCGCAGAGCGGCGCGCGCCCGCGCAGACAGAGCCGCCGGAGGAACGCCAGGGTCGCTGCCTCCGCGGCCGACAGCGAAACCTTCGATGTTCTCGAGGCCTCGGTCAGGCCGGAGGACCCGTGCTGGTTCACGCACCACGGGTCCATCGAGGCGAGGACCTCATCGGGTTGATGGATCACGAGGTTCGGTCCCTCCTCGATGACGTTCAGCTCGCCGTCGGTGACGATTGTGGCGATCTCGAGGATCGTGCAGAGCCGATCGTCGATCCCGGTCGTCTCGAGATCGAGCCAGACCAGAGCATGCGGGTCCTTCGGCATGGTATTCCTCCTGTACCGAGGATATCCCGTCCTCCGGCGAGGGACCAGGAGGGGGCGTTGTCAAGAAGGAAAACGGGGCCGGCCTCTCCCGGCCGGCCCCGCGATCGTCGATTCGATCAGGTGCGCTCTCCGAGCGGAAGGACGGTCCGCCCGTGCGCCTCGTTGATCAGGATCGCCGCGGAGCAGTACCAGGCGATCAACGAACAGACGATGCCCTCGTAGCCGGCGATCGTGTGGACGATCGGCACGAATTCGCCGATGGCGAGGAGGAAGAAGAGGATCGTCAGCGTGATGAACACCCACGTGATCCCCCTGGGTTTCTTCAGCGAGGCGATGGTCGCGTAGCCCGTGAAGAGCCCCCAGGCGATCAGGATGACGGCGATACCGGCGGGGGTAACGTCGACGAACGCCTGAACTCCAGCCAGTCGCAGGAAGAAGAAAGCGGCGAGGCCCATCCAGAATGCGCCGAACGACGAGAAGCATGTGGCGCCGAACGTGTCGCCTCGCTTGACATCCCACATGCCGGCCGCGAACTGCGCAAGCCCGCCGTAGAACATCGCGATCGGCATGACGATCCCGATCGTTGCTGCGTCCACCAGGCCAGCGTTCACGATGTTTAGGACGAAGGTCGAGAGGGCGAAGCCCCCCAGACCCAATGCTCCGACGTTTGCCAGTGTGTTGCTCTGTGCGCTCATTCGTGCCTTTCTGTGTTAGCCAACCAACTCTTTGAGCCGATCGACGCTTTCGGGGTTCTGAAGCGTGGTGAGATCGCCGACGGGTTCGTGTCGGACGAGAGCCTTGAGCACGCGTCGCATGATCTTGCCGCTTCGCGTCTTCGGTACGTCCGCAGCGAAGATGATTTGGTCCGGCCGTCCGGTCGGGCCGATCACCTGATTGACGGTCGCCATCAGCTCCGCTTGGATCTCGTCGGACGGCTGGATCCCGCCACGGAGCAGGACGAATGCGACCGGGACCTCGCCCTTGAGATCATGCGGGCGGGAGACGACCGCAACTTCGCTCACCTTGTCGTTCTGCGCCAGCGCGCTCTCGACCTCGGCGGTGGCGAGGCGGTGGCCGGCGACGTTCATGACGTCGTCGACGCGGCCGGTGATCCGGATGTTTCCGTTCTCGTCCTTGCGCGCACCATCGCTGGTGAAGTAGCGTTCCGGTCCGTACTCGGCGAAGTACTGCGCCTTGAATCGGTCGGAGTCACCGTAGATGCCACGCGTCAGCGCCGGCGGGAACGGGTTGAAGATTGCGAGGTAGCCGCCCTCACCGGGCCCGAGAGGTTGCCCGGTCGAGTCGAGGATGTCCCCGACGATGCCGGGGAACGGACGTCCGGCGATAGTCGGCACGAACGGACCGACTCCGGGCAGGCTGTTGACCATGTTCGCGCCGGTCTCCGTCTGCCACCACGTGTCGACGATCGGGCAGCGCCCGCCGCCGATCACGTTGAAGTACCAGTTCCAGGCGTCGACGTTGATTGGCTCTCCGACGGTGCCGAGCAGGCGCAGCGAGGAGAGATCGTACTTCGCCGGCCACTCATCGCCCCACTTGACGAACATCCGGATTGCCGTCGGCGCGGTGTAAAGCTGCGTTACCTTGTGCTTCTCGATGATCGACCAGAACCGGCCGAAGTCGGGCGTATCCGGCGAACCCTCGAAAACGAGAGTCGTGACGCCGTTCATCAGCGGGCCGTAGTTGATGTAGGTGTGGCCGGTGATCCATCCGACATCGGCGGTGCACCAGAAGACGTCCCCCTCATGCAGGTCGTAGTTCCACTTCGCCGTGGTGTGGGCCTGAACGGCGTACCCGCCGGTAGTATGCATGATCCCCTTGGGCTTGCCGGTCGTTCCTGAGGTGTAGAGGAGAAACGAAAGGTCCTCTGCGTCCGTCTCGTCGGGCGGACAATCGGGGGACGCATCGGCCATCAGTTCGTGATACCAGAGGTCACGCCCCTCGGTCATCGTTGCTTGTCCGTCAAGACGACGCACGACGACGACCTTCTCGACCGGCGAGCCGGCGACGCCTGCGTCGGCGTTTTTCTTCAGGTTGATCGCCTTGCCGCGGCGATAGTAGCCGTCGGCGGTGACGAGAACCTTCGCGCCGGCGTCGACGAGGCGGTCCTTTAGCGAGTCGGGGCTGAACGCGGAGAAGACGACGGAATGCGGTGCGCCGATCCGCGCGCACGCCTGCATCGCGATGACCGCCTCGGGGATCATCGGCAGGTAGATGCCGACCCGATCCCCCTTCTTGACGCCCAGTTGCTTGAGGACGTTCGCGAAGCGGCTGACGCGCTCATGCAGCTGCTTGTACGTCAGCTTGATCGCCTGTTCGTCGGCCGGCTCCGGTTCCCAGATCAGCGCGATCCGATCGCCGTTTCCGGCTTCGATGTGGCGGTCGAGCGAGTTGTACGACAGGTTGATCTTCCCGCCGACGAACCACTTGTACGCGTGGGGCGCATATTCGTATGGCGTCTCCCACGGTTTGAACCAATGGAGCTCCTTAGCCTGTTCAGCCCAGAACGCGACCGGGTCAGCGTTCGCCTGTTCGTAGATCGCCTCGTCGGCGATCCAGGCGCGCTGCTTCAGCCGCTTCGAGGGCCAGTAGACGTTCTCCTGGGTTGGGTCCTTCTCCACCCACCGAATCCCCTCAGACACGTGAAACCTCCTATGTTGAGAAAGTGACGTCCGAAGTGCGCCGAAGTCTAGCCCATCGGGGGCGCTCTCGCAACGCTAAGGCAGGAGGGATGGGGTAATACGCAGGAGCCATTCCCAGGACGGCGCGAAGTAGAAGCGGTAGATGGGAACGGCGCGTATGACGCGCTCGACGTAGGTCCGCGTCTCGGGGAAGACGGTCCCCGAGTTGGCCGCCCAACGCTCGGCATGGCTCGGCCCGGCATTGTACGCCGCCAGAGCGTCGTCGCGACTCCCGAACCGCTCGAGAAGCGAGGCCAGGTACCACGTTCCGAATCGGAGGTTGACTTCCGGATCGACCAGGCGGTCGACTGCGAAGTCGACGATCCCCAGCTGTTCGGCGATCCATGCGCCGGTCTCGGGCATGATCTGCATCAGTCCGACGGCTCCCCGCGGGGAGACGGCCGTGGCTCGGAAGCGGCTCTCGCATCGGACCACCGCGGCGACGAACGCCCGATCGAGGCCGTGCGTCGCTGCGGCCGCCGCGATCTCCTCCATGTACGCGGTCGGGTACAACACGCGGAGTCCGACGAGCCCGGCGTAGGCGACGAGCGTGACCAGAAGAAGGGAGCCGACGAGGATCCGTCGCGATGCGAATCGCCGCATGATCCTCTATCATACGCCGACGCTCGTTGAATCCTCTATAATTCGGTTCGGCGCCTATCGATGCGTGACGAGGGGCACACGATGAAGAGATTCCTTCTTTGGCTACGGACGACGTTCGTCAGCGGTCTGCTGGCGATCCTCCCGGTCGGAGCCACCGTGTTCATCATCTGGAGCCTCTACAACATCATCGACGGCCAGGTTGGGAGGAACACAGCGTTCGGCATGGTCATCGAACGGGTCCTAGGCCGGTGGATCCCGGGGCTCGGGATCGTCATCACGATCCTCCTCGTCTTCGGGATCGGCGTGATTGTTCGGAGCGTCGTCGGTCGGACGCTGCACTCCTACTTCGAGCGCATCTTCTTCTCGTTCCCCTGGGTTCGGAAAATGTACGGGACGCTCAAACAGTTCACCGGGGCGTTGCTGAACCGGGAATCGACGACGTCGTTCAAGAAGGTCGTCATGTTCGAGTACCCCAAAGAGGGGATCAACGTCCTAGGTCTGGTGACGAACGAGGATCTCGGGGTGATCCGCGAGATCACCGGTGAGAAGTCCCTTCTCGTCTACGCCCCGACGGCGCCGAACCCGCTCTCCGGCTACATGCTGATCATCCCGGAGCGGTTGGTCACCTACATCGACATGCCGGTCGAGGACGCGCTCTCGATGGTCGTATCGAGCGGGTCGGTTCTGCCCGATAGCCTGAAGCTGGAGCATGAGGGAGACCGCGGTGAGATCAAGCGCCCACGCTTCTCCCCGTTCCGCAAACGGGCGGTGAGGTAACGCGATGCCGATCTTCAAAGAACGGGACTACCTTCGCGTCGACCTGGATCGGGAGCCGGACGAGAGCCTGTGGATGAAGTGCAAATCCTGCGGCGAACTCGTCTTCAAGCGACGCGTCCGTGAGAACAACAATATCTGTCCGAGCTGCGGAGAGTACTTCTTCCTGACGTCGATCGAACGGATCGGGCTGCTCGTCGATGAAGGGAGCTTCGAGGACGTCACCCGACCGATCGTGGCGGACGATCCGCTCGGATTCTCCGACCGAAAACCCTATCCGGAGCGCGTCGCGGAGGCGCAGGAGAAGACCGGCCTGGCGGACGCGATCCTGATTGGCCGCGCGACGATCGCCGGATTCCAAGCGGTGATCGCGGTGATGGACTTCCGGTTCATCGGCGGGAGCATGGGCGCGGTCGTCGGGGAGCAGATCTGCTTCGCGATCGAAACAGCGATCGAGGATCGACGGCCGTTCGTGCTGGTCTCGTCGTCCGGCGGCGCGCGGCTCCAGGAGGGTCTCTTCTCGCTTCTGCAGATGGCGAAGACGGCCGCTGTCCGGGTCCGGTTGGCGGAGGCGGGGCTCCCGTTTGTCTCGGTGATGACGTATCCGACGTCGGGCGGAGTGCAGGCGTCGATCGCCAGCCTCGGGGACGTGATCATCGCCGAGCGAGGGGCATTGATCGGCTTCGCCGGACGTCGCGTGATCCAAAACGTGATGGCGCAAGAGCTGCCCGAGGATTTTCAGTCGGACGCGTTCGCGTTCCAGCACGGCGCGATCGACCGCGTTGTCGGACGCGAAGGGATGCGCGAGGAGCTCGCCGCGCTCCTTGGGTTCTTCGTGGAGGCGCAATGAGCGACGAACGGACGCTCGACCTGCTCGAGGCGAAGATCGAGGAGTTGCGGCACCTGAACGCCACCGACGGGATCGACCTGTCGAAGGAGATCGACCGGCTCGAGGTGAAGCTCGAGGAGCTGCGGGTCGAGCTGTACGCGAACCTGAGCGATTGGGAGCGGGTGCGCCTCGCTCGTCACCCGAAGCGTCCGTACGCCCTGGACTACATCGAGGCGGTCTTCGGCTGCTTCTACGAGCTGCACGGAGATCGGATGGAAGGGGACGATCGCGCCTTGGTGGCGGGGCTCGCCCGTCTCGGCGGTCGAACCGTCATGGTGATCGGCCAGCAGAAGGGTCGTTCGACCGAAGAGAACAAGGAGCGCTTCTTCGGGATGCCGCGTCCGCAGGGATATCGAAAAGCGGAGCGTGCGATGCGGCTGGCGGAGCGGTTCGGGTTCCCGGTGGTGACGCTCATTGACACACCCGGGGCGTACCCCGGGCTCGAGTCGGAGGAGGCGAACATCGGAGGGGCGATCGCCCAATGCCTGTCCACGATGTCTGGGCTGCGCGTGCCGATCGTGGCCGTCGTGATCGGCGAAGGAGGCTCGGGCGGGGCGCTTGCGATCGGGCTCGCCGATCGGGTCCTGATGCTGGAAAACGCGATCTACACGGTCATCAGCCCCGAGAGCGCGGCCGTCATCTTGTGGAAGGACAAGGAACGGATGAAGGACGCGGCGGCGGCACTCAACCTGACTGCCGATCACCTTCACGAACTCGGGCTGATCGACGGCGTGGTTCCCGAGCCGCTCGGCGGGGCGCACAAGGACTTCGAACGAACCGCGGCGGCCTTGGAAGATGAGCTCGTCGCGCGAATGAACGAGCTGGCCGACGTAGAGCCGGCGGAACTCGTCGAGCGAAGGTATCGGAGGTACCGCGGCGTCGGCCGCTATCGCGACGGGGTACCCGAGTTCGGATGAAGCGGATGCTCCTGGGCGTCGGGAATCGCTTGTCGCGCGATGACGGCGCGGGCCCGAGGCTTGCCGAATGCCTGGCTGGCTCGGACTGGATCGCCGTCGATTGCGGCACGTCGCTGGAGAACGCGGCCGGGATCGTGTCGCGTGAGCGCCCCGATCTGCTGGTGATCGCTGACGCGGCCCGGATGGGACTGGCCCCCGGGGCGACGCGGCGGCTTCCGCCGCCGGCGGTTGATCGGATGCTCGTGTCGACCCACGGCCTGCCGATCGCGTTCTTCCTCGAGCGGGTCGAGTCAAGCGCACGGCGCACGGAGATTCTCGGAATCGAGCCGGGCGATCTGTCGTTGGGGGAGGGGCTGTCGCCCGCAGTGGCGTCGACGGTGCTGTCGCTGATCGATCTGCTGGCGACGAACTCGAACGGGATCGATGCTATCGACGTCCTCGAGACGGTCGCCGACTCCAGCTCGCCGAGCGGTTGAGCGGATGGCGGGAAGCCGATAGAGTTGAGCCGCCGAATTCGGGCACGGGGTGCGGAGCGCAGCGAGATATGCCCTTGCCTCCGTGGGCCGCGACATCACTCATCGAAGCAAACGATCCAGAGGGACTGGGAACCGGATGAGCGTCCCGGTTGAAGGAGGAAGCAACCATGCCGTTTTGTGATGGGGCGAGGCTCCGGCGCGCGTACCGGAGGGCACAGGCGGAGCGATTTGCGTTCATGGCGAGCAACATCGCCGAGGCGAACGTTCTGATCGGCCTCGTCGCGGCATACGCCGAAGCACGCTCGGACCTGCTGGTTCAGATAAGCCCGGGGGCGGCGAAGTTCGCCGGAGGCGGGGACAAGCGAGCCGGACTGCGGGCGCTCTCGGCACTCGTTCGCGAGATCTCCGAGCCGTACGCGATCTGCACGTTCATCAACCTAGATCACTTCACCATCGGGGAGAAGGACCTCATCGAGGAGGCGATCGAGGATCGTCTTGCCTCGTCGATCATGATCGATGCTTCGAACGAGACGTTCGAAGAAAATGTCCGGATCTGCCGGGAGATCGCTGATTCGGCCGCGGGGACGGGGATCCTGGTCGAGGCCGAACTCGGGAAGATCAAGGGGGTCGAAGACGAGATCTCGTCGGACGAGGCGCTGTATACCGATCCCAGCGAGGCGGTCGAGTTCGTTCGACGAACCGGAGCGGACCTCCTCGCGATCTCCGTCGGAACGCAGCACGGTGTCTCGAAGGGACGGGATCTCGAACTGCGGGTCGATCTTGCCGCGACGATCCGGGACCGGTTGGCGGAGAGCGGCCTCGACGCGCCGCTCGTCCTCCATGGGACGTCGGGGCTCCTCCCTGAGCAAGTCCGCGAGATGGTCGGGTACGGGGTCTGCAAGCTGAACAAGGATACGCACTACCAGTACGTCTACGGCCGGGCGGCGTGCGAGTTCTACGCCGCGCACGCGGACGGGATCATCCCGCCCGCCGGCGTGCCGGACGACGTTGCCAACTTGTTCGCGAAGGGAGACTGGAGCCCGGACAAGAAGGTGTTCGATCCGCGGGCCGTCGGTGGGGCGATCCGGGAGAGGGTCCGCGAGATCGCGCGGACGTTGATCGAACAGGCGGGCAGTGGGGGCCGGACGCTGAACGAAGAGTAAGGAGGACTCGCAATGAGAGCCGGGGTACTGACGGGCGGGGGTGATTCCCCCGGAATCAACGCCGCCCTTCGCTCGATCGTTCGTTTCGGCGGCAAGCACCGCGTCGACGTCATGGGATTCGAGGAGGGGTGGAAGGGGCCGATCGAGAATCTGGTCAGGCCGCTGACGCCGGCCGAGGTGTCCGGCATCCTGCACATCGGCGGGACGATCCTCGGCAGTTCGAGGACGAACCCGTTTCGAATGGACGGAGGTCCGGAGAAGGTCGTCGAGACGCTGTCGGCAAACGGCATCGACTTCCTTGTCGCGATCGGCGGCGACGACACGCTCGGCGTGGCACATCGCCTCGGCGAATACGGCGTGAAGGCGATCGGCATTCCCCAGACGATCGACAACGACATCGGGATGACCGACTACACGCTCGGCTTCTCCTCGGCCCTGTGCGTCATCTCGGACGCGCTTGACCGGCTGCACACCACGGCCGCGTCGCACCATCGCGTGCTGATCCTCGAGGTGATGGGGCGCGATGCCGGCTGGCTGAGCCTGATGGGTGGGGTCGCCGGCGGAGCCGACGTTATCTTGATCCCGGAACAGCGGTTCGATGTCGACGCGGTCTTCGAGAAGATCAAGCGGCGCGAGCACCTGAGGAAGCGATTCTCGATCGTCATCATCGCGGAGGGCGCGCAGCCGGAAGGGGCTGACGGTCAGGTCGTGGCCGAGGCGGAGGTCGACGCGTTTGGGCACGCTCGGCTTGGCGGGGTCGGGCAGTACGTCGCCAATCGACTGTCGGAGCGGATGCAGATCCCGGTCCGGGTGAGCAACTTAGCCTACCTCCAACGCGGCGGGAGCCCGTCGCCGTTCGACCGGATCCTCGCGACGCGGTTCGGCGCCGCGACGATCGAGTTCGCGATGGATGGCCAGTTCGACGTGATGACTGCGATTCACGGGACAAAGATCGTTCCGGTGCCGCTCGGCGAGGCGCTCGCTCATCCTCGGCCGGTGGATGGGGGGCTCCTCTACCTCGTCGACCTGTTCGAATAGTCGAATCGCCGAACTGGACCGCTCGGCCGGACTCACCGGTGGGGGCGGCGGCGGATCCGGCGGTCCCGGCGCGGTCGATGCACGGCGATGACGCCCCGCTGATGCTCGCCATCGACGAACACGCTCAGTCCCTGGCGGAGCGTATAGTGGGTCACGAACTCGTCTCGATAGGCCACGTCCTGGCTTTCCAGGAGATCCCGGTTCAGCCGATCTCCGGCCTCCTCCCGGAACGGAAGATAGAGAACGCCGCTTCCGACCATGTCGGCGTAGAAGTGGGTCCCGTACGATAGCTCGGGAGCGAACGATTCGGTCGACATCTCGACGATGACCGACGCGCCGGCGATCTCGTTGTACTGCGCCGGGACGCCCAGCTGCGGGTTCGTCGAGGCCCAGCGGCCCGGCCCCATCAGGACGTACGGTTCGTCGCGCTCGGAGAGTCGATGGTTGATACGACCGACTGAGCGGGCGATCTCGTACCCCTTGTCCCATCGGTACGTCTCGGGCGGCACGAGGACGAGATGATGAATCCCGTCGAGTCGTCCGTTCCCGAGGACCTGATGGCACTCGAGGATCGAGCGATCCTCGCCAAGCTCCGGGAGGTGGATCCGGCGGTGCTCGGGACGGCTGCCGAGCGGGCGGACCTGGAGGATGTAGAACAGCGGCGAGCCGGCCGCCACGGCCTCCGGGCCGGAGAAGTCGATCGCGAACTCGATATCAACCGGCAGTTCCGACAAGTCGGCGAGGGAACCGAGGAGTTCCCGAATCAGCGGACTCAGCGGCATGATGGTGTCCGTCTCGATCAACCGGGTGAAGGACGCGATGAGGCGACCGGTGAGTCCGGCGGGGGCATGAGGAAGCTCGCGGAGCTCTCCGTTCGCGTCGACGCGGGAACAGATCATCCCGAGGAGGCGATTGTCCAGCTCATACAGCTTTCGCTGGGCGAGCCCTCCGGACGCCATGTCCAGGACGTCGACCGTCTCCTGCGAATAGCGGATGATCGTTCCGACGTCGAACCCCTCCGGCCGCAAACCCGGAAGCCGGGGCGAGAAGACGCGGGCGTACTCCCGTCCGACAGCGCGGGTCCCGGTGCCGACGACGAGCCGGGCGACCCCGTCATCCGGCGAGAGGCGGTCGGTCCACGGGTAGTAGTTCCGAGAGAACGCGACACCTCCGACGAGCGGGTAGAAGAGCTTGTGCTCGTAGGAGCTCCCGATCATGTTCTGGACGAGGATGGCCATCCTCTCCTTCCGCCAGTCGAGTCCGTGGCGCTTCCGGTACGCCCGCGCGTTCGGGGCGAACGTCGACGCGTAGACACGCTTGACCGCGTCGATCAACCGCTCGAGGCGTACTTCGAGCGGTCCGGTGTTCGCGAGGAAGATCGACAGGTAGATCCCGGCGAAGGAGTGATCCGGATCGTCCTCCATCACCGACGACGAGCGAACGACGAGCGGCCGGGTTTCCCGTTCAAGAAACGGGATGAGCCGCTCGGCCCACTGAGACGGAAACGTCGCCGAGACGATCCGTTCGGAGAGTTCGTCGAGGGAGATCGTTCCCTCGCAGCCGGCACTCACGTCGTCCTGAAGCCGGTTCTCCTCCATGAACGCGCGGAAGACCTGCGACGTCAAGACCGTGGAGTCGGGGAAGCGGAGGAGATGCCCGAATCGGGTCAGCTGCGCGCCGTCGTGTATCGACCGCATCGTGAACAGGAGTCCCCTTGCCTTGCCGCCGACCTCCCCCGCTCCGATCATCTCGAACTGCGCCGGAAGGGCGCCAGGGTCGAAGCGGTACGCACCGAACGACCCGAGGCCGAATCGGAAGAAGCGCGTCGATCGTTTGCTCCGGGCTCGCTTGTGACGTCCGTTCTGACGAGGCATCCCGAACCTATCCTGTCTCGCGCGTCCAGGCGAGAAGCCAGCCGATCGCAAGGATCGTCTTGGCGTCGGTGATCTCGAATGAGAGGATCCGCCGCTCGACCTCCGCGATCGCAAGGACGAGCCGCGCTGCGATTTCGTCGCCGAGCGGCTCGTCCACCCGCTGCAGGCCGGTTGCACGAAACAGCGTGATCCGCTCGTTCGAGAAGCCCGGCGACGTGTAGAACGCGCAGAGGCGGGTCCAGTTCTCGGCTGCGTATCCCGTCTCCTCCCGGAGCTCGCGTTGAGCGCACACGAGCGCTTCCTCACCGGGCTCCAGCTTGCCGGCGGGGATCTCCCACAGATCGGACCCGATTGCGTGTCGATACTGCCGGACGAGCAGAACCTTCCCGTCGGGGAGGAGCGGAATGACCGCCGCGGCCCCCGGGTGGGATACGACCTCCCTCTCGATCGTCGCCCCGCCCCCGGGTGGCTCAATCCGGTCGACGTAGACGTCGAGCAGGCGCCCGCGGAAGACGGGCTCGTGGCGCACGATGCGGGCCGCTTCAGACGGCGTTATAGCCCTCCTCAAGCGCCTTGCAGTTTACCTCGACCAGCTTCGCCTTCCCGGTCTCCTCAAGCATGCGCGTCATCGCTCGCCGGGCCACGTCCAGCGGGACCGCCCCGGTCGCCTTCAGGTAGGCGCCGAGAGCGATCATGTTGATCGTCCGGCGATTCCCGACGGCCGCGGCGAGGTCGTTGATCGGCAGATAGCTCGCGGCGAGGTCATCGCGCTCGACCGTCCGCTCCACGAGCGAGCTGTTGACAACGACGACACCGTTCGCGGCGATGATCGGCTCGAACTTGTCGAGCGACGGACGGTTCATCGCGATGAGCGCCGACGGCTCGTCGACGATCGGCGAGCCAACCGGCTCGTCGGAGAGGACGATCGTGCAGTTCGCCGTGCCGCCGCGCATCTCCGGACCGTACGACGGGAGCCACGTCACCTCGAGCCCGTGGTCCATCCCCGCTTGCGCGAGGATCTTCCCAGCGAGGATGACTCCTTGGCCGCCGAACCCCGCGATGATCACTGAGCGTTCCATACTACCCCCTGTCGATCAGGTCGCCGAGCGGGAAGACCTGGGTGACGACATCGGCCACGTGCTCGTTCGAGCGCACCGGGCTCATCCGCCAGTTCGTCGGGCACGTGGACAGGACCTCGACCAGCGAGTACCCCTTCCCCTCCACCTGGTATTCGAACGCCTTCTTGATCGCCGCCGTCGCGTCTTGGATCCGCTTCGTGTCGTAGAGCGCCTGTCGCGTCACGTAGGCTGGCGCGTCGAGCTGGGCGATCATCTCCGAGAAGCGGATCGGATAGCCGAAGAGCTTGGGGTCGCGGCCGTCCGGCGTGGTCGCCGTTTTCTGGCCGACCAGAGTTGTCGGAGCCAGTTCGCCTCCAGTCATCCCGTAGATCTGATTGTTGACGAAGATCACGGTGATGTTCTCGCCGCGGTTGGCTGCATGAATCGACTCGGCCGTGCCGATACTGGCGAAGTCGCCGTCCCCCTGGTACGCGAAGACGATCAGGTCCGGTCGCGCACGCTTCACCCCGGTGGCGACGGCGCTTGCGCGCCCGTGGGCAGCCTGCAGCGCGTCGCAGCGGTACCAGAGGTAGGCGAACACGGAGCAGCCGACCGGGGCAAGCCCAACCGTCCGTTCGGCGATGTCGAGGTCGTCGATCGCCTGACCGATGATCCGCGTGATGATTCCGTGGTGGCATCCCGGGCAGTAGGTGAAGCGCGCATCGGTCAAGCTCCTGGGCCGCTCGAACACCTTGACCAAGCCGTCGACGTCAATCGGCATGCTTTCTCACCTCATTCAGGATCCCACGCGGTGTGGGGACGACACCGCCGACCTCCCCGTAGAACGGGGTCGCGGCGCGCTCGGCCACGGCGAGCCGGACGTCCTCCCACATCTGTCCGGCACTCATCTCGACGGTCAGAACGGTGTCGACCCGGTCGGAGAGAACTCGCAGCGGATCGTACGGGAACGGCCATAGCGTGATCGGCCGGAACAGGCCGAGCCGGATCCCTTCAGCGCGGGCCATCCGCACGACCGACTTCGCGATTCGGGCGATCGTCCCGTGCGCGGCGATGACGATGTCGGCATCCTCGGTGGCGGTCTCCTCAAGCCGGATCTCGTTCGCCTCGATCTCGCGGTACTTCGCTTGCAGCTCAAGGTTCATCCGCTTGAGGACTTCCGGATCGAGGTCGAAGCTGAGGACGATGTTCGGATCGCGCCCCGCCGCGCCGGTCGTCGCCCACTCCTTCTCGGGGAGGGCGTCCGGCTCCACGGGATCGGGAAGTTCGACCGGTTCCATCATCTGTCCGAGCAGCCCGTCGGCGAGGATCAAGACCGGGATGCGGTACCGGTCGGCGAGGTCGAACGCGAGCGTCGTCAGCTCCCCCGCTTCGGGGACCGTCGACGGCCCGAGGACGATCACGTGGTAGTCGCCGTGTCCGCCGCCCTTCGTTGCCTGGAAGTAGTCGCATTGGGACGGCGCGATGTTGCCGAGCCCCGGGCCGCCGCGGACGATGTTCACGATGACCGCCGGGAGGTTCGCGCCGGCGAGGTACGAGATGCCCTCCTGCTTCAGGCTGATCCCCGGGGACGAGGACGAGGTCATCGTCCGGACGCCGGCCGCGGCGGCGCCGTAGACCATGCTGACGGCCGCGGTCTCGCTCTCCGCCTGGATGAATGTCCGGCCGAGCCGCGGCATGTGCTGCGCCATGTGCTCAAGGAGCTCGGCCTGCGGGGTGATGGGATACGCGAAGTAGCACTGGCAGCCGGCGCGGATCGCAGCCTCCGCGATCACCTCGTTCCCGCGCAACAGCAGTCGTTCGGCCATTTCCCCTCCTTAGATTGCGACCTTCTCCTTGTAGACCTCGATGGCGATGTCGGGACACGTCATCGCGCAGAACGCGCATCCGATACACTTCTCCGGATGCGCCGCGTGGGCGGCGTTGTACCCGCTTCGATTCAGCGTCCCGGAAAACGCGAGGACCTGCTGAGGACACGCGGCGATGCATAAGCCGCACCCCTTGCATCGCTCGGCATCGATGACGACCGCGCCTTTCGGCATGAGGGCCTCCCTTCGTCAGCTGTTGTAGAACTCCTCGTTCAGCCGCTTCGCGCGGTTCTTCCGGATGCGACCGAGGCTCGCGTCGACCGAGTCGATCCAACTGTGGATCTGCTCCTCGCCGAGGTGAATGCGCTCCGGCGAGCGGACCGGGACCGGGCTCGACGGGCGATGGTTGGCGAGTGCGTTGTGCAGCCGGACGACGTCGCGGTCGAACGGCTCCTGCACGGCGGGTCCGTTCTCGCCGTCAGCGAACGCGAGGGTCACCGTCCCCTCCGCGTCGGACGCGAGGACGCGAAACATCGCACGCTGACCCGCGTGGAGCGCCTCGGCGTCCGCCGTACTAGCCCGTGCTGCGAGCCCCAACGATCCCGTGTCCAGACGAACCCGGACGCAGGCCTCCTCGATCGCGACGATCTCGCCACCGACGATCCCCGGATCCTCGCTCGAGACGGGTTTCACTTCGTGCTCGGTCATGGTTGGCTGCGCTGCGCTCGCACGTAGTTCGCGATCGGTCACGCCGCTTTCACGACCCGCCCCGACTTGATGCAGCGGGTGCACGCGCGGATCCATTTCTTCTTCCCCCCGACGATGGCGTGAACGCGCTGGATGTTCGGGGCGCGCACGCGCCGGGTGTGGCGGTTCGAGTGGCTGACCGCGTTCCCGGCTGCCGGCTTCTTCCCGCAGACCTCGCAGACTCTCGACATGGTTTCGTCACCTCGACTTGCTCCTCCTCAGGCGAGGAGCGGCTCTACGTACAGCGGCTCGACCTCGTAGAGCAGGTCGGCCGACTCTTCTTCCCAACCGTGCTTCGCGATCCAGAGCGGAGAAGGCCGATTCGCCTCCTCGGGAGCGAGCCGGATCCACGGATGTCCAAGCAGCGCGGCGACGATCTCCGGTGCGCCGCTCCCGACAAGGGTCATCTCTCGCTCCTCTTCGCGCAAGGTTGCCAGCAACTCCGCTCGGCGGACGAGCCGCATCGGAGCCCGTTGCCGCGAGCCGCCGAAGAACTGGACGTACTGCATATCCCGTCGGCTCGACACGACTACGCAGATCCGTTTGGCGTCGGGAACCCGCCCGCGGTACATCTCCGCTCCGTCGACGCCGGTCAACGTTGCGCCGACGGCCTGGCAGAACCCCTTGGCCGCCGCGAGCCCGATCCGAAGCCCGGTGAACGATCCCGGACCGCGGTTGATGCACACCCGCTCGACGGCGACCCGTGGCCTGCCGCCAAGGATCTCCGCGATCAGCGGAAGCAGGAACTCGGCGTGCCGCAGCGGTTCGTCCATCCACCGTTCGTCGGCGACGCCGTGCCCGTCGTATAGAGCAACGCCGCCGATCGGTTCGGAGGTGTCGATTCCCAGGACCAGCATGCCGGGCAGATGGTAGGTGACGGAAGTTCGCGTTTCAACCGGCGATCGGTGTGGAGACGACGCGAAGACGCTCGAGGATCTTGCGTCCGCGGGCGGCGTCGCGGTCGATCTGGTGCCGCAGATCCTCGAGCGACGCGAACGCTCGGTCGTCACGCAGACGCTCCAACAGATGGACTTCGATTCGGGCGCCGTACAGGTCGTGCGCCGCCCCGAGCAGGTGGACTTCGCAGCGCGGCGCGGCCTCGGCGGACCCGATCGTCGGCCGAGCACCGACGTACAGAAGGGCGGGGCGTGGGGACGGGGCGTCGCCGAGGAACGCGCGAGCCGCGTAAACGCCGTGCTTGGGCAGGAGGACCTGAGAATCAACGGCGAGATTCGCGGTCGGATACCCGAGCGTCCGACCGATCCGATCCCCGCCTGTCACGTCGCCGATCAGGACCGGCGGTCGGCCCAGCATGGCGGCGGCCCCTGCGACGTCACCGGCGGCGACGAGGGATCGGATGCGCGTGCTGCTGATCGGGACATCTCCGAAGTCGACCGGTGGGACGACGATGACAGCGAAACCGTGCCGCTCGCCGAGGGACGCAAGTGTCTCGGGATCCCCGGCGCGGCCCGCTCCGAAGCGAAACGACGGCCCGACGACGACCGACGCGGCGTGCAGAGCGACCACGAGCACCTCCTCGGCGAATCGGTTCGGCGAGAGGTTCCGGATGTCGTGAAACGGCGCTCGGACGACCCGGTCGACTGCGCCGAGAAGCAGGCGGACCTTGACGTTCTCGGGGAGGAGGAGAGCACGGTGTGGGGCGGCTGAGAGCTGCCGCCGCGGCGGCAGTCGGAACGCATATGCGGCGGACGCAATCCCTCGCGCCTCGGCCTGAGCGCGCACCTCGGCCAGAATCGCCTGGTGCCCGAGATGAACACCGTCGAACGTCCCGATGCTGACTGCCGTTGCGCCCGCGTTGGTTGCCACGGCGCGCATGGTACACGATCGCTTCGATCGAGGCAGGGCATCCGACGGCGGATTGGAGTGGCCCGTAAGCGACCGGTACAATGGCATCGAAATGAGGTCGGAACGGATCGCGGGGGCTCGAGTGCAAGACGACGACGCGTCCCTGGTGACCCTGCGACCCACGACCCTCGACGACTACATCAATCAGCGCGAGATCAAGGAGAAACTCTCCATCTACATCGCCGCAGCGAAGAAGCGGGGCGAGTCGTTGGATCACGTCCTGCTACACGGGCCCCCGGGTCTCGGGAAGACGACGCTGGCGCAGATCATCGCGGCGGAAATGGGGGTCGACATTCGGATCAGCTCGGGCCCGGCGATCGAGAAGGCGGGCGACCTGGCCGCCATCCTGACAAACCTCCAACCGCACGATGTCTTCTTCATCGACGAGATCCATCGGTTGCGTCGAAACGTTGAGGAGGTCCTGTATCCGGCGATGGAGGACTACAAGATCGACATCATCCTCGGAGAGGGGCCAAACGCCCAGTCGCTGCGGATCGATCTGCCGCCGTTCACCTTGGTCGGTGCGACGACGCGCGCCGGACTGATCTCAGCGCCGATGCGCGATCGATTCGAGGTCAAGTTCCGGGTGGGGTTCTACTCGGTTGAGGACCTCAAGACGGTCGTCGTCCGGGCCGGCCGCATCCTCGGCATCGAGGTGTCGGATGACGGGGCCGAGGAACTCGCCAAACGGGCCCGCGGTACGCCGAGGATTGCGAATCGACTCCTGCGTCGGACGCGCGACTTCGCCGAGGTGAAGGGCACCGGAACGATCGACGCGGAGATCGCCCGCCGGGCGCTGGAGATGCTGCGGATCGACGAACACGGGCTCGACGAGCTCGATCGCGCTGTGCTCGAAGCGTTGATCGACAAGTTCGCCGGGGGGCCGGTCGGGCTGGATACGCTCGCCGCGGCGCTGTCGGAGGAGCGGGACACGATCACCGACATCGTTGAGCCGTTCTTGCTGCAGGAGGGGTTGATCCAACGGACACCGCAGGGGCGAGTCGCGACGGAGCGTGCGCTCTCCCACCTCAAGCAGGATCGGACCGATCGGTTGTTCTAGCGGCGCGAGAGGTTCTTCGCGTTGTGGATGAATTCCCTGACGACTCCGGAGAACCGCCGCCAGTCGAAGACGAGCGCCGCGGCGATCCAGACGACGTACCAGATCAGTGCGTGAGGTGCCTGGAAGTAGGCGACGATCAACGGAAGCGCGACGATTGGCGTCGCGAACGACATCGTCACCATTTTCGAGCGGAAGTAGGCGATGAATGCTGCGGCGACCATCACGTAGACGATCGCCGGAACGAACGGGATGAATCCGGACAGCACGAGGTAGCAGAGCCCCGAGAAGACCATCGCCATGTCGAAGGCGAACTCCTTCTCCCCCACCCACGTCGGCGGCTTGTCGTACTTGCGCGCGAGGCGACCGTCGAGAATATCGGTCGTCCAGCCGAGCATCGTGAGGAGGATGACCGCCTCCAGCGCACCGGGGCCAACGAAACCGAGGGAGAGGATCGCCGCAGCGATCAGGCCTCGTGACACGGTCAAAGCATCGGGGATCCTTTTCACCAGCCTCATCGAAGCCCCATTCTAGTGCGGCAGCCCGCGGCTGCCAAACGCGGCGTACGACGCGTGCGGCGGCCTCGAAAGACGATGCTAGGGTCGGTCCTGGTCCATCGGGCGCAATCCCGGGGGAGCGCCGAGGATCTCGTGCAGGAGGATCGCCGAGCGCGGGTCCTCCCGGATCAGTCTGAGGAGCCGCCCGAGCGCCGAGGATTCGCTCATTCAGTCTCCCTCGATTCGGCCCTGTTTCTTCGAAGCCTGATCGTCCTCGGCGAACCCCTCGCGCATTCTCGTGTCCGCTTGGACGTTCTTCATCCGGTAGTAGTCCATGATCCCGAGGTTCCCCCGGCGAAATGCCTCGGCCATCGCACGGGGGATCTCAGCCTCCGCCTCGACGACCGCGGCCCGGCGCTCCTGGACGAGGGCCGTCATCTCCTGTTCGCGGGCGACGGCCATCGCGCGCCGCTCCTCCGCCTTGGCCCGCGCCACCTTCAGGTCGGCCTCGGCCTGGTCTGTCTGGAGCTGGGCGCCGATGTTCTTGCCGACGTCGACGTCGGCAATGTCGATCGACAGAAGCTCGAACGCGGTCCCCGCGTCGAGCCCCTTTTCAAGGACCAGCGTGGAGATCTTGTCGGGGTTCTCGAGGACCTCCTTGTGCGATACTGCCGAGCCGATCGCCGAGACGATCCCCTCGCCAACGCGCGCGATGATGGTCTCCTCGGTCGCGCCGCCGACGAGCCGGTCGATGTTCGCACGAACGGTCACCTTCGCGATCGCGAACAGCTGAATCCCGTTCGCCGCCACGGCGCCGACCCTCGGCGTCTCGATGACGCGCGGGTTGACCGACATCGCGACAGCGTCCAGGACGTCACGTCCCGCGAGATCGATCGCGGCCGCGCGCTGGAAGTCGAGGGCGATGTCCGCCTTGTCGGCACTGATCAGGGCGCGTGCGACCCGCTCGACGTTTCCCCCGGCGAGGTAGTGCGCCTCGAGGTCCGAGACCGACAGTTTCAGCCCTGCTTTCCACGCTGCGATCATCGGGAAGATGACGCGATGCGGATTGACCTTCCGCAGGCGCATGCCGATGAGCGTCACCGGTCCGACCGGTACGCCGGCCGCGAGCGCCGAGATCCACAGCCCCATCGGGACGAAGTAGAAGAACAGCCATAACACCAGTAGCCCGGCCGCGGCCAACACGATGTAGCCGACCATGATTAGCCCTCCTTGTTTTCTCGAACGACTTTCCGGTACACGTCATCGCGAATCACGACGATCGGAGTCCCCTTCGGCAGGTGCCCTTCTTCGCAGACGACGTCGATCCTCTCTTCATCGAACACGCCTGCGCCGACCGGGCGGAGGTTGGTTGCGGCCACCCCGCGGCGTCCGATCCACGTACTGGGCATGCTGGCCTTCGTATCGCTCGTATCGTGAGAGCGCCCCGTGACCGCGGATGACAGGATGATGCCACCGAGGCGGAGGCGAGTCTTCGGCAGCCGCGCCAACAGGGCGATCGCTGCGACGACGGAGACGATCAGCCCGCCGGATACGATGGCGATCGCCTGGATCGCTTGCTCGCGGGCGGCGAACGGGCCGACCATCGCGGTGTAGAACCCGAGCCCGATGAGGACGAGGCCGAGCAGCCCCGTGATTCCGAAGTCGACCGCCGTGAACGCGAAGATCTCGAGCACAATGGCCACGACGCCGCCCAGGAGGAACGCGATCGATTCCCAGCCCGCGAGTCCGACGAGGAAGTGCGCCCAGAAGAACGCGCCGAGACAGGCGATGCCGATGAGCCCGGGGATCCCGAAGCCGGGAACGAGCATCTCGACGATCAGCCCGAGGAGGCCGGCCGTGACCAGAAGTCCGACCGCCACCGGAGACGTCAGTGCCTCGACCAGCCCGTCGACCCACCGAACCTGGAAGGTGACGAGCTCGCTGTATCCGCGGTCGGTGAGCCACGTCTCGATCGATTCAACCTCGCCGTCGGAGTACCCCCACGTGGCGGCGTCCTGGGCGGTCAAGGTCAGGAGCTTGCCCCTCTCGACCAGTCCGGGGATCGAAACGTCCCGGTCGACCATCGCCTCGGCGACCTCGGGCGGCCGTCCGTGCAGCTCGGCCGCGGCGCGAAACAGCGACCGCGTTGCGCTGATCACTTTCTCCGGTGCCTCACGGAGATCCTGCCCGACAATCGTGACCGGCGTCGCGGCGCCCATGACGCCGCCCGGGGAGAAGAGGATGGTCTCGCACGCGATCGCGATGGCGGCACCGGCGGAGAGCGCCTCGCCCGATACGTATGCGACCGTCGGGACGGTCGCGGCGAGCAGCGTGCGTCGGGCCTCGATCGCGGCGTCGAGGTAGCCGCCCGGCGTCGCGAGGACGAGGACGACGACATCGGCGCCGGCATCGGTCGCATCGGCGATTCCGCGTTGGAGGTAGCTGACCGTGCCGGAGTTGATCTCTCCGTCGATCGTCAGGATCCATGCCATGCCGTCCGCGAGCCCGGCACACGCGACGAGCAACAAGATCGGCACCGCTGCAGGTCCTATCCACAATCGACGACGGCTCATGCATCCATTCTATGTTGACATGGCGGGTTTCTGCAAGTTCGCAGTGCGGGCGATTGGTTTCGGTTCCCGTCGGGGCTAGAATGATTTGAAAGGGGAGAGTCAAACGCGAATCCGGAGGGCGCGGAGGACGCGAGGGGCGGAAGGGAGGTTGCGGGATGAAGAATGCGCTTTTCCTGTTGACGATCTGGGTCGGGATCATCGTCGCGGCGTACGCGATGGTCTACTGGGACCGCGGCATCGAGCCGCCGCTGCCGATCTCGATTCTTGCATCTTCGGACTTGAGGTACGCAGATCCGGGCGGCCGATTCAGCCTGGCCTATCCGGCGACGTGGGATCTTGAGGAGGCGGAGGCGTTCGTTCATCTGACCGATCCGCTCGCCAAGATCGACGTGACGGTCTTCGCGGTCGAGGAGTCGGTCCCGGAAACAGCGCTCCTGCATGCCCTGGGAATCCTCGACTCCGAAGAGGAGGATCGCGGGTTGCTCGCGGTCGAGGAAATCCCCGCCCCCGGCGAGGCGGAGCGGGCGGTGAGGATCGCCGGCCCGGTCGACGGTGGGTTGGCGAGCTACGGATTGGCATACCTGTATGGGGAAGAGACGATCGTCGTGCTCGTCCGCGGCGAGGAGACGGCGATCGGTGCGCGCGGGAGTGAACTCGACCGGATCGAGTCCGGCCTGAGGATCCCTGCAGCGGCCGCCGGCGAAACGGCGCCGAACGGGGAGGCCGCGACGGTCGTGGAGCTGTAGCCGATCGGAGGCGGGCACCGTCGGGCGCCCGCCGTCCTCTTCTGACCTACTCCGCCGTGATCGAGATCCCCTCGAGCCGCAAGGACGGGGAGGTGAAGTTCAGGACCATCTCCGTCTCTCGGGAGATCCCCGAAAGGGTCTTGAGTGCCTCGAACACGTTGCCGGCGATCAGCGTGCCGGCAACCGCGCGGTCGATCTTCCCGTCGACGATCAGATACGCCGCCTTGGCGACGCCGGAGAAATCGCCGGAGATCGGATCCGCGTTCCCCGAGAAGCGGCTGACGAGCAGGCCGCGTTTCATCTCCCTGATCAGATCGGCCTTGGCGATGTCCCCCGGGACGATCGTCCAATTCGTCGGTCCGACCGCGGGCAGCGTACCGGCCGAACCGATGGCGTTGCCGGTGTTCGGGACGCCGAAGGCGTGGGCGGTGTAGGCGTTGTGCAGGAACGAGCGCAGCACGCCGCCCACGATCAACGGGAGCCTCCGGTGCGGGACCCCCTCTCGGTCGAACGCGGCGGTCGCGATGCCGCCGGGAAGGCGACCGTCGTCGACGAGGTTGAACCCCGGCACGGCGACGGACTCACCGAGCGCGTCCTTCCAGCGGGACATGCCCCGAAGGACGTTGCGGGCGCTCAGCTGGAACGGGAGCGGCGAGAACAGACTCACCACGGCGTACGGGTCGAGCAGGACCTGTCCGACGAACGACGTGCCCTTCTGCGCGCCGAGCGATCCGAGGGCGTCCTCGCTCGAGCGGCGGGCGATCGGATCGACGTCGATATCGCCGACGGATCGCGTGGCGCCGAACTTGAACGCCATGTTCGACACAACATCGCCGTCCCGCGCCGTCGTGAGGGTGCTGTAGGTGAACAGGCTGCTACGCTCGCCGGCCTCGACGCCGGACGTGTTGAGCAGGAGGCGATCCCGTAGCTCGGCCGAGAACTCCGATTCGCCGACGATGACCCGCGGATCGACCGACTTCGCCGTCTCCAGCATCCGGATCGCTTGCTTCACCGCGTCTGCCGTGCCGAACGACTCGGCCGCGGGGTCGCTCAACCCCTCGACCGGCTGGATGTCGGCTGGGTCCGGGAGGACGTTGTGCGGATCACCCGGCGACGCCTTGGCCAGCGTGACCGCGTCGACCGCCGCGTCCTCGAGCTTCGTCAGATCGTTCGTGCTGGCGAAGCCGACCTGCGTTCCGATGAACGCCCGCACGCCGATGCGGGTCTCCTGAAGGCTCTTCGAGATCTGTAGGTCATCCTTCTCGACGGCCGACGTGATCGCCCGGGTCGCCTGGCCGAACACCTCGGCCCGGTCGGCTCCGTGCTTGCGCGCGAGATCGAGCGCCTGCTGACAGAGATTGAGGAGGTTCTGCTGAGTCATGCTTGCCGCCCTCCGATCGTGAGCGTGCAGCGGATGTGCGGGCCGCCGGCGTCGACCTTCGCAGCCTGGCCTTTGCCGCAGGCCCCGGCGCCGTGCTCCCACGCGAAGTCATCTCCGACCGCGTCGACCGACTTCAGCACGTCGAACGCGTTCCCCGAGATCGTCGCGCCGCGAACGAGCTCGCCGACCTTGCCGCCGACGATCCGGTGCGCCTCCCGGACGCCGAACATGAATTCGGCGTTCGAGTCGGCCTGCCCGCTCATCCCGAGCTCGCGAAGGTAGTAGCCGTTTTCGACCCCGCCGATCAGCTCTTCGAGCGGTGTCTCTCCCGGCTCGATGTACGTGTTTCGCATTCGGATGATCGGATCGTCGCTGTAGACGTAGGCGCGCGCGTTCCCGGTCGGCGCGACGCCGTAGTGTGCCGCCGTTTCGCGATTGTGCAGGAACGAGCGCATCACGCCGCCGTCGATGATGACCGTCCGTTGGGTGAGAACGCCCTCGTCGTCGACGGGGAGGATCCCGACTGCATACGGGGAGTACTCGGTCGCCCCGCTGTCGCAGAGCGTAACCAGTTCGGAAGCGACGATCCGGCCGATCTTGTCGGACGTGATCGCGCCGCCGAGGACGATGTCGGCTTCGACGGTGTGGCCGATCGCCTCGTGGCAGAGGATTCCGACGAGGCCGGGGTCGAGTACGACGACGGAGCCGCCCCCCTCCGGGTGGGGCGCCGATAGCTGGTCGACGGCGAGCTTGGACGCCACGTCGGCGAGCTTCTCCGGCGCGACGATCCCGAGCAGATCGGACCAGCCGCCGGTGACGCCGGAGCTCTCGTGCCCCATCGTCTGATCGCCGTTCCGTCCGGCGACGGCGAGCGCGCGGAGCTCGGGCTTCGAGTCGAAGATGTGGGCTGAGGCACCGTCGGACGTGACGATGATCTTCTCGTCTTGGATCTCGCCGTACGACGCGGAGCTCGATACGATCTCCTTCGCGGCGGATCGGATCCGCTCATCGAGGTGGAGGACGAGTGCCAGCTTCTCTTCCAGGGAGTGAGCGTCGAGTGGATCGTCGGTCGCGACGGCGAACGTTCCGGTCGCCATCGGCGCGTCGGCGAGCCCCTTGATGCGTTCCTTCTTCGCGCCGGCCGACGTCCTGGCGGCAGCCTGCGCGGCCTCGATCGCCTCCAGGATCCCACGTTCGGACACGTTCGTCGTACTGGCGAATCCGAACACCCCGTCCACGAGCGCGCGGACGCCCAGGCCGGCGAGAAGTGCGCTCGATGACTCCTCGAGATTCCCGTTGCGAACGGTGATGCGCTTGGTGCTTCGTGCCTGGTAACGAAGCTCGATCCACCCGCTCGCCGTGGCGACGATGCGTTCCAGTAGCTTCTGCATTCGGCCTCCTTCGCAGTACCGAGCCCTCTGACTGGATGATCCCCCGTAAGTATGGTGCCCGGCGCCGACAGTTCAATGTGGCGGCCTCGGGCGCTTGCCGGTGGCGCCGAGATCGGGTACGAAGGGTCGGCTGCTCGTTCACGTGAAGAGGAAGTGGACATGATCCGAAAAGCAACGATGATCGCGATCGGTGTGACCTGCCTGTTGGCGACGGCGGTGGTCGCACTGGAGGAAGTGGCGAGGGGCGACAGGATCTGGTTCGGGCTGGGCGGATCGGCGCTCGGTCTGGCTCTGCCCGATCTCGGTAGCGTCAATTTGCACCTGGCCGATCGCGGCTTCGACGCGTTCGGCGACGCGATCCTGTTCACCGGCGGACGCGGCCGGGGCGGTGTCCTCGGCGGTCTGTCGCTGGGCGGGATCGGCTGGGCGGGCGAGACGGCTGCCTCGGGCGAGGACGGCCACGCGGACTTGGCGATCGGATTCGGCGGGCTTGAGGTCGGTCGCGTCATCGGTGGGGACGAGCAGTCGCTGCTGACGCTGGGCGTCGTGATCGGCGGTGGCGGGACGTCGCTGCTCCTGATCGAAGGCACGGGCCAAGCGGGCGGAGACGACGGACCGTTCGGGTCGTGCGGGGTCGCCCCGAAGCCGCTGATCCTCGGTCGGTACGGCGCGATCGCCGCGATCGAGCCGTTCGCGAGCCTCCAGGTCCAGCCGCTTCACTACCTCGGATTCGAGCTTCACCTCGGGTACCTGCTACCGATCGTCTCGTTCGAATGGGGCGACGCGGAGTTGGTTGGAGCCTCACCGAGACTCGCCGGACCTGTCGTCTGCATCTCTGCAACGTGGGGAGCGATCGGCCGGCCGGCGATCGGTCCGATCCTCGAACGTCCGATGCTTGAGGAGACGGTGGAGCAGTCCGCCTCGCTCGCCGGTCCGTGCGTCGAGATCGACAACGCGGTTGGCCGAGTCACGGTCGATGTCGGCGCCGAGTCGGGGGTGCATATCGTTGCTGTGAAGCGGGCGCACACGCAGGTCGTTCTCGATCAGGTGGCCGTGTTGATCGAGCTGACCCGGTGCGGCCTGCGCGTCGATTCGCGGGGACCGCGCAGCGGGTACTGGGAGATCGAGTACTCGATCTCCGTGCCGGTCGGCGCGGACGTTGCGGTCACGCAGGCCGTGGGGGACGTACATGTGAGCGACGTCTCGGGGGCGACATCGATCGAGCTGGGGATAGGCGGAATCGACGTCGAAAGCGTCGTTGGGCCATCGCTGCAAGTGGAATCGGGCGCCGGGGACATTCGCGTCGTCGGTGTCGTGGCCGAGACGATCGAGGTGAAGTTGGGTACGGGAGACATCGAGATCATCCTTCCGGCCGCCGCGTCCTACGCGCTCGCCGCTCGGGTCGAGATCGGCGAGATCACGGTCGGTCCGTTCGAGGAGTTCGCCGGTATCGAGACCGGCGGGTTGGGGCGCCGCGCCGAGGCGACGCTGGGCGACGGTGCAGGGGATCTATCGGTTCGCCTCGGGATCGGCGAGATCGGAATCCGGGCGGCGTCGGACTGACGCCGGCTGGGTGGAGGGAGCCGTGGAAACCAACGCGATCATCGAGGCGATGCTTCGGCGCAGATCGATTCGGTCGTTTACAGACGAGGAGCCGACCCGGGCAGTGATCGAGACGGTCATCCGGGCCGGTCAACAGGCGCCGTTCGCGGCGCAGCTGGGGAGTGTCCTCCTGAAGCGCGATCGAAGTGCGAACCCTTTTCGCGCCCCGCTTCTATTCACGGTCTGTGTCGATGTGCACCGGATGGAACGCGTCATGGCGGCGCGCGGATGGCGACGCGTAATGTGTGATCTGTCGACGCTTCTGCTCGGGGTGCAGGACGCAGCATACATGGCGCAGAACATGGTTCAGGCCGCGGAGTCATTGGGGATGGGCAGTTGCTTTCTTGGGGGGGCGCCGTACTACGCGGCTCGGATTGCGAAGGAGTACGCACTCCCGCCGAAGGTGTTCCCCCTCGTGCAGCTGGCGATGGGCTATCCGGCGGAGGCCCCGGCGATCCGTCCCCGGTATCCGATCGAGTTCAGCCTGTTCGAGAACCGCTACCCCGAGTTCGACCGACCGTCGATCGACCGGGCGATGGCGGCGATGGATGAAGGGTATCTCGCCCAGGAGTACTATCGCTCTCTTGGCGTGAAGCTGCCGCTCGAAGAGGGGCGCGAGGAGACGTTCACCTACGATGACTACTCTTGGACCGAGCACATCTCGCGAAAGCTCGGTCAGTGGATGAGGGATCCGGACGAGCTGCATCGGGAGTTGGAGGCGTGCGGGTTTGACCTCGCGGGAGGGATCGGCGCGACGGCGGAGTAGCGCCAAGCCGCGCGCCGTGAGTCCTTGACAGGCGTGCGGATCCCCCCATATGCTCGATATCGAGAGCGGGTCCATAGCTCAGTGGCAGAGCAACCGGCTCATAACCGGTCGGTCCCAGGTTCGAATCCTGGTGGGCCCACTGCGAGATGAAACTGTTCGTATACATCGACGGAGCGGCAAGGGGAGAGCCCGGCGAGGCGGGGATCGGGATCGCGATCACCGATCAAGACGGGGCCGTGATCGAGGAGATCTCTCAGCTGATCGGCCGAGCGACGACCGAGGTCGCGGAGTATCGCGCGCTGATCGAAGCGGCCCGCCGCGCGGCGGCGCACCGTCCGGAGTCGGCGCTCTTCTTCACCGACAATCAACGTATCGCGAACTACGTCAACCGCGTCTTCGAGACGCGCGAGCCGCACATCAAGCGCCTGATCGAGATCGCGCTGGGGGCGTTGAATCAGCTGCCGCAGTGGCGGGTGAACTACGTCGACCGGGACGCGAACGTGCGCGCTCCACGCCTCGTTGAGCGTGCGTTTCACCAGAGCGTCCAGGCACAGGTGACGCGCGAACGGATGGAGCTGGTGCTCCTCGCCCGAGCGTCGACGCTCAACGACGACGCGATGCAGCGGCTGATCGATTACGCCGAAAGGCTCCAGGAAGAGGGCTAGACGATGCGGCTGGTCGTGCAGCGCGTGAAGCGCGCGTCGGTCGATGTCGCGGGGGAGAGAATCGCTCAGGTCGAGGCGGGCCTGCTGTTGCTGGTCGGAATCGCTTCGGGCGACGTCGATGTCGATCTTCGGAAGATCGCGGGCAAGATCGTCAACCTACGCATCTTCGAAGACGAGGACGGCAAGATGAACCGCTCGCTCGTCGACGCCGGTGGGCGGATCCTGGCGGTGTCCCAGTTCACGCTGTACGGGGACACCGGCAAAGGGCGAAGGCCTAGCTTCGTCGGAGCGGCCGCGCCGGCGGTCGCCGAGCCGCTGTTCGACGCGTTCGTCGATGCGCTTCGCGCGGAAGGTGTCCATGTTGCCACCGGCCGGTTCGGAGCGAAGATGGCAGTCGAGCTCATCAACGATGGGCCAGTGACGCTCGTGATCGAGGTTGCGCCGCCTCCCCCTGTGGGCTACACTGCGGGCCTCTGAGGCCACCTTATGCAGCGCGAGGGGCCTTAAGCTGCAGGAGGAGCCATGGCGGTCCCGAAATACAGAACATCCCGAGCGAAAGGCCGTGCGCGGCGCAACCACTGGCGCAAGATGTCCTCGATCGCCGCCAGCGAGTGCCCGCACTGCCACGAGACGAAGCTACCTCACCGCGCCTGTCCGCACTGCGGCTACTACAACGGGATGGAGATCGTCTCCCACACCAAGGACGAGAGCTAGGATCTCGCCGTTTCCCGATCCTTAACGACGCGCCGCTACGACGTTCGATCCTTCTTGGCGCGCTTGACTCCGGCCTTGGCGCGCTTCTTCTCGATCTTGGCCTCGGCCTCGAGCCTCGCCTTCTCGAGCTCCACCTCTGCGGGGAGAGAGGCCGTCGGGAGGGAAGGGTCGATCGGCTGACGGCTCCTGCGCCGTTTCTCGATCAACCGCAACGCGAGCGACTTGCCGAACTGGCCGATGAAGCCGGCGGCAAGCACCAGCAGAACCCACTTCAGAACGTTCCATACTGCTTGCCACGTCACGTTGGCGATGGTAGATCAACGATGGCTTCGCAGCAAGCGCCACTTCCCGGGGGACGGCCCGGCTCTCCGCGCCGTTGACATGTGCGAGATTCCCGTACAGAATGGCACAGGGAGCGATGCCATGTCGGATGTGAATGCGAGCTACTCACCGGATGGAGGGCTTCGGGAGCGATGGCGCGACGTCCTGAGCGCCATCGACGATCGAATCCTGCGTGCCTGCCTTCCCACGGACGTGGCGGCCGTCTCGCTTGACGAGGATCAGCTGTTCGTGTCCGTCGACAGCGAGTTCAAGAAGGAATACTGCTTGAGGAAGCTCGAGACGCTTCGGAATGCGGTCACGAAGACACTCGGCCCGCACGACGTCGTGATCGGCGAGCCACCGCTTGTCGAGCAGGCGCGAAAGCAGGAACCTCAGCACGGCGCGAACGCACGGATTGTGGTCCTCGGCGTCGGGGACGGTGGGGTCAACGCCGTGGTGCGGATGCGGGAGGAGAAGCTACAGGGCGTCCGCCTGGTCGCGGTGGACACCGACCGCCAAGTCCTCGAGGCGTCCCCGATCGGCGAGACCCTGCAGCTCGGGATGGACATCACCGGCGGTCGTGGAACCGGGGGGAATCTCGAGAAAGGGCATCGCGCGGCGACCGAGTCGCGATGGGAGATCGCGAATCTCGTGCGAGAGATGGATCTGGTATTCATCACTGCGGGGCTGGGCGGCGGGACGGGGAGCGGGGCCGCCCCGGTCATCGCGGAGATCGCGCGGGAGAGCGGGGCCCTCACCGTGGGCGTTGTGACGCGACCGTTCTCGTTCGAGGGGACTGTTCGGATGAGCCATGCGGAGGCCGGTCTGGCCGAGCTTCGGAAGGCGGCCGACGTTCTGATCGTGATCTCGAACGACCGGCTTCTGGAGACCAACGCACGCGGGCTGCCGATGACCAAGGCGTTCGAGCTGGCCGACGAGATCCTCCACGAGGGGGTCCGAGGGATCTCCAACCTGATCACGATTCGCGGGCTGATCAACCTCGACTTCGCCGACATCCGCTCGGTCTTGGCCGGGGCGGGGGACGCGATGATGGGAATGGGCCAGGCGAGCGGCGATCAGCGGGCCGTCAACGCGGCGAAGTTCGCAAGCAGCAATCCGTTACTCGAAGGGGACTCGATCCGTGGTGCGCGGAAGCTGATCATGAACGTCACCGGTGGTGACGATCTGACCCTCGGAGAGGTCACCGCGGCGGCGGATCACATTCGAAAGGCCGCGGCGACCGAGTGCGACCTCGTCTTCGGCGCGGTCGTGCAGCCGGATTTCGATGGCAGGATCCAGATCACGGTGATCGCGGCCGACTTCCAGGAGGCCGACATGATCGGCCGCGAGCTGCGACGTCCGCTGCAGCGCGAGCGGATCACGGTCGACAAGAACCTTGACGTGCCGACCTTCCTGCGCCGGGAACGCGCGTCGCAGCAAGAGCCGGACGGCGAGGAGTAGCTGATAGGCGGCGAAACGTCGCGCGGGGTTGTGGGGTAAGTCATCGCAGCGAGTGGTGAACATGGGATCGGCAAACATACTGATCTGTGAAGACGAAGCGCGCATCGCGCGGCTTCTCGAAGAGGCGCTGGGCGACGAGGGGTATCGCGTCCGCGTCGTGGCGAACAGGACGGACGCCGAGGATCTCCTGTCCCGCTGGACGCCAGACCTGATCCTGCTCGATGTGATCCTCCCGGAGTCGAAGAACGCCGGGTGGGAGCTGTTGGCCGAGATTCGGAAGCGCAGTTCGGTGCCGATCATCATGGTCACGGCGCTGAGTCGCGCCGATGACCGGGTACGCGGACTGCGCGAAGGGGCGGATGATTTCATCTCCAAGCCGTTCCATCTCGAGGAAGTCCTGGCGCGCGTCGAGGCGGTTCTCCGAAGGACCCGGCCGGGTATCGGCGCACTGGACTTGATCATCGACGATGTCCGCAAGGAGGTCCGGCTCAAGGAGCGGACGGTCTCGCTCTCCCCGAAGGAGTATCGTCTGCTCAAGCTGCTTGCGTCCTCCCCTGGGCGCGTGTTCACGACGGACGAGATACTGCACGAGCTTTGGCCGGAGAGCCCGTACGCGACCGGGCAGGACGTGCAGAAGTACGTCTACCTTCTGCGACGGAAGATCGAGCGGGATCCGAAGAAGCCGCGGCTCGTCCTCACATCGCGCGGGTTCGGGTATCGCCTCGCGGTCTGACGCGGGTTAGATGTCGCGGATGTCGAGGAAGAGGGGGCGCTCGGGCAGTTGCTCCGATCCGCACGGCCGGACCATCGTGTGGTAGTGCATCACCTTCTCCGGTACAAACCGTGGCAGGCGCGGAGCGAGCGGGTCGTCCCGGTAGACGAACAGGGTGACGATGTCGATCCCATCAGCACGAGCCACTCTTCGGAGGCGCTGGACGAGCGTCTTGAACAGCGCTCCGCCGGACGGCCCTTCGCAGACCGGATCGAACAGCTGGAGGTAGGTCAGCTGACGCCCGACACGAGGGACCTTCGGAACCGGGAGGAACGTCGCGAGCGGATTGAGGAGGAGGCCCAGTGCTCGGAGCGACATGGGCATCCGCAAAACGCGGCTGCGGTAGATGCTCGATAGGTCCCACGCGCTGACCTGGGCACAGGAGCCGCCGTCCTCGATCCGGAAGACCCCACGGAGATACCCGAGATCCGCCCCGCGGCGGTAGGCGGCGCCGAAGTCGCAAGGGCGAAGCGAACGGCTCCCGACATGACGGTCCAGCCGGTCGATCTCCTCTTCGAGGTCGTCCAGATGGTCGTCCAGCTCGCCGGGGTCGCCCGGAAGGCTCGGCAACGAGAGGATGTTGAACGTCGCGCCGACCCTCGCGCCCATCTTCGTCGCGACGCGCATCGAATCGTGGTTGTCGGTCTTCACGTGGCCGTAGATAAACGCGGCGTCCGCCGCCTCGATTTCGGCGAGACAGGCCTTCCAAAGCCTGAATAGCCCCCGCTTCATGCTCCGCCGGTACGATGCCTCGCCGCGGAGGTCGTAGAAGTAGGCGACCGGCTGCGGCTCACCGCGGAGGAGGACGTCCTTGATCGCGAACGCCATGATACCGACGAGCCTGCCGTCTTCCTCGGCGATCAGGACCCTGCTCCGGTCGTGTAGACGGGAGCGGTAGAAGTAATCGTCCCGATCGATGAGGATCGAAATCCCGGTGCCCTGAGGGCTTTGGGATTCCAATTGCAGCAACGCCTCGTTGTCGGCGGGGGTCGCGTCGCGGATGCGGAACATGTGGGTCCTTTCTACTTCGCGATCAGGACCGTCTTCGCGGTCCGGGCCATGGCGCCCCGATTGTCGATGACTACGAGCGTAACGATATACGTTCCGGGCGCAGAATAGCAGTGGACGGGCGTGAATCGACCTCCGTCGCCGCATGCGGCCGGGTCGCCCGGACAGCTCGCTCCGTCGCCGAAATCCCAGGCGACGTGACGGATCTCGCCGGACGGGCTGAGGTCGTGTGAGATGGTAGCGTCGAACGCGACGCAGCGGACGTCGACCGTCGCTACGGCAAACGCCGCGACGGGGCTGGCGTTCTCGATCACGATCTCGACGGAGAACGGATCGGAGCGCGCTCCGTCGTCATCCTGCACCGTCACGGCGACGGTGTGGCGCCCGTCCTCGGGAAATCGGACCGTCGGCCCCGAGGCGGTCACGACGACCCCGTCGCCGAAGTCCCAGAACCACTGGACGATGTTTCCGTCGGGGTCGTCGGCGCTGGCGATCAACAGGACGTCTTCGGCGTCGGTGGGCGCTGCCGGTGTCCACTGGATCCGGTCGATTCGCGGCGCTCGGTTGACGACTCGAACGCAAAGCGGGTCAGCGACGGCGAACGCACCGTCGTCGTCGATGACGCGAAGTCCCACCGCGAACGTGCCGTCGTCGCTGTATGCGTGGGAGAGCGTCGGGGAGGAGGAGGTGCGTTCGTACATCCCGTCACCGTCGAAGTCCCATTCGTACTGCGTGATCGAGCCGCCGGGGCTCGGGTCGCTCGAACCGGAGGCATCGAATCGGAACGACGCCCCGGTCGGCCGCTCCGCCCGGTCGGCGGAGAGCTGTGCTGCCGGAGGAAGATTGGTGATCGTGACCTGCGCCACTGTCGTGTGCCGCGCTCCGCCGTCGTCGGTCACAGTCAGCGAGACGGTGTACGTCCCGGCGCTTTGGAACGCGTGCTCCGAACCGGCCTCGGCGGCGGTCCCGCCGTCGCCGAACTGCCATAGCCAACAGACGATCGCACCGTCCTCGTCGTGCGACAGGTCGGTGAATCGGATCGGCGCGAGCTCGGGCGCCTGGGATTCGGACAATTGGAACGCGGCGATCGGAGGATTGTTGATAGGGATCGTCGCGGCGAGCGGTGGCGAGACGTCTCCGAAATCATCGACGACCGTGAGCGTCACGACCCACTCCCCGGCGGTTTCGAACGTGTGCTCAACGACCGGCTCGGGGACCTCCTGGTCGAATATCCCGTCACCGTCGAAGTCCCAGCGGTACGCGGCGATTTCGCCATCGGGGTCGTGCGAGCCCGAGGCATCGAACCGGATCGGATCGTTCGGGCTCGGGCGGTCGGGAGAGTGGGTGAAGGCACCGATCGGGAAGCGATTGGAGATGTGCACCGATTGCGACTGGATCGCCGCCTCGAACTGGTCGTCGACCACTCGGAGCAGGACCAGGTACTCGCCCGGGCGATCGTAGGCGTGTTCGACCACTTCGTCGCCAGCCGTCGCGCCGTCGCCGAGATCCCATTCCCACGAGACGATCTGTCCGTCGACGTCGCTTGACTCGTCCCGGAAGCGGACGGGGCTCCCGGTGCGGGGCACGTCGTCGCCGAGGGGGATGACGGAGAAGTCCGCGACGGGAAGCGAGCGCTCCCGGACGCGGACGGAGCAGCTCGCTTCGGAGGCGCCGCCTTTCACGTCGGTCAGCGAAAGCGTAACGACGTAGTCTCCAGGGAGAGCGTAGGTGTGGGAAGCGATCGAGCCGGATCCGTCCTGCCCGTCGCCGAAATCCCACCGATACGATGCGATCGGGTCGTTTTCGTCGGACGAGCCGGAGGCGTCGAATGTCACGGGTGCTCCGGGCGTCGGGGAGCGCGGCTCCACTCCGAACGATGGCGTTGGGGGGACGTTGAACACGGAGTTCTCGCTCCGCGGTGTGCCGCGGAGCGGTCGCTCGGACGGGCCGAGGCGGAGCTCGACCTTCGAGCTCGCCCAGTTTTCCGGGCTGTCGGGGAGCCGGTAGTCGACCCGCTCCATCGACGCGTACGAAGGCGCTCGCTTCGCGTCGGTCCCGGCCGGCCAGGGCGCATCGGTCCCGTCCGGCGCGTTGGCGGCGTCCGAAAGGCGTCCCTCGGCGTCGTAGAGGTACAGCGCCTCGCCGCGGTCGGTCAGCGCGCCGCGATAGATCCGGTCGGCCGCGACTCCGGGGACCGAATCGTCGTCCGTCCGCTCGAGAAGGTAGAAGCCGCTGGCGGGATCTCCGGCGATGCGGGGACCGATCGTCCCGTCCAACTCGATACTGGGCGAGCCGTCCGATGAGACGAGATGCCAGCCGGCGAGATCGACCGGCTCCGCGGAGGCGTTGTACAACTCGATCCATTCGGCCGCGGCGTCCCATTCGGCGCCCGCCCAGGCGACTTCGTTGATCCGAATCGGCCCGCCCGGGGCGTCTTGCGCAACGGCTGCAACCGATGCGAGAACCAACGCAGCGATCGTCACAAACCCTCCGGAAAGCGCCCTCATGGATCCTCCTTCCGCTCTTCGAGCGACGGGGCGGATGCGGGATCGGATCAGGGTAGCACAACCGGGCAGGGAGACCAACTGCGCCGGAATCAGGCGAGAGGCGTCTCGCGGTCCTCCGGCGGCGGGGACCGCCGCAGGTCGTTCCGTTCGTACGCCTCGATGATCCTCGCAACCAGCGGGTGCCGGACGACGTCGGTCTTGTCGAGACGGACGAACTCGATCCCCTGGATCCCCTCAAGGATCCGCTGGACCGTGATCAATCCGGAAACCCGCTCCTCGAGGTCGACCTGGGTCACGTCGCCGGTGATGATCGCCTTCGAGTGGAAGCCGAGGCGGGTGAGGAACATCTTCATCTGCGTCGACGTCGTGTTCTGGGCCTCGTCGAGGATGACGAAGCAGTTGTTCAGCGTCCGACCGCGCATGAACGCGAGCGGGGCCATCTCGATGCGTCCGTGCTCGATCAGTTTCTCGAACTCGCCGACCGGGATCATGTCGAAGATCGCATCGTAGAGCGGCCGCAAGTACGGGCTGACCTTGGCTTGAATATCGCCGGGCAGGAAGCCGAGCTCCTCGCCGGCCTCGACCGCTGGGCGGGTGAGAATGATCCGCTTGACGTGCTCCCGCTTGAGGAAATCGATCGCCATCGCCACCGCGAGGTACGTCTTGCCGGTGCCGGCCGGCCCGATAGAGAAGGTGATGTCGTTCTCGCGGACCGCGGTCACGTAGCGGTGCTGCCCGACGGTCTTGGCGCGGATCTCCTCTCCCCAGTGGGTGATCCGCACGACATCGGACAAGACCCCTTCGACTCCGATGCCCGCCTTCACCTGGGCGATCAGATACCGAACGTCGGCCAGAGACGGCGTGTGGTGTCCCTGTACGAGGTCGAGCAGCTTCTCGAACAGTCCGCGGACCCGCTCGACCTCCTCCGCCTCGCCCTCGATGCGGACCGTCTCGCCGCGGGCGAGGACTTGGGCGGAGAACTCCTTCTGGATTTCCTTGAGATTGCGGTTGTACTGGCCGAGTACCGCGGTTGCCTCCGCATTGTCGTTCAGTGTCAGCTCGGCGTGCGTCGGGTCAGGCATCGATCGTTCCCTTCAAGTGGTCCTCCGCGATCGCGACGATGCGAACCGGGCGGACAGAACCGATAGCAATCTGTTGTCTTGAGGCGAAGTGGACGTGGAGGTAGTCGCTCGTATAACCGCGCCATTCGTCTCCTCGGCGCTCTTCCACGAGGACATGGTGAGTCGAACCGAGCCGATTGTCAAGCTGTCGGCGGAGGCCGTCGCGCCACCGCCGCGCGACGGCGGAGGCGCGACATCGGGCGACCCGCTCGGTGATCCCGTCCCGGAGGTCGGCAGCGACGGTTCCGGGCCGCGGGGAGAAGCGAAACGCATGGAGGTTGACGAATCCGACATCGTCGATGACACGACATGTTTCACCAAAGGCCGTCTCGTCCTCGCCGGGAAAGCCGACGATCACGTCGGTCCCGAATGTGGCGTGGGGGATCCGCTCCCGGACGGTGGCGATCGTGCCGAGGTAGTCCGACACCGTGTAGCCCCTCGCCATCGCTCGGAGGATGCGGTCGTCTCCGGACTGCAGGGGCACGTGGAAGTGGGGGCAGGCGCGCTCGTCGTCGGCGAACGCATCGACCAACGATGCGGTGAGCCCCGACGGGTTGATCGAGGCAATCCTCAGTCGGCTGAGCCCGTCGATCGCGAGGAGGCGGCGGACGACGTCGGGAAGTCCGCCGACCGGAGGCGCGTACTGGGCGAGGTCGATGCCGCTGAGCACGATCTCCGGATGTCCCGAGGAGACAAGCGCTGCCGCCTCCGCGGCGACGGCGTCGAGTGGCTTGCTGCGCGGTGCCCCGCGAACCTGTGTCGCTCGGCAGTAGGTGCAGGCACGGGCGCAGCCGTCCTGGATCTTCAAGTGTGCGCGGACGCGCCCCCGTTCGCCGGCACTTGTCTCGTCGGCGATCGGTCCCGGCTCAATCGAAGGAACGAGGCCGTGCTCCCCGGACCGGGCCCGCTCGACGAGCTCGACGATCCGAGGCTTCCATGTGTTGCCCGCGAGGAGGTCGGCGGCGTCGAATCGGGTCAGCCGCTGCTCCACGGCGTCGGCGAGGCAGCCGATGAGGACGATCCGGCTTCGGGGATGCTCGCGCCGCAACCGCGTCGCCGCCTGACGAGCCTTTCGCTCCGCCAAGCCCGTGACCGTGCACGCGTTGAGAACGAAGACATCGACGTCGTCCCGGTCCACGGCACGAAGGGATCCGAGGAGGCTCTCCATCATGGCGGACTCGTACTGGTTGACGCGACAGCCGAACGTAAGTATGACGACGCGTGGATCGTCCATCTACGTGTGGCGCTCGACCGTGAATCGTCGAAGTTCGTACGTCTCGTTGGGCCCGATCCCCGCTTTGCGCTTCGCGATCTCGATCTGTGCCGCGACCGAGTCGACCCCGGCGAGATCGGGCAGGAGGAGGCCGCGCCGCCAGCCGCTCTCTACGATGACACCGAAACGAGCCGGATCGAGGTCCGCCTCTGCGCACGGCTCCGGCTCGGAGAGGACGTCGACGGACAGCTCGAGTTCGTCGAGCTCGTCGGGGCCGATCGGTGGAAACCTCGGGTCGGACGTCGCGGACTTGATCGCGTTGGCGATCAGCTCGGCGGCGATTGTGGGCTCGGTCGGGAAGAACGTCCCGATGCAGCCGCGCAGTGCGCCGCGCTTCTTGATTGACACGAACACCCCCGCGGATCCGCGCATCCCGTCTGGCAGCGCGGTGGGGGGATCGACGACGCGTCCGTCAGTCACGTAGGCGCGGACCGCTTTGACTGCGAGCGAGACGAGCGGGTCGAGCGAAGTGCGCCGGTCGTGTCGTTCCATGCCCCCAAGAATACCCCGGCTCCAGCGGCGGTCAACCGGGCGGAGGATCGCACGAACGCCGATGGCATGCGGAAGATCGGTTGACAATCTACGATGCGTGTGATAGCGTCGCGGAAGAGGGACCAACATGAGGGGGAGACGGGTACGCAAGCAGGTTCTTGTCGTCGCGGCCGTCGCGATCGTCGTCGCGGCGGGGGCGGTCGCGTGGTACGTGCTGACGCAGCGTCATGTCGGATCGATTCTGGCACAGGGGGGGCGAACGAATCTGTTGTTTGTCGGCCACGACGGCGCGGACCGGGTCGACGCGATGATGCTCGTCAGTCTGTCGAGCGAAGATCTCGTCTTTCTCTCCATTCCCAGCGAGGTTCGCGTGAAGGGGCCGGGCGGTGTCATCGCGCCGGCGTCCGACGTTTTCCTTGGGTCCGGTGCGCCGCCGGCCGTGACAGCGATCGCCGATTTGCTGGGAATCGAGATCCCGTTTTTCATCTGTGCCGAGCGAACCGTCCTGGAGAATTGGATCGACTCCTTCGGGGGCGTTGTCGTCGCATTGGACGGCGGGGCGCTGTACGCCGACGAATCGGTCGACCCGGCGATGCGCGTAGAGATCCGTCCGGGAGACCGGGCGATGGGCGGAACGGAAGCGGTCGCCTTTGCCGTCTCTCCGAGCTTGCCCGGAGACATCGGACTCCTCCCCCGCCAGCAGATCCTTCTTCGCGCCGTTCTCGCGCAGGGTGCCCGCAGTCAGCCGATTCGCGCGCTGCGCTCGGCGGTCCGCGACGGCTACCCGTCGGTGGAAACGAACTGCACGCTGGAGGACCTCCTTGACGTCGCCGACGTCCTCCACGATGTTGCGGAGACCGGCGTCCGCACGGTGACGCTGCCGACCGAAGCAGTCGTCGTCGACGGAGAGTCGATCGTGGAGCCGAAGATCGTCGAGTCCGAGCGGATCGTCGCGTCGTCGCTGAAGGGGCTTGATCTGCTCACACCCGACGAGGTGAACGTCGCCGTGTTCAACGGAAACGGAATCCGCGAAATGGCCAGTCGGACGGCCGCGTACCTGCGCGCTCGGGGGTTCTCGGTCACGCGGATCGGGAACGCCGATTCGTTCGACTACTCGCCGAGCTACATCGTCGTCCTGACCGACGAGGCGAAGGCGTGGGCCCTTCGAGATGCGCTGCCGCCGAACGAGATACGGATCGTCTTCCCGGAGACGTTCGACGAGAGCTACGCCGCCTTACGGGACTACGTGCCGGTCGGGACGGATGTGCTGTTGATTGCGGGACTCGGGATGGATCTCGAATGAGCGATGAGCGAAGTCTCATGCGCGAGGCCGTTCGCCTGATCGAGGATCGAAAGGGCGAGGACGTCGTCGTGATCGATCTCTCGGATGTCTCGATCCCTACGAGCTACTTCGTGATCGTGGGGGTAGACAATCCGGCCCACGCCAAGGCGATGATCAATGCGTTGCGCCAAGGGCTCCCGACCAAGCCGGTTCGCAGCGAGGGAGTCTCCGAGCGGAAGTGGGTCGTGCTCGACTACGGCGACATCGTCGTGCACGTCCTCGAGAAAGAAGCCCGCGACTTCTACGACATCGAATCTTTGTGGGCCGATCACCTCGTCGATCTGGGCACCGACCCGCCGGACGACGCCTAGCGGCCGCTCCGGTCTAGTCGCTTCGCTTGTCCGGGCAGATCGGCGCGTAAGCGCAGTATCGACAAGCACGGTAGACCGGCTCGGCCGGATACGCCCCGGAACGGATCCCCATCGCGGCGCGCTCCATGTCGGAGGTCGCTCGCGCGAGCATCTTCTCGGTCGGGGCGGTCCGTCCGATCACGACCTCCGGCGTCAGGAATCGAAGCTCCAGCGCGGTGGGGAGATCGTCGAACAGCCGGGCGTAGGCGAGGGCGTAGAGGGCGAGCTGGCGGCTCTTCTCCGTTCGCTTCGTCGCGTCCTGTTTCGTGCGCACATCGGACGTCTTATAGTCGATCAGCGTGCCGCCCTCGCCGCCGGCGACATCGATCCGATCGAAGATCCCGACCAGACGGATCCCGTCGATCGGGAGGGAGAACCGCCGCTCGACGTAGGTCGGGACAACGCCCTCCTCGAGCTCGTACGCGCGGAACGCCTCGAGCGCTCTTAGCCCCTCTTGCAGGCGGAGCTGCTCGTGCTCGGGGGTAAGGAATCCCTCGGACTGCCAGTGGTTCCGGAGAACGGCGTGCAGCTCGGGGAGCGACATCTCTCGGCCGGCGATCCGGTTCATGTGATAGACGCGGATCGCCTGATGGATCGCGTTCCCGTAGACGACGGCGTGGTGCTGGCGGATGGGGACGTGGAGGACGTGGACGTAGCGGTACTTCAGCGGGCAGGTCAGGTAGTCGTCGATCCGGCGATGACTGAGGGAAAGGATCTCCTCGCCACGAGGGAAAAGGACCAGCTCGTCGGGCGCGGCGTCGGCCGCCGCGTGCCGTGTGATCCGCGATAGCGGGGATCGGCGCTGCAGGGCGAGCTGCGACGCGTCGAGGTCGAGCGCCTCGGAGACGAACAGCGACGGCTTGCGTGGGCGTTTCCCGCCGTAGTCCTGCGCGCTGGTCAGGTAGACATCCTGCTTCGCCCTCGTCATGCCGACGTAGAACAGGCGGCGCTCCTCTTGGCGGTGGATGTCCGATCCTTCGGCGACGAGATCCTTGATCAGCTCATCGGGAAGCGCGATCGGATCGCGCCGATGATTCGATGGGAACCGGCCGGAGACCAGGCCGACGAGGAAGACGATCGGATACTCGAGGCCCTTCGCCTGGTGGATCGTCAGCACGTGGACTGCGTCGGCATCCGATTGGGCGTCTCCGACCGCGGGGTTGTCGCCGGCTTCGATCAGTGCGTCGAGGTAGTCGACGAACCATGCGACGCGGTCGTAACGCGTGACCCGCGAGAAGCGCTCGACGATCGAGAAGAGCTTGGCGAGATTCTGGATCCGCTGGGCGTCGCGCCCCGAGCCGGAGGTGCACAGCTGCTCGATCGTCCCGGTCTGGGTTGACAGGTAGCGGTAGAGGACATCGCCGGTCCGTTCCCGCGCCGCGAGGGGGAGGAGCGCGTCGAGGTCCGCGAGAAGCCGCGCGATCCGCTCTCGGGCGTCCTCCGAGACGTCGAGGAAGCCCGACGTCTCGGAGGCGATGCGGAGCACGTGAAGCAACCCCTTGTTCTGGCGGCGCGCGTGCCCCGTCATCGCCGCAAGGGCCTCGCCCGGCACGTCGTACGGCGCGGACGCAGCGAGGTGGTGAAGGGACATCGTGTCCCGCGGGTCGGCCAGGACACGAAGAAACGCGACCGCCGAACGAATCTCCGGTTGGTCGTAGAGCCCCCGGCTTCCGGAGAAGCGCCACGGGATATTCAACAGCCCGAGGGCGCGGAGGAACGGCTCGGCCTGCGCGTTGCTTCGCACGAGGATGGCGAAGTCGGTCCACCGGCGATTTTCCTCGGCCCGTCGGCGGGCGATCGTCTCGGCGGTGAAGTCGCACTCCTCGTCGAGCATTTCGAAGTGCCCTTGCTGCGGAGGTGTTCCCTTCGCGCCGGCCGCCACGAGGCGCTTGCTGATCCCGGATCGAACCTCGAGGCGGTCGGGGTTGTTGTGCTGGATCAAGCGGTACGCGGAGTCGAGGATCGCCTGCGTCGATCGGTAGTTGCGGTCGAGGACGATCGACTCGGCGTCGGGGTATGTTTCCTGGAAGCCGAGGATGTTGCTGATCGCTGCACCGCGGAACTTGTAGATCGACTGATCGTCGTCTCCGCAGACGGTCAGGTTGCGACGGCTCGCCAGGAGCTTGAGGAGCTCGAACTGCGCGTAGTTCGTGTCCTGGAACTCGTCGACGAGGACGTGGGCGAATCGATCGCAGTATCGAGCGAGCACCGTCGGGTGCTCGCGGAACAGCCGCAAGGTCAGTGCGATCAAGTCGCCGAAGTCGACGAACCCGTGCTCGACGAGAAGCCGCTGATACGCCTCGTAGACATCGGCAAGTTCCCGCTGTGCTGCAGCCTCCTGGAACGCGAGGAGACCGTCGGCGGTCTCGATACCGGTGCGCTCCGCCTCCGCGGCGAGGCGTTCGGCGTACGCGCGGTACTCCTCGAACGTGACGTCCTCATCCTTGGCGCGCGAGAAGAGCGCGAGAAGCGCACGGAGGTGCCGCATCGGGTTGCCGAGCGGACGGTAGCGATCGAGCGGAAGGTCGAACAGATGGTCCTTGAGGAAGATCGCCTGCTCGGGCTCGCTCAGGATCCGGTAATCGGGAGACAGGCCGAGAAGGACCGCGTTTTCACGCAGGACGCGATCGCAGAACGCATGGAACGTCCCGATCTGCGCCTCGATGTAGCCGTAGGGGACGAGGACATCGACCCGCTCCTCCATCTCGGCCGCCGCCTTCTCGGTGAACGTCAGGGCGAGGATCTCGGCTGGGAGGGCGCGTTTCTCGGCGATCAGCCAGGCGATCCGGCGGGTGATGACCGTCGTCTTGCCGGTCCCGACTCCGGCGACGATCAGTAGTGGACCCTCGCCGTACGTGACGGCGTCTCGCTGCCGTGGATTGAGGTCGGACAGGAGGTCCATGGGGCGGAGTATAGAGAAAGGCAGGCTGGCGAGCACACCGGCGGTGCAGGAGCCATGGAAAAGGGGAGGCCGTACGCCTCCCCTTCCGCATCTTGAAGGCTACTCGGTCGAGTAGCTAGATCGATTCTCTAAAACCGGCCCTCTACCTCTTCTTGGCGACGAGATCCTTCAGGTTCTTGCCCGCCTTGAACGCAGGAACGGTCTTCGCCGGAGTCTTGATCCGCTGCCCGGTCTGCGGGTTCATGCGGGTCGTCGCCTTCCGCTTGCGCGTCTCGAATTTGCCGAATCCGGTGATGATGACCGGTTCGTTCTTCGCGAGCGCGGCCGTCACCACATCGACCACGCCGTCCAACGCAGCTCGCGCGTCCTTTTTCGTCAACCCCGTCTTCTTCGCCAGCTTCTCGACCAGCTCTGCCTTGTTCACGTCTACCCCCTTGGGTTAGAGAATGGGTTAGAGAATCTGGCGCCCAGTATAGCAACGAGGTGGGTCGTTGCCAAGTCTGTACCGCAGAAGGCACCCGGCTTTGCTGCATTCCGAGCCGCAGAAGCTGCTTCTGTTGGGGATTATACCGTCTCGCGTGGCGATCCGTAACGTGTTCGGCTGGGTCGCGATGTCCCCGTCAGAACCGAAGAATCGGCGTGGGCGACCGGCGTGACTCCCTAGCCGATGACCGTCTCGAACGCCTCGGCGAGGATCGCCATCCCCTCGTCGATCTGTTCGTCGGGGATCACGAGGGAGACGAGGACGCGAAGGACGTTGCCGAACAACCCCGCGGTCGGGAAGATCGCCCCGTTTCGCAGTGCCTCCGCGGCGATCCTCGCGGTCAGCTCCTTCGCAGGCTCCCGGGTCTCGCGATCGAGGACGAGCTCGATCGCGACCATCGCACCGAGTCCGCGAACGTCACCGACTACGTCGTATCGCTCCGCGAGCTGCCGGAAGTGCTGCATGATCCGGCCGCCGACGTGAGCGGCCCGCTCGAGGAGATCCCCCTCGTCGAGGCCGTGGATCACCTCGATCGCAGCGCGACAGGCGAGTGGGTTTCCCGCGTAGGTTCCGCCGATGGCGCCAGCGATCGGGGCGTCCATGATCTCGGCCTTCCCGACGACGCCGGACAGGGGAAGGCCGGAGCCGAGGGACTTGGCGACGCAGACGAGATCCGGCTGTACGTCGAAATGCTCGAACGCGAGGAATCGACCGGTCCGACCGATACCTGACTGAACCTCATCGAACGCGAGGACGAACCCGTGTTTGTCGGCGAGGCGGCGCATCGCCGGGAGGAACCAGTCCGGTGGGACGAGGAAGCCGCCTTCGCCGATGACCGGCTCGACGACCATCACGGCGACGTCGGACGGGTCGACGAGCGAGAGGAGCGACCGCTCGATGTCTAGGGCCGTGGTGGCGTTCCGGTACTCGTATGGGTACGGCAGCCGATAGACGTCCGAGGCGAACGGGCCGAACCCGTACTTGTACGGTTTCGCCTTGTGGGTCATCGTCATCGCGAGCAGCGTCCGCCCGTGGAACGCGTTCTCGAACACGAGAACCGCCTTCCGTTTCGTGTACGCTCGCGCGATCTTCACGGCGTTCTCCACCGCTTCGGCGCCGGAGTTGAACAGCGCCGCCTTCAGCGCACCGTCGATCGCCGTTCGCTTGCACAAGAGCTCGGCCAGCTCGATGAACGGCGCGTACGGGACGGCGGTGAAGTCGGTGTGCAGGTACTCGTCGATCTGATCCCGCAGGGCTCGGACGACCCGCTCGCTTCGCTGCCCGAGCGCGAGGCAGCCCCAGCCGCCCGTGAAGTCAAGGAACCGGTTTCCGTCGAGATCCTCGATTATCGCGCCCTCGCTTCGACGTACGACGAACGGGGCGTAGGTCACGAGCGGGGCGGCGACGTACTTCGCCTTGTCGGCGAGGACCGCCGCGGATTTCGGGCCGGGAAGCTCGGTTCGAACACGCGTAGATCGACGATCGACCATCGTTCCTCCTCGTCGGTCCGTGAAGTCAACGGATGGTACCGGATCGGCTCGCGCCGGTTCAACGGGACGTCAATCGACGGCGTAGATCCGGCCGGGCGGCACGAGCGTCACCTTGAAGTCGAGGTCTTCGTAACGGCCGGATGCGGCCTCGATCTCTCGGAGCTTGCTCTTGTATCGGCTCGAGATATGGAAGCAGAGAAGCTCCTTCTTCACGCGGGCCTGCCGCGCACAATCGATCGCCTCGCCCAGCGTGGCGTGCTTGTACTCCTTCCGATCTTCTTCGTCGAGGAACGTCGTGTCGTGACAGAGGACCTCGGTGTCGGCGACGTAGGCCGGCTTGATCGCGACCGAGTCGCCGCCGTAGGAGAAGAGCTTCTGGTCGTAGTACTCGCTGATCGAGTCTTTCCCGTCGGCTCGGACGCGTGCGACGATCTCCTTCTGAGGTGCGCCGGCGAGCTCCGGCTTCAACCGGTGGCGGACCTCGACGACGTTGTAGCCGAGTGAGACCTCGTTGTGGACGTGGACGGTGGGGAACGCCTCGACGTACCGAGGCAACTGGCCCGCGAGGAGCTCGACACGGTCCCCGGGCTCGAGCGGGACCCACTCCAACGGGTAGCTGAGCCGGCGATTCGTCCGCGCGATGAAATTCATCATCTCGCTAAGAAGGTAGTTCCCCTTGGGGTAGTAGATCGACAACTCCTTCTCCTTGTCGCCCATCGCGTTGTTGCGGATGTTGACCAGTCCGATCAGGCCGGCGATGTGGTCGGCGTGCCCGTGGGAGAGGAAGACGCGTCGCACGGCGAACGCCTTGTTGCCGAGGATCGAACTCGCGCCCTCTCCGGCGTCGAACAGGATTCGGTCGGCGCTGTAGTAGATCCACGTCGAGTACAGCGCTTTGGAGTACATCAACAACCGCATCTCGTCCCTCCGTCATACGGCCGATTTGCCTTTCGCGGGTCTGGCCGCGCGGCCCGCATCGGGGAGCGGAGAGTATACCCGGGGGGCGTCGCCGGAACATCCGATCAGAACCGGATTGGAGCGAAGGGGTATTGTCGCGGTCCCGCTCGTCTCCTAGAATCCCGCCGGGATCGGGTTCCGACGAGCCCGATTGGGGACTGGAGGAGGAAGATGCTCGACATCCGCGAAATCCGTGAGGACCGCGCCCGGATCGAGGCGAGGTTGCGAACGCGCGACGCGTCGATCGACCTCGAGGAGATCGTCGCCCTCGACGAAGAGAGACGCCGGATCCTCGGCGAGGTCGAAGCGCTGAAGGCTGAGCGCAACCGGGGCTCCGAGGAGGTCGGCCGGAGGAAGGGGGCCGGCGAGGATGCCAAGGATCTGTTGGCCCGCCTGTCGGAGATCTCGGATCGGATCTCGGTGCTAGACGGGGAGCTCCGCGTGGCGCAAGAGCGAATGGAAACGCAGCTGTCCGCCCTTCCCAATGTCCCGCACATGTCGGTGCCGACCGGCGGCAAGGAAGCGAACGTCGTGCTCAGAACGGTCGGGGAGAAGCCGGAGCCGAAGTACCCGATCAAACACCATTTGGAGATCGGCGAGGAGAAGGGGATCCTCGACTTCCCTCGCGCCGCGGCGATCGCCGGGGCGAGGTTCCCGATGTACGTTGGCGCCGCGGCGAGGCTGGAAATGGCGTTAATCCAGTTCATGTACTTCCACCACGCGGGCCGCGGCTACGTGCCGATCCTGCCGCCGTTCCTCGCAAACGCCAAGAGCTTCTACGTTTCGTCGCAGCTTCCGAAGTTCGCCGACGATGTCTACCACATCGAGAAGGACGACCTGTACTTGAACCCGACCGCGGAGAGTCTGCTGGTGAACCTGCACCGGGACGAGGTCCTGTCGATCGACGAGATGCCGAAGAACTACGTCGCGTACACGCCGTGCTTCCGCCGTGAGGCGGGAAGCTACGGCGAGGAGGAGCGGGGCCTGATCCGCGTGCACCAGTTCAACAAGGTGGAGATGTTCAAGTTTTCGACGCCCGATACGTCGTACGACGAGCTGAAGATCCTGATCGCCGACGCCGAGACGGTGCTCAGGGCGCTCGATATTCACTATCGAGTCGTGCTGCTGGCGAGCGGCGACATGGCGCAGCAATCGAGCAAGACGGTCGACCTCGAGGTGTATCTGCCGGGACAGGGTCGCTACTACGAGGTCTCCTCCTGCTCCAACTGCGAAGCATTCCAGGCGCGGCGAGGGAACATCCGCTACCGGCCTGGGCCGAAAGCGAGGCCCGAGTTCGTTCATACGTTGAACGGGTCGGGTCTGGCCACGTCGCGTCTGATGGCGGCGATTCTGGAGAACAATCAGACGCAGGACGGACGGATTCGCGTGCCCGAGGTACTGCGCACGATGGTCGGAACGGAGGCGATATGAGCGACATCCTGGTCTCGGCGGACGGTCTGTCGAAGACGTTCGCGTCGCGGCGCGGGGCGATCCGCGCCGTGGACGACGTGTCGTTCCAGTGCCATGCCGGGCGGATCTTCGGCCTGCTCGGCCCGAACGGCGCCGGCAAGACGACGACGCTTCGGATGCTGGCGACGATCCTCACGCCGACGTCGGGGACGGCGACGATCGCCGGGCACGACGTTCGAACCGAGCCCGGCGAGGTCCGGGAGCGGATCGGTTTCCTCGCGACGGAGACGGGCCTCTACGACCGGTTTACGGCGAGGGAAACGCTCCGCTTCTTCGGCCGGATCAACGATCTGTCGGAGCAGGAGATCCGAGGCCGATCGGACGACATTTTCGCAACGCTGGACATGGCCGGGCTGGCCGACCGTCGGGTCGGGACATTCTCGACCGGGGAGAAGCAGAAGCTTTCCCTCGCCCGGAGCATCCTCCACGACCCGCCGGTGCTGATCCTGGATGAACCGACGTTCGGGCTCGATGTGATGGCGGCACGAACGGTGGTTGAGACGATCGGGCTGTTCCGCGAGCAGGGAAGAACGATCCTTCTCTCGACCCACATCATGCGGGTCGCGGAGAAGCTGTGCGATCGGATCGGAATCCTGTACCGGGGTCGGCTTCACGCCCTCGGGACGCTCCCCGAGTTGACGGAACGGTACGGAGGCGACGACCTGGAGGAGGTTTTCTTCTCCGCTGTGGGAGAGGGATCGGTCGATTGAGGGTTCCCACCGCGGGTCGGACGTGGTATCCTGATGCCTGCGTAAGATGGCAGTGAAATCAAGGAGGCGATGATGGGCAGGAAGGTCGCATTCACGACGGCGGCCGCGTTGGTCGTCGTGTTGTCGGTCGTCCTGGTGGGGGGGCAGGTCGGAGGGGGAGGGTACCTGTGGTGGGGGACCCGCGAACCGATTTACATCTACGGCGACGACGAGTTCACGATCGAGAACGGGGTGATGTCCGGGTCGGGAACCGCGGGCGATCCGTACGTGATCGAGGGCTGGCGGGTCGACTCGCCAAGGGCCGACTACGGAATCTACGTCGATCACACGACCGCCCACTTCGTCATCCGCGATTGCGTAATCGAGCGGACGCGACTCGCGGGGATCTACTTCAATACGGTGCGCAACGGCTGCATCGATGGGGTGCAGATCGGCCTCGCCGACACCGCCGTCTACCTGCTCGATTCGACGCACAACGTGTTCGCGGGGAACGTCATCGCCGAGAGCCGATACGGCATGGTGATGGGGGCGAATTCGAAGGACAACCTCGTCGCTGGGAATGCGTTCCTCGGTAACGGGATGAATGCGTACGACCCGAACGGGTGGAACCTGTGGTACGAACCGTGCCGGGGCAACTACTGGAGCGATTACGACGGCGGCGACCACGACGGCGATGGCGTCGGAGACGTGGCGTACTGCCGGGTCTACGATCGGTATCCGCTGGTCGATCCGCCGGTCGAGTGGACCCGCGTCGCGCCGGCGGGGCTCGGGTTCGCCGGCAACCGGGTGACCCCCGACGGGTCGCTCATCGTGACTTCGCAGACGCCGATTACCCTGTCGGCGCTCGACCCCGGAAGCGGCGTCGCCGCGATCCACTACGCGATCGACGAAGCGGATTGGCAGGTCTACGCCGGGCCGATCTACATCACCGGGGACGACGGCCCGCGGTCGCTCGTCTACTACGGGATCGACTACCTCGGCAACGTCGAGCCGAAGCAGGCGGTCGCGCTGTTCTTGGACAACCACCCGCCGGAGACGGTCCTGGAGGTCGGCGCGCCGATGCACGTCGACGAGCGAGGCACGTGGATGACGTCGAAGTCGCCGGTCACCCTGCGCCTCGTGCGAGGCTCGACCTACGGCGAAACGGAGATCTACTACCGGATCGACGGGCGAGGGTGGCGGCTGTATTCGCGGCCGTTCACGATCGAAGGCCCGGACGGACCGCGGCACGTGACCTTCTACGCCCGGAATGCGTCCGGCGTCGTCGAGCCGACGAAGTCGATCGTTGTGTACAAGGACGACGCCGCCCCGAGCACGCGCGGCGCACGGACGTCGCCGTCGATCGAGGTCCGGATCGGCGAGCCGGCGGAGGAGACGCCGCCGGAGCCCCCCCCGGCGGTGGAGCCACCGACGGTTGAGGAGCCCGGGTCGGAGGAAACGGTGCCCGTGGTCGAGGAAGAGGCGCCGGTCGACACGAGCGGCGGCGAGGCGCACACCGACGGGCCGGTCGAGGAGACGGGATCGCCGATCGAGGAGAACGCTGAGGAAGGCGCCGGGGCCGGCTCCGAGCCACCTCCGGCCGAAGAGGGCGAGGTCTAGGCCCACGCGATGTGGAAGAACGTCCGACTGCTCTTCTCGAAGGAGTTGACCGGCGCGATCCGCGATCGTCGGACGCTCTTCCTCACCGTCTTCTTCCCGTTGGTCTTCTACCCGCTCGTCCTGTCGGTGGTCGGCCAGTTCAACGAGGCCGAGCGGGTCCGTTACGAGTCGCTGGTTCCGACGATCCTCGTGATCGACCGGTCGGACGACGAGACGTTCGGCGTCGAGCTGGCGGCGGATACGACGCTTCGCTGGCGTGGCGTCGGGTCGATCGAGGAAGGGCTGGACGCCCTCAAGCGGGACGAAGGGCACGTCCTGATGGTCGTGGAGAAGGAGGCGGGCGGCGAGGGGATCGGCCTTCACGTGACGCTCCACTACGATCAGGCCGACCCGTTCGCACCGATTGCCGCGTCTCGGGTCCGAGGATTTCTCGAGGCGTACCTGCAGCGTGTCGTTGGAGACAAGCTCGACGAGCTCGGGTACGACATCGATGAGCTCACGCCGCCGTTGACGGTCGAGGCCCGCGACGTCGCGACGGGCGAGTCGCTCGGGCGGATGATCCTAAGCCGCCTTCTGCCGTACTTCATGGTGCTGGCGATCCTGACCGGCGCGATGGGACTGGGGGCGGAGATTACCGCCGGCGAGAAGGAGCGGAGCACCATCGCGACGTTGCTGGTCAGCCAGCTGTCCCGCACGGAGATCGTTCTCGGGAAGTTCCTCACTGTCCTGACGGTCTCGCTGACGTCGTCGCTCCTGTCGGCCGTCGGACTGCTGATCGGGGTGCGGTTCTTCGGCGGCGGCCTGACGCCGACCGGCATGTCGGAGGCCGCCGTCTTCCGGCTCGATCTGCCGGCGCTCGGGTGGATGCTCGTCGTGCTGATCCCGCTCGCCGTCATTCTCGCCGCGTTGGTGATCATCGTCGGGACGTACGCGCGCAGCCAGAAGGAGGCGAGCACGTACCTGCTGCCGATCTACATGGTGATCGTCTTGGTCGGGATGATGTCGATGACCGGTGGGATCCGGTTTGAGGGAGTCCGATACCTGATTCCCGTCGCCAACGCGCTCTACGCGCTGCAAGGGATCATCGTGGGCGACCTGGTGGCGTCGAACATCGTGTACACGCTGATCGCCAATGTCGCCTGCGGCGCGATCCTCATCGGTGCGGCCGTCCGCCTGTTCAAACGCGAAGCCGTCCTGTTTAGAAGCTAGCGCGTCCTTCTCATAGAAGGAAGTTCGCAAAGACCTTAGAAGCTGTTACCATGAAGGACATGGAGCGCATGAAGAGGTCCTTCGGTGAGTTGTCTCATCGCGTGATCGGCTGCGCTCTGGAAGTCCACCGCGTTCTCGGACCTGGTCTCCTCGAGTCCACGTACCGCCGATGCCTTGCGAGGGAATCGGAGATCGAAGGGGTGCCGTACCAGACGGAGGACCCTTTGCCCGTTGAGTACAAGGGGATGCAGCTTGATTGTGGGTATAGAGCCGATCTCATGATCGGAGACGAGCTCATCGTGGAACTCAAGGCCACGGAAACGATCAAAGGAATCCATGAGGCTCAGCTTCTCACATATATGCGGCTCGCAGACATCCGAGAGGGTCTCTTGATCAGCTCTAATGTTCAGCTCCCAAAGGACGGATTGAGGAGCGTCGTACTCTAGACGTCTGTTGCTCAGAATCTTCGCATTTGCTGCGCGAAGGCGTCGGCCAATACCGTTCTTCTTCATGAACTTCATGGTGAGTGGGTGCTCGGCGTTGAGGTTCTCCGAATCTCAGCAAAGGGCCGCATTCAGTCTTGTCGTCGACGCTACGGGAAGCAGATGGGTGCGCAGAAGCCTCTGACCGTGAGCGACAGGAAGAGCACGAAGAGGTGCCGAGAGGTTCAGACGTCGCTGGTTCTACCCTTCATGGCCTTCATGGCCTTCATGGTGAATGCTTCGCTGGTGGTGGTTCCCTTGGCTTGCGTGACGGACAGTCAGACCTTTTGGCCGCGGGAGTAGCGCTTGAGGGCCTCGTCCGTGCGGCGCTTCTCGTCGTCGTCGCGGAGCTTGCGGCGCTTGTCGTAGGTCGCCCGGCCCTTGGCGAGGCCGAGCTCGACCTTCGCGTAGCCGCGTTTGAAATAGATCCGAAGCGGCACGAGGGTGTAGCCGCGTTCTTGGAGCTGCGTCGTCAGCCGGCGGATCTCCCGCCGGTGAAGCAGAAGGCGCCGGTCGCGGAGCGGGTCGGCGTTATGGATCGAACCCTGCTGGTATGGCGCAATGTGAACGCCTTTGAGCGTCGCCTCTCCCTGTCGCACGGTGGCGTACCCCTCCTGAAGCGAGCAACGGCCGGCGCGGAGGGACTTGATCTCCGTCCCGGTCAGTACGATCCCCGCCTCGATCGTGTCGAGGATCTCGTACTCGTGGCGTGCTTTGCGATTGGTGGCGATGACGTGCGGCATGGTTCGGACAGACTAGCCGAGAGGACAGCCCGTAGCAACAGACCCGTGGCGGACTCGAAGGAGTACCGGTTCTCTCGCAAAGACGCCAAGGTCGCAAAGGAGAGATGCCGAGACAAAGGCCCTCACCATGAAGGACATGAAGAACGCGAAGAGGTTCAAGACTGGCCCCTATGGCCCTCTGGTTCTACCCTTCATGACCTTCATGCTCTTCATGGTTGGTGCTTCGGATCTTCGATGCGCCAGTGCGCTCTGCGCTTTCGCGAGAGACTGCGCTTAGGTCGTTCCTACATGCTCTTCAGGGTCATCGCTTCTCGTCTCTTGGCGTCCTTTGCGTGCTTGCGAGATCGCGAAAGAGGGCGTTGCGCAAGGGCGGAATGGCCGATAGGATGGGTCGAATGAACGTCTACGTCGCTACGCGAAATCCGGTCAAGCTGCGCGCGGTCCGCACCGAATTCGTGGGATGGTTCC
>Ga0272443_10000777_pt1 | contig 53480 bp, 44 predicted proteins | sample SSMAcet12_FD_193581 | JGI IMG/M metagenome (GOLD analysis project Ga0272443, IMG submission 193581) | Marine sediment archaeal communities from Little Sippewissett salt marsh, Falmouth, MA, United States - SSM-Acet-12 | ecosystem: Environmental > Aquatic > Marine > Wetlands > Sediment ... | reverse complement strand
GAGATATGCTCAAAAGTTGTGTACGGATAGAACTGGGATTTTAGGAGAGGAGTGTCGTATGCTATTAAATCAAGTCCTACCAAAAACCGGATTTAAGGGAGCATACGACACATGGAAGATTTTATCAGAGAGAGTCATTGGCGTCTATTCCAGAAGGCCTTAAATGGTATTTTCAAGGATGAGATGCAGAAGGCGATCAAGCTTGCGGTACACGCTGAGTTCGAGGCCTTCATGGAGAAGTATTCTCATTTAAAAGATGATCGAGGGAGGTCTGCGGTTGTGCGCAACGGCAGTAATCCCGAGCGGGAGTTTGTGACCAACTCGGGTGTTGTTAAAGTCCAGGTTCCTCGAGCGAGGGATCGTCGTTCAGGCGTTTCCAAGCGTGCGATATTTCATAGTGCATTGTTGCCGCCTTATCTACGCCGCAGCCACCGGATTAACGACCTGATTCCCTTTCTTTATCTGAAGGGCATATCGACGTCTTCGTTTGATCAGGTTCTCAGCCACATAGTGGGAAGCAAAGTACGATTGTCAGCCAACACGGTGGTGCGATTGAAGGAGAAGTGGGAGGAAGAGCATAAGCAGTGGTCCAAGCGCGATCTTAGTGAGCGGCGTTACATTTACTGGTGGGCCGATGGGGTGTATTTCAACGTTCGCCTTGAAGGTGAGCGTAACTGCATCCTGGTGATCATCGGCGTAACCGAAGATGGACGCAAAGAGCTGGTAGCCGTGTCTGACGGAATGCGTGAGAGCGAGTTGTCATGGATGGAGTTGTTGCTGGACCTAAAGCAGCGCGGCATCAGAACAGGACCACGCCTAGCCACGGGTGACGGATCTTTGGGTTTCTGGAAGGCTCTGTTCAAGGTGTTTCCCCAGACAAGGCAACAGAGATGCTGGGTCCATAAAACAGCCAATGTGCTCGACAAGCTCCCTAAAAAGCTCCAGACTCAAGCCAAGCAGGATATTCACCGGATCTACCTTGCGGACAGCAAGAAAAAAGCATTGGCAGCATTCTCAGAGTTCGAACAAAAGTATGCCCGATACGAGAAAGCGGTTCATTGCATGGTAAAAAACAAGGATGAGACCCTAGCGTTCTATGACTTCCCTCAGGAACACTGGAGGCATATACGCTCGACCAATCCTATCGAATCAGCTTTCGCTACAGTGCGATTGCGAACATATAAAACCAAAGGATGCGGCTCAAGAATGGCTACCTTAACCATGGTCTTTAAATTAGCACAAGCCGCGGAAGAGGGCTGGCAGAAAATCCATAGTCACGACCTGCTGGTGCTGGTGGCTGCTGGAGTGAAGTTCGAGGACGGAGTAATGCATGCGGCATGACACAAATCAATCCTCATACACAACATTTGACAATATCTCCCCCCTACTTTATCTCCTCCCCAACTCCCCAACTCCCCAACTCTTCAACTTTTCAACTCTTCAACTTTATTCCTTTTGTTTGCCTTTTGTTCGCCGGTGGGACACCATTTGGCACAGCGGCACGTTATCCTATGGGTGGATATGGAGGCAAATATGTTGAATACAGCCCAACACGGTTCATTTTGCGGTTCCCAACGCCCGGAAATCATCCGCCACCGCGACTGGCTTAATGGAGTGACCGATGCCTATGTGCGCCGCCATGGTTTCCCCTTCTTGAAGGATCCGGATTCCCCCGCCTTCATGCGCCGTCTTTGCGGTGTGGCCGTGGAATGGCCCCATAATCCCGCGTTGATCCCCGAGACTCCGGGTCCCGTGACCTGTTTGCTGGAGACACTTTTTTCATGCGTGCTGGGTGATGCATTTCCCCTGGAGGAAACCGCGGGGATCCGTACTTGCCAGTAGTGCCAAGCCGATCAATTGACAGCGGCTCCTTGAAAATGGTAACATAACCATGATTGGGTGTTATTCCATTGAAAAAATCCTTGAAAAAATCGGCTGTGATGTTGGCATGCTTGCTGCTTTTGGGCGTCTCGGGATACGGGCGCGACAATTCTTCAAAGTATCTTTTTAAACTCTCCTTGGCGGATCCGCCTTTACTGATGCTTTCCCCGCCTGTACAGACCACGCCCAAGGATGAGAAGAAAAAGGAAAAACACAAAGAGAACGGCGCTGCGGATGAGGATGAAACCATCCTTCACGATTTCAAAGTGCCGCAAAAACCGCGCCGAACCCTGCGGGCCTTTATCGAGTGCGGCTTGATTGTCGGGGTTTCCCAGGCCAATTATTGGGGGAAATACATTAATTGGATCGAGGACTGGCAGTTCCAGTTCAACTGGGATGACCAGACCCGGCGCCTTTTTTCAAGTGAAGGCTGGCGTTTCGACTCCAACGCTTATTTCACAAATTGGGGGCATGCCTTGGCTGGGGCGGTTTACTACAATGCCTACAGGACCAACTACCTTTCATGGCCCCGGGCCCTGCTATACAGTTCACTGACGTCCCTGTACTGGGAATTGCTGGTGGAATGGCGGGAAGTGATTTCCATCAACGACAACATCTTTACCATGATAGGCGGATTCCCCATTGGAGAAGCCCTGTTCCAGACCGGTGCATTCCTGCAGTCACGGAATGGCTGGCTTTCCCGGGTGGTCGGGGGCTTGTTTAACCCCATGCGGGCGTTCAACCGCTGGCTTGACCGCAAGCAGCGGCTGCCGCAGCCCGATTTCCCCTGGCATCAATTCCGCATCTATGCCGGGCAACGAAGCGGAAAAAACACGCAGGGGGAGCCCAACCATCGATTCGCCGAATTCGGACTTAGCTCGGACTTGGTCCGGGTTCCCGGCTATGGACGCCCCGGCAGGCTAAACGAATGGCGCTCCGACATTCTGTCGACCCGCCTGGATCTGCAGATACTCCTGGGATCGCAAGGCGTGGAGGAGTTCCACGGCATGGCCCGGACCGTTCCCTGGGGTTGGGTTTGGCAGGATTTATCCGCGGCTCCCGATGGCAGTGTTCGTGGTCACAGTATATTGGCCGGAGCCATGATGGCTTTCGAAGTATACGGTCAGCGCACGGTATGGGAATACGACCAGAAGAATCCGTTTTTCCAGCCTTGGGATTACGATCAGATTCCCTTGCCGACCCGGTTCACGGACAAGTACTCGGCCGTGCATCTGTTGGGTCCACGCGTGGCATGGCGTTATCATGGGAGCGGCGTTGAGTGGCGGGCTGAGTTTCAGGCCAGCCTGGATTTCGCCATGACCAATGCTTTTGCCCTCAATTCATTCACCGCCGGGTCTTCCCTGGAGGGAATGAAGTCCACCCTGGCCAACTACGGCTACTATTACGGCCTGGGATTGTCCGTCGCCATGGAGTTGGGAATACGAACCGCCGTTGGTTTGGAGGTTGCGGGCTGGATCAAGACGTGGACCCAAAACTCGATCGAAGGGATGGATCGTTTCGCAAACGACATAAGTGACGATATAAACATCCAGGACTCTCGTTCCCGCCTGGGAGCGACCCTGGGCTACCGGATCCCCGGTTCACCCGTGCAGATCAGCCTGGTCTATGAGCATGTGCGCCGCCGCGGCCAGATGCCCGGCATCGTCCGTTTGGAAAATGACGCCCGCCTTTCCATGCACCTGGCTTATCTTTTTTGAGGCGAGTCGTCTTCTTTCCGCCAGACCACGCTTTGCATGGCCTGATCGAATTTGCTTTTAGCCGCTTCCACCAAGGGATTTCCGGAAAACCGGATCAGGCCGGCGCCAGCCCTCGACAAATCGGATTCCAGGGTTTTCGCCCGGTGAAGAACCGGGGCCAGGTGATCGGGAACACGGCCTTGGTTCAAGTCGCGGATGATATCCGGGTACTTGGCGCGCAATCTTTGGGCTTTGGGCGCGAGCTGATCCATGGCCGCGCAGAATCGATCCACTGCGGCCACAACGTCGGCGGCACCCCGTGAGGCAATTATGGTCCCCGTTGCCGCTTCGATCAGATCCACCTGTTGCTCCATGACAAGCCGCAGGTCCGCGTGGTTATCTCCTTTGCAGTTTGGGATCATCAACAGAAAAATTGCACCAATCACCACAGCGGCAAGGGCATGCTTCATTCAGGTACCTCCACAGTTTGATTCCATTCTAGATGGAGTCGGAAAAATGTTCAACCGTTCAGGATTTAGCGGTTGCCATATTTCTTGTGGATAGACTGGATGACTGGATAGACGGCAAAGAATGCGTCCACCAGCGAGGGATCGAATTGGCCTCCCCGCTCGGAACGGATGTGCTCAAGGATATCGCCTTCCTTCCAGCTGGGTTTGTAACTGCGTTCCGAGATGAGGGCGTCGTACACATCCGCCAGGGCCACGATGCGGCCGAACAGCGGAATGGATTCGCCCTGAAGTCCCGGACCCAGGCGGCGGGGAGGGTCGGCCAGATTGGCGATTACTCCTGGATACCCTTTTCCGTCCCAACGCTCGTGATGGGTCAGGGCGATCTGGGCGGCCATCTCATCCCAGTCTGATGTGATGTCTGTGAATAGCCTTGCGCCGTAAACGGTGTGCAATTTGACGCGACGGAATTCCGCGCCGGTCAATTGGCCGTGCTTTTTTAGGATGGAGTCGCTGATGCCTATTTTGCCCACGTCGTGAAGCATGGCGGCGATGCGCAGCAGGTCGCGGGTACGCTGGATTTCGTTGTCGTCAATGCCGTGGTCCCATGCCCATCGATGGTAGATTTCCACGGAATATGCCCCGACCCGGTTGACGTGAAGAGCGGTTTCAGAGGGATCCCTGAGCTCCGACATCTTGATCATTCTCAAGATGATCTCACGGGTCAGCAGGGCTTTTTCAATGGCCACCTCCGCAAGGTTGGCAAAGTAGGAGACAATGGCTTCATCGTCTCGGTTGAATTCCGCTTGACGTGCACTGCGGTCTCTGGGATTGATGATCTGCATGATTCCCATGACCCGGTCCCGCGAGTTCATCAAGGGCACAGTGAGGACTGATCGGGTGCGGTAATTCGTCATCCGGTCGAAACTGGGATTGAATGAATACGGCACTCCCTTTGGGAGGTTGTAGACATCATCGATAATGAGGGCGCGCCTGGTCATGGCCACATGACCGGCAATGGAACTGTGGTCCATCTCGATGGTCTGGTGCTGGTAGGAAAAACTCGGAGAATGCTCCGGACCCGATAGACTGTCGTTCTGCACGTATTCAAAGCTGAGGTGATTGTCGCGCACCAGGTAGATGGAACCGGCATCCGCCGCGGTGAGTTGCCTGGCTTCACGCAATACATGGTTCAACAGGGAATCAAGATCACGGTAGCGGTTGATGCGTTTGTTGATCTCCGTGATGTGCAGGATGCTGTCACGTTGCAGTTGGCTGGCCACGTGGAATCTCCGCGGTCTTTATACCCGGATCGTCCGGGGATGTCAATTTGATCGGCTGGATTGCGTCGCTTCCATGGTGCCGGTATAATGGGTTTTTGTTTGCAGGTATCGGGAAGCCGAGAATCCTGCTTTACGTGTGTTTCTCAGGAGGCGGCATGGAATTGACTACCCGTTGGCTCGACGGCATGGCATTCGAAAGCGATCTGAATGGTCACAAGATCGTCATCGATGCGCATCCGGATGTGGGCGGGCGTGACCTTGGTCCATCCCCCAAACCGCTGGTGCTGGTGGCCCTGGCGGGGTGTACCGGCATGGACGTCGTTTCCATACTGAAAAAAATGCGCCAGAAAGTGGAAAGTTTCTCTGTGCGCACCCGGGCGCAATTGGCCGATGAACATCCCAAGAAATTCACTGCCGTGGAGGTTACATACGTGCTGTCCGGGCCGGACCTATGCCGTGACAAAGTGACCAAGGCCGTATCCCTTTCTGAGGAGCGCTACTGCGGAGTAGTCGCTACCCTGCGTCCCGGAGTGGAAATTACCCGCCGCATCCTTCTGAATGGTGATGAAATCTCCTGATCCGCAGGCGGCTGCCAGCCTGTTGGAGCGGATTCGTGTTCAAGTGGCCGGGCTGGCTCCGCCTGTGGCGGCGTTTGAACAAAGCATTCGAACCACGCCTTTCCGTGTGTTGATATCCGTACTGCTCAGTTCCAGAACCCGGGATCCGGTTACCTTGGCGGCTTCCTCACGTCTGTTTGCATTGGCGTCTACCCCGGGTGAGATGGCGCGTTTGGAGCGAAGTCAAGTGGAAGCGGCCATATTCCCGGTCGGATTTTATCGCCAGAAAGCGCAGCGCATCCTTGAGATCAGCCGCCGTTTGGACCGGGGTAAAAAGAATGTTTCCCCTGATCTGGATGATTTGATGTCGTTGCCGGGAGTGGGGCGCAAGACCGCCAATCTGGTCCGTTCCCTGGCCTTTGACATCCCGGCGGTGGCAGTGGATGTCCATGTGTTTCGCATCTCCCGCCGGCTGGGTTGGGCCCGGGGGGGGAAACCTGATGAGGTGGAAGCGGAGCTGCGTGGGTTGTTCCCCCCGGAAATGTGGAACCGCATCAACCGCACGCTTGTGGGATTCGGTCAAACCCTGTGCAGGCCGAGGCACCCGCGCTGCAGTGAATGTGCGGTTCGAGATGACTGTCCCTGGCGTGCGTCCCGCAAAGGGGAAAACGAAAAAAAATAACCTAAAGGATTTTACTGAGGAGGATCACCAGGATGAGCGCCGGCGCCACGTAGCGGATGGCGATCACCCAGAAGAAAGCCAAGCGGAAGCGCTCACTGCCGCGGGTAATCTCCAGCAGCGCATTGCCGCTTTTCCATACCCAGCCCACGAAAAGGGCGATAAACAGGGCTCCGATGCTGAGAGACAGGTTGCCCCAGATCAGGTCCCAGAGGCTCAGGAAATCCATTTTCACCAGGGGTAATTCCGAGAGGAAGCCCACGCTGCCTTGTGACAAAGCGGCGGGAACCCCCATTACCAGGCATATCCCGCCCACGATCCAGGCGGCTTTGCGGCGCGGCCATGAACGTTCGTCGATGAAATAGGCGACCGGCACTTCCAATACCGAAATGGTGGATGTGAGGGCGGCAATGGCCAACAACAAAAAGAAAAGGGCGCCGAATAGCTGGCCCAGGGGGATTTTTGCGAAGATCACCGGCAAAATGTTGAACACCAGCCCCGGACCTTCAGCGGGATTCATGCCTTGGGAAAAAACGGCTGGGAATATGATAAATCCAGCCATAACCGCGATCAGCGTATCGCAGAAGGCGATCCATCCCGCCGATGCAGGCAGGTTCTCGCCCTTTTCCACGTAGGAACCGTAGGTGATCATGGTGCCCATACCCAGGCTCAAACTGAAAAAGGCCTGACCCATGGCTGCAATGATCACCGATGGCCGGATGGCGGAAAAATCGGGCTTCAAGTAAAATTCCAGCCCACGGGCGGCACCGTCCAACGTGAGCGAGCGGATCATCAACAGGAAGAGCAATCCCAGCAGCATGGGCATCAGCAGCTTGGACCAGCGTTCGATTCCACCGGAGACTCCCCGGGACACCACAAAAACAGTGAGCCCCAGAAAAACCACCAGCAGGGAGATCTGAAGCCACGGCGATGCGCCGAAAGATTCGAAAGCCTGACGTGAAGCCGTGGCCGCATCAGTACCTGCGGCGGCCAAACGTGAAAATTCTCCACGGACGGCTTTGACGAAATACCCCAGGGTCCAGCCTGCGATCACGGCATAGTAGGAGAGGATCATGAAGCCCGTGGCCACGCCAAGGTATCCTACGCCCTTCCACAGACCGCGCGGCGCAATGGCCTTGAATGCCCCAACCGGATTGCGACCGGTGGCCCGGCCCAGGGCGGCCTCGGCCAGAAGTACGGGCAGGGCGATCACCAGGATCGCGGCCAGGTAGATCAACAGGAAGGCGGCTCCGCCGTTCTTGCCCGCAGTATAGGGAAAACGCCAGATATTGCCCAGGCCCACCGCTGATCCGGAAGCGGCCAGAATGAATCCAATACGGGAATTCCAGTTGCCTCGCTTGCTCATCATCTTGCTCCCACGGTCCTTAGGTTGTGGTTACGGCCGGTTTTTCCTAGTAACACAGCCCGAGATGCTTGTCAAATGTCGCTGCTCCGGCGTTTGACCGTCTGAACGGGTAGTGTATAATGCGGTAGGCTCGTTCTTTCCACCGGAAAGGCGGAGCGAGGAGACGACATGAAATACCGCTGCCTTTATTGGATTCCGGTATTGCTGTTGGCATGGGCTTCCCTAAACGCGGACGGAGTGCCGCGCCGTAAATTACTGTCCCGGATCTTTTTCCAGAGCCTTCAGCAATGGCATTACGCCGACATCGAAGTGAACGATGATTTTTCGCGGCGGGGTTTCCAAAATTACCTGCAGGTCCTTGACCCCAATAAGCAGTTTTTTATATCAACCGACCTCAATAGTTTCCGGCCCTACCGCCTGCGCATTGATGACCAAATGGCCCGGGGTGATTTCGACCTCATGACCATTGCGTCCCGCCACCTTCGTAAGCGCATCGGTGATATCCGGGAATTTTTGCCAAAATTGGCCGCAACCCCCTTTGACTTCAAACGCCGGGAAGAAGTTGAGCTGGATGGTGACAAACGGGAGTGGGCGGTAGATATGGCGGCTTTGCGGGACTACTGGCGCCGCCTGTTGAAACACCAGACCATGATCCGTTTTCTCAACCGTCCGGAAAAAAACAAGGAAAACCGGGCAGCCCTGAACAAAGCGCTGAAAAAAGCCCGTTCTGATGCGCTTGAAGCGTATATGAACATGCTTGAACGCATGCTCAAAGCCGGGCCCGAAGACGACCTCGCCCGTTACTCCAACGCCCTGCTGGGAGTGAGCGATCCGCATACCAGTTTTTTCCCCCCCAAGGAGCAAAAAGACTTTGAAATTGAGATGACCGGCAAACTCGAAGGGATCGGTGCGCTCCTGGGGGAGGAAGACGGATACGTGGTGATCGTGAGTCTGGTCCCCGGAGGACCGTCCTGGCGGCAGAAACAATTGGAGCCCCACGACCGCATCCTCAAGGTGGGACAGGGAAGGAAAGGCCCGTCTACGGATATCGTGGGTATGCGGGTTGAAGATGCGGTAAAGCTGATCCGCGGACCAAAGGGGAGTGTCGTGCGCCTTACCGTACGCAAGGCGGATGGCCGTATGGAGGAGATTCCAATTGAACGGGACGTGGTGGTGATCGAAGAGACTTTTGCCCGTTCCACCGTGGTACGCGGGCAAGCACCGGATACCAAACTGGGGTATGTATACCTGCCCCGGTTTTACAACGACTTCCAGGAAAAGGACGGACGCAACTCAACCGCCGATGTGCGCCACGAAGTGGAGCGCCTGAAGCAGCAGAATGTATCGGGAATTATCCTTGACCTCCGAGGGAATACCGGCGGGGCCCTCACTGATGCGGTGCGCATCGCCGGGCTGTTCATCCAAAAGGGACCGGTGGTGCAGGTCCGGGATCGTATTCGCGGTGTCCAGGTGTTGAAGGATCCCGATGAAGCTGAAGTCTACTCGGGCCCCCTGGTGGTCATGATCGACCAGATCAGCGCTTCCGCATCGGAAATCGTGGCGGCTGCTTTGCAGGACTACAACCGTGCCCTGGTTGTCGGCGGGGCGCATAGTTTCGGCAAAGGTACGGTTCAGCAGATGATCGACCTGGATCGCATTGTGCGTGAACGCCCGCAGGGCGAGAACTCATCCCTGGGAGCGCTTAAGCTGACGGTCCAGAAATTTTACCGGATCAACGGTGATTCCAACCAATACACGGGGGTGCAAGCGGATGTGTACGTGCCCAATACCCTTTCCCATCTGGAGATCGGCGAACGCTACCTGCCCTTTGCCCTAAACGGGGACCGAGTGAAGGCGCTGGATTATCCGCGGAGCAATGAGCTGAACCAGGACCTGCGCGCGAAACTGAGCCGTCTTAGCAGGGAACGGGTCGCCAATGACGCCTATTTCAACGACCTGACCAGCTACATCCGCCTGGCCAGGATGAGTCGCGAGACAACGAAAGTGACCCTGAACCTGGAAGCAGCCCACCGGAAAAGGGAAGAGCTGCGCAAGTGCCTGGAGAAAGTCCGTGCCTGGCGCCTGAAAGGCGCCGGCTTGGAGTTTCTGGACAACCCGGATCTCGACGAATCCGGGAGTGAACGGTTGACCCGGGAATACCAGGACCGGCGAAAAGACTGGCTCGAGCGCCTGGGAAGAGATTACATGCTCAAGGAAGGCGTCCGCATCCTGGAAGACCTGGTACGGCAATCAGCGCATTAGCCGGTTTAAACCGTTTTCTCGACTGGATTGTTACGTATATCTGGCCCCGAGTAGGCGATGCGTATTGGCTAGTTTTTGCGGGATCTGCAATCCCTGGGGGCAGTGGCTCAGGCAGGCTCCGCAGTTGTCACAGGCGTCGGCCCGCAACGGCAGCTCGGCATACAGGCCCCGGGCCTTGCGCCAGTCCTGGTCATCAACGGCATAACGCTCAAAACGCAGGATTTCCGCAATGGGAATCTGTTTGGGGCAAAAAGGCTGGCAAAGCGTACACAGGCGGCAGGCATTGCGGTCCGCCGCCGCGGTCAGAATTTCAAGAACCCGCTTGTCTTTGGAACGCAATTTTTTACCGGCTCCGGAGCATGTCTGAATGAACTCCTCCAGGGTTCGCGTGCGAATCACCACGGCATCCAATCGGGTGGCCGTGGTCAGCCAACGAACCAGGGCGTTGTAGGCATTGGTGCCGGAAGGCAGTTGCGCCGTGAATGCGGCGTCTCCGGTCAAGCGCCCGATCCCCCGGGCGGTTTTCATGGCGATGGTGCCGAAGCCTTTGCGCCGGGCCAGCTCCATGAAACGGTCCATCTCCGGGTCCGCGCCGTAGGAGTAGATAAACTGCGCATGTTCAAAGATCCCGTCCTCCAGGACGGCGGTCAACACCTCGGCGGCGCTCTCGCCTCCCGGCACGCGGTGATTCCCGGCGTAACCGTGCTGGGAGAGGCAGATGTGTTTTACGAGTCCGGCTTTCTTGAGGCGTTCAAAGGCGCGAACGAAAGCCCTTTCAGTTTTCAATTCCCGCTTGTTGTGAAAACCGTAGTGAAGTTGCATGTCGTCGAAGTAGCGCAGCCCGGTTTTTTCCAGGGCTGACTTGACGTAGGCAACATGCTCTTCTTCGTCAAAGTGGCCGGTGTAATGGTTGCCGCCCACCCGATCCACCGTGACCTGGCAGTAGTGGGCGTCACGGTTTTTCAAAATGCTCTGCGGCGTGCGCGTGCGCATCCAGCGGTTGGCCTTATGCCAATAGTTTATACCGCAGCGGACAGCGGCTTCGGCAACCGCGGCATCCATGTCTCCCGCCCCCAGCAGGATGGCGATTTCCCGTTGACTGTATCCCAGCCGGCGGCGCGGCAGCCGACCGACCCTGCGGGCCGCCTCTGCGATGGGATCGGTGTTCACGGATTCCGGCCCGGCCCCCAGGTCCCCGGCCAGCAGGGCTCCCATGGTTACGGATGAGAGCTTGAGTGCATCCCGGCGCGAGATCACTTGTTTCCGACTCATTCCCTTCCTCCCTTTTAACGTACTCCAAGACGCGGCTATTGAACCGCCCGTCGTTCGAACAACAATGTTATGGGGTCTTCTTTAAGCTTTGTCAATTTTTCGGCAAATTGTCTGGTTTGCCCGCCTGCCCGTAGCGAACACGCCTTGCTTCGCCAGCGGGGATTTCTCGGGGGTTGTGGATTTTTGTTTTAATTTTTATACTGGAAGCATTGGAAAACGCCGCCGAAATCCAGCTTTTTAAGGCATATGTCTGGACCAAACGGTTCTTGGATGTGGTCCTTTCCGTGGCAATCCTGGCCGTGGGCCTTCCAATCTGGCTCCTGGTGGCCGTGTTGGTCAAGGCGACATCCCGGGGACCCGTTTTTTTTCGACAACGACGGCTGGGCCGTCACGGCAAACCCTTCACCATCATCAAGTTCCGTACCATGCATCCGGGAGCTGAAATGCTGAACGGGCCGCAACGGGCCATGAAAAAAGATCCCCGTATCACCCGGTTGGGACGTTTCTTACGCCGGTGCCGGATGGATGAGGTACCCCAGTTTATCAACGTGTTGCGTGGAGAGATGAGCGTTGTGGGCCCCAGGCCGGAGCGGGAGTTTTTTGTGCGGCAACTCTCACCGCGGATTCCCGGCTATCTCAGACGCATGTCGGTCAAACCCGGGATCACCGGCTGGGCGCAGGTAAACCACAAGTACGATGAAAATCTGGATGACGTCAGGTGCAAGGCGCTTTACGACCTGTACTACATTGAACATATGTCGATGGGGATGGACTTACTTATTCTTGTGAAAACAATTGTCGTCATTTTGACGGGGAGGGGCGCCCGTTAAGGTCGGGTGAGCATGTCCGGTTCGCTTGACCTTGACAACCTTTCCGGCTTGACCTATACCTATGCCGGGCGGGGGGATCGTCCTCCCGAACGGGGTTGTTCAGATTCCCCGGATGATAATAACCCGATGATTGATGCGATGAATTAGGCACTAGGGGTTGCTGATAATCTCCATGGTGGACATCGTTCTCTTCCGGCCCCGGTTTCTTTACTCCCGGATGAATCCACCTCCTATACCCTGGGGACCGCTATATGTGGGTTCCGCGCTGAGCCGCCAGGGATATACAGTCACGTTGATCGATGAACTTCTCTGCCCGGACTGGCGCAACCGCGTGGCGGAAATACTGAAAGACCGGCCTCTTTGCGTGGGGGTGTCGGCCATGACGGGAATGCAGATTGAATACGGGCTCAGATTCACATCCTTTGTGAAGTCCAACGCTCCTGAAGTTCCGGTTGTATGGGGGGGGGTCCATGCCAGCCTGTTTCCCCGGCAGACACTTGAGCATGAAGCCGTTGATTGCGTGGTTGTGGGAGAAGGCGAAGAGACAGCCGTGGAGATGTTGCAATGCCTGGAGAAATGCCGTGGCTTGGATGACGTCCAAGGCGTCGGCTTCAAACACAATGGACGTGTTCACCTCAATCCGGAACGCCCTTCACCAGACCTGGACTCCTTGCCGCGAATCGATTACTCATTGATCGATGTCCATTCTTATATCGGCAACCGCTTCGGTGCCAAACGTTCTTTCGAGCTTTGCACCAGCCGGGGGTGTCCCCATGCCTGCGGTTTTTGTTACAATGCCCGTTTCACCCGCCGCACTTGGCGGTCCATGTCGGTGGATCGAATCTTTTCCTGCCTGAACGACCTGATTACCCGGTACGGTGTAGACGCCGTTACCTGGCGTGAAGACAACTTTTTTGTCGATTCGCGGCGGGTGGAAGAAATCGCCCGGCGGATCATCCGTGAAAACATCCACATCCGCTGGCATGCCGACTGCCGCATCGATTACGTTGACCGCTATGATGACGCGTTTCTGTCGTTGTTGAAGGCGAGTGGATGCCACACCCTGACCTTGGGAGCGGAAAGCGGATCGGACCGCATTCTGGATCGCATATGCAAGGGGATTACCCGGGAACAAACCCTGGCTGTGCGAGAGAAGTTGTCTCACCATGGCATTTATCAGAATTATCACTTCATGTTGGGATTGCCCGGTGAAGACCGCCGGGACGTTATGCAAACCCTTACTCTCATCGATTCCCTGCGCAGAGGGAACCGGTTTTTTGGCCGGATTTGCGGGCCATCGTTGTTCACACCGTATCCGGGGACGGATTTGTACGCCCAGTGCCTGGCAATGGGCCTGGTCGTTCCCGATTCCCTTGAGGGGTGGCGAAAAATGGACTGGTACTCCTGTCATCTCTCCTGGATGCCCAGGAAACAGCGCAAGTGGCTGGAGGATCTGGCCTGGACCCTGATGGGCATGGAGATCAAGTGGATCGGCGCTTATTTTGCGATCAGATTCCGGCTTTTCATTCAGAGAAATGTTTGGATTCCCTGTTTTGAACGGGCTGTTTTTGAATGGATGATCACATTATGGCAACGATTGCGCAGGGTCGTTTCTCCTTGAGGTAGGGCGATATGCAGAAACGGCGCATCCTGATCAACTCCATCATGTCGGCACTGGAGATCGTGGTGGTTTCCGGCATTTTGTTTTTTTTGTATCGATTCCTGCTGAACACCATCGGAGCGGTGCACTTCGGGATCTGGTCCCTGGTGCTGGCCACCACGGCGGTTACGCAGATTGCGGACCTGGGATTGTCCGGAGGTGTGATCAAGTTCGTGGCCAAGTATATCGCCCGCGGAGAGAATGAGAAAGTATCGCGGATTATCCAAACCGTTGTCTTGACCATCGGTGTGGCGGTGGGCGCTTTGCTGGTCTTGGCTTTCCCACTGCTGAAGCTGATCCTGGCCCAGCTTGTTCCCGCGGAAGCCCTGCCCATGGCCCTGGCCATTCTGCCGTACGCTTTAGTCGCCCTATGGCTGTGCATGCTGACCAGTCTCTTTCTGTCGGGTTTGGACGGATATCAGCGTTTTGACATCCGCAGCATGCTGCTGATGTCCGGCTCAATGTTGCATCTGCTGCTGTGTTTCTGGCTTGTGCCGCGCTTCGGCATTCTGGGCCTGGCCTATGCAAAGGTTGCCCAGAATGCTTCGGTTATGGTGGCTTCCTGGCTGTTTCTGAAACGCTTGGTCCCAGGGCTTCCCCTGGTGCCGAGAATCTGGAGCCGGCCGCTTTTCAAAGAGATGATTGCCTATTGCATCCAATTCCAGGTCATCAGTGTGGCCACCATGCTGTACGATCCCGTCACCAAAGCCTTGTTGAGCCGCTTCGGCAGCCTGTCCATGGTGGCCTATTACCAGATGGCCAGTAAGATCGTGACCAAGCTTCACGCCCTGATCATTGCCGCCAATCAGGTCCTGGTTCCCGCCATTGCCGGTTTAAAGGAACGCACGCCAGACAGGGTGCAAGCCGTGTACATGGCCTCTTATCGGGTATTGTTTTTCCTGGAATTCCCGTTTTACTCCCTGTTTATCGTCAGCCTGCCCCTGATTTCAAGGGTGTGGCTCGGTTACCATGAACCCGTGTTCGTGATGTTCGCGGCATTGCTTAGCCTGGGTTGGATGCTGGCCACCCTGGCGAGCCCCGCCTACCATGCCAGCCTGGGGATCGGTAAACTCCGCTGGAATGTGGCGGGTAACTTGACCACAGCCGTTTTGAATGCCGGATTGGGCCTCCTGCTGGCCAGGTCTTTCGGCGGGGTCGGGGCCGTGGCGGCCTGGGTTGCAGCCCTGGTTGTGGGGCATACCCTGATCTACGTGGCCTATCATGTTGAGCACGGGATCCCCCTGGCTGAACTCGTGCCGCGGGGCAACCGGTTTCACGTGGTTGCATGCGCATTGGCGGTTCTTGCGGCCTTGTCAATGCGGCATGCACTGCAAGGCCGCATACCGGCGGGTCTGTTGAATGTCTCGGCCATCCTCCTTTTCGTGATGATCGTCTGGCTTCCCTACTGGCGCCACCCATTGCGTAAGAAACTGTCCGCCTGGGTCCGGGTGGAGCTGCTTGGATCAAAGGTGAAAGCTTCTGCGCGTCCATGATGAATAAACCGCGAACCATCGTATTTGTCTACAACACCGCGGAGTACTTGGTGCGCTTCCGTCTTGGCTTGATGCGGGCCATGCGGCGCCGGGGCTGGCGGGTGGTCGCCGCGGCTCCGCCGGATGATCACAGCCCGACCATCGTGGCAGCCGGCATCCCTTTCGTGCCCATACCCATGGAGAGGAAAGGCCGGAATCCCTTGGCGGACTTCCGGCTGTGGTGGCGTCTGCTGGGATTGTATCGCCGTGAGCGACCAAGCATTGTCCATCACTTTACCGTCAAGCCGGTCATTTTCGGTTCATTCGCCGCCCGCGTGGCGGGGATCCCGGGAATCGTCAACTCGGTTCCAGGTCTGGGATACGTTTTTCTGCAGGGGGGAAGACTACGGATTATGGTGGAGAGACTGTACCGGCTCGCCTTTAGCCCCCGGGTCCAGGTGGTTTTTCACAATCAGGACGACCGTGATTTTTTTGTGCGCAGAAGAATGGCCTGTTTCGGGCAGACCCATGTAATTTGCGGTTCCGGCGTGGATACGGAGTACTTTGCTCCCCGCTTCTGTTCAGAAAAGGATTCCCCTTCCTCCCGGCCTGCTTTCGCTTTGGTGGCGCGGATGCTCTGGGATAAGGGTGTCAGGGAGTTCGTCGCCGCCGCACGGATCTGTCATCAGCACAATCCCCATACACGATTCGTGCTGGCCGGTACACCGGACCCGGGCAATCCGTCCGCCGTTTCTCCAGGCTGGTTGCGATCGCTGCATGCCTTGGGGTACATGGAGTGGCGGGGTCATGTGGACGATGTCCGCCCGGTCCTGGCCGAGGCCGCGGTGGTGGTACTGCCTTCATACCGCGAAGGGGCCCCCAGGTCGTTGATCGAAGCGGCTTCCATGGCCAGACCCATTATCGCAACGGATGTCCCCGGTTGCCGGGAAGTGGTTCTTCCGGGTATCAACGGCTTGCTGGTGCCGGTGATGGATGTCGCGGCCCTGGCTGAAGCCATGTTGACCCTGGCCGGGGATCCGGATTTACGCCATCGCATGGGGCAGGCCGGTCGGCGGAGAGTGTTGCTTGAATTTGCCGAGCGGCGGATAATCCGTGACACTATCAAGATCTATAAGCAACTGGCGTTCCAGGAATCTAAGGGGAAAGCAGGGCGCGGTAGCGCTTGAATATGGTTTTCTGGTCGACTTTTCCTTCCATCCTGGATGACGGCGTTTTTGGGCGATCGTTGTATGGGTGGATGGAGATGCGGCCGAATTTAATTGATTGGGCGAATTCACGGGTCAATTGAAAGTCATGTTCCGTCTCGCCCGGAAAACCCACTATAAAGTGGGTGTTGATGACCAGGCCGGGAATTTCGGTTTGCAAGGTCGAGAAACAATGGGTGATCTCCTCAATGGTGTAGTGGCGATGCATTTTTTCCAGCATGCGGTTGCTGCCTGATTGCACCGGCATGGAAAGGTACGCGATCTTGTCCTGGTGCCGCTTCAACAGGGGAAGCAGGATGTCGAAGTAGCGGATCAGCCAGCGGGGATTCAGATCGATGATACGGAGTTTGAAGGCGCCGTCAACGGCCAGCAGGATTTGCAACAACTCGGCGATGTTGGTGCCGATATCCTGACCGTAACTGCCCACGTCGTTGTTGATGAGCACAAAGGTATCGGCACCCTGCTTGAGACCTTGCTTAAATTCGCGGATGACTTCGTCTGGGGCCTTGCTTTTCACCCTTCCGGCGGCGATCCGGACGGCGCAATAGGTACAGTCGCCCATGCAGCCGTTGGCGATCTTGATGTTCCAGGTGTTCTTGTACTTTGTGCGGCCGAAAAACAGGGACTTGACTTTGCGGAAGAACAGGCGGCTGAATTCGACGTCCATCTTGAATTTGTTGACCAGAAACTTGCGGGGCGAAATCAAATCACGCATGGGGTGAATGATGTTGGCGTCCGTGAAGGATTCAAGTTTTTGCTTTGCCGTGATGATCGCGTCCAGGTCATTGCATTTTTCAACGGGAAGCACCTCGTAGTCACCCCGCAGAACATCCTTGTTGATTTTGATCAGACAGCCGGTGACCACGATTTTCGCCTGGGGTGATTTTTGCTCCATTGCGGTACGAATGGTGTTCAGGGTGCGTTTCTCCGATGACATAAAGCAGCCGCAGGAGTAGATGAAAATCAGGTCGGCTTCGGATATATGGCGGGTTGGTTGCCAACCATTGGCGATGAAGTAGTTCACAAAACGGCTGGTATCCAGGCTTCTCCTAGGGCAGAAGTTGTTGACGAAGGGGATGAACTTTTTGCTGGAACGCGCCGCCCATTCCTGATTTCCAAGGAGGTGATGCCGGGCTTTCTTGACCTTCATTGGGTAATGATTACAACATAGCCTATATTTATTCAATAGAGTCGGCCTGATTTATGACGAATGTGTCTGTCCGGATGCCATTCGGTCCGGGATGCCAAGCATGATGAACGGCTGCGCGTGACCGGGAGTGCCGCTGGGGTTATTTTGTTTTATACCGCAGTCCAGCCATGATGCGGGTGCCTGGAGCCGGATATCCGAAAATCTCGGAATACTCGACATTGAATGCATTGGTCACCCGGGCGTGGAAGGCAACGCTGCAGGTGAGTGGAACCATGGCGCGGAATGAGAATGTGTTGAATGCGGGGCTTTCCACCACGGGAGAGATCCAGTCGAGTTCGTTGTAGTCCAGCCGCTTGCCCACGTAGATCATGTCGCCACCCAGGGTGAACAGTGAATGGGTCCAGGTGAAGCCTGCTGACAGGGTGTGTCTGGGTCGCCGCAGCAGTTGACGGCCGTATTGCTTGTCTTCCGTATCCAGCCAGGTCCAGGCGCTCCGGAGTTCAAGTCCCCGGACCGGCCGGAATGAGGCACTGACTTCAACACCCTTGATGACGGCTTCGTTCAGATTCGCGTATCTCCAGGTCAGCGGCGAATACCCGATGAGATTCTTGTAGCGGGTATCGAAAACCGCTATACCCAGAGTGAGTTTGTTTAGATATAGATCCGCCCCGGCTTCCAAGGAACGGCTGGTTTCCGGTTGCAGCTCCGGGTTTCCCCAGGAAGGGTTCAGCCGTTCCGGAAGCGTGGGGGCCCGGAAGCTTTCTCCCCAGGATGCCCGCAGCTTGATCTGATCCGTGATCAGGATAGAAGCGCCCAATTGGGGGGACCAAGCGGTGTCAACATCCCGGTACTTGTCCATTCTCAGGTTGGCGGTGAATAGAACTCTCCCCAGATCCATGTCCGTACCGGCGTACGCGGAGATATACCCGGAGGTTTCGTTATCCAATCCGGCTGAAGTGTTCGTGAGGTTCATGATGGTGTGGAAAGCCGTGTCCAGGCCCGCGCGGAAATGCCAGTTGGGCAGGAAAACCCCGGCAATGGAAGCCTCCGCCTCGTTGATCCGGGAGCGATTCTTGTAGAAGGGGCTCCAGGTGTCATCGGGATCGTTGAATTCATAGATATTGGTGTTGTGGGAGAAAACCAGGCTGACCCGGGTGTTCTCGTCTACTTTCCAGGTAATGGGCAGGGCGGCGATGACGCTGCTCTGATTGTATTCGCGGTTGGGGGACGCCAGCCCCATGTACATTGGGATGCCGCTGGCAGCGGAGTGAACAAATAGCTGCAACCCCGTTTCAAAATCGCCTGCTTCAAACATGGCCCGGGCAGTGATGCCGCGGTTCATGAATTCGTCGTTGTTCAAGTCGCCTTTGAATCGGGTCAAACCGGCGGTTAAGCCAAGTTTCCAGTGGCCCGAATTGCGGGCGGCATGCACGTGGGCGTCCCAACTTCCTTGGTTGCCGAAACCCGCGTCTGCGCTGACGCCTTCGTCACGCCGCGTGGTGAGGCTGACCACGCCGCCCATGGCGTTTGAGCCATAGAGACCGGACAGGGGACCACGCACGATTTCCGCCCGCTCAAGCAGGTTTGCGGGGATCATGGTCAGGTTCAGACCCAGAGAACTGGATGGATCGTTGAGTTTGATGCCGTCGATGATGAAAAGGGTCTGGTTCACCGCTGCGCCGCGGGCAAAGGAATAGGCCATCTGGCCGTAATGGCCGCCGTTCAGCACCAGGAATCCGGGGGTATTGCTGAATATCTCTTTCAAACCCCGCGAGCCCGGTACCTGCAACACTTTTTCGTCGTGCACGGTGACGCTTTGGACCGCACGATTCAGGGCTACATGCCCAATGACCTCAACGGTCTCGACCAGGGCGGGAGACTCCGAGTCTTCCTCTTTTGACTCTTTTGATGCCAGGCACGGAGCTGCAAGGACCAGGACCAGAGCCAGCGGCAGGATTTTCTTGAAACGATTCATGCTTTCCTCCTGGGGAACTGTCTGGAGGGATTATCGTTTTCCCGTTGGAACGCCCTCCGCGGTTCCATGGGGGTCGGCCGCGGATTGACAGGTCTTCCGACTCCCGGCAACCCGGCCGCCTTCCCGCCTTTTTGGGCAGTGGCTCTGGCCGGGCTCCGGCGGCATAAGGCCACCGGCGACGGAATATCCGTCGGCCGGATACGGCAGCGGGGGCTGCGGGCTTGGGGATTGAACCTCCCCGCCTCTTCCCTTGACCGATCCGGGCATGGGTATCTTACGCTTCACTCAGGCACCTGTCAAGGCGCTGACTGGTCTGGTGATACTTGACTTTGCGGGGCCCACTGGAGTACATTGTGCAAGGAAATGTGCGCCATGATTCCGGAAAAAGGTGATTTCGCCAATATTGCCGCGCCGGCCCTGCTCTTGCGCATCGCTGAGTCAGGATTGACGGGAATTCTCTATTTAAAGCAGGAAGAAACCCTCAAGGCACTCCATTTCGACACTGGACGGCTGGTTTGGGCCATCTCAAATTCCGTGGAAGACAAGTTGGAACGGATTCTTTTGGAAGGTCGTCTGGTTGACGAGTTGGAATTGAATCGCCTTAGGCGCCAGCAATCCGGGGCAGCATTGGGCAAGAGCCTTTTAGAGAGAGGGTTGCTGTCGGTAGAACAATTGGTGGAATGTACCCGCATGCAGTTCAAGCGCATCCTCGATGATGTGCTCGCCTGGACCCGGGGCGGGTTTCAGGTTATCGAGTCTCCTCCCCCGGAAAACCTTTTTAAAATGGATTTGGACTTGGTTTCCATGGTGTTCAACTTTGTTTTGGAGAACGTTTCTGCGGACCAGGTGCGGAAGCGCTTCCAAGACCTGTCCGTATGCCCGGAATCCCGGGCCGAGGAATCGCGTCTTCCCGTGTTTAATCTTAGCCAAAAGAAACAGGAGTTCCTGGCCCATTTCAATGGGCGACAGAGTTTGGAGGCCGTTCTCTCGCATTACGCGGACTCTCACCGGGATGCATTGTTGAAAGTGGCATATTTCTTTTTGCTGGCGGACCTGGTCCGCTTGCCGGGTGAGCCCGGTCCCATGGATGAACCGCTGACTGAACCAACGGAATCTATTCCGGATGATTCGCAGCTTCCGGAGCCTTCCCCGCCAGAACCGGAAAGGGTGCCCCGAAGAACCGAGGGCGTGATTGTCAATGAACTGTTGGCCGCGGATGTCGAGGCGCCCGCGGAAACCTTGGTGGATTTGGACGTCGACTCCGCCGAACCTGCCCCCGAGTTCTACTCCTTCAGTGATCTTGAAAAAAAGGAAGAAGAAGATCCCGACATAGTGATCCCTGAGCCTCCGGAGCAGATTGGTCCGGATGGCGGGGAGTCGCAGGCCGATCTGTTTGCTTTTGCAGATGAAACGGATGACCTTTCCGGGCAATCACCCGCCAAGGCCCTTGACGTGGACGACATGCTGAAAAAGGAAAAAGCTTCGCGTCAGGGCCGCCAGCTCAACCTGCTGCTGATCCTGGTGGTGGCCATCCTGGTGACCGGGGGCGCCATTTTTCTTCTGCTGACTTCCGGAGACGAGAAAATACCGCTATCCCCCAAGCCGGTGGATGAGAAGCAGGTGACCGCACCGGATGTCCGGAAAACGCAAGAACCTCTCGCCACCAAGGTAAAGCCGGTTACCGAGAGAACCATACGGCAGACCGATGCGTCTCCGGACGAAAAAAAAGCCACCCAGGTCCCTTCCGTAGCAAAAAGTGCCCCTGAGAAGACGGCCGCCGGGGTTTCAGCTTCACTCCCCCTTGACAGCAAAGCAAGCTCGGCCCTGCAATTGTTGCGCAGAGGACGTTACCTGGCAGCCGCGAGACAATGGCGGGCGGGCATGGCTGGCGAGATGACGGGATTTTCAATCTTGCTCGAAATGGACTGCCAAACCATCTCCGTTGGCGCAGCCTTTAAACGCATCCATGAACCGGATGCCTTTTTTCTCTTGCCCCGGAAACTGGGTGACCGTACCTGTTTCCTTGTCATGTGGGGACGATTCGAGACTGAACAGGAGGCCGGGAACGCCTTGCGCGGTCTGCCCGCCTATTTTCTGAACCAGGATCCGCCGGCCAAGATCGTCAAACTGGCCGCGTACCGCTGAACCGGGTTTGACGAAATAGAGGACAGGATTATCCATGCCCAAACACCGCAACTGGTTGGATGTCGCCGATGTGGCGCGATTGTTGGAAATCCCGGTGGTAAAAGTGCAACGCTGGGTGCATCAGGGCAAGATTCCCTGCAAGTTCGACAGCCGGGGAGCGCGGTTTCGCCGCAGCGAATTGCTAGACTGGGCCAGAACCCATGACCTGGTGTTGGCTCTGCCCCCGGTAGGAGATGATTCTCTTCAGGCACAAGATGATCGTCTTTTCCGGGCCGTTTCCAACGGAGGGATTCATTTCGGCCTGGAAGGGCAAGACATCTACTCAGTGCTCGAAGCCGTATCCCAACGGCTGCATTTCGATCCCCCTTTGGTGAAAGAGCGCATCCTGGAAGAATTATTGGCCCGTGAGGAGTTGGCGTCGACGGGAATCGGGCGTGGCGTGGCCATTCCCCATCCCCGCAACATGAGTCCCCTCAATGTGACGAGTCCAAGGATCACCGTTTTCTTTTTGAGTCATCCCGTGGATTTCGCAGCCGTGGATGGCCGCCCGGTGGATCTGCTTTTCGTTATGTTCAGTCCGGACAGCCGGACTCACCTGGGCTTGTTGTCCCGATTGGGATACCTGTTGCGGCGCCAAGGATTTCCCGAACGCCTGCGCGGCTGCCGCACGCCTGAAGAGGCCTTAGCCACCATCCGGGACGCGGAGAAAGCAATCCGTTCCGGTGAAAGCGGACCGGAATAGATCATGCCCTCCCTGCAGCAACGTATCCGCAATCTGGACCATCGCATCCAATTGGTGATGATCGGGGTGTTGGTAGGTGTGTTCAGTGGCTTCGCCGCGCTTGGATTGAATCTGGCCTTGGAGTCGTTCCCGAGGTGGCTGTCTCGTTTCAGTGGCCCCGCACTCTACCTGGTCCTGCCCGCTGTGGGCATATTGCTGACCGTGTTGTTTCTGCGCTATGCCGTTCGGGATCGATCGGGGCATGGAGTTCCGGAAGTCATCTTCAGTATCAGCGCCCGGGGAGGGCGTTTGCCCAAACGTTCGGGATTCTCCAGGCTGGTGGCCAGTTTTCTGACCATTTCATGCGGAGGTTCCGCCGGGCCCGAGGCGCCGGTGGTGATTTCCGGCGCGGGAATCGGTTCCAATGTCGCAGCTTGGCTGCAGGCCAACGATCGCATTCGAGTCGCCGCCACGGGATCGGGAGCGGCGGCCGCCATTGCCGCCATCTTCAACGCTCCGGTAGCGGGGATTATTTTCACAATGGAGGTCATTCTCGGTGAATGGGCTCCCGTGAACATGCTACCCGTGGCCATCGCCTCTGTAACCGGGACCGAGATCAGCCGCATGTTCAACGGCAACCAGATCCCCTTTCGTCACCGGCAACTCCAGGCCGCTCCAGCGGATATCCTGGCCGTGGCGGCCATGTCCTTGGTGGTCGCCCTGTTCGTCATCCTGTTTATCCGTGCCTTGAAGTGGGGGGGAGCGAGGCTGGGCCGGTTGTTGCCTCATCCCCTGGCCCGAGCCGCTGTGGGTGGATTGCTGGTTGGCGTACTGGTCGTCACCTTTCCCGAGGTGCGTGGTGAAGGTTATCACCTGGTTCGTTCACTCCTGGACGGGGGCGGAGGGGATGCGCTTGGTGTGATTCTGGTTCTGGTGGTCATGAAGATCCTGGCCACGGCCTTGACCCTTGGTTCCGGAGGTTCAGGCGGGGTTTTCGCGCCTTCCCTGGTCATCGGTGCCCTGGGGGGGTTCTTGTTTCACGGCCTCATGGTCATGCTGTTTCCGGCCACTATTTTTGCCGCGGCGCCACTGTATATCCTGGCCGGCATGGCCGGAACCCTGAGCGGTACCTTGGGCGCCCCATTGACCGGGATATTTCTGATCGTGGAAATCACCGGGGGCTACGATGTCATTCTGCCGCTACTTGTGGTTTCCTTTCTGACCTATACCCTGGTACGGCTGGCGGAACGACACTCCATTTACCAGTATGAACTGGCGGAAAAGGGCCTTTTGCTGCGGCCGCGAACCGATGCCCGCATACTGGCGGACATTCCCCTCACGGAACTGCTGGAGAAAGACCTCGTCCCGGTGTATTCCGATATGCCCCTGGCCCGGCTGATTCCCATGATTCGCCGCTCCCGGCGCAACCATTTCCCCGTAGAGGAGCGTTCCAGTCGACGTTTCCTGGGCATGGTGAATTTCGTGGACGTCAAGGAGTTTTTGTTTGACGAGGCCCTGGCCCAGAGCGTGCTGGTGGAGGAGGTCATGCACACGGACGACCCGGTGGTGGGTCATGATGAATCCCTGCCCCGGGTGTTGGAGATATTTGATCGAACCGGAGCGTGGAGTCTGCCCGTGGTGGAGGGGGAACGTTTCCTGGGACTGATCTCCAAATCCACCCTGCTGGACCATTACCGCAAAGAACTGAAGGCCCAGACCGAACTCTAACCGGGATTTAAACAACATTCTCGGCCCGGGATCCGGAAAAAGCCCTGTCGGGTACCTTGCTTGCCTTGAGAAGTGCATCGAAAACAGCTCAAGCCACGGATTAAAAAGCAATTGACAAGTCCGCGTGATGCGGGTAATTTAATGGTGATCGTTCAGGCGGTTTAGCGCAAAACGGGAGATAACTCCCGCTCTTATGTTTTTTTCGGTGAAAACAGTGTCCACTGGTTGAGATTGTTCAAGGGCTGACTAAGATTCCGTGCGGGCTTTTTTTGACACCTTGAAGGAGAATCAACTGACCTCCGGAAAGAATCGTTTTAAGCTGAAGCATGCATCGATTCCAGGGAAACGCTTAAGTATGAATGGCATAAATTACTATTCCACCAATCACGAATCACCGGAGGCAGACTTCGGCGCGGCGCTAATTAACGGACTGGCTCCGGATGGCGGACTGTATATGCCCGCGGGGATACCACTCCTGGCATTGGATGAAATCGCCGCCTTCTCTGGAATGGCATACCATGAAATTGCCTTTGCGGTGCTGAATCAATTCCTGGACGGCCTTATTCCACCCGCAAGACTGGCCGCAATGACCCGAGCCGCTTACAATTTTCCCGTCCCCCTCGAAAATGTGGTTGACAATAGCTTCATCCTGCGGCTTGACCGCGGGCCTACCGCGTCGTTCAAGGATTTCGCCGCGCGCATGCTCGGGCGCCTCATGCAGTATTTCCTTGAAAAGGAAAACAAAAACCTGTTGATTCTAACCGCGACTTCCGGTGACACCGGCAGCGCCATGGCCAATGCATTTTATGGCTTATCCAACATTAAAATTTGCGTGCTGTTTCCGGAAACGGAAGTGACCGAGCGTCAACGCAAGCAAATGACCACCCTGCGTGACAATGTGCAAATTCTTGCCCTGGACGGCAAGTTTGACGATTGCCAGGCTTTGGTAAAAGCCGCCTTCAATGACAGTGACCTGGACTACCTGAACCTTTCTTCCGCCAACTCCATCAACATCGGTCGCTTATTGCCGCAGGCGGTATACTATTTCTGGGCCTATTCCCGGCTGTGTGATGCGCGAAAAGGCGAGGAAGTTGTTTTTTCCGTTCCATCAGGAAATTTCGGCGATTTGATGGGCGGACTCATTGCCCGCCGGATGGGGCTTCCGGTAAAGAGATTTGTTGTGGCCACCAATGCCAACGATGAAGTCCCGGCCTATTTCGTTGAAGGAAAATACCAACCGATTGTACCTTCGCGGGCGTGTATTTCCAGTGCCATGAATGTGGGCCACCCCAGCAACATGGCGCGAATCGTCGATCTTTATGGCGGCAGGATGAAACCAGATGGAGAGATACTGGAAGCACCCGACCTGGAAAAGATGCGATCTGATATTTTCGCGGTCAGCGTAGATGACGACACGACGCGTGACACCATTCAGCAAGTATTCCACAAATTCAAGGTGGTTCTTGAACCTCATGGCGCAGTCGGCTGGCGGGGATTAATGGATTTTTTTGATGCCGCTGAAGTGGATCGAGAAAAACAGGCCTGTGTTTGCCTCGAGACCGCGCATCCGGCGAAATTTCCGCAAGAGATTCGAGGCCTGCTGCATATCGACCCGGAACTTCCTGAAAGCCTGTCCGCTTTAAACGACAAAAAAGAACAATACGATCATATCGGCAAGGCTTACGGCGAATTTAAAACCTACATAACAAACAAGTATTCAGGAACAAAGGAAAATGCATTTAATCTGTAGCGATCTCGAAGGTGTTTGGATACCGGAAATCTGGATCAACGTGGCACAAAGGACCGGAATCGATGGACTCAAACTGACCACCCGCGACGTGGAGGATTACGATCAACTGATGACTTACCGGCTCAACATCCTGAAGGAAAACAACATCACCTTAAAAGACATTCAGGACGTGATCGCTACCCTGAAACCGCTTGATGGCGCGTATGAAATGATCAAATGGCTGCAATCTCGATGGCGCCTGATTGTTGTGAGCGACACCTTTACGGAGTTTGCCGACCCGCTGATCAAACAGCTTGACTATCCGCTGCTGCTTTGTCATTCCCTTGAAGTCGACGAAAACGGCATGATCACCGACTACAAACTCCGCCAAGCCGATTCCAAAAGAGAAGCGGTCAAAGCGTTTCAGCAATTAAAATATGAGGTCATCGCATTCGGCGATTCCTACAACGACATGAGCATGCTTGCTCAGGCTGACAAGGCTTTCCTGTACAGGCCTCCCCAAGCGGTCATTGACGATTTTCCGCAATACAACGTGGCGACCAACTACCGGGAAATGCGCGAGCAGATAGAAAGCCTCCTGTGAAGACCGTCCTCGGTTTGCGCAACAAGTTCAGTGGGCCGGGTTTCCGGCTGGGCCGGAACCTAAGTGCTTGATGCAGTACCTTTTGTGCCGGCCGCGGCGTTGGCGATACTCTGTCCGGCGTAACTGTCCATGGGGTAGATGATTATGGTTGAGCTCTCTTCTTTCGAGATCTCCAGCAGCGCCTGGATCTGCCGCAGCTCCATGGTTCCCGGTTGGGTAGACAATGTTTTGCAGGCTTGAACGAGTTGATCGGCAACCGCTTTCTCCGCTTCGGCTTCAATCAGCTTGGCCTTGGCGCTGCGTTCCGCCCGGGCGATGACGGCCAATTCCTCGATCAGTGCCGGGGGCGCGCTGATATCCGTTATCCTGACCGCCCGGACGTTGACACCGAAATCCTTGGCCGCTTCGTCGATCTCCGCTTTCACACTGACGGCGATGTTCTCGGTATCACTGAGCAGCGGCCTGAGGTCGTTTTTCCCGATAGAGCTTTTCAACGCTTCCATGGACGCCCATTCGGTGGTTTTCCAATAATCCTTGACCCCGACCGCGGCTTTTTCCGGATCCTCGATCTCCATTTCCACCGCGGCAATCACGTCAATGGGAATGTTGTCATTTGTTAGCGTCTTGGTGGCTTTTACTTCATATGTGGAAATCCGCATATCGATGACCCTGGCAATGGAATAGATGAATGGGGGAATGACGATGAAACCGGGGCCCCGGGCCCCCACGGATTTGCCCAATCTTAGTAACACGAGCCTTTCCCATTCGGAAACGACATGAAACATTTTGGCAATGGTGTTGGCAATCCAGAGTACCAGCAGTGTCAGCACGATCCCCCAGGCCACCCTGCCCGGACCGGGCGGGTAATGAAGGGCCGCTTCAAGGTTCTCCGCGCCTCTGCTGAAAATCGGCCAGACAAACAAATACCACAAGGGGATGGCGATGATCCACCTGAAGAGATTCCTGATAAACGATTGAACCGGATTTCTTGCGAATTTCATGCTTCCTCCCGGAGCGGTTTATACCATTTTGCGGTTGAAAATGCCATTGATCAATTGCGCCTCATGCTGATGAAGGATCATCCGGAGCCGGTTGATGGTCCGGACAGTTGGTGAATGCGGTTGACACGCCGGAGATTCCCGGCGTATAATAGGCGCGCCTGCCGGAGTGGCGGAATTGGCAGACGCATCAGACTCAAAATCTGACGAGGTTTACCCTTGTGAGGGTTCGAGTCCCTCCTCCGGCATGGCACCCCGATCCATTCAGGAAACCGGTGTCCACTTGAGTTCCGCTTAAGCCCTTTTTTCTTGATTTTTCGCCATTGATACGGTATTCTATTGCCTTTGATTTCTGTCAGTCCATTCAGCAGGAGAAAGGATTTGCCCGACAGCAGCACCACCGTATCCCATGACGGCGTGGTGGTCCACGCCCATGCGGGCAAGGTGCGGGTGCGCATCACCAGCCAATCGGCCTGCGCGGCTTGTCATGCCCGCAACATGTGTCCCGGCGCGGACACCAAGGAAAAGTTCATCGATGCCTTGGCGGTTGCCGACATCAGCCCTGGTGATGCCGTTACCGTAACCATGAAGGAGCGGGCCGGCTGGCTGGCCGTGGCCGTGGCCTTTGTGGGCCCTTTCCTGGTGCTGATCCTGGTGTTGTTGACCGTGCATGCACTGACTGGAAATCCCGTAACCGCCGGCCTGGCGGCTTTGATCAGTATGGCTCCGTATTTTTTTTGCGTTTACGCCCTGCGAGATCGGCTGTCCCGGCACATTGAGTTTACGGCTGTACCCAAGTAGAAATCATGATACGAGGTGAATGGTGAATCCGGTAATCGTGTATTCCGTTGTGGTTCTGGGACTGGTAGCTGCCGGTGCCGCCGTCATCCTGTTTGTGGTGGCCAAGAAGTTCAAGGTGGATGAGGATCCCCGCATTGATGAGGTGACCGAGATGTTGCCCGGCGCCAATTGCGGCGGCTGTGGATACCCCGGTTGCCGCGGCCTGGCGGAAGCCCTCGTGCAGGCCGCTGACAACGGTGACTTGGGGGGCTTGACGTGTCCTCCCGGGGGCAACGAGGTCATGGCGGGGATCGGAGAATACCTGGGACTTGCCGTGGAAGAATCCGGCCCCACGGTGGCCGTGGTCCGCTGCGGTGGAACACGGGAAAAGGCCCCGGCCAAACTGGAATATGACGGTCCCGCGCGCTGCTCCATCGCCCACTCGCTTTTCGCCGGCGAAAGCGGCTGCCCCTACGGCTGCTTGGGGCTGGGCGACTGCGTGGTGGCATGTGACTTTGATGCCATCCACATGAACGGGGATTCGGGGCTTCCCGAAGTGGATGAAGAGAAATGCGTCAGTTGCGGTGCCTGCGTGACCGCCTGTCCCCGCAACCTGATCGAGATCCGTCCTTCGGGGAGGAAAAACCGGCGTGTTTGGGTGGCCTGCCAGAATCGTGAACCCGGAGGCGTGGCCCGCAGAGCCTGTTCAGCCGCCTGCATCGGTTGCGGCAAATGCGTCAAGGCCTGTCCGGAAAAGATCCAGGCCATTACCCTGGAAAACAACCTGGCCTATATCGATCCAGCCAAGTGCATCGCCTGCGGCAAGTGCATCCTGGCTTGTCCCACCGGCGCCATTCAGGCGACATTTGAACCCGTGAAACCCAAACCGAAACCCGCCGCCGCGGAAGCGGCACCCAGCGGCTCATGAGGACGGTGTGAAGATGAGAATGAAGACATTTCCACAGGGTGGCGTGCATCCACCTGAAAACAAGATATCCGCTGAAGCGCCGATCCAGGTCCTGGATCGCCCATCCCGGGTCCAGATCCACCTGGGGCAACACCTGGGGGCTCCCGCTGTACCCCTGGTCCAGAAAGGCGACCGAGTCCGCGTGGGTACGCGGATCGGCGAAGGCAAGTCTTTTATCTCGGCCCATGTCCACTCTTCCGTATCCGGGACCGTGGTCAAAATAGACGATGTTCTCGATGCCTCGGGTTACCGCCGGCCCGCGGTGGTAATCGATGTAGAAGGAGATGAGTGGGAAGAGAGTATCGATCGCTCACCCGAATTGGTCCGGGAGATCAAGTTGGATGCCCATGCCATTGTGGAGCGCATCAAGGATGCCGGTGTCGTGGGCCTGGGCGGGGCGTGTTTCCCCACCCATGTCAAGTACATGTTCCCCGAGGGCAAGCAGGCGGACACCGTGATCATCAACGCAGTCGAATGTGAACCCTACCTTACCTCGGACCACCGCCTCATGCTGGAGCGGGCGGATGAAATTCTGGTGGGAGCCCAGATCCTGATGAAGGCCTCAGGGGTAAACCGCGTCATCATCGGGATAGAGGCCAACAAGCCCGACGCCATCGAGTTGATGGCCCGCAAGGCCCGCTCCGTGAACGGGATCGAGGTGGCCCCCCTGAAGGTTCAATACCCCCAGGGCGCGGAAAAACAGTTGATCAAAGCGTTGCTGAACCGTGAGGTGCCCAGCGGCAAACTGCCCTTGGATGTGGGCTGCGTGGTCAACAACGTGGGTACCGCCCTGGCGGTGTACGAAGCGGTGCAAAAAAACAAGCCGCTGGTGGAACGGGTGGTGACCTTTACGGGCCGCCACCTGGAGCGATCCGGGAACTTCATGGTGCGGTTGGGCGTGCCCGTGTCGGCCATGGCCGCCCGCCTGGAACTGAACATTTCAGAAGATACCGCCAAGGTGATCAGCGGCGGCCCCATGATGGGCAAGGCCATCGCCGGCCTGGAGATCCCGGTGACCAAGGGCACGTCGGGGATCGTGCTGCTGGAGGCAGGCGCGGCCCAACGCTTGACGGTGCAGAACTGCATCCGCTGCGGCCGCTGCGTTACCGCATGCCCCATGGGATTGGAGCCTTGGCGCCTGGAGAAGCTGGCCCAATTGGACCGCTTCGAGGAATGTGAAGCCGCGGGCGCCGCGGATTGCATCGAGTGCGGATCCTGCAGTTATACTTGTCCATCTGCCCGCCCCCTGCTGGATTACATTCGTCACGGAAAAGCCAATGTCATGCGGATGCGAGCGGAAAGGAGGCAAAAATGAGCCGGAACCTGGTGATCTCCCTCTCCCCCCACGAGAAGGGTGACGAAAGCGTACAAAAGATCATGTGGGGGGTTGTGATCGCCCTGGCTCCCGCCTTGCTCTCCTCCATTTACTACTTCGGGTGGAATGCGTTGCGGGTAGTTGTGTTGGGCATGGTGTTCTGCATGGGAACGGAATACCTGGTCCAGACCTTCATGATGAAGCAGAAGTCCACCGCATTGGATGGTTCCGCCGCGGTCACCGGACTGCTGCTGGCCTTCAACGTACCGGCAGCGATCCCGTGGTGGCAATTGCTGGTGGGTTCTGTCGTGGCCGTGGGCATTGCCAAGCTGGCTTTCGGGGGTCTGGGCAAGAACCCGTTCAACCCGGCATTGGTGGGACGGGCCTTTATGCTGGCATCCTTTCCGGTGCACATGACGACCTGGCCCAAGCCGCTTGAGAATGTTTGGTCTTTTGGGGTGGATGCGGTCACCGCGGCCACGCCTCTGGGCAAGCTGTCCGAGGGGGGTGTCGCCGCGTTGCCGAACCTGGGCTCCCTGGACTTTTACAAGGACCTGCTGCTGGGGCGGGTCGGCGGATGCATCGGTGAGACCGCTGCATTGGCCATCCTGCTGGGCGGGATATACATGCTTTACCGCAAGATCATCACGTGGCACATTCCCGTGGTTTACCTGGCTTCCCTGGCCGCCACCACCGGAGTGTTCTGGTTGCTGGATCCGGGCAAGTACGCGGATCCCCTGTTCCATGTCCTGGCCGGCGGCGCCATGTTGGGGGCCTGGTTCATGGCCACGGACATGGTGACCAGTCCAATGACCGCCCGCGGGCAAATCATCTTCGCCGTGGGCGGCGGTGTGATCTGTGGATTGATCCGCCTGTTCGGTGCGTATCCCGAGGGCTGTTCCTATTCCATTCTCATCATGAACGCCTTCGTACCGCTCATCGACCGCGCCTTCCCGCCGCGGCGGTTTGGCAGAGAGGTGACCCATGGCTGAAAAAAAGAAACTCCCCTCCACCTTTTTCAACATGGTGGTGGTACTCACCCTGGTGTGCGTGGTGTCGGCACTGGCATTGGGATTCACCTATTCCAAGACCAAGGACGCCATCGCCCAGGGAAAGATCAATAAAGTACTCGCCGCCCTCAAGGATGTGTTGCCGGAATTTGACAACAATCCCTACGAAGAGAAATCAACCCGCAAAGAATATCCCGGCCTGATTTTCTACCCCGCGTCCCTGGCCGGCGGGCCGGTGGGAACTGCGGTGGAAACTTTTTCCGGCGAAGGATTCGGCGGTGATGTCCGATTGATGGTCGGATTCACCAGTGACCTGCGGATCAATGCCATCTCGGTCCTTGGGCAGACGGAAACCCCGGGCCTGGGTACCAAGATGGAGTCCCCCTCTTTTTTAAAGCAGTTCGTGGGCAAGGATCCGGCGGAGTTCAAGACAACCGTAAAAAAAGACGGGGGCGACGTGGACGCCATCACCGCGGCGACAATCAGTTCCCGGGCATTCTGTGATGCTGTCAACAAAGCCTTGAACGCCCTGAAGCAGGAGGCGCAGCAATGAAATTGTGGAAAGAGTTTTCCAAGGGCTTTTTCAAGGAGAACGCCGTGTTCGTCCTCCTGCTGGGGATGTGTCCCACCCTGGCGGTCACGGGCTCTGCCATCAACGGCCTGGGTATGGGCCTGGCCACCACGGCGGTGCTGGTGGGATCGAATACCGTGATCTCCATGATCAAACGGTTCATACCGGACAAAGTGAGGATCCCGGTGTTTATCGTCGTGATCGCCAGCTTCGTGACCATCATCGACCTCAGCATGGCCGCCTTTGTGCCGGACCTGCACAAGGCCTTGGGGATTTTTATTCCCCTGATCGTGGTCAACTGCGTAATCCTGGGCCGGGCTGAGGCTTTCGCCTCCAAGCGCGGGATCATGGAATCCGTTGTCGACGGCCTGGGCATGGGGCTGGGATTCGCTTTCGCCCTTACTTTGCTGGGTTCGGTGCGGGAGATTCTGGGCGCGGGAGCCATTTTCGGCTGGTCCTTTCTGCCGGAAGGATCCACCACTATTTTATTGTTCATCCTGTCTCCGGGTGCGTTTATCACCCTGGGATTCCTGATCGCGCTGATCAATGTGGTCCGGCGCCGTTTTGCCTGAGGAGGTAAGCCATGAGCATATTCCTGATTATTGTTGGAGCAATTTTCGTCAACAACGTGGTGCTCATGCAGTTTTTGGGCATCTGTCCCTTCCTGGGCGTATCGACCAAGGTCAAAACCGCCACTGGCATGAGTGCCGCGGTTCTCTTTGTCATGACCCTGGCCACCCTCATCACCTTTCTCATCCAGAAACTCCTGTTGGTGCCGCTGCACATCGAATTCATGCAGACCGTGAGTTTTATCCTGGTGATCGCTTCCCTGGTGCAGATGGTGGAGTTGATCCTCAAGAAGGTAAGTCCGCCTCTTTACCAGGCCCTGGGGGTGTTTCTGCCCCTGATCACAACCAACTGCGCCATCCTGGGAATCGCCGTATTGGTGGGCAGGTCCGAGTTCAACCTGGTGGAAGGCGTTGTGTTCGCCATGGCCACGGCCATCGGTTTCGGCCTGGCCCTGGTGTTGTTCGCCGGCATCCGCGAGCGGCTGGAGCTCTATGAAATCCCCGCGGCCATGCAGGGGGCGCCCATCGCCCTGATCACCGCGGGACTGTTGTCCCTGGCTTTCCAGGGGTTTTCCGGAATGGTGTAATAGAAAGATACTTTTATAGTACCCATAAGGCGGCCGCCGGTCCCCCCCCGGCGGCCGTTTTTTTTTCAGCGGATCGCGAGAGGTATGCTAATATAAGGGAGCATATTGATTAAGAGAATTTCGGCTGGAGGTTCCTGTGAGTGAAAACACCTTGTTCCCCCTGGAAAAGCTGCATGCCTTCACCTGTGCCGTTCTGGAGAAATGCGGCCTGCCCGGCGGCCAGGCGGAAACCACCGCCCGGGTATTGCTGGCGGCGGACCGGCGCGAAATCTTCTCCCACGGCGTCGCCCGCCTGCCCCGGTACGTCAATCACCTGACGGACGGGACCATCAACCCCGCCGCCTCTCCACGTACGGTAGTGGAAACCCCGGTATCCCTGCTGATCGATGGTGACGGCGGCATGGGCATGCCCCTGTCCACGGCGGTGATGAACCAGTGTATCGCCAAGGCCAGATCCGCCATGATCGGCCTGGCCACGGTGCGCAACTCCAACCATTACGGCATTGCCGGTTATTACGCGGCCATGGCGCTGGACGCCGGCATGATCGGTGTGTCAATGACCAACGCCGCACCCCTGGTGGTGCCCACCTTCGGCAAAGACGCTTTGTATGGGACCAATCCCATTGCCGTGGCGGTTCCCGCCCAGGAACCGCCCCATTTCCTGATGGACATGGCCACTTCAACCGTTCCCAAGGGAAAACTTGAGGTGAGCGCCCGGCAGGGGCAAAAGATCCCCGGCACCTGGGCCACGGATGAGCATGGCGAGCCTTGTACGGACCCGGCGCGTATCATCGAGAACCTGGCCCGGCGCAAAGGGGGCGGCCTGTTGCCCCTGGGCGGTTCCGGTGAAACCAACAGCGGACACAAGGGCTTCCTGCTGGGCCTGCTGGTGGATATCTTCTGCGGAGTTTTTTCCGGCGGCATGGTGGGCGGCGAGTTGTATGCAAAGAAAGGCACCCCGCCGGGAGTGGCCCACTTTTTCGCGGCCCTGAACCCGGCGATGTTCGGCGGACTGGCAGCCATTCAGGCCAACCTGACAAGGTACCGTGAGATGGTTTTGCAGGCGCCGCCGGCCCCGGGCAGGGAACGGATCTATTTCGCCGGGGAAAAAGAGTACCTGGCGGAGCAACGCAACCGGGACACCGTATCGGTTCAACCCGAGGTCATGGCTTCCCTGCGTGACCTTTCCCGCCGCTTCCGGCAGCCCCTGGATTAGATCCGGGGAAACTCATTCCGCTTTTCACGGCAGTGCCGTACTGCTGGAAGCATTTCCTGTTGTTGGTGATTCCTCTGCAGACTTTTTTGTTTGAATTTCCGGCAACGATTATGCGATAGTTGGTTTTCAGGAGTGGGGAGGGAAGGATGCCGAAGAAGTCATTATCCAAATGGATGGTTGTTGCGTTGGTGCTTTTCTTGTCCGGGTTCATTACCCATCTGAGCGCCACCTCCGAAGCGACTGGGCGTGAAATCAGCGAGACGCGGGGCCGAAACGGTTCGCCGGCATCGACATCCGGCAGGTGGATCCGGCAGGCGCCCCGCTTTGTGCCCGACTCGGGTAAGTACGTCTGGAAAAACAAAAACGGTTCATACACGCGCCAACGGGTCACTCTTGGCACGGTTACATCGGAAAAGAAGCAAGTGCTGTCCGTGCCCAAGCGCTACGGATCCTCACAGCGTCAGTTGCTCTATGCTTATACATGGACATTTCGATTCGCCTTCGATGCGCCGCCCCCGGAGATAGTTCCCGGAAAACCGTACACACTGACGGTCCGGGCTTCGGGTTCCGGTGACATTCGAATTACCGAAACTGAAGCCCGGCGCAAATGGAACAAAACTCAAGTCGAGCCCAAGGAGGTGTTCGTCTACAAAGGCAAAGGGATTCAGGTGCAAAGTGAAGCCCCGATGGCCGCAGACCGCCCCAATTATCCGGTTTATTGGATGACCAATCGCAGTGCCCCGGGAGCAAAGAGTTTTACCTTGAAGGTGAAGAAAGGGCTGGAAAACAGTTCTTATTACAAGAAGCTCACCTTCAGTGCCGGTATGTCCAACTGCAGGGTGGAATGGGATTACGTATTCGGAACAGGTACGGTCGCGCCTCCGCCCCCGGAAGAGGAAGATGTCCGTGCTCCCGGTGATTGCGGCAAGGGGGCGCAACTGACCCGTTACCTGGGAGAATTGCGATCGCTCCAGTCGGCCCTTGCCGCCCTGGAACGCCAAGTGGATAGCCTGCGGGGATCTTCCGGAGCGGATGACACCGCCATCGGCCGGATCGGTGCGGATATCCTGACCACGGGGAAACGTTACCAGGCGTTTCTACAGAAATTCCTCCGGGCGGAAACCCGTAAGGGCCTGTACGAGGAGTTGAACCTGATGATCAACGCCACGATTACGCTGAACGAGCTGGTGGTCAAGTACCAGCAGTTGAAAGGGCTCCCCGTGGTCCGGCTGCAACCCCCGGCCCTGGAGGAAGCAGAACGCAGCCTGGGCCGGACCGTGCTGATGCTGGCGAAACATCGGCTGGTTTCCCGGCTCAAGAGCGAGGGATTGCAGGATATCCTGGTCAGCAGCAGTTGGGATGAAGCCCTTGAGAAAGCTGCTTACCATACGGACCGAAAAGTTCGCGAGTTCCTGGAACGGGAAACCCAAAGGATTTTCGGCCTGGGATTTCATGACCTTCACTCCGCCAAGCGGGCGTTGAGGTTGAAACTCCGCCGGGAGATCTACCGGCAGGTGGCCAAGCTGCTGGTGAAAGTGACCAGCAACGAGATCGTCATCGAGCTGGTGGCCGGACCCATCGTGCGCTGGATCGGCCGGGACCTGATCCCGAGGCTCAGGGAGGCGTTGCGTCACAAGGGGCACTTAAAGAGCCGCGTGGAAGATTCCATCCTGACCATGAAAAACGCCCGTCGGAGCCTTTTCGCCTTGCCCTGCAGTGCAAAGATAAGTGAGGTGCAACGCCAGATCGGCCGGGCCCGGGGCACCCTGCATGCCGCCCGTTTCCTGGAGAAAGATATCCGCAATGCCGGAGCTTTGGATGAAAAAACCAAACTGGAAAAATGGACCGGCAGACTCGAACAGGCCATCCACATCACCGAATCCCGGTTCATTCTGGGCAAGGACGATATCGGGGATGACATGGTGATGCAGATCCATTTAATCACGGAGATGCTGAAGATTCTGGACCAAGCCGTCCGCACGGCGGGTCCCGGGACAGGTCATTCCGGAGGCTCCCAAAGCTTTCACCATCAAGGTGGAGAAACGGCTGATTCGCCCTTCAGTATTTCACAGGTTGCAGAATTGGTGTTCTACGAAGGTGGTTTCGACAAGGTGCCGATGAATCGCCGGAGGTATCACAACCGTTTCACCCGGTCCGCCACCCGTTATGTTTATTGGGAGTTGAACCTGGGTCACAAACAACTGTCGAGTCGGTTCGATTTTGCCATTGATGCGGAATGGAAAAACGCCAGTGGTCAAGTGATCAATCGCTATAAAACAAAGTTCTATGTACCCGTTGACATGAGTTCCACTCGATATTCCGCGGGTTTCGGCAAGAATCAGGTCGACAATTGGGCACCCGGAGTCTACTCGGTAACCCTTTTCATGGACGGCCGGGAGATTGCCTCCGGCACCTTCGAGATCACCGGCGATTGATGCTTTCCCGTGAATATCGGAAATCGGCGGCTAGACTCCTTCCGGGAGAAGGGAATGGAAAAACAACGTTGTGCCTGGGTGCCTGTAAACAACCCTCTGTACGTGAAATACCACGACGAGGAGTGGGGGGTACCTGTCCATGATGACCGCTTGCTGTTTGAATTCCTGGTGCTGGAAGGCGCTCAGGCGGGGCTGAGCTGGTTGACGGTATTGCGGAAACGGGAAAACTACCGCCAAGCTTTCGACGGCTTTGATCCGCCCAGGGTGGCCCGTTACGATGAAGCAAAAATTCAGCGGCTTTTGCAGAATCCCGGTATCATCCGCAACCGTCTGAAAGTGCGCGCCGCTGTGACAAACGCCCAAGCGTTCCTGAAGGTTCAGGAGGAATTCGGTTCATTTGACCGCTTCATCTGGAGTTTTGTCAACGGCCGGCCCATTGTCAACGCCTGGAAGCGGGACGGCGAGATTCCCGCATCCACGCCTCTTTCCGATACCATCAGCCGGGAATTGAAACGCCGGGGTTTTAAGTTCGTGGGCTCCACCATCGTCTACGCCCACATGCAGGCCACCGGCATGGTCAACGACCACACCACGGACTGCTTCCGCCACCGGGCGTTAATCCAGTCCTTTGGAAACGGCCTGTAGTCATCCCGGGGGTCGCATTGATTTTCTGTTTCCTGGAGCATAGAATCAGCCCGTGTGGAGAATATTGTCCCCAACCATGAAGTTGTCCCCGCAGAGGGGAAGTATTGAACCGGATCCTATTCAATGAACCAAAAAGACAATCACAAGGCGGATGGGGCCAACCTGCAGACCCAGCTCAGCCGGGATTTGAGCCTGTTTCACGTGACCCTTATCGGTGTCGGCGCCATGATCGGGGCCGGCATCTTCGTATTGACCGGCATTGCCGCCGGCCATGCCGGCCCCGCCCTGATCCTGGCATTCGGCTTGAACGGACTGGTCACCCTGCTGACCGCCCTTTCATATGCTGAACTGGGTTCGACTTTTCCCGAAGCCGGCGGCGGCTATCTGTGGGTGAAGGAGGGTATGGGCGGTTTGCATGGCTTTCAGGCCGGCTGGATGAGCTGGTTCGCCCATGCGGTGGCCTGCAGCCTGTATATCCTGGGCTTCGGGTATTATTTTCTCGAGGCGCTGCGCTTCGTTCACGCCGACCAGCTGCTGAATATCCTGCTTTCGCCGCTTTTTCCCGGGGGGGACCCAACCATTGGCGCCATTCAAAAAATCCTGGCCGTAGTCGTGGCGTTGCTTTTCGGATATGTCAATTTCAAAGGGGCTTCGGAAACGGGCAAGTGGGGCAGTTTCATCACCATCCTCAAGGTCGTGATCCTTGCCGGTTTTGTTGTGGCGGGCTTTTTCGTGATGCTGAAAAACCCGGGGTTATCGCAAAAATACGAACCCTTCATGATCAAGGGTTTTCCCGGTATCCTGGCCGCCATGGGCCTGACCTATATCGCCTTTGAGGGCTATGAAATCATCGTGCAGAGCGGCGAGGAGATCAAGAACCCGGCCCGGAACATTCCACGTGCCATCTTTGTCTCCCTGATCATCGTGGTACCGGTATACTTGCTGGTGGGAGCGGTCGCTCTGGGCGCGGTGAACATTCCGGAATCCATCCGCCTGGCCCATCCGGAGATCCTCCGGGTTTGGGACTACCTGGCTTTTGCCAAGGAAGGGGCCATGGTGCAAGCGGCCAAGCAGTTCATGCCCCTGGGGCATTTCATGATGATCCTGGGTGGGTTGTTCGCCACCATGTCGGCCCTGAACGCCACCATCTACTCCTCTTCCCGCGTCTCCTTTGCCATGGGCCGGGACAAAAACCTGCCTGATTTTTTCGGCAAAATCCACTCCCGTCGCCGCACTCCCCACATGGCCATCCTATTCTCAGTGGTCCTGATTGTCCTCATGGCTGTTTCCCTGCCCATCGAGGATGTGGCCGCTGCGGCGGATATCATGTTCATCCTGCTCTTTCTCCAGGTCAACTGGACGTTGATCAGGTTGCGCAAAAAGAAGTGGAACGTCCATCGTCCGTTCCGGGTGCCCCTGGTGCCCCTGGTGCCCGTACTGGCCATCCTTTTGCAATTGGTCCTCGGGGTCTTCTTGTTTCATTTGAGCCCCATCGCCTGGGCTTCCGCGTTGATCTGGCTCTTCTTGGGAGTCTTTATCTATCTCAGTTATGCCCGTGGGCGTGAAAAGGAACGGGCGGAAGCGGAAATCGTGTTCGAGGAGAAGTCTCCAGTCAAGGCGAAATGCCGCATTCTGGTTCCCCTGGCGCATCCCGACCATGTGCGGGACCTGATCGGCATTGCGGCGTCCATAGCCAGGGAGAAGGAAGGCGAATTGCTGGCCCTGGGCGTGGTCCAGGTCCCCGAACAATTGCCCGTGGCCGAAGGCCGGCGGTTCAGCAACGAGTTCAAGGATATCATGGCCCGGGCCGTGCGTGTGGGGGAGGAAAAAGGGGTGGTGGTGAACACCCTTATCCGCATCGGCCACAGCATCAACCAGGCCATCGTGAACACCGTTGCCGAGCGTTGCGTGGACATGATGGTCATGGGCTGGAAGGGATTCAGCAACACCCGGGGCTCCGTATTCGGCCGTATCCTGGATGACGTCGTCATGAACGCTGAATGCGACGTGGTGATGATTAAAATGGTTCACCTGGACAAGATGAACAGCCTTCTGCTCACCACATCGGGTGGACCGCATGCGGAATTCGCCGCCACCCTCACTCCGGCCATTGCCGCCGCCTACAACAGCCCGGTGACCGTAGCCATGATCGTGCCGCCCGGCCGCGAAGATGAGAAAACGGCGGTCTATCAAAACAGGGTGAATGCAGTTGTTGGGGAACTTAAAACGCGGATAGCCGATGTGGAGGGTCGCCTGGTTAAATCGAAAAGCATCTCCCAGGGAATCCTGAAATTAACCGAGCAATACGATGCCTGCATCATGGGCGCCGCCCGGGAAGGGCTGATGCAGCAGTTGTTGTTCGGGAGCATTCCCGAGATCGTAGCCAAAAAAGGGCGCCATACCGTGATCATGGTCAAGAAGCATGAGAAGGTTTTGCGTGGACTTCTGAAGCGGATTTTCAAGCGCAGCCGCGAACGAGTCACCAGGCGCTGATGATCCACCTGACCAATAGAAGGCCTTGCGGAAGCCGTGTAATCGGTTGTCTGAGAGCGGGCGCTAAAACCAGCGAATCAGGATGACAATTTCAATCATCGCCTCATTCCTGGTCGCTCCCGCTATATTCTGGATCGGGTATTTTTATTATAAGGACCGGTTTTTCCCCGAGCCAATCGTAAAAATACTGGCGACCTATTTCCTGGGTTTCGGGGCCGCATACCTCTGCTATCATTTCTTGCGACTGCTTCCCATGACCGACATCCCCGGGGATCTCAGTGGAATGGCGAACCGGAGCCAGCTGGTTTTCTTTCTTTACTGCATCGGCGCGGGCGGGCTGGTGGAGGAACTTTTCAAGTTGCTGCCATTTGTGTTAATCGTGGTACGCTTTGGCGATTTTGACGAGGGCATTGATGGCATCATCTATGCCTCCATTATTGCATTGGGCTTCGCGACATTCGAGAACATTCACTATCTCCCGTTGATGCAAGGTTGGGAACTGCTTGGCCGGTCCTTGGCATCGCCTTTAACCCACACGATATTTTCATCGATATGGGGGTATTGGATCGCCCGGGCGTATCTGTTTAAAAAATCCAGACTGCTGGCCTTATCGGCGGGCCTCTCCTTGGCGGCGATTCTGCATGGACTGTTTGACTTTCTTACCCTGGACCCCTCACTGAGGGTGTTTTCAGCTGTTCTGATCCTGCTGATCTGGGTCTGGCGGATCGTGATCTTGGAAAGACACAACCGGGACGGAGCGGTCGCCGCCCCGTAGCGGCGGCAGACTGGACAATCAAGGGCATGGCCGTTTCCGGATGGAGTATTGAGAAGAACCGGGGCACACATGCCGCCGCCCCGGAGCAAGTCGAGTCCTGGCCGGGCGAGAAATCGAATGAATGCGGGTATTATTCAGTGATTTTGATGTACTTGCCCTTGAGGGTGTTGCCCCGGCCCTGCTGCAGGTCCATGGCGTAGATATTGCCGTACACGGTGTTTTCGCTGCCCATCTTGACCGTCCCTTGCTTGCAGTTGATGGCACCCTTCACAATGTTTTTCATGGCCATGGTGAAGTTGCCGTCCGCAATGGTGACGGGTTTGAGCAGGGTGACCTGGTTCTTGATAAAGATGTTGCCCTTCTTGATGGTGATGGAACCGGTGATGTTGACTTCACTGCCGATGAACAGGTCGCCCTCTTCAATAAATATATTGCCCTGCACCTTGGCCCCATTACCAATCCGGAGGTTGCCCTTTTCAATCCTTACATCTCCGGCAAAGGTGGTATTGGCCTGAATGACCTGGTTGTCCATGCTGAAGCAGAATCCCCCGGCCACCAATACGGCCATTACCAATAGCATCGTTTGCTTCATTTTCTCCTCCTCGAGTTGTGTAAAATGTGTGCTTTTAAGCAGGTTTGGTTAACATATGGTAGCCAATGCCGATTCGTTTGTCTACTTACAAGGGCAAAGCAAGCCGTTTATTCCGGGATCGCGAACATGGTGGAGCTGGCCGTCCGCAAGCTGGGGGAAGGAAGATCTTGGAATGATTGCTTTTTGGGGAGTTGCCCCGGCGGGGGCCGCTGGATGCGGCCCCCGCGTCGGACTATGCCCCTTTTCAGCGTACCGGGTTCTTTGCGGGGCGGGGCGGCAGGATCGGGCTGTTCAGTTTTTTCAAACTGGCCATGATCTCGGCTATCGCCCGCTCCAGACTGGGATCCCGCCCGTTGATCATCAGGTCGGGACGGTCGTCCACCTCGATATCGGGAGACACGCCCTTGTTTTCCACGTCCCACTCGCCGTCGGGATTGTAGAAAGAGAAATCGGCGATGGCTACGGCGCCGTTGTCCATCAGGGGCGGGGTGCCGGAGATGCCGATCAGGCCTCCCCAGGTACGGGTGCCGATCAACTTGCCCAACCCGGACAAACGGAAAAAGAAGGGAAACGCGTCTCCGCCTGAGCCGGCATAGCCGTTGGTGATACATACCTTGGGCCCGTAGTGGGCGGCGTGGGGGGAGGCGAAACCGGCGGTGTAACGCGTGGCCCACAGGCCCAGCAACTTGCGGTCCAGCCGGGACATGAAGATGTCCGGGATGTGACCGCCGTTGTTGTAACGCACGTCGATAATCAGGCCGTCCTTGCGGATCTGGGGATAGAAATCGCGGGTGAAAGCCTCCACTCCCGGCGCCGCCGTAGCGGGCAGGTGGATGTAGCCCACCCGGCCCTGGGTGGCTTCGGCCACCTTGTGACGATTGGTGTTGACCCAGTCGCGGTAGCGCAACAGGAGTTCGTCGGCCACGGGGACCACGACGATTTTTCGACTGCCCTCCAGGGCGGGCAGGTGGTGAATGTGCAGGGTGACGGCTTTGCCCACTGTGTTTTCAAAGGCTGCATAGGGGTTTTCCGGGTAGCGCAATTCCCTGCCGTTGACGCTCAGCAGGTAATCGCCGGCCTGGACGTTCATGCCGGGTTGTGCCAGGGGCCCGCGGCGGCCGGGATCCCAATTCTGGCCGCGGTAGATCTTGGCGATACGGTAACGCCCCGCTTTTTCGTCGGCCTCCAGGTCGCAGCCCAGCAGCCCCACGTGCACGTGATCAACTTCGGGGTAGTCCCCGCCACCACGGTAAGTGTGGGAACTGTTGAGCTCACCGATCACTTCGCCGATCAGGTAATTGAGGTCATGGCGGTGGGCCACGAAGGGCAGGAGTTTGCCGTACTTTTCCCCGATGGCTTTCCAGTCCCGGCCGTGCATGTTGGGATCATAGAAAAAGTCCCTGGCCAGGCGCCAGGCGTCTTTGTAGACCTGTTTCCATTCAGCCCGGGGATCCACGCGCATGGTCATGGCCGCCAGGTTGATGCGGCCCTTGGCGGTTTTGGCGCCAGGCTTGGTGTCGATGATGGACCAGTTGTGGCGCCCTTCCAATACCAGGGCTTTCTTGCCGTCCGCTGAAATGAGACCGTGGCGCAGGCCGCCGGCGATGCTCTCCAGTTTGCGCTTTTGCATGTCGAAGACGTGCAGGGTCATACCGCGTTGTCCGGATCCGGCCACGGGATGGGAATAGAAAAGGACCCGGCCCTTGAATGCGCGGATGCCCGCGTAGTTGCCGTCGGGTACGGGCAGGTCGATGATCCGGCCCGCCAGGTTATCGAATTCAATCGTGACCCGCGGGGTTGCGGGTTGTGTTTTCTCGGACTTTTTGGATTTGCCTTTCTTATCCGGGACTTTTGTGCTTTCTGTTTTGACGGTTTCCTCGTCGCTTTCCGGGGCCAGGGGGTTGGGGGTTGCCGCTTGCAGGGTTACCAGGACGATTTTACCGGGATTGAAGTGGTAATGCATGAACTCCACGGCGGAAAATGAATAGTTGTGCTCCCGGTTGGCTACGAAGAAGAGATACTTGCCGTCAGGGCCGAAGACGGGATGGGCGTCATCGGTCATGTCGGAGGTCACCTTGCGGGTGAGATTCTCTTCCAGGGAGTAGATGTAGATGGAGTCCAGGCCGTTACGGGAGCCCTTGTGGTAAGTAATCCAGCGTGAATCGGGACTCCAGGATCCATGGATGAAATTGGACGTACCCTCGAACTGGCCGTGATCCACTTTAACGGTGGCGCCGGATTTGACGTCTGCGTACCAGAGATTGACCGCGGCGTCGGAGTAGAGCAACTTGCGGCTGTCCGGGCTCCAGAGGAGGCCCTGGTACCAGATGGAGGATCCTGAAGTGATCCGCCGTTCCTCTCCACTGCCGTCGGCGGGACGCAGGTATATCTCGTATTCTCCCGTCCGGTCGGATACGTAGGCCACCCAGCGACCGTCGGGGCTCCAGGCCGGATGGTTTTCCCGGATGCCCGGCGTACGGGTCAGGTTACGGGGATCGCCTTTTTCGGCGGGCACGGTGAAGATATCCCCGCGGGCCGAGAAGAGGGCGCGGACTCCCGAGGGAGAAATGTCGGCGGCGTGTACGTAGTCGGCCACCTTGGCGATATGCGGGCGGGTAAAGAGATTTTCGCCGGGAACCCGAACGTGAAGGAGCCGGGATTTTTCCGTTTTCATGTCCATGATGTGAAGGTGGCCGCCTTGCTCATAGACCAGGGCGCCGGGGCCGATGCCGGGCCATTGGACATCGTAATCCGCGTATTGTGTCAACTGGCGATGATCTTTCTTTTCCGTATTGTAGACGAACAGGTTCATCACTTTGTCTGGGGTGCGGTCGGACACGTAGTAGATGTTCTGGCCTTGCCACATGGGGAACATGTCGTTGGCGTCGCGTTTGGTGATGGCTTGGATGCGGTTGGCGGCGAAATCGTAGATCCAGATGTTGGGGGCCATGCCGCCGCGGTAGCGCTTCCAGGTGCGGAACTCCCGGCCCATGCGATTGTAGGCGATGCGGGTGGCGTCATCGTTAAGGCTGCTCAATTCTCCGGTGGGGAGGGGCAGGGGGCGGGCGAAACCGCCTGCCACGGGAATCTTGAACAAGCGGTTGAAGCGGTTCCAGAAAGAGTACCGGCGGGAACGGAAAAGCAGTGACTTGCCGTCGGGATACCAGTCGAGGATCTGGTCGGCGCCGGGATGCCAGGTGACCCGGCGGGGTTCGCCGCCCTGAGCGGGGATTACGAAAATATCACTGTTGCCGTCGTATTCACCGGTAAAGGCGATCCATTTCCCACAGGGGGAAAACTTGGGATAGCGCTCCATGCCCGGATGGCTGGTCAGGCGCCGGGCCGTGCCGCCCTGGCCGGATACGGTCCACAGATCCCCGGCGTATGCAAATACCACCAGGTCATCGTGGATGTCCGGAAAGTGCATCAACCGGGCTTCCCCGGTTTCCGCAAATGAAAGAGCGGGCAAAAGGATGGCTAAAACGAGTAGGATTAAAAGGCGTTTCATGATGATTCCCCTCCTATGGGGCCTCCTGGGACGAAAGCATCATTCCCTGGGGCGTTTTTGCAGATTCGGGCGATCCAATCCCGGATCCCCAAATTGCAGGTGTGACATGCATGTTCATGAATACGAAATTTCCGTTCCCCGGGTTCCACAATAGCCATGGATGGGGGGGAACGAGTGTGTTCACGTCTTGAGCCGGACCGATTCGATGAGTCAACGGCTATTGACATTCCCCCCCCTCTGGGTTAGATCTTACACCAGGGAAGGATCATTGCAAAAGGGGGCCGGCATGAAAATCACAGCCATAACTTGCATGTGCCTCGTCATGTCGATGTTCGCGACTGCGGAGTCGGTGAAAGAGGTGACGGATTGTCCTTTCGCCGTTGCCTTCTATTCGGGTCGGGGTGAAAATCAAGACGTGTACCTCCTGCTTCCGGGGGATAAAGCGCCGCGCAACCTTACCCGCCACGCGGCCAGGGATCTATGCCCGGCGGCATCTCCCGACGGTAAACGGATCGTTTTCCTCAGCAACCGTTCGGGCAACATGGATATCTACAGCATGAACCTCAGTGGCGGAGACCTGCGGCAATTGACCGCCTCGCCGGAAACGGAGGAACATCCCGAGTATACTCCCGACGGAGAGCATATCCTTTTTATCCGGGACTTAGAGGAACGCACGGAGATCTGGATCATGGATGCCGACGGCGGAAATTCACGCCGGCTGACCCAGGGGACGGCCCGGGATGAACGCCCCTTTCTCTCTCCCGGCGGTTCGCGCATCCTTTTCATGTCCAACCGGGACGGCAACTACGAAATCTACACCATGGGCATCGACGGCAAGAACCAGGAACGGGTCACCCGCACGCCGGAATGGGAGATCTTCCCCGCCTGGTCGCCCGACGGGCGTTCGATTGCCTACGCCCAGAAGTACCGCAAAGGCGGCCGCATGGAAGGCATGATCCGGCTGAGGGATGCCGGCGGCGGCAACGACCACGCCATCACCACCGCAGGAACCCGGGATGAGAACGCCATGTGGTCGCCCGACGGCCGTTTTATCGTGTTCCAGAGCGTGCGGGACGGCAATTTCGAGGTATATCGGATGGATCGTAACGGAGAGCATCCCGTGCGCCTGACCCATCACCCGGCCTGGGACGGCTGGGCCTGTTTCGTCCCTCTCTCCGACTGAAAGGCTTCGGGCAAAAACGATCAGTTCTTGATGAAGCGGTTGAGGATGGCCCGCAGATTCAAACGTTTGGGACTGATCATCAGGCTGATGCCGATGATGATCAGGGAACCAGCCAGCAGCTGTTGCAGCGTCACCCCGGTGCCCAGGAAGAGGTAGGAAAACAACACCACCAGGAAGGGTTGGCTGTTCTTGATGAGAGACGCCTGGGTGGACTTGATGTACTTCAATGCGGTGAACAAAAAGGTCATGCCCAGGATGGGGCCCAGAAAGGATCCCAACAGGAGAGGCCACAATTCATGGACCGTGGGCAAGCGCAGGCCGCCCATGATCACGTTGTACGCCAGGTAAGTGAGCATCAGGAAAAAGATCCGCACCAGGGTGATCAGGATGGGGGGGACGTCGGCGGTCTTTTTCTTGACCAGTACGTTGTTGAACGAAAAAATGGTCACCATCAAGAGCACCAGCAGGGTGTAAAAGACGGTGATTTCCGGGGACACGTAGGTGATCAGTACCACCCCGGCGATGGATATGAATCCGCCCAGGATTTCCCGGGGGCACAGCCTTTCCTTGATGTAGAAGAAAGCGATGACCGCCACGAAAAGCGGGGTCAGGCTGCCGATAAACGATACAATGGCCGGATTGACCTGCTTGATCACATAGAAAAACAGAAAGGCCGCACAGGATTCCGATACAACGAAGTAGAGGAAAAACCATCTGAATGTTTTGACTTTTCCGATATAGCATAGGAAATCCTTGCGGTTCACAATCAGGATAACAATCGCCCACAAGGCGGCGCAGCAAAACCACCAGAACAGGAAGATCCGGGTTTCCATGGTGCGCTGGGCTAACTTGGAGGTGATGAACACCAGGGAGACCGCCACCGCGGACAGAAATGCCAGCAGGGAACCCAGGAATCGTTTGTTTTTGACCATCCTTCAGTATACCCTTTTTTCGGTTGGTGTGCATAAAAAAAGGCCGGCCCGGAGGCCGGCCTTTTATGGGTTGCAGCGAAGTGAAGCGGGTCAGTACTCGGACATTTCCTGTCGCACCCGCTCCAGGTCCCGTTTCAGGCGTTGCAGTTCATGCTTTTCTTTTTTCGTGAGTTTGCCCTTTGACTCATGGGCCTGAATGGCTTGCTCCAGGGCTTGCTGTTTTTCCTTCAACTCTTGGTAGCGCACTTTGAGCTCCTGCATATAGTGCTGGATCTTTTTCAGCTTCTCTTCCTGTTCCAGGGTCCGTTTTTCCATTTTCACCAGGCGCAGGTACTCGGACTTCAGGGCCGTGTTCTTTTCCTTGTGGGCCAGGCGGGCTTCCTTTGCCCGGGCCTGCATCTCTTTCAGTTTCAGGGCCGTTTCTTTCAGCCGGGCCTTTTCCTCTTTGCTTAAATCCGCTTCCCGGGCCTTGAGTTCTTCGTAGTCAACTCTCAGGGCTTTTTCTTTCTCGATGAGCTCGAACTGCTGTTCTTTTTCCCGTTCCTCGACGGCCTTGAGCTTTTCACTGATGGCCTGTAGTTTCTTTTGCTCTTCTGCGGACAGCTCTTTTTCCCGGATCTTCAGTTTCTTGTAGGTCTCTTTGAGGTAGCGCAGCTTTTTTTGCTGTTCGTACTCCTTGAGGGTCAGGGTGTACTTCAGCATGAGCTCTTCTTCTTTTTCGCTCCGGGAGGCCTTGGACTGGAGTTTCGCCAGTTCCGTTTTGATGTAGAGGACTTTTTTGGTTTCCTCCTCTCGCTTGATGGTTTTCAATTGAACGGCGATGTTCGCCATCTCTTTACTTTCCTTATCGGACAGTGAGGATGCCCGGGTGGCCAGCTCCTGGTAGCGCTTTTGCAACTTCAACACCACGGCTTTTTTGGTGGTTTCTTTCTTGGCCTCGGCACTGGAAACTTCTGTTTTATCGGCCGTTGCGAACAACTGTCCCGATGCGGTGAACGTCACCAACAGGGAAAGCGCAAAGGCCGCCATGGCGACCAGACTGATCATGCCGTCTTTGAATCTTGGTTTTTGGGTATTCATGGGATACAACCTCCTGATGCGGTTCAACAATGTGAACGATTCTCCTGAAGCGGCCATGGCAAGGTGCGTTGATGCCCCAAGGGAGCTTTCCCCAATGCGGGTCAGGGCCCGGGCATAAGCAGAGCGGTCTCCCAGGGCAGACACCGTAAGGTCATCGCAACAATGTTCACGCTCGGTGCGGATCTGTTGGGAAATCCAGCGCATTCCCGGGTGGTAGAAGTAGAGGATGTCCATTATATTCTGCAGCAGGTTGACAAGGTAGTCACGGCGCAGAATATGCGACAGTTCGTGTACGATCAGGGCTTCGACCTGACTGGGCGGAACCTGGGTCAGCATGCCCACCGGAAATAGGATCACCGGTTTGAGATGGCCGATTGTCAGGGGAATCCGGGCCATCATGGATACCCTCAGCACCACCCGGCGCCGCAGTTGGAGCCGTGCGGCCAGGGCGTGCAGCCGCTTTTCCCAGTATTCCGTCACCTCGTGGGTATGGTGATGGCGCAGGTGCTGGTTGACCAGAATCCCGCTGACAAACTTCAGGAAAAAGAACAGGGCGCCCAGGAACCAGATTGTGACCAGCAGGGGCAGGCCTTGATTGAAAAAACCCTTGACCTGCAGCCACAGAACCGCCTCCATCGCTTGACCAGGGCTGGAAATGGTGCCTGCCAGGATAGGGCTGTCCGCTGCCGGGCTGGCCGCCTCGGCCTGGAATACCAACTGCAGGGTCACCATGGACATGATGAACATCAGCAACAGCAGGGATACGCCGATAAGGTAACGCGTATTGGCACTGCTTTTGCGGAACATCATGAGCAAAAAGAACCCCAGCAGGGCGATCAATGCCCCCTGCCATAGGCTGTGGACCAGGGTCCAGCCGATGACGCTGATCATCTTTTGGGAAAGCAGGTTATTCACCAGCGCCATGGCGGCCTCCTTGTTGCGTTTCCATGCGGTCCAGAAATTCCCGGATTTTCTGTAGTTCTTTTTTTGAAGTCTTACCGTTTCCCAGGGCGGAAACCACCAGCTTCAATGCCGATCCGCCAAAAGCCGACTTCAATAACTTGTTTAACATGAGGTTCTGGGCGTCCGTCTCATGAATTTTGGGGGAGTAAAGGTGGCTGCGCCTGTCTTCATTGCGCTTGAGTATCTGTTTTTCCGTCATGATCTGCATCATCTTCAATGTGGTTGTGTAACCGACCTTGCGTTGCTCGTTGAGGATGTCGTTGACCTGGCGCACTGTGGCCGGGCCATGACGCCACAAGACTTGCAGAATCTCGAGTTCAGCATCCGTGGGTTGTCTGTTTTTCATCTTTCGCCTCTGACCTCCTTGCACAAATACGACGCGCATCGTACTACGAACATGTTCGTAGTTATTATGTTTCAAGTTTTCCCCCCTGTCAACTTATTTACGAATTTTTTCGTATTTTGGTTCCACGCCGCGGCTTCCTTTGTTTGACTTCCCGTGTGCCGGGACCTAGAATCGCATCATGCAAGAGGAATCAACTTTCTGGAAAATATCCTTTTCACTCGTCCTGATCACGGTTATGGTTGCTTTCGCGCCGGCGCGCTCGTTCAAGGATACGCAACGCCGGTTTCCACGGGTACGCGCCGCCTACCGGGAAAAGGGAGCCTGGCTGACCGCCAGGCTGGCGGAAAAAGAGCTCAAGCCCGGGGAGATCCATATCCTTTTGCGGGCGTTCAAAAAGGAAAGAACCCTGGAAGTGTGGGTCCGTAAAGGGAATCAGGGGACATTCAGCCGCCTGCTGAACTACTCCTTCTGCGCCTTTTCCGGCATTCTGGGTCCCAAGCGTAGGCAGGGGGACCTGCAGATCCCCGAAGGTTATTATTATATCGACCGCTTCAACCCCTGGAGCAATTTCCACCTCTCATTGGGCATCAACTACCCCAATGCCCTGGACCGCATCCGCGCCACAGCCCGGGATCCCGGCGGGGATATCTTTATCCACGGCAGTTGCGTCACCATCGGCTGCATCCCGCTGACAGACGACAAGATCAAGGAGTTGTACCTCTTCGCCGTGGAGGCACGGAACAACGGCCAGGCCCGGATTCCCGTGCACATTTTCCCGGCCCGGCTGTCCGAAGAAAACATGGAAAAACTGGCGGCGGAGTACGACTTCGACCCAAACCTCATCACTTTCTGGAAAAACCTCAAGAAAGGCTACGACCACTTCGAAAAAACCAAAACCGTCCCCAAAGTCACCGTCACCCGCACCGGCACGTACAAATACCAATCTCCTGGTGGGGACGGAGGATAACAGTATAACTTTGGTTGGTTAAATTACGGGGCGTATCCAGTAATACCCCAGATATCTTTGATTCACTTCATAATCATTAGAATTTCTGAATAATGCCAAAGTTATTCTGTTATCCTCCGTCCCCATTACGAAAGGGTTAAGGGGGAGTGGGAAAGGGGGTGGGGTTGTGTTATTATATGGCTAGACTGTCTAGATAGAGGAGTGAGAGATGGCGTGGCAGCTTCAGGACGCGAAAAACCGGTTCAGTGAAGTGGTGGATAAGGCGATCAGCGACGGTCCCCAGGAGATTACCCGGCGCGGCAAAAAGACCGCCGTGCTCCTTTCAGTCAAGGATTACCTGAAACTGCTGAAGAGGGGCAAGTCCATTGTAAAGTTCTTCCGGGATTCTCCCCTGGCCGAAATTGAGCTGGACCGGAACCGCGATTTTCCCCGGAGCATCGACTTGTGAGCTATCTTCTGGATACCTGCGTGATCTCGGAGATCATCCGCAGGCGGCCGCATGCGGGGGTTGTAAAATGGCTTGAGAATTGTGACGAATCCGACCTGTATTTGAGCGTTCTCACCATCGGGGAGATCCGGAAGGGCATCGCCCGCCTTGAAGACGGGGATCGCAAAGTTTCCATTCAGCGCTGGTTGGATAACGACCTTGCGAACCGTTTCGAGGGCCGGATCCTGCCCGTGGACGTCGCGGTCGCAACCACCTGGGGCCGGATGCAGGCGGAGGCGGAATCGCGGGGAGAATCCATGCCCACTGTGGACGGCCTGCTGGCCGCCACCGCCATGGTCCACAACCTGGCGCTGGTGACGCGCAATGAAAAGGATTTCTCCCATTCCGGCGTCCGGATCATCAACCCCTGGAAAACCGGCGGATAATTCCCTTCGCCCCCTTACGAGAGCTCATTTTTGTGTTACTTCAAGACTTGACTTCAGTCTTACTAAAACCCCAAATTCCACGTGTTTTCGCGAATTTTTGGTGTAAACTGCCCGGTGAGGAACAAAGGAACTGTTGGGCAAACAATCCCACTACCTTATTTTCGAAAAATCTGCTTGAATTTCCAAAATCCAGGCCTTAAAACCAACTTATGGGGAAATTGGGTTGCCTATCCGTTCCCCGGAACCCCGTCCCCCGCATACGGTGCATACGGGAGGGATTCAAGAATCCGTATTTACACGTTTACAGGCACCGTCCCCAGTCCCCACACTGTTGAGATCCCCGGAGGGTTGTTGACATTCTTTTTGGTAATGCTCAAAATTTTATCGAAATCATCGCGATCTGACCATTTTGAGGAGGGGGCATGAGGAACAGCGTGGTAGTTGGGATTGTTTTGGTGTTTTTTTTATGTGGGTGCCAGGGGGGCGGCAACGAAGGTCCTGACCCGAATCCCGGGGGGAACAACGGCAATGGGGAATCCGGCACCCAGGATCGCAGCCGTTACGAGGGCGATCTGATTTTCGGCTGGGTGGACGGCAGCGAAGCGGATATGCCGGAATTCAACGCCGTAACCGGCGGTATGAGACCCCAGGACGGAGACAGTCGCGAGGAAGTGGTGCTGGACCAAACATTCACCGTGGCCGCCGGAGGGCAACGCGTGTTTGATAACCGCATCCTCTGGATTCGACCGCATGCCCGCAGGGACATCGAGATATTCGGCCGCCTGGTGATCCGTAATTGTCTGATCTTATGGGACCAGACCGAGCACCAGCAATGCCGGTTGCGCATCAAGTCCGGAGGGCGGCTGGAGTTGGAGAACACCTATTGTTTCTCCGCCAACACTTTCTGGGTGAACTGGGAATACGAGGATGGATCAACGGTGACCTATGACAATCACGTGGGGAACCCCTGGTGTTCCATCTGGGGATCCGCATCACTGAGCGCGGAAAACTACTCCACGGTGACTTTGACGTTTCAGAATACCACCAGCGGCGCTTCCGTAACCGTCAATCAGGCCCACTGTATCTGGTTCGAAATTTTTCCTCCGCCGGGGATTTCCGAGGTGACCCTGCCGGAGCGCAGGCAATGGAGTGATTGGGACATGAATGATATGTGGCCCGGCACCACGGTCCAGGTCCGGGATTCCCATATCTACAGCCGAGATATCAGCCTCTCCAACGGTACCCACGTCACCGTGCGGGACGCCACGGACGGTTTTTCAGCGGGGTGGTCGGTGACCCATAACGGCCCGAATTTCATTACCTGCCTGCTGCAGAACATGGGTGATCCGGACAACGATGAAGGCGTCTACTACGCGGACCGTACCTGGAATATGGTGAATGCCGATTCCTCCCTGCGTCTGGTGAACTCCAAGCTTGAGCGGGTATGGCCCTGTTGCTGGGGCAATGTTCATATGGTGGTGCGGCATTCCAACCTGGTGGACCCCAGGGTATGGAGCGGCCCGGCCACCATGGAGTTTTACGACTCCACCATTGACCGGACCGCAACATATGAGCAGGGGCAAATTTACTTGGAAAACTGCCGTGTCCGCTACGATATAGAAGTCAAGCACACCGGCAGCTTCGTCTACGGATACAATGTCACCAGCCGTGATCCGGCCAGTCCCTTCAAGGTGTATGAGCTGGACGGCGGAAGCTGGGTAGTGCTGCAGAATCCCGGCGTGCCCTGGTAGGTATGTCGGGGAAGATGCGTTTCCGGACCTGGAAAGGAAAGCCGATCGCAGGCGAAGAGATTGACAGCAGAATCCGGAAATGCGGCGCCAGGGAGACGGCTTTCATGGGGGGCAGGGGGACGGTTCTTGACAATTTGACAATTTCGTCTAAAGCACTATGATGGTTTTCCGGGCGTATGGAGAGCGAGAGTAAGTACGCAAAAGACTTCACAAAAAAATT
>Ga0272443_10000776_pt1 | contig 53586 bp, 52 predicted proteins | sample SSMAcet12_FD_193581 | JGI IMG/M metagenome (GOLD analysis project Ga0272443, IMG submission 193581) | Marine sediment archaeal communities from Little Sippewissett salt marsh, Falmouth, MA, United States - SSM-Acet-12 | ecosystem: Environmental > Aquatic > Marine > Wetlands > Sediment ... | reverse complement strand
TCGACAGCGACCTTCTCCTTGTATGCTTTGACAACATCGATGACTTCCACGGCCGGCATGTCCATCCTCCCATGATCGCAGCTGACCGCGCATGTTGCCATACTGGGCCGCCGACGGGCAAGTGCTCTGAGGTAATTCCGGGGACATAGTACTCAATTCCACCACGCGTGAACGCAATTAGATACTGTGTCCCCGGAACTCGGAGCCCGGAATCGGCTTGACGTAGTCATCGATGAGGTGCCAGGGGGTGAAGCCGCAGGCTGCGTACAGCGCCCGTGAGGCTTCGTGGGTGCCGGTTGTTGGCAACGGTGGCGCGAGGCCATTCCTGCGGCATTCATCAAGTGCAGACCTGGGGGAAGACAATACTCGACACTGCGATGCCGGGACGGAGTTAAATCCCGTGTCCTGGAATTCCAGGTTCGAGTATCGCCCAGCAAGCGCTGACCCTGCCGCTACGCTTGGAGGGCTTCGAGTTCCTGCTCGATCCTCTTCTCGGACGCTTCGAAGTACTTGTACGCAAAGTCGCGGAACTCAGGATCATGGTGCGATGCGTAGTAGTTGCACAGCAGCAAGCGATGCGACATCGTCATCAGTTGGAGCTGTCCAGGCAGCTTCTCCGGCCAAGGACGCACGCGCTCGTAGCCCTCCCGAACAGCATGCACGCGATCGTCAAAGCGCTCATCGCGCCTCATGTAGTTGAGAGCGGTCCCCAGATCCTGAATCGGGAACCCCATGAGCATGTTCTCGAAGTCGATCGCGTAGATCTCACGGCGATTGATCATCACATTCCACGGATGAAGATCGTTGTGAATGGGACGCGGGGCACCCGACTCGAACAACCTCGTGATCTCTGTCTGTGCAAGATCGGTCGCGCGCTTGAAGAGGTGGAGCCTACGCGCAGGTAGTAGCTTCTTGGGTAGACCGCTGAACAGAACAAGACTCTCAACCCGGGCAAAGCCGGTGTTGCAGTGAGGGAAGACCGTATCCGCCGTTCGAACCCTGAAATCAGACGGTGCAGCGAAGGTCTCCGCGGCCTTGTGAAGCCTTGCCATCAGTTCACCGAAGCGGACGAGGTTCGGCAGGGTGTATCGGTTCGCCAGGGGCGTTCCCTTGATCCATTGGAAGACGACGCAGTGCCAGTCGCCCGGGATTCCGTCCCATGACATCGACACCACGGCTGAGCCGTCTCGGCTGAGAACCACAACAGGAACCAAGATGTGATTCTCGGCAAGCGATCTCAGCCAAGCAAGTTCAGATCGGACATCTGCAAGGTCATGGAAGTGCTTCGGCGGCGTCATTCGCATGACATAGCGCACGCCGTCGTCCGCTTGGATCCGAAGCACGATATTGACCGTCTCGGCAACCTGTTGTAGTCGCGCAGGCCGGATGCCGTAATGCTGCTGGAGAAGACGTGCAGCGTGAGGCTTGAGTCGGCGTCCACGGCCGAGGTTCGTCAATTGGTCAAACGGCTTCATCGGCTCCTCCTTGAGGGTGAGCAGTCGAAACCCGAATCAGTGAAGCTGGGTGTGGATGATCGATGGTACGAGGGGTTCCTTCGCACAACAACCTGTGGCCAAAGCCAGCCATTGCCTCTGATTCTTGGGGAGACAGGGTTCGGGGGCAGGGGCTCTCTGGGTCAAGCACCGAGTTGATCGCTCCAAGCCGGAATCGGCTTGATGTAGTCATCGATGAGGCGCCAGGGGGTGAAGCCGCACGCTTCGTAGAGGGCACGTGAAGATTCGTTGGTGCCGGTGTTGGCGACGGTAGCCCAAGTCATCCCCGCCTCCTTCATCCGATGCAGCGCGTGGAGCACGACGGCCTTGCCGAGTCCGCGGCGGCGGTGCTCGGGATGGGTGCCGACCGGCTCCAGGAGGCCGATCCGGTTGTGATCATCGTGCCAGGTGACGGTGAACGCGGCGAAACCGCCGTCGGGAGCGACCGCCACATACTCACGATCCGCATCATAGCCGGGCGCTTGCATGTAGCGGCGATAGAGGTCCGGCGTCCATGTGGCCCCGAAGCATGCCACGTGGATCTCCGCCAGCGTGGCGGCCTCTTCCGGCCCATGAGCGGAACGGATGCGGTATCCATCGGGTACGACAGGATCGGGTAGACCAACAAGCGTCCGTCGATTGAGCACGTACGGCGGAGCGTCTTCGCGTATCCATCCCAACTCGGTAAGAAGCTTCGCGCGCGCGGTATCGCATCGGAACGCATTACCGAGCAGCTTCTCGCCTTCGATCCCATGCTGGCGCATCAGCTCCACGGTGCGTTCATCGGCAAAGCGCAGCACCTCGCGCTCGAACCCTCCACCACGAAGATCAGGCCTCACCTGGACGTCGTAGCCCTTGTGCCGCGGGCCGATCAGAGCCCACGCCGCCACACCGCGCTCGTCCTCCCAGATGCGGAGGAGCTTGCTGGGGTCGTAGTGCTTGTTGCCGCTGAAGATGTGGTGGGGGATGTCGCCGGGATGGAGATACCCGCAGTGATCGGTGCGGGCGATCGCCGCCGCGTTGAACGCCTGCAGCAACTCGACGTCTGCCTCTGCCTGATACGGCCTATGGTGCATCATTCCTCCGCTACGTCCGCGCTGTACGTCGGATGCTATGGCTCAAGATTTGCCGGGGCGCTTTCCCGTTGGATACGGAATACGATGCCAGGCGGAGCGACCTGAAGTGCCGCCTTCTCTACAGGTGATCTCATCCTGGTCGCACGGGTGTCAGGCCACATCAGCCGCTTGGCTCGTCGGGGTCGGGTATGCGGATGCGGTCTTCCATGCCTTGCGGGCTGCGCGCCGTGTACGAGATGACCTCTCCGGTGTCGTCGCGGTTGAATCGGACGGCCACGGTGGGGTTCAGCCGCAACGCCCACCAACCGTTTTCATCGGGCGGATACAACTCATAAGGAGTCTCGACCCCGGGAACGCGAATGGCCAGGTGCTCATTGTGGATCACGACCTCGACGAGCGTTCCCGTTGCCTCGTCTTCATACGTACCCACGTAGTCCTCGACAACCGCCATGTCGAGCGGCGGCTCGTCGGGAGCTTCTCCCTTTGCGAGCTCGACGGTCTGACCTTGATCACGCACACGAAGGCTGACAACATCGCCCGCCGCATCGCGCGTGAACGCCACGGAGAGGCTTGGGATCGTCCGGCATGTGTGCCATCCCGAGTCGCTAGCTGACGATAGTTCGAGCACCGCGCCTTCCGGGATCTGAAGAGCCAGATATCCGTTCTGAACGGTCACCTGATACTCCACATACCGGGTATCACTCACCCTCTCGACGTACGGACCCAACGCCGCGGCGTACTCCACGCGCGCCGCCTCGTTGGCTTGCTGCAGTTCCGGATGCACGAGCAGCCTGTCGATCTCCGCTTCCAGCCGCAGCCCAGTCAGATTTCCTCGCGATTGTGTGAAGTAGAGCACGATCAAATCCTGGTCCGGCCACGCCCACGCCCAGGTTCCATCCGATCCGCTGTGACCGATCACCCGCGGCGTCCTGCCTCCGTTCGCGTCAGGCTCGACATGGAGAACCGACAGTTGACCATACCACGTCTCCAGCTCATGGAACCCCGTTGGCATCGGGGAGTCCAAGCCGAGAGAGGTCATTCGCGACACCGGCGTCAGCGCACGATCGACAAGCTCGGAGGACAGGAGCCGACTCTCTCCGACCTGGCCGCCGTCCAACCACATGAATAAGAACCTTGCGTAATCCAGCGGCGTGCCGTACAGGCTTTGCGACCCCCAGGCAAAGGGGTATAGGGGCTCATCCGGCGTCCACGACCGGATCCATTCTCCCGCGCCGCCCATGTACAAAGAGGCGATTCGCCCAATGCGTGGGTCATCTTCGGGTGTGGAAGCGGTGTAGACGAATGTATCCGTCATCCCCAAAGGGACGAGCAGCCGCTCGCGGAGGAAGCTCTCCAGCGTCGATTGTGATACGACCTCAACGATGGCCCCCAGGGTGTCTGCCCCAGGATCGCTGTACCAGAACCTGCTTCCCGGTTCGATCTCCGGCCCGCGCTCACCGGCTGCATTGCCCATGGACACCAGATCCTGATACTCATCTATCGACGACAGGATCGTCAAAGGGAGTCCGCTTCGATGCGTCAGAAGCTGGCCGATGGTGATCTCTTCCGAAGCCGCGGTCCGGAACCCCGTAAGGTAGTCCGCCGCTCGATCCTCGTACGCAAGCCATGCGGCATCCGCCAGCAAAGCAATCGCTGCACCGGTGAGCGGCTTGGTCATCGACCGCAGGTTGAAGATGGTATTGGGCTCCATCCTTAAGGCTTCCTCGCGATCGCGCCACCCAAACGTCTCATGAAGAACCACACGCCGATTCTTGAGGACAACAAGCTCAGCGCCGACGATCTCCTCGCGCTCGACGTAGCCGCGAACAGCATCCGAAAGCTGATTCAGCGCTTGAGGAGATACTCCCTGACTCTCGGGCGACACCAGACTGAACGCGGGTTCCTCCGAATGCTGTGAGGCTCTCGGGGCGGCGGGCGCGCTCACTGAATCAGGTCCGATGCTCCATACAACCAGGATCGCTACGGTCGTCAACACGAGCAACGACGCCAGCTTCACCATTCTTGAGCCTCCTTGGGTCCGGATCGCGGTCTCCCCGGCCGGGCAGGATCCCCGCGGACCAAGAATCAGCCGTGTCTTACACGGACGCTACGCCGCAGCCGTCTTGGCATCGTTTCATCTTTGCGGGGGCGAAGGTCACTGTCAAGTTCCGTGTTTCAGGGTTGTTGAAGCAGCTACGCCAACTCGATGCTCCGTCCATCGCTCCTGCGGGAGAGCGAACCTCGCCCGAATCGGTTTGCTCACGTGGCAGAGCAGGGCGCGTGCGTCTGGCGGGATTTCTCGAACTGCAGGTACCAATACAAAGCGATCTCATCGGTGTTGCGGTTGATCGCTTTGTAGAGCTGGGTGTCAAAGCCCCCCAGATGGAAACCGCAGCGTTCGTAGAACCTGCACGCGTCGACATTGTTATTCTGCGTCTCCAGCATCAGCCCCGCTAGGTTCTGCTGTTGTGCCCACTGCTTGGCCCGGGAGATCAACTCGTTGCCGATCCCCTGCCGCCTGAACCGAGTGTCGACAGCGATGTTCTCGATGCAGGCGTAGCCGTTCCAGCTCTTGCGAAGCGTGATCTGCCCCGCGAACCGGCCGTCGGCATAAGCGAGGAACACCGCCTTGTCGGGGTTATCGATGTACGCGGTGTAGTCAAGGTCGTCTTCCCCATAGCGCTTCGTCGTGCTCGGCACATCGACGAGGCCGTAGCTGATCTCGCCGTTCTCTGCGTGCAACACGAGCTTGGCGTTGATGGTGAACTCGCCGTTGCACGTGCCGATGTCGCCGATGTTCGTGCTAGTAATCTTCTCGATGGTGATTTCCATGCCACCCCCGCAGATGTCCTCGCCGCCTCAAGATGCTGTGTATCGCTGCTTCCAGGGCATCCTACGGATGAAGGATACCTCGATCAAGCAATCCACCAATCGGAGACAGTCCGGTTGTGTGCGATCACGGTCCGGAGGATCGCCCTTCCATCCACGTATGCAAGTGTTCGAGAAGCTTGGCAGCTTCCGTCACGGCGTCCTCGACCTCACGCTCCGAGACGTGGATGGAGCCTTCGTAGATGTTGCGATGGCGCAGATCGCGCAGCCGTTGGAAGTAAGCAATGAGGTCGGCAGCTGTCCCAAGAGTATCCGCGAGGGACGCAAGCACGAAGCGATGTTTGCCGGGTCCGCTTACGGCTCTGAAGCTCTCGACACGGAGTGCGGCCAAGGCACAATTGAGGACTGCATGATAGGCCTGTTCGAGCCGCGTTTCCGGGTGAATGGATGTGCTCGCAGCATCCTCGATACGCCGCGTCGCTGCATCGATCAGACGTCGAATCTCCCCCGACCGAGCCGCCTCCCGTCTCAGCTCACCGCGCAGGAGTCTCTCCTCAAGACTCATTCAGTGCCCCCGATAAGGGCGATTCTAGGCCCATCGTGAACGGCTCGCACGAACGAGCTATCATCCTGCAGGGCTTCGGCGTACTCCTCGGATCGATACAGTGTTGGGTTGATCTCACGCCGGATCACTTGTTGTGCATCAGTCAGCAGGGGGGCGATCTCTCGAAGGGAGGCGTCGCCAACAATCATCAAATCAACGTCGCTGTCGGATCGCTCCTGTCCCTGTGCCAGACTGCCATAGACGTAGGCGAGTTCGATCTTGGTCGCCAAGGGTTCAAGCATCTCACGAAGAGCCGCGGCCAGACCAAGCGTCTTGCGAACAATGGCCCGTATCTCATCGTAGATCGGGCAATCGGGATTCAGCCGGTAGATGATCTGATTGCCGACCTTTGCTGCAATCAACAGACCGGCATCCCGCAGCGAGTGAAGCTCTCTCTGCAAGTGCCGGCTGTTCACACCGGTCGTTCGCTCCAGTTCCCGAAGGTGAAGGCCATCAGGTGTTTCGGTGAGCTGTCGCAGGATGTTTCGACGGCTTCTCGGGAACAGCGCCTCTGCCAGACTCTTCGCAGACATTATGTCTGCAATTGTAGACAAATTGTCTTCTCAGTCAAATACGCAGATCCGTCCGGGCCATCTACTCGCACAACGTAATAATCACCTTGCCGCCGGCGTGGCCTTGGTTGAGATACCGGAACGCCTCGGCGGTCTCGGCGAGCGAGTAGACACGATCGATCACCGGGGTGAGCTTGCCGATTTCGAGCAGTTCGCGGAGCTCCGCCAGGTCGCCGGGCTTGGTCGTGGCTACGTAGGCGCGGCCTTGCTGCTTGACAAACATCGACACGATGAACGCCTTCATGATGTAGGGCAGTCCACTATGGCCGCTGTTGGGGATGTGCTTGCCACGGGGCGTGAGGACGCGGCGGCAGGCGCGAAGCGGATGGTTGGCGACGTTGTCGAGGATCAGGTCGTAGCGAGCTTTGCCTTGGGTGAAGTCTTCCTGCGCGTAGTCGATGACGTCGTCGGCACCGATGGAGCGAACCATCCCCACATGCCGTGTGCTGCAGACGCCGGTCACCTCGGCGCCGTAGGCCTTGGCGATCTGCACGGCGAACGTGCCTACGCCGCCTGATGCTCCGTTGATCAACACCGTCTGTCCTTCCCTCACCTTGCCGGCATCACGAATGCCGTGCAGCGCCGCAATCGCTGAGGTCGGAACCGCGGCAGCTTGCTCCAACGGGAGTCCCGCAGGCGCCCGTTCGAGCTTGCTTTGTGAGGCGACGACGAACTCGCTACAGGTACGGCTGATCGATCCGTAGACCTCGTCGCCGGGTCGGAACCTTGTCACCTTCTTGCCGACCGCTTCCACGGTGCCCGCGGTGTCGTATCCCGGAACGTAGTTCTTGGGCTTGGGGAAACCGACAACCAGCCGGGTAAATACGGGAACACCCCGCATCATGAACACATCTCCTGCGTGCAGTGCCGCCGCGTGAACGCGGATCAGCACCTGATCGGCCTTCTTGATCGTAGGCTTGGCGATCTCCCTAAGCTCGAACGTTCCCGGGGAACCGTAGGTGTTTTGGAAAACAGCCTTCATGACCTCTCCTCTTGTGGGCGGATGGTAACGATCACATTGCCGACCTTGTGCCCCGATTCGACGTAGCGGTGTGCCTCCGCCGTCTGTTCCAGAGGATACGTTCGATCGATGACGGTGCGTAGCTTTCCCTTCTCGATCAATCCCCGGAGGACGATCAGATCTTCCGTTGTCGGGCTGGCAGGTCGTGCGTATACGGTCTTACGGCTCGTCTTGGACGTGTAAGCGCCTCGGAGCATGGTGGAGAGGCGGGGATTGGCGATCAGATAGCGCCCACCTCGGTTGAGTGATCGCACAGCTCGCGTAAAGGGGAGCCGCCCGACAACGTCGAAGATCACGTCGTATCCCGTTTCGCTACCGAGGACGTCTTCCTGCGTATAGTCGATCACATCGTCGGCGCCGATCGAACGCAGCATCGCAAGCTTGTCCCCGGCATCCACGGCAGCGACGTGCACATCGAAGTGCTTGGCCAGCTGCACTGCGAAACAGCCGATCGTCCCTCCCGCGCCGTTGATCAACACGGCCTCACCAGTTCGGAGTTCCGCCTTACGCATGAAGTGCAGCGCCTCCAACCCGCCGACCGGAACCGCGGCGGCCTCGTCGTAGCTGATGTCGGCAGGCATCGTCGTTACGGCTCCGTCCTGAGAGGTTTCCGGGAGGCAGACGTACTCGGCGCATGTTCCCATCGCGACGATTCCGGTGGCAGCAAACACACGGTCGCCCCGCTGGAAGAGAGTCACACCTCTGCCGATCTCTTCGATGTCTCCGGAAAACTCCATCCCAAGGATGGTGCGTCTCGTCGGCCGCCGGACGCCAATGTAGGCGCGCAGGGCAAACCGGATCCAGATGGGGTTCCCCATCCGCCGCAGTTCGCAGTCCCCCGCGGTCACCGTGGTCGCACGAACCCGCACAAGGATCTCATCGTCCTTGGGAACCGGCTTCGAGACCTGCCGAAGTTGCAGGACATTCGGTGATCCGTAAGCGGTCCACACAACGGCTTTCACGTCATGATCGGGCTCGCGGGAGAATCGCCGCAATCAGAAGCCCCGCGCCGATCCCGACGAACAGACAGGCGATGAAGACGAAGATGGATCGTTGGACGAAGATCAGTCCGACCCCCAGCCCGATCAACGTGGTGCCGCCAACGGCCCATCCCCTCCGGTCAATGTCCTTGTTGCTCTCTGTCATAGGAGTCTCCTCGTGTCGCCGGTCGTCGGTCTCGCCGACTGTTTCACTCGCTGATCTGCTGCTGCAGCTTCCGGGCAAACGCCCGCGCTCGTTCGAAGTCGTGGTCGTTGGGTCTGCCCTTGTTCAGCCCGCCGATGTACTTGAGGATTGAATAGGTATCCCAACCCCGGCACCCGAACTCGCCCACGATGCTGTATCCTTTTCCCACAAGGATATTTCGCAACACTTCGTGATCGTTGGTGACCTTGCGTTGGGTGTAGATGCCGCTGGTCGAGAAGATGAACGCGGCGTTGCCGGTCACCTCCGGCAATCGCTCAGCAAGCGCAAGCATGCCGGCGTGGTGCTCTGCGTTGTAGATCCCCGAGCCGAAACCGACCAAGCTACATCCCGCAAGCTCGGCTGGATCCACGTCTTGGGGCCTCAGGATCTCTGCCCCGAGGACCTCGGCAAAGACTTCAGCGATCTTCCGGGTGTTCAGATGATGGTACGAAAAGACGACCAGCATCGGGGCTGTAGGTGTTCCGTCATTCATGCCTTTTTCTCCCCCTCTCCCTTGTCGACCTTTCCCACACGTCGATGTCGATTCGTTCTCATCTCCCTTCCACCTGTTGCCCGGTCACAAGAACCACCTTGCCGGCGTACCGGCCGCGCTCGAGCAGCTCGTGAGCGCGCGACGCTTCAAGCAGAGGGATGCGCTCTGCCACGATTGGCTTGATGTCGCCGGCCGCCAGCAGATCGAGAAGCTCCGCGAGCGTCTTCCGGTACCAGGCGTTGTCCTTGGAGAAGTCCGGAGCCAACGGGGCCTTTCTCTTATCGGGTATGAGCTTCAGCAGAAAGATCATCATCAGGGTGAAGGGAATGACGCGCAGTCCATGCTTCTTTGTCGCGGCCACTCCGAACCACGCCAACCGACCGCCTCTGCGCAACGCTCGGTAGGAACGCCAGACCTGACGCGCCCCACCGATCGGATCGAACACCACATCCACGCCCCCGCTTGTCAGGTCGCGGACGCGTTGGACGAAATCCTCGTGACGATAGTCGATCGGCGTCGCTCCAAGAGACGAAACGAGGTCGTGGTTGTGCTTGGACGCCGTGCCGTACATCTCCAGCCCGGCCAGGTTGCCAAGTTGGAGAAGCGCCGTTCCGACGCCTCCCGCTGCGCCGTGGATCAGCACGCGCTCGCCGCTTTGCACCTTGGCGGTCCCGTGCAGCGCCATCTGAGCGGTGAGGTAGTTGATCACCAAGCACACCGCCTCGGCAGGATCGATATCCGGCGGAACGGGGACCAACTCGGCCTCCGGCAGGCAGACGAACTCGGCGTAGCCGCCGCCGACACCCAGCCGAAACGTCGGGCCGGCAACAGGCTGTCCCACCTCCAAAGTCGAGACTCCTTCACCCAGCTTGTCGACGACTCCGGCGATGTCTTCGCCCAAGGTGAACGGAACGCGCGGCGTTCCGGGAAGCCGGCCTGAGCGCCGGAACATCAGATCGTAACCGGAGATGCCAGCCGCCTGGACCTTGACCCGGACCTCACCCGTCTTGGGTTCGGGAGCATCCTCTTCAATCGTCTGCAGCACGTCCGGGCCACCGTGCTTGGTCACGACCACGCGATGGTGTTTCATGGCAGTTCATCATCCCTTGTTCCTTAGGCACCAAGCGCATCGGGCTCTCATATCCAGCCACGCATGCAATGCGATCGTCTTCCCGCTCTTCTCCTCGCACCCTAGCGAATCGATGCATCCGGGGGCAACTGACGGGATGGATGTCAGAGCGAACTCGAGTGGCTGGATTCGGTGTTGATTGAGGATCGTGCAGAAAACCCGATCTACGTTGCCGCTTGGCGGCCAAAACCCGTCGATCCGCGGAAGAAAGAACGTTCGACAAGATCTTGCTTTGAAACCGGCCTGCAATCGAGGCAGGGCTAGGCGCCGTTGGCGGGGGAGTCGGTGTCGGATGCTTTGCCGCCTCTCGTGATGCGTTGATACAGCCGTTGCTCGATCGTGGGTCCCCACTTCATCGCTGCCCACGCAAGCACAACCGTGGCGGTGGATATCAATGCCCATCCCCACGTTGGAACGTGGATCATCCCGGATCCGACCATCGAGCTGAACAGCAGCCCCCACGGTCGTGTGCACGCCACAGCGAGCAGGAAGAACGCCCAAGAGAGCCCCGTCAGTCCGGCGACAAGACTGAGCGCATCGTCGGGGAAGAACGGCAGCAAGAACATCAACAACAGAGCGATCCTTGCACGGGAGGTCATCGCACCGAGATAGCGTTCCGTGATCTTCGGTCCCACAAGCCGAACGACCAGCGGCCGGCCGAACGCACGGGCCAGCCCGAAGGCAAGCAGCGATCCGGTCAGGACCGCTGCCGTCGACAGGCCGAACGCCGGCCAGAAACCGAACATCATCCCACCCACCAGCGTGGTGACGCTGCCGGGGATCGGAGAGACGATCACCTGGATCACCTGGACCACGAAGAAGACAAGGGGAGCGGCGACGCCAAACCCATCGACCCAAGCCTGCAAGGCGTCCGCCGACGAGAACATGTCCAACCGTCCCGAGCGGCGAAGCACGACGATACCGGCGATCAATCCGCCGACAACCGCAAGGAGGATCACCAGTGAGGTGACCCTTTTCCGGTTCCAACGCGCGCGGTCCATAGACGCATGGTACCCGCAGCGGGCGGCATGCCAAGAAGCAGCAGTCCTCCGGGATCGCAGACACGGAACTCAGAGCTTATCTTCTCAAGACTTCGTCCTGCGGCTTCTGCTTACCCGTTCCTGTCTCCGTTCGCCGGACGTAGGTCTCGGTGTGCCACATTCCGGATTCGCCGTTCGTGACTCTCTCGAAGCCGGATTCATACAACCAACCGCGGACGTCTTCGGGACGGGAGAAACGGACCCGGAACGGGAGGACCCACCTCGCCAGCGGGCCAATGATCCGGATGATCCAGCGGATTCTCCAGTGGTTTCGCGGGAACGTGATCGCAAGGATGCGTCCGGTATGCGCAGCCGATTCCCGGATCAGATGCTCCGGATCGTGGTAGCAGTGGATGACCTTGTCGAGGATGGCGAGATCGGCCGGAGCGATCCGTTCGGCAAGCTGCAGGAAGTCCCCCGCGTAGTAGGTGACGCGATCCTCGTGGGCAAGGTTCCGGGCCAGCTGCTTGGCCTTCTCCAGATACTCGCCGGACATCTCCACGCCGATGATCGACACCGCCCCCTCTTGCAGCAGGCGGTGGTGGAAGCGCCCCGTACCGCAACCGATGTCGAGCACGGTGCGGCCTTCGATTCCTTGAGATCGAAGCCCGGCCAGCAACTCCTCTTGGTCGGGGGATAGGTTGACTCGGCCGCACTCCGTGTCGGACGCCATCTTAGCCTAGTCCCCATCCCGATCCACCGAGATCACGAGCTTGCCTCGCACGTGACCGCTTTCGAGATACCGGAGCGCCTCAGCAACGTCCGCCAGCGAGTAGTCCCGATCGATGATTGGCGTGACCTTTCCAGCTTCGACAAGCTCTCTCAGAGCCTCAAGATGGGTGATATTCGGGTACTCCATCACCATCCCCAACATCTTTCCATCGGTTTTGGAGATCACCGGCCCGAGCATCGCGACCTGGAGCATCTTTCTCATCGATCCCCCAACGGCCAAGTAGATCCCCTCCGGGCTCAACGCCTTCCTGCACGCGTAGATCGAGCGCGTCGCCACCATGTCGATGATTCGATCGTAGGTGTTCCCGGTTTGGGCGAAGTCATCCTCGGCGTAATCGATGACATGGTCGGCGCCGATCGAACGGATCATCTCGAGCTTCCCGGCGCTGTCCACCCCCGTCACTTCCGCACCCGCCGCCGTGGCAATCTGGACGGCGAATGTCCCCATCCCCCCGCCGGCTCCGTTGATCAAGACGCTCTGCCCCGGCTCGATCGGACCAAACGCCTGCAGGTTGAGAAGGGCAACACCGCCTGCGGAAGGCACGGCTGCCGCCTGCTCAAAACTCAGCCCGGCCGGTTTGCGGGTCACAGCGGCGGCCGGGACGCTGACATATTCGGCAAACGCTCCGAACCCGAACTCCGTCAGATCCGCGAAGACCTCAGCGCCCGGCCGAAGGCCCGTCACATCCGGTCCGACCGACTCGACCACCCCGGCGATGTCCGAGCCGAGGATCTTGTATCTCGGCCGGAAAAGCCCTCCCGGACGGATCATGAACCTTCCTCGCAGCAGATCCAGATCCGCGGCATTGACCGACGACGCATGAATTCGTACCAGAACCTCTTTCTGAGTCGGAGCCGGTTTGGGAAGCTCCTCAAATCGAAGCACATCCGGCGAACCATATCGGCGATAGATCACAGCCTTCATGCGATGTCGCAACCCCCTCCCATTTAGCGCTCCAACCCGTCACAGACTAGCGTGAGCCTGTGACGGAGAACAAGCCCGCGACCTCGCATGCGTAACCGGAACGAGAACTCCCCCGGGAAGGGTGATGATGCCCCCTGGAGCGTCAAGGGAGGGACGGCAGTTGCACGGTGAGAACGAGCGCTTGCATGATTGAAGCATGACTGAAGGCGCGATGAGTTCCGGCGAGAAGGGATCTCTGCTAGCCCAAGGCCGCACGGCAGATGTCTACGCTTGGAACGCGGATCGTGTCGTCAAGCTGTTTCACGGGTCGTATCGTCTCTCTTGGATCGATCGGGAGATCAGCAACGGGCGAACGGTGGCGGCTATGGATCTACCGGCTCCGCTGCCGCTCGATAGGGTGACGTGTGACGGACGGACGGGCATCCTCTACGAGCGCGTCATCGGTGAGTCGATGCTACGAATCGGCAAGACAAAACCTTGGCTTCTATGGCGGATGGCGAAGGTGTTGGCCGAACTCCACTCACGGATTCACGCACAAGACGGCAACGGGTTCGTTGGGTTGTGCGAATTGCTTCGAGAGTCGATCGTGCAGGTGGGTGATCTCTCTCCGCGGCTTCGAGCACGCGTGTTGAGCCTGTTGGATCGTTTGCCCGATGGGAAGAAGCTGTGTCACTTCGATTTCCATCCTGACCAGGTGCTGATGACATCGAACGGACCTGTGATCATCGATTGGATGACCGCCTGCAGGGGGGATCCGCTCGCCGATGTGGCACGGACCTGCGTTCTTCTTTCTGTCGGACACGTGCCGTATGGCGGCCGGCTTCTGCGTATATGGGTCAACCTCTTCCGGAACCAACTTCGCCGCGCCTACATCACGCACTATCTCAAGCTGAACCCCGGCACAACATACACAGACATCACGACCTGGATGGTTCCCGTGGCTGCCGGGCGGTTGAAGGAGAACTGCGAGGGAGAGAAGGAGTGGCTCCTTCGGTTCATTGAGGCTCACCTTTGAGCTAATCGGCGGTTGAGGGAGCCCGCTCGCGCATTGTGTTGCCGGAGGTGATCGCATGAAAGGTCCATGTTTGCCTTGCTTGGGAGCAAAGCTTCTGAATTGCCAAGCCGGATGACCACAGCCTAGAGTGGTCCGACAAGGCTACGAGCACTGTGATCCCTTCGCTCTGCCTGGGAGCCACCATGGGGAATGCTGATCAAGGATCGAGGAAGCGGGGCATCCTGCTGACTGCATACTTACTCTACATCGTCTTTAGCAACGGATGGAACGCGTTCCGCGCGTTCGCCATCTACCACGACCTTGTCAGCCACCGCGATCCGAACTTCCTTCACTGGCCGTTCCTCGTGCTGGGCATCCTATCGGGCATGGCCGCCATCGCGGTGATCGGGATCTGGTTTTGGAGGAAGTGGGGGCTGTGGGCGTATCTGGCGTGTTGGACCGCCGCGTTCGGCTTCAGCGCGTTTCTCGGTGTGCCGTTCTGGTCGTATCTGCTGCTTCTGTCCAACGTGGCGCTTCTGTACGTGTTGCTTCACCCGCGATGGGAGCATTTCAGCGGGGGACGCGGGGAATAGAACGATCTCCGTATCTGCGGAGATAGACTTCAGTCACCACCGCCGCCGCATTGGCATGGGTGCTCCCCCCATGGGGACGTTCGGAGAAGCAACCCCTAGCGCCGCCCCAGCTCCAGCACGAGGCCGCCCAGTCTTACGGTTGTCGACGATCCTGCCTGCTGCAGTTCGGGTTGCTCCCTCTTCGCACGTATGCCACGTACTTCCGCTGTGGAGCCGATGTGGATCGAGATCAACTCGCCGATATGGATCGCAAGTGAGCTGGCCCCGTCAAGTCGCAATCTCATCTGGTCCCCCTTCTCTCTGTCGTTGGTCGTGTCGAACATACCGCGACTCAGTCACAGGCCTTCATCGCCCAGAAGCTGTCGCGCGTCCAGGACGTCCGAGTCGCGTCTCCCCCGCGCTGCCGCCGGTTCGAAACCGTGCCGCCAGTCGATGCGCCGACTCCTCCTTATTCTCGCTTTCGGCGCATTGAGATGCCTTAGAATACCACGCATGCTCTAATAAGTCAATCATTGCGCCCTAATAATCATTCCAGGAGTCTATATGGCCTTTTGCTTGGACTAATAATTGCCTTGTGTTACACTAAGGGCTGCAAGGAGGCGGTTATGGCAATAAAAGCACGACTCACCCTGATCCTCAAAGCGAATGATGTCGTAGTAGCCGAGTCGGACGAACCGGCCATTTGGCAGGCTGCGTTCGACGCGATTCAAACCGGTGATGTGGAAGCGGCGTTTCCTGGGGTAGATGTTGTAGCAAGTCAAGACGATATCGAATGGGTTCCGAATGAGGAGAGGGCGGCAATCCAAGCCTTTGCCGACGATCTTGGAGTGGAAGTTGCCGATGTCCTTGGTGCGTGCCATCCGCGGGCTATCGCGCCCTACATCTTCATCAACCGGCTTCATTGGGAGGCATTCAAGCGCCAAACCCCGGAGCGAGGGCGCAACGCGGTCAGCAATGCGGTGCTTGCGATGACGCTGCTTCTGCTGTGGGTCGAGAAGCTGAACATCGATCGCATCTCCCTTCGCGAAGGGATGGCGGTTCTCCGGGCCATTCAAGCACGCGACGAGCATGCCAGCCGCGCACTAGAGAACTGCCCATGGCTGCAGAAGTCGAGCGGGCGTGTTGTCATCAATCCCGAGCGGTTCTCACAGGCGATCGCCGTAGCGCGCGCATTCTGTCTGAAGCTCCCGCCGGAGACTCCCACGGATGCACAGACCGTTGACCAGACTGCACCTAGAGACAATGGCTGAAGATTTCGGCCAAGAGGAGCGATCCCGGGAATAGCTATCGGCCTTCGCAGATAGACAGCCTGGATCCCAAACCTTCAACGCCCGGTTGGGCAACGGCGGTCGATCGGGCATCCTTTGAGGCATGAAAACGATCGGACTGCTCGGCGGCATGAGTTGGGAAAGCACCCTCAAGTACTACCGGCTGATCAATCAGGCGGTCAAACAGGCGCTAGGCGGACTGCATTCGGCCAGCATCGCGATGGTGAGCGTGGACTTCGACCCGATTGCGAAACTGCAACACAAAGGCGATTGGGAGACAATGGGAGATCTCCTTGCACAGGCGGCACAGCAAGTGGAGAAAGCAGGTGCCGACTTCCTCGTAATCTGCACGAACACCATGCACAAGCTGGCACCGAAAGTTGAAGCCTCGATCGGTATTCCACTCCTCCACATCGCCGATGCGGCGGCATCCGTTCTCATCGAGCGGGGGATCAACACGGTGGGGCTTCTGGGCACGGCGTTCACCATGGAACAGGACTTCTACAAGAGGAGACTGGTTGAGAAACACGGGATCAATGTGCTAGTCCCCGGCGAAGCGGACCGTCGGATCGTTCACGAAACCATCTATCAAGAGCTGTGTCTTGGAAGATTCGAGAGGGACTCCCGAGGAGAGTTCGTGCGGATCATCGACCGGTTGTCCGAAGGGGGAGCAGGGGCTGTCATCCTTGGCTGCACCGAGATCGGAATGCTGGTCGGCTCGGACGACACGGATGTGATGCTCCTGGATACGACCACCGTTCATGCGCAGAAGGCGGTCGAGCTGGCGATATGAGCGATGTCTCGCCGCGGTGCATGTCCGCGTCCCCCGGCATATCCCGCGATCCGGTGTTGTAGATCTGCAAGCCAGCGGACATCTTTCTTCTGTGACGATCCCCGGTGGAGCTTGCCGCCCCCTCTCTCGAGCCTACAGTCGTGGAGACGGGTATCGCAGCAAGATCAAGATGAGGAGGATCGATCACCATGGGACAGAAGGCACGCGGTGGGACCCTTGCCGGAGGATTCTGGTTCGCGGGGTGGCTGTTCACGCTGGCGTTCACACAGCTGCTGTGGTGGCAGGCGATCCTGGGGATCGTCATCTGGCCGTACTACTTGGGAGTCGCGCTGCGGGGATAGGCTTCTCCGCTCGACAAGGATGTGGGGGCAGACCTTCATTCTTCCGATCTCCGGGCAGATTGCGCAAACCGCCGGGTCCGAGACGTGAAGGTCTTGTCGCGATTCACGACTCGTCCAGCCAGGTGGCGGTAACCGTAAGAAGCTCGATGAGCGCCGGCATCGCGTCGCCCTCCTCTGTGTTGTCCATGAACCCCACGCAGACGCCGTAATCGGGAAGATAAAGAGAAGCAGCCGCATAGCCCGGCGCATTCCCGGAGTGCCCCCACACCGTCAGACCGTTGAACAGCTCCGGGGCAAAACAGACGGCACCAAGACCGTATCCGGCGACCATCGGCTCTCCAGGGCACGGAGAGCGGAAGTCCAGCATCTCACGGAGGGAGTTCTCATCGAGCACGACGCGGTCGACGTACAGCGCACGCGCCCACTGCGCAAGTTCCGTTGCCGTACAGAATACCTCTCCCATGATCGCACTCCCGAAGGCCGTTCGCGAGACAAAGGAGAAGTCCTCGTAGGCTCCGTCTCCATCCAGATCCCACCATCCGTGGGCCGTCCGCGCTGGGATTCGCTCGTAGGGGGTTGTGCGCGCACGACCAAAGCCGAGAGGCTCGAAGACCCGCTCCCGGTACTGCTCGTCGATACGACACGCCGAGACCTCTTCGATGATCATGCGAAGCAGCGTGTAGTTGGTCTGGCTGTAGTGGAAAGAAACCCCCGGCTCGAAGGTCGGTTCGAGCACGTATCTCTCGAGGGTTGCCTCGGGCGTCCACCAGGTACTCGATTCACCCAGCATCGTCTCCCAGAAGCCACCGTGGCGAATGAACTGGTACAGCCCGCTACGGTGATCAAGAAGCAACCGGATGGGGATCACTGGATCAACATGTGCAAACGCGGGAAGCCATTTGCCGATGGGGTCATCCAGAGAGAGCTTCCCTTCCTCAACGAGTTGAAGGATGACTGCGGCCGTAAAGGACTTGGCGATGCTGCCGGCCGCAAACGCAGTGTCCGGAGAGATCGGGAGAGCTCCGTGCGAGACCCCGCGTGTTCCTACCCAGATCTCACCATCGGGGAAGATGATTGCCGCCGAGACGCCTTTGGCCTGACCCAACGTCGCGCCTCGGTCGATCGTCGCCTGGAGCTCTCCGAACAGGAACGCGTAGGTTCGATTCGAGGCGAAACCCACAACAGAAACGGCGCAAAACAACACAACAAGCAGTACACCCAGCAGAACATGTGTCCTCCCTCTCCGGCAAGGGCGGGAACTCCGCATCCTTGGTGAGTCGATCCGTGAGCGCAAGATGCGCGGCATTCGTATCTCGAATCCGGCGGATTGCTGTTCCATCTCAACCTCCGTGGAGCCTCCGGTTGAAGCTGCTCGATCAATCCGAACCTGCGTATTTGTGTATTAGCATACTAATACACTAGTTTTTTGTCAAGGAAGAACCTCTCCTGTTCGGCTAGCGCCTCCTGCCGTGCTGCGCACAGCGCTTGCCTCGGTTGACCCACGCTTCGTAGGATGGATTTGTCGTCCCCATCGGAATCCGGCCATCATCAGCCATTTATCCCCTGAGTACGCCGACACTCGACCAACGCGGTTCGATGCGAGCAAGAGGAGGTGTCGCATGACGAAGAGGTTCTCGCAGCGACGTATTGCCGGGATGTGTATTGGTTGCGTCCTGCTCGCAGGTGTTTGCTCGACTGCTCCGAGCCGGCAACTCGATGATCTCCTCGTTCGCGGCAACCCTCCCGCTCGCTGGATGGACGTTGCACTCCTTGAAGCCGATTCCACGCGTTCAGACGCCAACAGGTTCAACGTTATCTGGGACGATGATGGAGATCCCAGTGGCGTTCTTGCTCTTGTCTTCTTCCTCGTCCATCCACAATTCGAGGTCATCGCTGCCACGATCTCCCCGGGGGAGGCAGATCCCCCGCTATACGCCGGCCGTCTCGCGCTGATGCTGGAACGGCTGGGGGTGGATATCCCGGTAGCCTACGGGCCTTCTGTCCCGGCGTTCGGGCATCACACGTTCCCGTCCGAGTGGCGCGACTTCGTCAATGGCTTCTTCGGACTCGATCTCTGCAACGTGTTCGACTGTCATGCCGCCCCGCTAACGATCATTCCCACAGGAAGGGCGGATCTCCTCATCGCCGACCTGCTGGAGAAGCAGGTCTGTCAGGCCAATCGGCTGGTTCTGTTTGCATCCGGGCCGCTTACCAACGTCTATCAGGCCCATCTTGCGTGGCAATCCATCGCGTCGACTCAGCAGATCGAGAACCTCGCCCGGACTTGCCTGGAAACCGAGATCATGGGCGGCGCGATCAACGTTCCGGGAAATCTGGGAGAGGGGGTTTCGCCACCGCCCAACCATGTGGCCGAGTGGAACATCTGGATCGATCCCATCGCTGCCGAAGAGGTCTTCCACGGTCCGGACATCGCCTATCTGACGCCGCTTGACGTGACAAACCAGGTCCTGTGGTCGATGTCGGACGTTGCCGAACTCCGAAGCATCGGTACCTGCGAAGCCGATCTTGCCGCGGCCCTCCTGCAGGCGTTGATCGAGAGCATCGGTTTCTCCGCCGTCTACGCGTGGGACATCGACGCAGCCGCCCTCGCCGCCATTCGCCTTGCCGAAGGCGGGAGCGTCACGATTGACGGGCAAACATTGAACGTGGCGTGCAGCGAACACTCCCTTTACGTTGCCACCTCTGGTCCGAACGAAGGCGGGATGTCCTTCGGAACTGGACCACACAAGACACGGATCTACCAGATCACCCCTGCGGACGCAGAGATGCTCAAGCAGTATGTCATCAGGACCTTCGCCGACGCAGCTCCTTAAGTAGGTTCCGACCGGCGAGCGCGACATGGCACCTGCGAGCCACATCGGGTCGGAAGCATCGCGTGCGGCCTTTCAACATGCAAATGGATTTACAGCGCGCCGGCTGCTGAGTCGATGTCTGCCAAGGGCCGCGTTGTCGCCGACGCGTGCGTGGTTCTTGCTTGGATCGGCACGACCCGTCGTGTACGCTGGATCCTATCGACCGCCGGGTCGGCCTCGACGATACGACGTTGAGTCAACGGGAATCGGAGTTGTGGGAGGTCGGGATGGGTCCTCGTGTATTCGTCATGAAAGAAAACTTCGAAAGCGGGCGCAGCGTCGCATTCGATGCCTTGCGCTCATTCGGCGTGCTTCTGGTGCTTCTTCATCACACGGTTCTTGCCTACGTCACATTCGGCTACCTGAATCCGGCGGCTCCGATGGCCACGTTCAGCCCCATCGTCGACGGAGCCAAGTGGGCAGGGTTTGATCGGATCGCCTTGGTGAACGATACGTTCTTCATGCCGCTTCTGTTTCTCGTCTCGGGGCTGTTCGTTTGGCAGGGCCTCAAGAAGCGAGGAGTCGTCGGCTTCTTCCTTGGCCGGTTGAAGCGGCTGGGAATTCCGTTTGTCATCGGACTGTTCGTCTTGACCCCGGTGGCGTTCTACCCCACGGTGTTGGAGATCCAGCTGGTGTATGGAACAGGACAGGGATTTGGCGCATTCTGGCTGGACTACGTTCGCGCCGGGTTCGGCACCGCCGGCCCGCTGTGGTTCATCTGGCTCTTGCTTGCCTTTGACACCGTGGTCGCATTGCTGTACGCCGCATTCGGCAGGATCCGCCTTCGATCGACCGCGCGTGGCAGCGCTCTTCTCGACCATCCAGTAGTCTTTGCGTTGGCGCTGTTCGGACTCTCGATTGCTGCCTATCTTCCCATGTCGACCGCCTTTGGACCGAGCGCATGGGCAGGCTTCGGTCCTTTCCAGGTGCAGATCAGCCGGGTCTTCGTCTACCTTCTCTACTTCCTCGCCGGTGTCCTGCTCGGGGCCCGCGGTCTCAAACGAAGCGCTGTCCGCGCCGACGGGCCGTTGGCCAGGTACTGGTGGGCATGGGTCCTTGCCGGTGGAGCCGCCTATGCAGGGCTGACATTGATCTTCACCAACGCGCCAACCTCCCCGTTCGTTCGCTACGTTTTCCTTGCGGAGATGCTGTTGATGGTGATGGCCCTCACGGCGCTATTCGTCCGATTCGCGACCCGGGACGTGCGCGTCATAAGCAGCCTGAGCGCCAACAGCTACGGAATCTACCTGCTTCATTACGTGGTGATTATCTGGCTCCAATACGCAGTGCTGCGGACCACGCTGTCCGTCGGTGTGAAGTTCGCGATCGTCTTCTTCGGAGGGCTGGGCATCTGTTGGGCGGCGGTGGCAGCGCTTCGCCGGATCCGAATCGTGGCAAAGGTCATCTAGCAGAGTACCGCCTTGCCTCCAGTGGGGTATCATGAGAAGCCTTGCGTTAACGGGGCACGTGGAGACCACAGGCCTAGGGGCAATGCATGAACTCATTCCAGCGATTCGGGCAGCAGATGGCGGGGCAACGGGTAGATCGCTCGGCCAACTTCGACATCTTCATGGCGTTCGCGGCTCATCGAATCGGAGAACCGCTACGGAACTACTACACGGACTACCGCGTCTTGTGCGCCTCGAACTACGCCGTTGCCGAGGCGTTCGATGTGGATCTTGTGCAGGCGATTTCCGATCCGTATCGCGAAACCCACGATTTCGGAGCCAAGATCGAGTTCCCGGAGGACGAGCTTCCGGTATGTCGTGAGCCCCTCCTGAAGACCGCGGCGGATCTCGCCAAGCTTGTGCCTCCCGATCCAAGATCGGGAGAACGAATGTCGGATCGTCTGCGCGCGATCGAGAGATTCCGGCGAGATGTCGGCGGTGAACGGCCGATCATGGGATGGGTCGAGGGAGCATTAGCCGAGGCCGCGGATCTTCGCGGAGTCCAGAAGCTTCTCATGGATCTGATCCAGCGTCCCGCCTGGGTCCACGAGCTCCTGGAGTGCTGCACCGAAGTGGCGATCCATTTCGCGGTGGCACAAGTCGAAGCAGGAGCGGACATCATCGGGCTCGGCGACGCCATCGCTTCTCAGGTATCGCCGCGGATGTACAAGGAGTTCGCCCTTCCCTACGAACGCCGGATCTTCGACGCTGTCCGTGATGCGGGAGGGATTGCCCGGCTTCACATCTGCGGCGACATCACGCATCTGCTTCCGCTCATCCCACAGGCAGGACCGGAAATCGTCGATCTTGACTGGATGGTCGACATCCCCAAGGCGATCGCCGCGTTACCGTCGGAGATCTATGTGTGCGGCAATGTCGATCCGGTTGCGGTGATGCTCAGCGCCACCCCGGATGAGGTGTATGAAGCCGCAACACGCTGTCTGGAGCAGGGCACAGGACGCCTCATCGCAGGAGCCGGCTGCGAGATTCCGGACGGCACCCCCGACGAGAACCTTCACGCGCAGGCACAGGCCATCGCGGACTACGGTGCACCCTCAGCAGGTTGATCGCCTGCATCTCTCACGAGCAGGCAGTCGGATTCGCTACGTCTCGGTCACCAAAACGTTCATAGACGCATCGAAGCTGTCGCGGATTGATGTGCCTGTGAGCGCCGCTCCCGGGTATCCGATCAGCGGAGCCTCCATCGGACGGTTCTGTGCTGCGATCATGTCAGCCAGTGCCACGGGCGGTCTCATCCGTCCAGTTTCGCAAGTGCCTGTGCCACGCTCCGGATGTGCTCCGGGGTCGTGCCGCAGCACCCGCCGAACACGGAGGCGCCCAGTTCGGCAAAACGAAGCGCCCACTCGGCGAAGATTCCCGGCTCGAGATCGTAGTGCGCCACTCCGTTCTGCAGCGTCGGGAGGCCGGCGTTCGGCTTCGCCCACAGGCGAAGCTCCGGCACGGCACCGTGAATCGCGCCCAGCGCATCCAGGGATTCTTGGAGTGATTTCCCACAGTTGACGCCGGCGATCTCGACGGAGTTCTCTGCCACCAGCGCCGCGAGCGCTTGTGGGCTTACGCCCATCATTGTCTTCCCGTGATGATCAAACGACATCGTGACCGCGAGCGGAAGATCGGTCACCTCCCGCACGCCGAGAATGCCACACTCCGCTTCCTGCAGGTCGAACTGTGTCTCGATCAGGAGCCCGTCGATCAGGCCGGTCGCGGACAGGATGCCCGCTCTTCGCTTGTAGCTCGCGATGGCTTCCTCCCGCGTCAGCTTCCCCATCGGCGGGAAGAATGCCCCCATCGGGCCGAGATCTCCGAACACAAGATGTTCCTCCCCGGCGGCCTTGCGCGCACACTCTGCAGCCATCCGAAGAAGTTGCTCGATGTCGCTTGCGCCTCCGCGCTTCTCGAGCTGACGAGCCGTTGTCGAGAACGTGCTTGTCAAAATCAAATCGGCACCGGCCTCGACATAGTCACCGTGGATGGTCTCGATGATCTCAGGGGCTTCCTGCAACACCGTCTCAGCATCGATCGCCTGTCCCAGACCTCGCTTCGCAGCTCGTGCAGTGAGAAGTGTCCCCATCGCGCCGTCGGCAACGAGAACACGGCCGCTGTTGAGCATTGTTTCCAGACTTCTCATCGGCTCGCCTCCTTCGCTTGTCACGGGTTGCGGCAGTCACCCGAAATCGGATCAGGAAATCGCAGAGCGGCCACGAAGCAATCCTGGAAGCCGGGGCTTGTTTCGAGAGCGACGAATCGCATCCTTGATGCGATCTCCTGAGAGGTACACCTTGCCTCGCTGCTGATGAGGCAATGCGCCGCACCTTCACCGGCTGCGTTGGGCCTTGTTGCCACAAGGGTCCGCCAGGCGGGCTCGATCAGCCCAAGCGAGCACATCGAATTCGGGCTCAGGGAGAAGCCGAACGTGCCGGTGACGATCACGCTCTGAACATCGGCAGGTCTGATCCCTGCAGTCGCCAACAACTGACGCATCCCGACGCGCATCGCCCCAACGGCAAGCTGCAAGACACGGATATCCTTCTGCGTCAGATAGAGGCCGCTGTTCCGCAGCACCACTCGATCCTCCTGCATCTCCACGGCAAGCGTAGCTTCGGTCTTGCGATCGGACACGAGTTTCCCCGACGGCGTGATCAGTCCGTTTTCCAGAAGAATCGCAACGAGGTCGATCAGTCCTGTCCCGCAGAACCCGGCTGCAGCTGCCGCCCCGATGGTCTCCAACTGTAGGCCGTTGTTCCGCTTGATGGCGTACACAGCACCCGCTCTTGCCGGCAGGCCACAGGAGATGCCCACACCTTCGAAGGCCGGGCCGGCAGCTGCCGACGTGGCGTACAGACGGCCTGCATGGGCCAGCAGAATCTCGGCATTGGTGCCGATATCGAGCACGAGGACCGTCTGATCCGTGCGTCCCAGACCGGTTGCGCCAGCGGCGCACACAGCATCCGACCCCACGAACCCCGATACGATCGGTGCCGTTGAAAACACGGTTCCCGCTGCCGCATCCACCCCGAGATCGGCTGCGGGGATGGACAGTCCCCCCTTGAATCTGGGAGCAAACGGAGCGCGCCCCAACGGCGAGGGATCCGCACCGGTGAAGAAGTGAAGCATCGTCGGGTTTCCGGCAATCCAACCCGAGACAAGCGCCTGCGGCTCCACACCCGATGCATCGAGCAACGACGAGACAAGTACGCGTACGTCTTGTCGCAGCGTCGCCACCAGATGCCGGTGTCCCTCCGGCGTACGCGCATGGGCAATGCGGGCGACAACGTCCGCACCGTAGGGGATCTGACTGTTGAGAAGGTTGAGCGAGCACGCCACCTCGCAGGCGGTCAAATCGATCAGGTGTCCGACCAGCGTTGTCGTACCAAGATCGAGAACCACCCCGTATTCAGCCGGCGTTTCCCGGGATGGCGACGACGTCCGGAACCTGCTTAGGCCGTCCAAGACGAGCTTCGTATCGGACGGTGAGAAGGACGGGAACCCCACCCAAACCTCAGCGGAATCTACGAGGCGATGTCGGCATGCAAGACGCCACCCCGCTTCGAGTTCACCGCTGGAGAACGTCCGTCGGTCGCTCTCCGTCGGCAAGGGAGGCTCCGAGACGAAGCGGACGCGGCAATGTCCGCACTCGCCCCGCCCACCGCAGGAGGCCGCCACCTCGAAGTGACTCGCCCGCAGTGCGTCGAGCAGCATCGTGTTTCGACGGACTGTGATCTCCCGCCCTTGCGGAACGACATGCACGCGTACGTCGCGGACAGCGTCGATAGGGTCTGTTCTCGATGCATCACAGTTCATGAGGGCTCGACTCCCATGTCGGCATGATACCTGCCATGGGCACACGCTGCATAAGCCCGATTGGAGAGGCGCACCGCATCCACGCGGCCCACTCCGAATGCGGTCCGTCTTGTTCTCGAGACCTCCGCCGCCGGTTGAGAGATCTCGGCGATCACGCGTGCAATCGCCAAGCTTCCCGGGCAAGCCGTTTGCCACGATTCAAGCCGCCGCGTGCGGGCCTCACAGGAATCAAGCTCTGCCACCACGCTTCGGACGGTCTTCTAGCCCGTCCGCCGTTGCTCGAGCACGGCGCAAGCATCGGCGAGTGTCATCCCTCGCGCTTCCAGCAACACCAACAGGTGGTAGAGCAGATCGGCCGCTTCCTCGGCCAAGCGATCGCCGGATTGTGTCGCAGCCGCAAGCGCGGTCTCGAAAGCTTCTTCTCCCACCTTCTTGCCGATCTTCTCGACACCGGCTACGAGCAACCGTGCCGTGTATGAGTCGTCGGTCGGCGAGTTTCGCCGCGCCCGAATGACCGTGCCGAGTTCATCGAGCACGCCCAGCGGGGGGCGAATCCGGCAATCGACTCGCGTGAGGTCCCCCGAGTCGCCCGGCGTTCGATGGAAGCAGCTGGTTTCCCCGGTGTGGCAGGCCGGACCGAGCGGCTCAACCAGCAGCAGCAATGCATCGGCATCACAGTCGATGCGAACCTGCTTGACATAGAGTTCGTTTCCCGATGTCTCGCCTTTTCGCCACAGGCAACACCGCGAGCGGCTCCAGAAGTGGGCCACACCCGTATCGATCGTGCGCTGAACGGCTTCTTGGTTCATCCAAGCGAGCATCAGCACATCGCCTGTCTGTTCATCCTGGGCAATCGCTGCGATCAGTCCCCGATCGTCGTACGCGAGGTTTTCCATCCACGTCATCGTGACACCTTCTTCCACAGACGCTCTGCATTCTCGATCACTTGATCCGTCTCGTCCTGTGTGAGTCCAGCCCCTAGGCAAACGGCGCGACGCAACGTTGCTGTCAGCAGATCGCTAGGGACATGGGCGTCGCTGGATACAACAAGGAATTCGAGCGCCCCGACATCGCGGGCCAGCGCGACAAGACGTCCGTTCCCAAGGCTGTGCCCCGCACGCGCCGAGATCTCGAGGTAGACCCCTCGTTCAGCAGCGCGGACAACCGTGGCTCGATCGATCACACCCGGGTGAGCCAGCACGTCGATCTCCGCATCGACGGCCGCACGATTGGTTCCCTTGGCGACGGGTTCCACGATGGTCTCCCCGTGCACGATGACCAGCTGTGCACCGAAGTCTCTTGCCTTGCGAGCCGTCTCGGCTATGAGAGCGGGCGGAACGTGCGTGATCTCGACACCTGGCACCATGAACATCTCCATCTGATCCTGAATCGCAGCACAGGCTCGCAGAGCGCTTTCGATCGCGAAGCGCAGGTTCCCCGCATCGACATGATCGGTGATTCCGAGCACTCGATAGCCGGCCACCGAGGCCCGCCGCGCCAATTCGGCATGCACAAGCACGCCATCGCTCAAGAAGGTGTGTGTGTGAAGGTCAATCATCGGTCCTCCCGGCAGATGTCGATGTGAGCGAAAGCCTCATCGGCAATCCTCGTGAGGCCAGCTCGCGCTTGACATCCTTGATACGCAGTGTGCCAAAGTGAAAGATGGAGGCAGCCAGCGCTGCATCCGCTTCGCCGGTCGTGAACGCGTCGTAGAGATGATCCGCCGACCCGGCGCCGCCGGACGCAATCACAGGCACACAGGTTGCACGCCGTACGGCACGTGTCAGCTCCAGATCGTAGCCGTCTCTTGTTCCGTCCCGATCCATGCTCGTGAGCAGAATCTCTCCGGCTCCGAGGTCGGTCGCCTGTTTCGCCCATGCAACGGCGTCCAACCCCGTCGGCGTTCGCCCTCCGTCAATGAGAACCTCGAACCCTTCATCGACACGCCGAGCATCGATCGCCAACACTACGCACTGGTTGCCGAACCGTTCAGCAGACTCGGTCAGCAATTCCGGTGTTCGTACCGCAGCCGAATTCACCGAAACCTTGTCCGCCCCTGCCTCAAGGAGTGCTCGAACATCCTCAACGCAACGTACGCCGCCGCCTACGGTCAAGGGAATAAACACGTCGGCCTGGACACGGCGGATCATGTCGAGCAGGATCGGGCGGTCATCCGATGTTGCCGTGATATCGAGAAAGACGAGCTCATCAGCACCCTCGGCGTCGTAGCGGCACGCACATGTGACGGGATCGCCGGCGTCGACCAGATCGACGAAGCGGATTCCCTTCACGACACGGCCACGATCGACATCGAGGCATGGAATGATTCGCTTGGCCAGCATCAGGACCTCCTTGCAGCTTCGATGGCATCAGCCAAGGTGAATCGCTCGTCGTAGAGCGCCCTACCCACGATGGCAGCCTCAACCGTTGTGGAAGCCAACGCACGCAGATTCGCAAGACTCCGGATCCCCCCTGAAGCGATCACCGGCCGGTCCACGCAACGCGTCGCTTCGCCGAGCAACTCGACATTCGGACCGTTAAGCATTCCGTCCCGGGCGACATCCGTGACGATGAAGCGCGCTGCGCCGGCATCGGCCAGTCGGCGGATCAGGTCAAGCGGCGTCCAGCGACTGGAAGCCGTCCAACCGGAAACGCGGACGGCATTGTCTCGGGTGTCGACGGCGATGGCGAGTCGATCTCCGTAGGTCGCGATCAACCGTTGCGTGAGTTCCGGATCCGTCGCCGCGATCGATCCGATCACGACGCGGTCGACACCTGCGTCAAGCGCGCGGTGAACGTCCTCTTCACATCGCAGGCCACCGCCAAGCTGGATGGGGATGTCAACGGCTGACACGATCTGTGAGATGATGTCGACCTGCTTCGGCGTACCGGTGAAGGCACCGTCCAGATCGACAACATGGATCCGGGATGCACCGAGTCTCGCCCATGTCCGAGCGACTTCAACCGGATCGGTTGAGAAGCTTGTCGCGGTTGTCGCTTCCCCCTGACGGAGCCGAACAACCTCGCGCCCCCGCAGATCGATGGCAGGGATGATCAACATGATAGCCTCCCGAAGTTCGCGAGAATCCGCAGACCCGCCTGCTGACTCTTCTCCGGATGAAACTGAACACCGAATACGTTCTCCTTGCCAGCGGCGGCCGCGAACGTGATCCCGTAGTCGGTCGTTCCCGATACCAGCGTCGGATCTTCCGGACGAACGTAGTACGACTGGACGAAGTAGAAGAACGCGTTGTCCGGGACTCCGTCAAACAAGGGGTTTTCTCTGGTGATCCGCACCTGATTCCAACCGATGTGTGGCACCCTGAGATCTGTCGGGAATCGGCGAACATCACCGCGGAAAAGACCGAGACCGCTGTGATGTCCATGCTCTTCGCTCGACTCAAACAACAGCTGGAGCCCAAGACAGATCCCGAGCAGAGGCTTACCCTCTTTGCAGGCGGTCCGTAGGGGAGCCAGCAGCCCACGCCGCTTCAGGTTCTCCATCGCACGGCCGAACGCCCCGACGCCCGGTAACACCAGCCGATCGGATTCAGCGAGTTCTTCCGGAGTCCGGACAACCCGGGGCGCGCATCCCACCCGCTGCAAGGCCTTTTGGACGCTCAGCAAGTTCCCCATCCCGAAGTCGACCACGCCGATCACAGCAAGGTCCCTTTGGAAGATGCGACGCCGCCTCGCCGGACGTCAACTGCGACGGCCTCATCGAGCGCGCGTCCGAACGCCTTGAACAGCGCCTCCGTCATGTGGTGTCGATTGCCCCCCGCAAGAACCCGCGCATGAAGCGTCAGCTTCCCGCCACGTGCGAAGGCCGCGAAGAACTCCTCGACAAGCTCGGTATCAAATGAGCCGATGTTGCCGGTCAGCGATGTCTCGACCCAGCAACCGCTTCTGCCCGAGAGATCGATGGACACCAGCGCCAGCGCCTCGTCCATCGGAACGATCGACGCGCCGTAGCGCCGGATTGCGACCCGTTCACCTGTGGCATCCAAGATGGCCGTACCGAACACCAATCCGACGTCTTCGACCGTGTGGTGATCATCGACGCACAGATCACCCACAGCACGAACCGTGAGGTCGAACAGACCCTGAACAGCGACTTGACGGAGCATATGATCGAAAAACCCAATCCCCGTTTCGATCTTGTGGGTTCCGTCACCGTCCAGCACCAGATCGATGCTCACGTCGGTTTCCGTCGTCTTCCGCTTGACTGCTGCCGTCCGCTTGCTCATTGCTCCCCCAAGATTCGATTCAGTTCCGTGACAAACTCGCGATTCTCCTCCGCTGTCCCCACGCTGACACGCAGACAGTCACCAAGGAGTGGATAGCCGCTGACGTCGCGTACAAGGATCCCGGCGTCAAGCAGCCGTTCGAACACCCGCCGCGGCTGCATCTCGGTGTGGAAGCAGATGAAATTGGCCTGCGAAGGGATCGGCGTGATACCCGGAAGTGGCTCGAGCGCCGACATCAACCACGTTCGCTGTGCGAGCGTTGCATCGATCCCGGGTTGGAGTAGCTCACGCCGCTCGATAATCACCTGAGCGATCTCAAGGCTGACCACGCCCGTGTTGAACGGAGGCACGACCTTGGCGACCTGGTTCGTTAAGCACGCACTTGCCATCAGATACCCGATCCGCAGGCCGGCTGATCGCATCGCCTTGGAGAAGGTGCGCAGGACGATCAGGTTATCGTGTTCCGACAGGAGGCCGAGTACCGTGTCATCCGCGAATTCGGCATACGCTTCGTCGATCACGACAAGGGCGTTCGTTCTTCCGAGCAGCCGGTCGATCGCGGCGATCGGCATGCAGATCCCGGTGGGGTTGTTCGGCCGGGCCAGCACCACCACCCGCGCGTTCTCCGCTTCGACCGCTTCCAGAATCCGGTCGCCGTTACACGTCAGGTCCGGATCGAGCGGCACCTTGATCACGGACGCGCCGAGGATCGCAGCGAACTGCTGATAGAGCAGGAACGTCGGCTCGGGAATGACGATGTTCACCCCCGGCTCAAGCACCGCAACAAGCAAGGCTTGAATCAACTCGTTCGATCCGTTGCCAACGAGCAGTTCGGTACCGTCAGGAAGTTCCAGTGCGTCTCGAAGTGCGGTGGTGAGCTTGGCCTGCGTCTGCGGATAGCGGGACCACGGCATGGCGCGTAGCCGATCGAGGATCTCTTCCCGAACCTCGTTGGGAAGCTCAACCGAAGACTCGTTCTGGTTGAGCTTGATTCGGCTCGGTGGTGCTGCGACGTGGTATTCCTGAAGAGACCGAACTTCGGATCTGATCAGTTCAAGAACGGGCTTACTCACTTCGTGGCTCCTTTCGGCGATGCATCGCTGCTGCGTGCGCTGTGAAGCCCTCGACCATGGCGAGGGGGTTCAAGGTTTCGGCCAGGCGTCGGCCAGCATCTGACGTCACTTCGAGGTAGTTCGAGTGCTTCAGGCAGTCACTCGTACTGAGAGGGGAAGAGTACCGCGCCGCTCCTCCCGTCGGGAGAACGTGCGTGGGACCGGCGCCGTAGTCGCAAAACGCAACGGGGGTGCTTGCGCCGATAAGGATCATCCCGGCGTTGTGCAACCGGGGAACAACGTCGTCTTGGCGTTCCACCATGACTTCAAGATGCTCCGGCGCGAGGCGGTTCGCCATGTCGATTCCGTCGTCCACGCTGTCAACCAAGATGATGGCTCCCCGCGTCTCAAGCGCTTCGGAGATGATCTCGGCCCGACTCAAGGTCCGGATCTGCCGCTCAATCTCTTTGTTGACCGCTTCGGCAAGGGGGCGACTGGGCGTGATGAGAACGGCGGTCGCCAACAGATCGTGCTCCGCCTGTGAGAGCAGATCGGCGGCGACAAGCCTCGGATCGGCTGACCCATCAGCAAGGACGATGATCTCGCTTGGGCCGGCAAGACCGTCGATACCGACAGTGCCGTAGACCAGCCGCTTGGCAACGTTGACGTAGACATTGCCGGGGCCGGCGATCTTATCCACCTGCGGGACCGTCTCCGTTCCATACGCCAGCGCCCCGATCGCCTGAGCGCCACCCATGCGATAGATCTCGTCGATCCCGCAGCAAGAGGCGGCAAACAGCACGTGCGGATCCACACGGCCGTTGGCGTTGGGCGGAGTGACAAGGACGATGCGAGCAACACCTGCGACGCGTGCAGGAATGGCGTTCATCAGCACCGTCGAGGGGTAAACCGCTTCTCCGCCGGGTACGTAGATGCCGATCGTCTCAAGCGGCCGCGCGATTTGGCCGTAGCGAACGCCGGGTTCCGGTGTTGCTTCCCAAGACGTCTGGAGTTCGCGACGATGAAACGCCTCGATGCGATTCTTCGCACCGAGAATTGCAGCGCGCACATCCGGGGAGACCGCCTGCTCGGCTGCAGACTGCTCGGCATGGCTGATCCGCAGTTGGTTCGCTGTCAGCGTCGCAGCGTCGAATCGCTGTGTGTATTCCAGAACGGCTGCATCGCCGTTGTCGCGGACGGCATCAAGAATCGCGCGAACGCGAGGCTCGACGTCTTGCTCAACACACACGCGATCGATGAGCTGTTGGATCTGCCCGAACGCCTTTGGATCGCCGGCGCGAATTATGATCGGCATGATGTGGCCTCCGTGAGTTGCCGGATCACATCTGTGACTTCGGCGAATCGGATCTTGTGGCTGGCTCGATTCGCGATGAGCCAGGCGCTTGTGGATGCGATCTCGTCTACCACGACCAGCCCGTTCTCTCTCAGCGTCACTCCGGTCTGAACGAGATCGACAATCAGCGATGAGAGTTCGGTACTTGGCGCCAGCTCCACGGAACCGTAGAGCTTGATCGTCTCCACATGCAGCCCGCGCCCCGCGAAGTAGCGTGCCGTTATGTTCGGATACTTCGTTGCCACACGGTGAACCGTGTGCAGCGCCAGCGGCTCGTCGGCAGACTCCTGCGGCGCCGCCAGAACGATGCGACATCCCCCATACCGTAGGTCGAGCGGCCGGAGAACATCGTGCTCCGCCTCCATGAGGACATCGCTTCCGACAACACCGAGATCGGCCGCCCCATACTCCACGAATGTTGGGACATCCATCGGTTTCGCAATCAGGAAGCGACAGCTGCCGTCATCTGAGGAGAAGACGAGAGCTCGCGAGTCGCGCGAGTACCCGGAGAGCGTCACGCCAATCCGTGCGAACGACTCGATCGCGGTCGGGAGCAACCGTCCCTTGGGTAAGGCTATCGTTAGCTGCCGCATGAGGCTCCTCCTCTCGGCTCTCGTGTCGTGACATCCATGCGCCGAGTCCCTGAGTCCTCGACCGAGATCAGTTCGGCAATACCTTGCTGTCGGGCGTACGCCAGCGCCTCGGCCTCGTCACAGCCCGTCACATCCATTTCGACCCGGCGTCCTTCTGTTCGAAGCGCTGTCGCGATCTCGTAGGCGGCCTTGCGCTCGGAGGCTTGCATGCGAACGAGGACCTCTGCCGATGCCCTCGGCAATGAAGATCCTTTCCCGGAGATCGCCGCGAGGCGAGGAACATCGAACGCACAGCCGACTGCGGGACAGGCATAGCCGAACTTCCCGATGAGATTGTCGTATCGGCCGCCCCCGAGAATGGGAACACTGAGGGATTGGCTGAAGCCTTCGATCATCATTCCCGTGTAGTAATCGAGGCCGCGAACTTCGGCGAGGTCGATCAGGACACGCTCCGTGAGATCGCAATCCTCCAACACCTGATAGATCTCGGCAAGATTCTCCACCGCTGCTCTGGAGGTTGGGTTCTCGGCCAACGCGTACGCGCGATCCAGCACCTCTTGGCGGCCGCAGAGATCCAGACATGCCAGGATCATCCGCCGCTGTTCGGAAGTGAGGTCGAGACGGCTCAACAACCGATCGAGGGTTTGCCTGTCCTTACGGTCGAGCAGCTCTTTGATCTCCGAGATCTCGGTATCACAGAGCTGGGTTTCCTCCGCGATGCCGCGGAAGAAAGAGCTCTGGCCAAGATAGATGTGAAAGTCGTCGATCTCCATTTGCGACAGAGCTTCGATAGAGATCGCCACAACCTCTGCATCGGCGATCGCCTTGCTGCAACCGACAAGTTCGATTCCCGCTTGGGAGAATTCCGTGCGCGACCCGTTGCCCGGCTTCGGGAGACGAACCACGTTTCCGCTGTAGAACAGCCGGAGCGGTTTCGGTTGGTTGCGAAGCCGCGTTGCCACCACGCGGGCAACCTGTGTGGTGAGATCGGGACGAAGCGCGAGCACCTCGCCGGATGGATCCGTGAAACGATAGACCCACTCAGGGCGGATTCCTCCTGCGAGAAGCGTCTCGTATCGCTCGAAGATGGGGGGGACAACCTCGGCATACCCCCACGCCTCGAAACGCCTGCGCAAAGCCGACTCAATCGCGAACTTGCGTACGGCATCACCCAGCATGACGTCTGTTGCGCCGGGAGGCGTCCTAGGCGCGAGTCGCTCCGGTTGGGCCTGCCTATCCCTCTGCATCGGTATCTCCTTCGTTCATCGCATCTCGCTTGCTTTCTTTGCCAAGAAACCAACAAAAAAAGCCCCCGGTCGCTTGACCGTTGGCTTCACGGGGCAAAGGCTTGCGAATCCGCTCAGTGTGGCGGAGCCGCTACCTAGGCCCGGTCAATATGATGATGGGTCATCCCACTGCAAATGGAGGACGAGACGATGTTGAAGCACATGCTCTGAGCAATCATGTCTCTACCCCCCTGAGTCGCAATGGATGGACACAGACTAGGCTGTCGCCGGTGTCTTGTCAAGCTCCCGCTCGAGTAACATCCCGCCTCTTCACGCGAATCAGTCGATCCGCAGACGTTTTACGCGGACAGCTTGGGTTGGAGGTTGGAGGACAGACTCAGCGTAAGGGTCGACTCCCGAACGGCTTGACGTATCTGTGACGCTTCGACGCCTTCGTCGATTGGCCAGCCTCTTCCACGAAGAGATACAGTGGAGTAGACGTGAGGAGGTGCGCGATGAGAAAGGGAATCGCTTGCCTGGTCATGGTCGTCTGCTCGAGTGTTGCCGTGCTTGCCCCCTGCTATAACTCCGACAGTCCCGATTGCCTCTGCTTCAACGACACGGCAACGTGGAATCCGACTGCAACGTGGATTCAGGACATCGCTCTCGATACGGTGGGAACGATCGAATCGTGCGTCAGCGATGGCGGCAAACCCTTCTACCAGATCCGACTTGGACTGAACTCCAGTAGCTCAGCAACCAGCATGGCATTCATCCTCGAATCTCTCTCCTCGATCATGCCGAGCCTGTTCGACCGCGAGGCGTGGTGCTCGGAGACGATCTCGTATTGGCACCGCGAGGCCGGGATCCCCTACAGTACGGGATATCGGCGCAGCTCATGGCTCCTTGACTGGCAGCTCACCAACACGGAAGCCATCCGCACGTTCTACTTGGTCGAGGAACTGCTGGGCTGGTTGACGTTCCTCGGAGGCCGGGGCCGTTGGATCGATTGGGGCGACCTCGATTACGCGGATTTTCGCCCCGGGATCAATGCGCCCGCTCCCGGATCCTACGTCTTGATCCGCGAGTACGATGCGGCAACCGCGACGTGGAACGGCCACAGCCACAGCATGATGATCAACGAAATGACGATCCATAAGAACGGACTCGGACACGTCGTCAGAGTCGAGGTCAGTATCCTGGACGGAAACGGCGGCTCGCCGGGGCGCGTTCGCGACACATCGAGCCTGGATGACCTCATTGCCTACACGCCGGCGGGCTCGGAATGGCTGAGCAGCGGGCGGAAGATTCTTGGGTTCGGGGTCGACCTTCGCAGCACTGGATTGCCTTTGTTCGACCCGGATCGACTGCACATCCGGCGACAGGAGTTCGGTACTGCGAGACCGTTTGAGCCCTTCGCCACGAAAGATCCGATGTGGGAGCGGTTTTACGCACCGCTGGTGCTCGACCTCGCGGAGTTCGCAATGAAGACCGGCCAAGGTCCCGTTGTCACCGGCCCGAGCGCCATCATCGGCAGGGGCGGAATCCCCGACGGACAGACAACTGAATGGATTCTCAGCTCCGAGATCAACCAGATCCAACCGGCAGGAACCGAAATCACGATCGATCTGTTGCAGAACCACCCGCTGTTGGTGCGCGGCATTGTCCTTACCTGGGAGGGAACAGTTCCGATGAGCTTCTCGGTCCGATATGCCGCCAGCGGCGAGGACTACCAGGAGGCCCTCACCCCCCAATCGGCTCTCGGCAGCCGGATCGCACAGCTTCCCAGCGGTGTTCTTGTACCCGTCTCGTTCGGGGAGAACGGCGCCACGGTCAGGAGGGTTCAGCTGCGGTTTCCTCAGGGATCGCTGCTCGGCGAATCCCGGCTGACGGAACTGCGGTTCATCTACGATTGGGGACCTGATCGGGACGCGAACTTCAATCCACCGCTCCTCGAGCCAAGTGCCGCCGCTGAAGGAGGGCTCTCCATCCGCATCTCGGCGGGTTCATCCCGGGCCGATGAGGCGGAGCATAGCCATGTTCTCGCCGTATCCTGGGAGATCTCCGGAGGGGTACCGCCCTACCAGCTGAACATCGAGGTCACAGGCCCGGACGGTCAGACCGTGGCGGAAGGTGACGAGGTCCTTCAGGGAACGCGGCGGTTCGAGTTGACATATCCGGAAGGAGGCACCGCTCAGGTCAGCGTACAGGTTGGAGACGCAGCCGGATCAACCGCGTCCGGCACCGCCAGCGTGAGCTTGGATCCGCTATGACACAATGGCGGGGACACAATGTCTAACCGGCTGATGCCGAGCCTCGCGGATTAGGCATTGTGTCCCCGGAACTCGTTTGCGGCTCACGGAGTCTTCAGGAGAATCGTCGCCAACTCCTCGATCGGCAGGTACAGCGAAGGCTTCAGGGCGAACGTGTCCCGAAGAGTGGCCATGTCTCGGACGAACCGGTATGGCGCCAGCGGATCGGCGGGGTAGCTTCGCGGCCGGACGCCGATCCATTCGATCGGGCCGTACGGCGAGAGCAGCTCTGCCCAGGTTTCGAGTGGCACCGTATCGGGGCTGCGGGCAAACGACGGAAGCGGCGCAAAGAAGATGGTGTCCGGTGTCTTGTCGCGTAGCGCACGTTCGACCAGGTCCAGACCGTCGGCGGTGTTGAACGGCAACCACAATGCGGGAATCCCGGTCGCAAGGTTTGTCCTCGGGTTCTGATGGTTGAAGCAATCGATCAGGATCGTGTCGGATCGCACGCCTTCGCAGGCCAGGTATACGTTATAGGCAAGGAGGCTGTAATCGGCGGGGTGATCTCGCGAGACCTCGACGAGCGAAGTGCCGCACTCTGCTGCATAGTCCGTGACAGACACGGCAAACCCTTCCGGGCAGCCCCACTCCGACTCCCGGCGAGTCTCCGCTGGCGCGTCGGGCAGCCATCGTTCGAGGTAGTCCCTTGCTTCGATGGCGCCCAGCCCGCCGATCTGGAGGAAGATCCGTTCGCCGAGTGCGATCTGCGGCCAGCTGTAGGCACAATCGATCAACACCAGTGTGCCATCCGGGGCCAACCGATCGCGGATGAACTCGCGGTATACATCCGGTAGAGCGTGAAGCTTGACTCGCAGGAAGTCGGCCGCCTGAACCATCGACCGATCGTGATGCGGATCATAGTGACAGACAATCTCATACCCCTCATCGGGGTTGCCGGCGACGATCCTCTCGGCCGCGGCCACGCTCGTCTCGAGATAGCTCGCAAGATCATCGGGATCGATGGGCGCATGGCGGAACGTCAGTCCGAATGAGGTGGTCAGAAACGGTGCACGCAGCAGTGCCGCCAGATGCGCCACGGCTCCGTTCGGTGATCCCATCATGATCACCGGGTAGCGGTCTGCGCCCGGGTACTGCGCCACGCACCCCTCGGCAAGGGCATCCACCGACACATCATCGGCGCGCTCCGCAGCGTGGCCAACAGATCGCCGCATCCCCCACTCGATGGCAGCGATCCGGACCCGCTCCGGGAGCAGACTAACAAGCCCGAGGAAAACCTCGCTGCCGCGGGGATACGCCTCGAGGATGCTTCTGCCGTCTCCACCTAGGACCTCGGCGACTTCACGCACAACACGCGTGCCGGAGTCGAACGGAACCACGCCAACGGCATCCCGATCGCGACCGGCGGCCGATGCGTTCCACCCCACGACTGAGAGCAGAGTGCAGAGCGTCAGGCAGACGAGACGCATCACGGCGTTCGCTCCCTGAGCCACGCATCAAGACGCTGCGGGAAGTCGGTGTAGATCCCATCGACTCCCGGAAGCTCGACGACATCCTCCCACAGAGACTCGCGGTTAAGCGTCCACGGAATCACGCCGATCCCTGCAGTCTCCAAATCGGCAAGCAGCGCCGCGTTGTACCCGACGACACTCGGTAGGTAGACGTCGGCGCCCAGCGATTGCAGCGCCTCAACGCCCCCCGCGGGGGGGAGAAGCGAAAGCGCGCCAATCGGAACCGCGGGCGCCAAACTGCGAATCTCTCGAAGGAACGCGTGATCGAAGCAGGAGACCAATACCCGGTTCTCCGTTTCCGTCTCACGGATGAGTTCCAACACCTCCAGGGCCACAACCGCCCGCTCAATATCAACCGGCGCCTTGATCTCGATGTCGATCAGCCAGTCGTTGACCGCGACAAACTCCAGCGCTTCGCGAAGTGTGGGCACCAGCGTGCCGACATACGACGCCACCGTCTCCACCGGGATGGTTCCTTGCGCGATCTGGTCGAACGGATCCTCCTCGATAAACCACGAACCGGCGTCGAGCCGACGGATCTCCGACAGCGTGAAGTTCGACACCTCCCACGGGGACCTCGATGGAAAGACCTGTTCGGCATCTGTCGTCCGATCAAGCGTTGCGTCATGCATCAATACGAGCACGCCGTCCTTGGTTCGTCGAACATCGACACCCCACACGTCCGCGCCCACATCGAGTGCAGCTTGACCTGCGATAACCGTGTTCTGCGGCGCAATCGACGCCGCCCCGGCATGAGCAACGTTGAGCAAACCCGGCTCGGAGATCGCATCCGGCCAAGAGATCTCTGCGGGAACTCCATCCCCCAGCAAGGGACCGCCGGACGCGGCGACGAAGAGACCCAAGACGACAGCTCCGATCCACAAACGCCTTCCTCGATGATTGCTCACTTCATCATCTCCGCCAGCTTCGCCAGGAGGGCCTCCGCCTCCTTCTTGGCTTCTCGGTTCCAGAACGGCCATGCGCCGATGTCCGCGGCGAGCACGAAACCCATCTCCTGCTCGATGAATCCGGCGTCACGAACACCGGAAACCTGGCCGAAGAAGTCGTAGGAGAACCCCCGGTACTGGGCTCGCACAACACGGTTGACCAGGTAATTCGGCGCAACGGTGATCGCGGCCTCCAGATGCGCGGCGGCCACCTGGGGATCCCCGCCCAGTGCCTGCGGCGCGACCATCCGCATCGCTCCAAGCGCGTTGTGGGCGCTGGCGCCCCAGTAGGTTTCGTCCACGGAGACACACCGCTCATACAGCAGGCGGACGTTCCCCGACTGCAACAACCCTTCGATCGGGTTCATCCCGCACAGCCCACCCCAGTTGTTGGCCGTCCACAGAAGCGCCGCGGGGTCGGTGACGCCGGCCACGGCATCATCGAAGCGTTCTCCCTCCCACCGTGAGAATCGAGGATCGAGCCGCAGGCTCTGCAGCCCGTAGGCTTTGCCAAGCTCGAACCACAAACGGTCCTCTTCCGTATCCCCGGGGGAGAATGTCGTGATCTCGTAGCACAACTGCGCCAGGCGGTTGAGGACGTGCGTTCGCGTCTCCAGGTCTGGATCTGATGCGTCCAGCGTCACCAGAAGCCGCTCGTATTGCTCGATCGCTTGCTGCATCCGCTCTTCGAGATAGCGCTCGGCAAACGCCGCCTCGGCGCAGGCTAGGCTCTCCTCGACCGTCCGGACATCCTGAGCGCGACCGGCCCACGAGCAGACAAGACACGATGCCGCCAGCATCAGGAAAATGCTCCACGCCCCGGTGCGGAACCGCGCACCGAGATATGATCTCTTCACGCCGTCATCACCTGCCTCCGGCAAGGCCCGGCAAGGTCCTCGCCGGATCGATCATAACGGGCGGACAGAACCAAACGAAGTATGCTCGACATGAACCGCAAGGGAACCGTGACAACACGCTCGGACCCTGACGAAGGTACCCACGATTTGACGAATCGACCGTATCTTGTCAGTCTTCATTGGACACGCCGCTCGGAGGTGCCGCGAATGCTTGAAAACGGTTTCTTCGCAGAGATCGAGCATCGTGAAGTCCCCTGGCGGGAACGATCGGTCTACGTGCCGCTTTTCTACCAGGAAGCGATCACCATCAGCGCGGTGTTTTCGGCCTCCCTCAAGAAGGTCCGCACTCTGCTGCCATCGCCTCGTCTCCACCCAATCCGCGTCTCGCCACGGCGCTGCCTGGTATCGGTCACCGCTCACGAGTTTCGCCGAAGCGATGTCGGACCGTACAACGAGGTGGGTATCAGTGTTCCGTTCACGCTGGATACACCCGCATCGATCATCGACAACCTCTTCGGACGACAGCGTGGCGAACCGAACCTCCTCATCCATCACCTGCCGGTGACGACGCAGATCGCCAGCGATATCGGAGTCGAGCTTGCCGCATATCCGAAGTTCGTGGCGCGGATCGATTTCAAGGATCAGACCCAATGGAGAGTGTGCCGGCTCGAGGAAGACCGACAGCACATTCTGACGCTTGGGGGTCGCAAGCTGGCAACGCACGATGCTCCACAATCACGAATACATTGCTATACGTTCCGCAACGGGAGGCTCCTCCGCTCGGAGATGATGGTGAGCAGCAGAGAGCTGGCCTCCTCCGAGAACCCGGCGTACGTCAAACTGGATCTCGGGACGCATCCCATCGCGCAGGAGCTGCAAGACCTCGACATCGGACGACTGATGAGCTACGCGTATGCGCCGAGCTATCAGATGATCCTCACCCCCGTGATCGAGAGCTTGCCGTCCCAACTCGCTGCCTAGCCGACACGTGCGGGCCACACCCTGGCCGCGTGTAACCGTGGCATTCGCAATTCCTCGCCCCCTTCCTTCGTAACACGAAGACATCACCAGGGCGGTCAGCAAAGGCTAGCCCAGGTGCGATCTCTTACCTCCTGCGCTCACGAGACAACCAGCGCGACAGGCAGACGCCAACGACAGCAAGTGAGATGCCGATCCCTCCGCCCCAAACGACATCGGATGGACGATGGACCCGCAGCAGTACCCGCGAGCAGCCGATGGCGACAGCCCACACAGGGAGAAGGTAGAAAACCCTGCGGCGCCAACGCTTCGTACATGCGGCTGCCATCGCAAGGAAGTAGGTTGCCAGCAACATCGCGGCCAGTGTGTGCCCGGACGGGAGCGAGTATCCCGTCTCGTGAATCCAATGATCCCGGACCTCGGCATTCAGGCGGATCGCGTGGAACGCGGGATCCGTAAGCACCTGGTGGAGGTAGCCTCGGCGCTGTTGCTTATTCATGGATGCGTAGAATTGCTCCGCGGTCATACCGAGCACTTCTTCTTCGCCCAACCATACGATGTTGGGGCGAGGGACAGCGAGTGCAGGCTTGATCAAACGCTCATTGACCAGAGCGCCTCCTCCCAACAGCACCACCAACACCGCGATGTGGACAACACCCTGCCGGAAGAGAACCTTCGGGGAAACTCCGGCGCGACATATGAGCACAGCAATCCCCACCAAGGAGATCAAAACCGCGCCCGGCACACCGGCGGTGAACGTGAGGCGAATCAACCACCGCGACAACTGGCCGTCAAGACGAACTTCGGGCAAGAGAAAAGCGATCAGCAACAGACCCCAAGCAAGCGGCATGATCGTTGCCACGATCTTGATCCATGAGCGGGACTTTCTGTGCATGCACGATCCTAGCGTACGTAGCAGGGGCCGGAATCGATCGTCTGTCCGGCCTAGGTTATGTCATCGAGCGAGATCCCTCGGGTTTTGGCCCGATCTCTCATCCAGTGAAGGATCGTGGCGGGTGGCTTCCGGGATGCATCCTCCGGTACACGCTCCAGTCGCAACGCGCCGACGGGACACGTGGTGACGCACAATCCGCAACCGGCGCAACGGTCGGTATCGATCCGGACCCGACCGTCCGTCAGCGCCAGTGCGTGGAATGAACAGCGATCGACGCACGTCCCACAGGCGATGCACATCTCGGCCTCAACCTCGGCGCGAAACGCCGAATGAGCAACGGCCGTCTTGATGCCGAACTCAGCGATGCCACGCATCACCCCGCAACTGCACGTACAACAGTTGCAGATGTACGCGTTGCCACGCCGGTAGTTGCCCGATGAGTGAACCAGACCCGCTTCTTCGGCTTCGCGGAGGATATCGAACGCCTCCTCTCTGGACAGCGAACGCGTGATCTCGCTCCCTTCAAACGCATTCTCAGTCGGGGCAAAGACGAGACACGTCTCGATCGGATGGTCACAACCCCGACCGATCAACCGCTGTTGCACGCGACAGATGCAATCCCGGACCCCCCACGACTTCGCGCTTTCAAGCAATGCCCTCGCAGATTCATAGGGGAAGATCTCGACTTCAAACGGGACCGCCGCATCAACCGGAATCACTCGATGAACTGAGGGGCCTTCACCGAGGATGCCGGCACGGGTTTCCTGGTAGTACCTCTCGAACAGCCATGCGAATTCCTTGTCCATCCGTGGAAGCCATTCCTCGTAAAATCCGACAACGAACGGCCTCAACGAGAACAGCGATCCGTCCGGCGCCTCCGCAATGCTAATGAGCCCCTTTTCAGCCATCATCTTCAGGTGTCCGAGGGCCGTATCTGTATCGACGGCAGCTCGCTCGGCAATGCTCGCAGCCGACTCGGGGCGTAGCTTCATGACGCTGGCGAGATGCGCTTCCGCAGGGGTGAACATCTTCGCCAGCATCTCCAGCTCGACACCACTCTTGCTTGCCGGGAAGCCGTTCGGAATCTCATCCACACGCTTCGCCAATCTTCGATAGACCACGTCTGTCATGATGCCCTCCCCGAGCAGGAGGGTAGCAGAAGCGTGTCGTAGGACAAAGGATGCGTCGCTTCACACCCGAGGGTCTGGGTAGTGAACTCCGGAGGCCAACGGAGGATCCATTCTTCCACCGCGTGCAGACCCACTAGACTGGGTTGACAGGGCTCTCCGAGCGGCCTCGATCGGGAAGGAGGCGGATCATGCCGATCCGGATTCATAACTGGACTGACGATGTGGGGCGTTTGATCAAGGACTACGTCGAGATTCAAGGGGGAAGACAGGGGCGTTTCTTGCCATCTTCCGCAAACCACATCTAGACTGCCTCCCATGGCACGCCCAGCCGATCCCCAGTCCGTGGGTTCATCCGTCCTGGTTGGGGCACCTTCGTGAGCGAAGCGCGTTAGAGCGAAGCCGATCACACAAAGAGAGTCACTGAGCCATTGAGCAGACGGAGGGAGGATGCCGATGCTGTCTGGAGTATGGGGTTGTCGCTGCAGGATGGCAGCACATGTGGGAACCGCCTTGGCGCTCGGACTTGCGATCGCCGTGCTTCCGGGATGCGAGCTACTCAGGAACCTGGGCATCATCGAACGGCCGATCGAGTCGCCTGAAGATGCCATCCTCTACATCCAAGAACGCATCGCGGACGAAATGGATCAGCTCAACATCCCCGGATTCGCCATCGCCATCGTCGACGACCAAAGCATCTTGTGGGAGGGGTACTTCGGCGTTGAGAATCTTGAGACTCAGAATCCGGTTACGGCCGACACGATCTTCCGTGTGGGCTCGATCAGCAAAGTGTTCACGGCGATCGAGGTGATGAGGTTGCGCGATGAGGGGCTCGTCGAGCTGGATGCGCCGATCGAGCGGTATCTGCCCGATTTCGCAATCCGGCGGTTGTTCGACTCCGACGAGCCGATCACGGTCCGCAGTCTTCTCACCCATCGCTCCGGCCTGCCGCGGGGAGGGACATTGCCGCTGTGGTACTGGGATCCAGGGATCGCCATACTTCGCGAACTCGTGGGCTCACTTGAGGATGCCTACGCCGTACATCCCCCGTGGACACGGTACAAGTACTCCAACATCGGCTACGTGACACTGGGGCTTCTGATCGAGACGCTTCGCGGCGGACTGTGGCCCGACTCCATGCAGCAATCTCTACTGCAACCGATCGGCATGCGCTCAAGCGCCTTCCTCTCGGACCGACTGCCACGGAATCGAACGATCGCCACCGGGTATTGGCCCGTTGATGGAGAGAACCTGCCGGGCGGTGAGTACGATATCATCACCATGCCTTCGGGGAATCTGCATTCCACGATGCGTGATCTTTCCACCTTCATGCAATTCCTGTTCCGGGAAGGCCGGCTCGATGGCACACCGTTCGTCGATTCGGCTACGTTGCGGGAGATGTACCAGGCCGACTACGCAACATCGGTTGACCCGCAGAACAACGGCCTCGGCTGGTTCACGGACGAAACGTACTTCGGCGAGAAGGCCGTGTTCCACGACGGCACGAACGAAGGAACCATCAGCTACCTGGCGATGATTCCGGGAAGAAAGCTCGGACTGGTGTTGTCCGCAACGTCGAATGCCTTCGAGAGCATCCAGGTGTTGTTCGTGTTTGATGCGCTGGACGCCCTTCGGCAGGGGCTATATGGCATAAGCCGGGTTGAGACGGGAACGGATGCCGTCGAGCTGGATCTCCAACCGCAGGATGTCGCTTCTCTCGAAGGAACCTACATCTTCAACGGCGAGCGTCTCGATATCGGATCCTCAGACGGCGAACTCGCAGCGACCGTCTCCGGATTCACTCTGCCCTTGTCTCCGCAGTCATCAACACGTTTTGCGGTGTCTCATCGGATGATTCCCGGCGGGAGTCTCCGCATCGACTTCCTCGACTCGGGGGACGCGCTTGTCATCCTCGGCGGAAGCTACGCGATCTACGCCCCTCGATACCCTGTATCGGACAGGCTGCCTGCATCATGGGCGGATTGGCTCGGCGCCTACAGCGTTCATCCGCGTCGCACCTCCCGGTACAGCGATGCAGACGTTCTGTGGACGACGCAGATCGAGTTTGATGAAGGACTGATTCGATCCACAGGAGACAACAAAGTGCTTCTTCCGCTTGATGAGGTGCATGCGAAGATCGTCGGGGGGGCGTTCGAGAATGAGATCATGGAGCGCAATCCGGAGACCGGCACCATCGAGTGGGGCAGCTTCCGATATGTTCCCGTTGCCGAGTGACCTGTAGCGGACCTCGCAGGGATGTTGGGTGCGCGATGCCCCTCCGCAGCCTTCTTGAGCCTACAAGCCGAATCGTGACCCCATCTCGATGCCGAAGCCGCTGCCAAGCCAGCTACTCGCGACGGCATAGGCGTTCGTCTTCTCTTCCACGAGCAGGCTCTTGAATCCTCCTCCTGACTGAATGTAGATGGAGGACGTGTCGGAGGTGAAGTAGTCGAAGCCGAAGTGTCCCCACACTCCAAACGTGAGGTTCCGCGGAATCAAATTGCCGACCTCGTAGGCAAGGCTGTCATACGGCGTAAACGAGTAGCCCAACAGAATGTCGCTGCCGCCATACACACGAAACTCGTCGTTCATGAGCGGGCCGATGGTGCCAACACTGACAACGGCTCCAACGACCACAGGGTGAAACGACACCGTCTCCGACGTCTCCATGTGAACGAACGTGACCCATGTGATCGAACTCATCCAGCGAAGCTTCACGTCTATGAACACCGTGTCATGGATCTTCGGGAACATCACGCCTACCTCAAAGAACGACAGGCTGCCCGCAAGGCCTGCTCCGATCGTAATGCCGAAACCATCTTCCGGGATTGCACTTGCGGCGGAAGCCACGACGCACAGCATCAACGCTGTCACTAGCAAGACGCGTTTCATGGAATCAACCTCCTTTCCTCAACGCAAGAATAGCGAGAACCTAGGATAACAAGAAAATTCCGTCAGTCCAGGTGTGATCGAGTCCACGGTTTCGCGAACTCCCGAATCTCCTGCAGCCAAGCCTCTGAGACATCATGCACAACGCGAAGCAGTCGTGACCTCAGGAGGAGGGGCAGAGGTCGCATGCGCGTACGTGATTCCAAGCTGCGTTGTCTCGATTCGGCCCTACGATGAAGCGGCGGTTCGCAACCTTCGACATCACAACACAGCAGAATTGACTCTGTTCTGTGATGCAACATAAGGTAGCTGCAAACCGTTTTGCACTGCTGGCACAACTCTAGGAGGTAGCCATGCGGAGGGTCGTTGTTGTCCTGGCACTGGTCGGTCTTGCCCTTGTGACACTTGTTCCAGGTGCGTGGGCACAAGAAGGCCATTTCGTCTTGGAAGAACTCCATCTCATCAGCTGGCAGTCCTTACCCGAAGGACATCCCAGTCACACCAGTGCTGTCAGCTCGGCGGTTCTCATGGCCTGGCACGCTGAGCACGGGTATCCACACCTGTTGCCTGACCTAACCGGCGACGGCCGTAGAGACGGGGACGATACGGTCCTGCTGGCGCAGCAGTTTGCCGAAGCGATGGCTCCCGATCACCGCAACGGAGTGTATGACCCGCATGTCATGGATGTTCTGGCAACCTACGTGGCAGAGCGCTATCCGGATGAGTTCCTTCTTCTCATCTTCGATCCGTCTTTCGCAGATGAGTACGACACATGGATGGGTAGGGACTACGATGCGGACGGGTACCCGGGGATCGAGATCCTCCTGCTTGGGGAGCCCGAGTACGAAACCTTTGCGAATCTGCTAGAGGAATACCGCCCAGGCGTTGTGGGGTACGGCTACGAGCCAGAGCCGAACCGGTTCAGCGTAAGCCGATCGCGGGAGCAAGCCGAGGGAGATAGCGGTGGGCCCGTTGGCCTGGTGAACACGGATCGTGGATTCCTGGGCCCGGAATGGGTCTGGGATACGGAACTTCGATGTGGCGGCGAGCAATGGTGGTTCACGTCTCCCGAGTGGATGCCGTTTGAGATCTTCATCGTCCTCATCCCGCGCGATCCTTCCGGCGAGCAGGAAAACGGCCAAGCGGACGTCCCTGAGACTCCGCCGGGAGGCCGTTCAGACGGCGGATCGGACAGCGAGCATACGCCTCCTCCAGGGAGTGCAGACTGGGGATCGGGGCCCGCAGGATATGACCCGGAACCGCCACCGGGAAGCTCTGCCTGGTCCGTAGACGCAAGCTCTGATCTTGCGATCTGTATGTTGAACAACGGTCCGGAGGCGCTAGATGAAGCCCAAACGGCCCCTGGAGAGCAGGTTCGCTACCTCCTACAGGTCTGGCATACCGGTCCGGACATCCCACACAACGTAGTTGCCGAACTAACGATCCCCTTTGGCGTGCAGATGGATTGGATTGGAGGGAGTCCTGCCGAGATGGCCGGCTGGCCGGGGCGGCACTTCGTTTGGTCGATTCCAAATGGAAGCCTCCAGGTTGCAGATGTCGCAGCCGGGATGACGCCCGGGATCGATGTGTGGCTAGAGGAATTCCAGATCACAGTCGATGAGACCATCTGCACGACAATCCAATTTGACTTCGAAGTATCGAGTGCAACACCGGACCCCAACCTGATGAACAACTTAGGCTCATTGGTTGAATCGTTTGGGCCCTGTGACAGCGGCCACGACTCTGGTGAACAGCCGGCCCCAAGCGGGCTGCCGAATCTGTGGGTGACAAACGTGAGAGGTTGCTGGGATTGGTCCGGTGACGGGCGAGAACACGTTGTGGCAACGATCACCGGTGTTGTTCACAACGGAGGTCAGGTTCCCGCGTCGGGAGTTCGGGTGCGAATCACGGCGGGCGGTGCTAGAAGGACGGTGGTCGCGGGAACGATTCCGGCTGGAGGGCGGAAGACGGTTTCGGCAACCATCGATGTCGGCGCCTACGACAGCGTCCGCTGGCCGGTACCTACATCGATCACGGCCGACCCGAACCACACGATTGAGGAAGGCGACGAATCCAACAACACCACAAACAGCAGCTTCCCGGAGTCGAGCAGCTGTAGGTAGGAAGGCATCGCAGAGCATCCTTGACGCTCCACGGCGCTGGTGCCTGCTTCTCTGCCGACTCACCGGGAACCTGCTGATGACGGATTCGCCCACCCTCCATGCCGGAAGCGGAGGGTGGGACGTGTTATCGCGCGCAGGACGTGATCGAGTCGGCAGCGTTGCGGACTTCTGAATCTCTCGCTACCCTGCGAGGAAGACATCATGGCAAAATGCGCTGCACTCGTGATCTCTGGAGGAGGAGCAAAGGGCGCGTTCGCGGTTGGCGTGATCCGCGACCTGTTCGAACGCTATCGCCGTACCGGGTGGTTCTCCATCGTCGGAGGCACATCGGTCGGCAGTCTCATCGCTCCGCTTGCTGCTGTGATGGCCGCTCCCGATCCGATGGGACGGGCGGCTCTTGAGACGGTTGTGGAACTCTTCTCACAGCTGCGAACCGAGCAGATCGTCCGCAGGCGGCGGATCCATCACTTGCTGCGACGTCAGGATAGCCTTCACGCGTCGGATCCTCTTCATTCTTTGCTTCAACAGCGATTTCTCCCGAGCTGGTTTGAGTGGCTCCGCCGCGACGAAGCACCTGACTGCTACGTGGTCTACGTCAACTTTCGGACCGGGCGGAAGGTGCTCGCTTCGCCGAAGGACCCCACCATGACACATCCGAGATTCATCAATGCCATGCGCGCTTCATCGAGTATCCCCGTGTTCATGGAGGGAATCGTCATTGACGGCGATCTCTGTTATGACGGAGGGGTCCGTGATGTTGTCCCGTTTGAGCAGGCTGTCGAACTCGGGGCCGAGATGATTGTCCCCATCTACCTCGATCCGGGCGGAGTGAGCCCGCTGACCACTCCGCTGTCTCGTGCCGATCAGATCCTGCGACGGACGATCGCCATCCTCTGGGACGAGACGAGACACAATGATCTGGAAATGGCCAATCAGGTCTGCATCGCCTCACAAGTCAGGAGAGCGCTTCGTGATGCCTTTCGCGAGAATCCGCCAACGCTGGAGAAGATCGAGGCCACTCTCGGAAGGGACGAGTTTGCCTCGCTATTCGGGGGAATGTGCAGGGTGGAGACGATCGTGAAGGGTCTCCGGCCCAAGGCAAGGCTCACCGACAACTCTCTTCGGTTTGACCCCGCCGATATGGTCCGGTGGATGAGGGATGGAGAAGCAACGGCACAGCAGGTCATAACCGAAAGCCCCTTCATCTAGAATCCGCGAAATCCCACATCCCAACTAACGAAAGACGACTCGACGCTCCCGGCCAAACGCCGGAGCACCGGGTCCGTCGCTCCGATGACAATCGGCGGCGCAATCGCGGCAACCGAGGGTTTCCGCTCATCGTTCCATCAGCAACCCTCTCGTTATCCGTCCCACAGACGAACACATCCGCCGTGGAGCGACAGCAGAGGTTCGTGCACGAAGCCTGGACACACATAGGGAATGGATGTTTGCCATGAGCTGCAGGACTGCGGGGTTCTCCTCCAACGTCAGAAATCCGTCGATTCCCCATCCGATCCTCACACACAGCTGGTATCTCTTCTGTTCACAGAGATCGACGGAGACAGTCCGCAAGTGATGTCTCTGGCAGGCGCAGAGTCGGCCTTCGTAGGAGGGAGCCACAAATCACATGAGCAAGGACGGAAAGACGCCGATCAGCAGATCGATTGCCATCATCGCCACCATGCTGCTGGCAACCTCTGCCGTCCTGGGATCCTACACCGACACATCAGAAGGCCAAACATCGGGACACGTGGAGAACGACATGAGCAACCCTGAAGAGCAAACACCAGCGACCTCGGAAGCGATCTTCGCCGGAGGATGCTTCTGGTGCATGGAATCGATCTTTGAACCCCTGCCGGGTGTTGTCGAGGTTGTGTCCGGCTACACCGGGGGAGACGTCGTCGATCCAACGTATCGACAAGTCTCCACAGGGGCAACCGGACATTTCGAGGCGATTGTCATTCACTACGATTCATCCCTGATCTCATATCAAGACCTCCTCGAGGTGTTCTGGCGGCACATCAACCCAACTGATGCCGGAGGGCAGTTCCACGATCGCGGCAGCCAGTATTACACGGCGATTTTCTACCTGGACGGAAAGCAGAAGGAACTCGCTGAGTCGTCGAAACAAGCGCTTGAACAGGCCGGCATCTTCGACGAACCAATTGCCACGCAGATCCTTCCCGCTCAAAAGTTCTACCCCGCGGAGTCGTATCATCAAGACTACTACCGGAAGAACGTTGCATACTTTCGTGCCTACAGCGCCGCTTCAGGCCGTGAAGCGTTCGCCGCAAGCGCGTGGGCAGAGTTCGAAGACATCACCTTGTTCCCTGAACGAGCCGACCCCTGGGTGGGCTTCGAGAAGCCGGCGGATGAGGACCTCCGTGAAATGCTGACAAGCCTGCAGTATCACGTCACTCAAGAGAACGGAACGGAGCCCCCATTCCGGAACGAATACTGGGACAACCACACGGATGGAATCTACGTCGATGTCGTTTCGGGAGAGCCGCTTTTCAGCTCCGAGGACAAGTTCGATTCCGGCACCGGCTGGCCAAGCTTCACCCGTTCGATCGCCCCGGACAGTGTCGTCACTCAGGCAGATTCCGGCCTAGTCTTCGCACGGGTCGAAGTGCGAAGCCGATATGCCGACTCCCACCTTGGGCATCTATTCGAAGACGGCCCCCTGCCGGAAGGGAAACGCTACTGCGTCAACTCTGCCTCGCTCCGCTTTGTTCCCAAGGTGCAGCTCGAGGAAGAAGGATACGGCTCGTACGTACATCTGTTTGAGTGACCCCAGGATAGTGGAACGGGATCGATAGCCAACGCCTCCTCGTTTGCTCGCTCCTGTAGAAAGCCGCGCCGGCAACCCGGGATCCACGGAGAATGCGTCTCTCGCTGCCGGGTCCATCAGCAGCTACAGACCTGTGCGTAACAACCCGTACGTTGCAGATCGCCCTACTCGACAAAGATGTCGAGAAACGCTCGCGCCGCCGGGGATCGCCGGACATTCGAACTGGCTCCCAGACGGAACGGGCTGCTCAGCCGATCGGAGTTGGCGAATAGCAGGAAGGTGAGGCCACGCTCGGGAACCTTGACGATCAGTGTGGATGTGCAGTCCCAGTACCCGTAGTGCCAGATGTATCGAAGCCCCTTCCTCTGTTGAATGAACCATCCATACCCGTAGGGGAGTTCCCTGCCCCGGTTCGAACGGAATGGGGTCCATGCAAGCTGCTGGCTGTCCGCGCTGATCAGGTTGTGTCGGTCGATCGCCGCGTCGAACTTGGCGTAATCAACAACCGATGAGATCAGGCCGGCCGCCGAACCGAAGTACCGTGCGTAGCTCCCGAGAACGTTCCCGTACTCGCGGACGAGCCAGTACGGTGTCGCTAGACGATCCCATGCATCCTGGAACTGCGGATCGCCCTCTCCCGCCTCGTAGGCCGCAAGTTGATCCCCAACCGGCATCGGAAGCGTATCGGTCATCCCGAGCGGCTCAACGATCCGCTCGATCAACAGATCCCGAAACGACGTTCCGGAAGCATGCCGGATCACTTCGTCGATCAATCCGAAGCGGTTGCCGTTGTAGCTGTACCGGTTTCCCGGCACTCCTTCGGAAGTATGCGATAGAAGATGCTTCACCCGGATCGTGCCGCGGCTCTCCAACGTGATTCCATAGTCCGCGACCGGATCGTCAAGATCGACAGCGCCTTCTTCGACCAGCTGCAGGAGGATCGTTGCCCCGAAGGGCTTGGTCAGGGAGGCAAGACTGTACGGCGTGTGGGGTGTTGCCGGCGTGCCCGTGGCGATGTCTGCACATCCGAACCCCCGCGCCCAGAGAACGTCTTGATCTTTCACGATGGCGGCCGAAAAGCCGGGGATCTGGAGACGTCGCCGGAGCTCCTCGAGCGCAATCTCGAGCCGCCCGATCGATTGCTTGTCCGCAGCAGATGCCTCCTCGGATACAACCACGATCTCCGATCCGATCATCGCAAACGTCGTCTGGAAGCTTCCCGTTGGCGAGCAACAAGGCAGCGGTGCGTACGGCTCGGCAACGAGACCTGAAACAACTCCTATGGCAGCCACAGCACCGAGAAGTAGAATCGGCAGCACAAAGCGAGTCATCCGGTAACACCTCCTTCCTTGCAGGGCCGCGAAGCTTCTGCAAATCCCCGTATGTTGCGGGCGTGGGAGCTGATCATCTTGTGTGATCGCGTCGTGCTGCGAAACACCGCCACGGAAGGCTAGGTCGCAGCTCCTCTGCCATCGCTCCCGCAACGGTCAAGGTCTGGAGTTCTTCCAACATCACCCGTTCCATACCAGCAAAGTATCAAACCCGCGGCCATCCGTGAAGTGAACAGGACGGATTTCTGTCCCTCTGTCTGGATGCAGCCGTCCCGGCGGAGGATCACTCAGCTAGAAACTCGGCGATCCCGCGATTGACTTCGTCGGCGGCCTCGACATTGACCAAGTGAGAACTCTCGACGATCTTGATATCGACAGCCGGCATCACCGATGCCGCTTGGGATGCTTGTGCGGCGCTGCCGACAAGGTTGTCCGACGTTCCCAGGAACAGCAACGCAGGGACTTCGATCGTTGCCAGCTGTTCGGCCGGAATCCCTTTTGGCGGGACAACGTGCGGAAACGATCCCCGCATCATCAGCGAGAACCACTCCCCGAACGGTTCTCGGACCGACGCTGAGGTTCCCAGGACCCAATCGAGGGTTCCCTGCTCCACACGTCTCAGATGGATGAACTGTGCAGCCAGAAGCCGCAGGCCCATCTGCATCTTGGGTGGGGTAAGCCCCATCGGACCGGTAAGGATGATCGCCGAGACCCTCTCGGGATACCGGATCGCGTAGGTCATCGCCACATAGCCGCCATTGGATCCGGCAACAAGGATCGAACGCTCGACCCCAAGGAGATCGGCGATTTCTGCATACAGACCGGAGATCTCTTCCGGGGTCTTCGGGAAGCGGTCGACATCGGCCAGGCGGCTCTTGTTGACCTCGCCGATGTGATCGATCGCATAGGTTCTGTAGCCGGCCAGCGCCTCCACATTCCACGCCCAGGATGTAGCCGACATCCCGGAGGCGTGCAACAGAAGAACTGGGGTTGCGTTCTCCGGACCGCTGACGATCACATGAACCGTCCCGTAGGATGTAGCGAGATCGAGTTCCTCATAGGGAACAGGCCACCACGCGAGAAGCTCGTCATAGATCTCCATCAGCCGCTCTTCGGCTTCCTCGCTTCGAAAGATTGAGTTCTCCGGCGTCACATCCTCCTCCCTTGGTCCGCTGACATCTGCCACCACTCCCAGGACGGTCAAACAAGCAACCCCGAAAAGCAGCCACTTCACAAGCATCCTCCTCTCCCATGAGACGATCCCTTACGCAGTTCCAGCTTCCGTTCAGGATAGGGGAGCTTTCGCTGTGCGCCAAGATGATCTGGTTTGCCGCGGGAGCGGCGATTCCCTGAACTCACCGGGTTGAGTTAGGATGGTTCCATCATCCCGGGGAGGTTCGATCCATGAAACGTTCGTTCGTCGCCTCATCAAAGCTCGCCGCCGCTGCTTGTCTCGTCTTGCTGGTGCTTTCCGCGTGCGTGCCATCGGATGAGGATCTGCGGGCCGTCATCTATACACCGAGTTCGCTTGGCGACGGCTGGGAAATCTCGACCCCCGAGGCGGAAGGGCTCGATCCGATGCTCGTCGCGGAGCTTTTCTACAACGCGGCCCGGCTCGATACGATCTACAGCTTGCTCGTCGTCAAGGACGGGTTGCTGGTTGCCGAGAACTACTTCCACGAAGGCGCGATCGATCGGAAGGACCGGATCCAGTCGGTGACGAAGAGCTTCACATCGGCGCTTGTCGGGATCGCTGTCGATCAACAACTCTTGTCGAGCCCCAGCCAGCGGATGCTCGACTTCTTCCCAGAGGTCACCGACCAGATCAGCGATCCGCGGAAGGCGGAGATCACCATCGCCCAGCTTCTGGAGATGCGCGGCGGCTATCCATGGGAGGAGACGAACGACGACCTTTGGGCAGGGCTTCTGTCGGGGTACTACGTGCCGTTGATCGAGGCGTTTCCGCTGACCGCCGATCCCGGCACAAGGTTTCAGTACAGCAACCTCTCCTCCAACTGGCTGGGGATCATCGTCTCACGCGTGAGCGGGATGAGCCTCAAAGCGTACGCTCAGGAGAACCTCTTCGGGCCACTGGGGATCCAGCCCGGCGAATGGGGAACGGATGCCGAGGGTCACAACAACGGATGCGGCGATCTGCACCTCA